>FSXQ01001635.1_pt1 | contig 29181 bp, 26 predicted proteins | sample 1638011 | NCBI WGS metagenome assembly FSXQ01 (sample SAMEA3914789, study PRJEB12502) | metagenome | biome: forest; material: soil | place: Canada | collected 2011-07-03 | depth 0.3 m | reverse complement strand
GCCAGGCCGGTCGTCGACCAGCATCGTCTTCATCGCGGCGATCAGCGCCGCGATCGAGAGATCCCCCAGTTCCACCAGCACCGGCCGCCACTCGACGCGCTGCGTGCCCGCCTGCCCCGCGTTCACGACGAACGTGCGAACCCGCGGCGACACCTGCGCCCAGCTCGCCGTGTGCGAGCCGGTGACCAGCACGTCGGGCCGGAAGCGCGCGATGCTCGCCGCGAGATCGTCGTCGCCGCCCGCGACGCACACCTCGATCTCCGCGTCGGATTCCAGGGCGCCGGCGAGCACGTCGCGCATGAGCCGGGGAATGCACGCCAGCAAGACGCGGAGATGCGCAGCCACCTTCGTCAGCCCCTGTCCCGGTTGAACCTGCACGAAGACTAGTGCGTGCGGGCGGTGGCTGGCGAGGTCCAGGCGGCGTCCGCGAGGATCCAATCTGGGTTCATGCCTGAAGAGGCAGGGTGTGCACCCCGGATCCATGCCGGCTCGCGCGCAGGGGCGGCGACGCGCACGCACGCGCGCACCGCGCCGGGCGCGCGGCGCGGGCGGATGCACAGGGGGAACGTTGGGGGCTAGGCCGGATTGGCCGGCGTGCGGGACGCGGGCTCGGCCAGCAGCGCGGCGGCCTCGTGGCGATGGCGCACCTGCAGCCGCTGGAGCACCTGGTGCACGTGGTTCTTCACCGTGGCCAGCTCGATGCTCAGCTCGCGCGCGATCTGCTTGTTGCTCTGCCCGGCATGCAGCAGTTGCAGGATCAGCATCTGGCGCGGCGTGAGGCCGGCCGCCTCCGGCGCCAAGCGCAGTGCCGTCGCCCGCCGTTCGGGCGGCGGCGAGGGACGGGCCGCCAGTTCGGCCACGCGCCGCAGCAGGGACGCGGAAACGCGCGGCGAGCACGCCAGTTCGCCGCGCGCGGACGCGTCGATGCAGGCGAGCAGTTCGTCGAGCGAGTTCTCGCAGGTCGCGAATCCGGCGGCCCCGGCCTCGGCCCAGGTCAGCATGCCGGCGTCGTCGTCCTCGCGCAGTGCCAGCGCGAACACCTTGGGCGGCGCCGCCAGCGTGCGCGCGAACGCCAGCAGGTCGAGCGCGCCGGGCAGCGCCACGTCCACGAGGACGACGTCCGCACGATGCTGCGCCAGCGCGTCGCGCGCCGACATCGCGTCGGCGGTGGCCGCGGCCACGCGCCAGCCGGGCTGCGCCGCCAGCGCCGCCGACAGGCCGTCCCGATAGATCCGTTCTCGCACTGCGAGCACCAGGTGGCGCTCGATCTGGGTCTTGTCGTGCACAGGGACTCCCGGCTCTGTGTCGTCGTCGATGGAGAAGATCGGGATGCGCCCGGGCCGCTGCGCGCACGTACGCGTCGCCCGCATTGCCTGGAATCGCCCTTGCCATGGCGGGTCTGTCGCCCCTGCATGGAAGGCTTCGTCGCGCGGAGGGTGCTCCGCGTGACGGCCCGGCCGGCGTCCACCCAAGAGAACTTCCGGCCCAGCATGATGGTGCGCGTGCGCGGGGTGGTCAACCACCAAGTTCGAGGAAGCTGGGGGCCGTCGGGATGACGGAGCCGCCAGGCCCGCCCTGCGCATCGCCTCTCGCCGGCAGCCGCCTACGTCACTACCTTTGTACGCATGGTCTTGAAGTCCTCGAGGATCAGGAACCCCGGAACCACTCCCGCCACCGGGCCGTCGACCAGGGGCACGTCCGATTCGAACCTGATCGGAAACACATCGGCCGGAGAGGCCTTCTTCAGCAGCGCATAGCTGCCGGAAAGGTCTGCGGGCCTCAGGGCCATCATGCCGCGCCAGAACGACACCTGGCCGTCCGCCACCACGACCGCCGGCTGGCATGCACTCAGGTCGGCGCCGCCTGCGGCAGACGGCGTGAGATAGCCCACGTGCCTCGTGCCGTCGGCCAGCGTCATCGATGCGCGAACGATGAACATGCCCTCCGCGGGATCGATCGGCCCGCGGGCCTCGCGGGGTCGGACCGTCGCCTCGTCCTGGCCCTCGACGCCCTCTTCGTCCAGCGCGAATTCCCAGGCGGCGTGGCGTTCCAGGTCCGAGGGCGTGAGGTCGTGCACCTGTCGACGAATGGGCGTGGGGGTCATGATCGGAAGAAGTTTGCCACGTCCAGGTCTTGCGGATCGCGATCGACGATTCGTCCGGTCGTCCGGTCGTCCGGACGGTGCTGGTGTGGTGGCGCACCGGCCCGCTGGCCGCATCCAGCGGCCTGCACGTGGGATGGAACCGGATGCAGTACACGCTCGGCTTCGGCGTCAGCGGCGTCGAATCGCGCGGCTGGTGGACGCCGGTCTTCAACGGCGCGCCCGACTGGCTGACCGGCGGCACGTTCGGGCTCGAGGCGTCGATCAAGCGAGTGCGTCGCCCGCAGTGCCGAGGTGGTGCTCAGCGAGTCGACGCCGCGAGGGCCGGTGGCTCGGCTGCGCGCTTGCGAGGCTTGATCTTCAGCGCGTGGCGCTCGATGAGGTGCCACGAGCACCAGGCCAGGGGCAGCACGAGGCACAGCGTGACCGGCAGCAGCACGAGCACGGGCGTCTGCGCGCCCAGCCATTTGACGACGACCTGCTCCACCGGCCACGTCCAGAGATAGATGCCGTACGACAGGTCACCGAAGCGTCCCGCGCGGCGCAGCACGGGCCACGACTCGATCCCCACGAAGACCAGCACGAACGGGATCAGCAGCAGCAGCGCCAGGCCGAAGAGGCCCGCCAGCGCGCAGGCGACGCCCGCCACCACCGCGCCCGCGACGACCCGCGCGTCCAGCAACACCGGCACCACCCAGGCCAGCGCGCCAGCCAGGAACATCGACGCCATGTTCACGGGCACCTGCGTCTTGAACAGCAGCGGCAGCCCGGTCGCATTGAAATTCCGGCCCGTGAAATACATCCCCAACCAGCAGCGCGGCCGTCAGCCGGAGGGCGTCGAAGTTGTTCGTCTGTTTGTCCATGCGTCGTCGTGAGGCCTGCATCGCCCTGGGCGAGATCGGGCGCAAAGTTGCCCTGCAACTTGCCGTCACCCGCGCACGACGGGCATCTCGTTCCAGCGCGTCGTGTAGCGCGGCGACCGCCGCTCCTGCTTCGTCGCCCACACGGCGATCTCGCTGCCGCTGCTCGCGGCGGCGGTGCTGCCCAGCCGCACGGAGTCGCGGCCGAAGCGGTTGTTCAGCGCGTCCATGGCGGCCATCAGCTTCGTGCGCGGGTCGGACGCGGGCGGCGACTCCTCGATGCCCGAGAACAGGTCCAGCTCGCCCTGCTCCCGGCCCGCCGGCTGCAGCTCGCCGAGGATGGCGCCGGCCTTGGCGTAGCGGAACCCGGGCCTGAACTGCGTGCGCACGGCGGTCTCCGCGGCATGCATCAACACCGCGGTGTCGGCGGTCGGCCGGATCAGCGGCAGCATGACGTTGACGCTGTGTTGCCGGTCGTTCGTGCGGAACGGACTGGTCGTGAAGAACACGCCGATCGCGCCCGCGACGCTGCCTTGCTGGCGCAGCCGCTCGGCCGCGCGCGACGCGAATTCGCTGACGGCCTCGATGATGCCGTCCACCTGCATGATCGGCGTGCCGAACGAGCGCGAGACCAGGATCTGCTGGCGCGTGGGCGGCGCGTCCTCCAGCGCCATGCACGACGTGCCGCGCAGCTCGCGCAGCGTCTTCTCCATCACGACGGAGAACTGCCGGCGCAGCGACGTGGCGTCGGCGGCCAGCAGGTCGCGCACCGTGTGGATGCCGCCGCTCTTGAGCTTCTCGGTCGTGCGCTTGCCGATGCCCCAGACGAGGCCCACGTCCACGGCGCCGAACAGCGCGTCGAGCGCCACCGGCGACAGGCTGCCGAAGTCGCATACCTGGGCCAGGTATCCGGGGAAGCTGCCGGGCGTGCGATCCGCGGTCTTGGCGATGTTGTTCGCCAGCTTGGCCAGCGTCTTGGTGGCGCCGAAGCCCACGCTGGTGGGCAGGCCCGTCTCCTGCAGGATGGCGGCCCGCATCGCGCGGCCGGTGGCGACGAGGTCGTCGCGCACGCCGTCGAAGTCGAGGAAGCTCTCGTCGACGCTGTAGACCTCCTGGCGCGGCGCGTAGCGCGCTTCCACGGCCATCATGCGCGCGCTCATGTCGCCGTACAGCTCGTGGTTGGCCGACACCGCGATGAGCCCCGCGGACTTCTCGAGATGCTTCACCTGGAACCACGGCTGTGCCATCTTCACGCCGATGTCCTTGGCCTCGTTGCTGCGCGCGATGCAGGCGCCGTCGTTGGAGCTCAGCACGACGACCGGCTTGCCGAGCAGGTGCGGCGCGAACACGCGCTCGCACGACACGTAGAAGTTGTTGCCGTCGACGAGCGCGTACATGCCGCGGGCTCGCTCAGACGAGCGACTTGATGACCGTGGTGACGACGCCCCACACCTCGAGCGGCGTCTCCTCGTCGATGACGATGGCGGCGACGGCGGGATCGCCGGCCACCAGGCGGATCGCGCCGCGCTTGCCCTTGCCGCTCGGCTTGTCCAACCGGCGGCAGCGCAGTTCGCCGGCGACGACCGCGATGACCACCGACCCCTGCCCCGCCACGAGCGCGCGGTCGACCAGCAGCACGTCGCCGTCGTCGATGCCGAACGCGTGCATCTCGTGGCCCGCGGCGCGCATCAGGAACGTGGCGTCGGGATGGCGGATGAACGCGTCGTTGAGGTCGAGGCGCTTGACAGTGGAATCGACGCCGGGCGACCCGAACGCGTTCGACGTGCGACGCGCGGACGGCGCCGCCTGGCGGCCGTCACGGCCGACCGGCGCGCCATCCACGAAGTCGTCGGGGCTGTTCATTTGTCCAGTGTACTGCGGGACTCGGGACGAGCAGCGCGACCGCCGCCGCGATCACCGCCACTGCCAGCACGAAGCGAGCGCCGGGTATGCGTCGTGCCGAGCACGGGACGTCATCCAGTCCAGGAGTCTCCGCATGAAACACCCCGTCCTCCATGAGCCCGAGCGGAACACGCCCGCCGGCATCGATCGCTCGATCAACCAGGACGACGACGCCGAGCACGCGACGGACGCGCCGCCGGAGCCGCCGCGACGCGACGTCATCTCCGGCACCGATGCCTGGGACAAGCCCGGGCTCGTCGGCAACGAAGGGCCGCGCGCCTGAAGCGGGGCCCGCGGGTCACCGAGCCGCGTGCTTCGCGGGCGGCTTCGGCTTCGTCTTCGGCGGCTGCGGCGTCGCCGGCTTGGCCTTCTTCGCCACGGCCCGGCCGTTCACGACCTCGGCCTCGATGACGCGCCCCTCGCCGAATCGCAACCGGCGCGACGGCCCCTTCGCCGTCACGTGCGCGCCGACCGCGAGCTTCGCCTGCCGCATGCCGTCGGGCCGCAGGTGGACGAAGTCGCCGTTGTCGAGCACCACGCCGTTGGCCTCGCCGTGCAGCGCGTAGTTGAGTCGAGCGACGGCGCCTGACGTCGAAGCGGATGTCGACGCGGCCGCGTCATCGCGATCGCGCGGCGCGACGACGTTCGCCAGCCGATAGACGAGATGCTCGGCCTCGCCCTTGTCGCTGGCCGGCATGGGCTCGATCTCGACATCGAGCAGGTCGCCGGAAGTGGCGAGGCCGACGATCTCCTCGAGATGCGGCTCATGCTTGAACGCGAACTGCACGCGCTCGCCGTCGAGCTCGACGAGCATGCCCTCGACGCCGCCCTTCGGGCTGTAGAGCGCGTGGAGGAAGGTCGCGGTGCGCGACAGGAGTTGGGCGTGAGGCATGGCGGCGTGTTCCTGAAGGGACGATGGGCGAGCGATCCACGTTGGGACGCCGCGCCAAGCTTCAAGCCGCTTCGTCGCGACCGCCTCGCGCCCTCACTTCGTCGCTTCCTTGGCGTCGGCCTTCGCCGCGCGGCCGTCCGCGTGGGCCTTGGCCTTGTGCACCTTCGCCTTGGCCTTGTGGATGGCCTTCTTCGGCTGCTTGCTGCCGGCGGCCTCGACGTTCTCCGCGCCTTCCTTCACCGTCTCGGCGGTGGCCTTGCCGGCCTCCTTGACCGCGTCGCCGGCCTGGGCGTGCGCGAGGGAGAGGCCGAACACGGCGGCGGCGATGACGAAGAACTGCTTCATGAAAATCTCCTCGGAAGTGGATGGTGAGAGTGCGCGCGCACAGGGCAAACGACGGGCCAGCCCACGGGAATGCGGCGTGCCTGGGCCTGCTCGATCCCACACCGAGCATTCCCGATGACCACCGCCTGCGCACCGTCCCTTTCCCACCTGGCCATGGAGCCGTTGCGCGGCGCCATCGCGCACCTGGTCGGCCGCTTCACGGCGGCCAACGTGGCCGCCACGGTGCCGCAGGGCCACGGTGAGCCGGCGATGGTGATCCCCGGCCTGGGCACGAGCGCGCTGTCGACCTGCACGCTGCGCAAGTTCCTGCGCGGCGCCGGCTACCAGGTCTACGACTGGGGACTCGGCCGCAACGTCGGGCCGCGCGGCGGCATCGACGCGTGGCTCGCGCCGCTGCAGGCGCGTCTCGAAGAAATTTCCCGCAAGAACGGCGGCACGCGCGTGCACCTCGTCGGCTGGAGCCTGGGCGGCATCTATGCCCGCGAACTCGCGAAGCGCTGCCCGCGGCTCGTGCGGCAGGTGGTGACGCTCGGGTCGCCGTTGTCGGGCGATCCCGAGGCCACCAACGGCAAGCTGCTGTATCGCTTTCTGACGGGCGGATCCGCGGACGAGGACGCGGCGCTGCTCGAACGCGTGCGCGTGCCGCCGCGCGTGCGCTGCACGTCGCTCTACTCGAAGCTCGATGGCGTCGTCGCGTGGGAGTCGTCGGCGTCGGGCCAGCGCGCCGCGCATCGGGCGTTCGAGGTCGAAGGCGTGTCGCACCTCGGGCTGGTGTCGGATCCGCGCGCGCTGGTGGCGGTGGCGCGGGCGATGGCGGGGCAGTCGCCGGCCGCGTCCCGTCACTGAGGTCAGAGCAGCCGCTGCAGGCGCGCGAAGCGATGCGTCGACGGCTTGACGTGGCGGCCGTGGCTCGCCATCGCATCGACCTCCGCGGTCGTGTTGCGGCTCGATCGCGCGGCCGGCGAGAAGCAGCGGGCGATCAGAATGCGGATGCGGTCGAGGTCGGGATCGCGGGCCTCGAGCGTGCCGACCGTGTCGATGCGCGCCGCGTCGTGGGGCTGCGGCGTGGGCGCGGTCTCGCGCTCGTTCAACTCCGCGCGCAGGGCCTCGACCTCGTAGTCGCTGTAGCCCCAGTCGGCGGCGTCCGCCGAGGCCGCTCGTTCGGCGAGCGCCTCCTGCAGGTGTGCGCGCAGCACGTTGACATCCGCTCGGTTCCAACTCGTGGGCATGTGGCCTCTCTGCATCAATGCGCGAGTCGTCGCGCGCCCGGGGTCGTCGCGCGGCTCCTCGCCGATCCGCACCGGCGCTGATGGCGTCGCTGCGGATACGAATGCTAGGAACGACGCGCGTCGGCAGCAACGACGCATTGCTCGCATCGATATGCGGGTGGCGCATCGAACCGATGGCCGCTGTCGCCCAAGCAGCACGCCTGCTGCGTCTTCCACAACGCGCCGTCGATCCGCGAGCCTCGCGTGGCGCCGGCGCGGCGTGCGCCCTCGCGTGCGCGCGTGGCGCAGACCTTGCGTGCAGACGCAGCTCCATGCGATCCAGCGACTCCCGATGACCCGACCCAGGCGCCCGTGCATGCGTCTGAACTGCACGCTCGCGGCCCTGCCGCTGCTGATCGCCCTCGCCGCGTCCGCGCAGCAGGCCGTCGCGCCCGCGCCGGTGGAGGCCTATGCCGCGATCCCGCAGGCGCGCGGCGCGCGGCTGTCGCCGAGCGGGCGCTACCTCGCCTACATCGGCGCGCTGGACGGCCACACGGCGCTCGTGATCCAGGATCTGCAGAGCCATGACCGACCGCGCGCGGTGCCCACCGGCGACGGCGAGCTCAAGTGGCTGCTGTGGAAATCGGACCAGCGCCTCGTGATCTCGGTGCGCGTCGTCTCCGGTCGCCAGGCGCTGCGGCGCAGCATCGACACGCGCCTCATCGGCCTCGACCGCGACGGCGGCCACGTCGTCGAACTCGTGCAGGCCGAGAACGCCGACTTCGAGCCGCAAGTGCAGGATCGCGTCATCAGCGAGCTGCCCGACGACCCCGACCACCTGCTGCTGCAGTTGCCGAAGTTCGACCGCACGGCGCGCACGCCGGCCTCGCCGTCCGTGATCAACGATCGGCAGGCGCACCCCGAGGTCGTGCGCGTCGACGTCAACACCGGCATGACCGCCACCGTGGTGCCGCAGCACGGCCTCATCAGCGACTGGTTCGCCACGCGGGACGGCCGGGTGCTGCTCGGGTGGAGCGTCAAGCGCGACCGCACGCTCACGCTGCTGGCGCGCGACGATGCCGATGCGCACTGGCGGCCCGTGCTGACGAGCCCGCAGAACCAGGGGCAGGTGTTCGATCCGCTGGCGGTCGCGGAGGACGCGCCGGGGCGCGTGTACGTGGCGTCGAACCACGAGTCGGGCCGCGTCGGCGTGTACGAATTCGACATCGCGACGTCGCGCTACGTGCGCACCGTGAAGGCCGACCCGCGCACCGACGTCGACGCCATCGTAAAGGACGACCGCCTCGTCGGCTACGAGGACGACCGGTCGCTCCCGACCTACCTCGACCCCGACTGGGCCGCGGACGAACGCCTCGTCGAGAAGGCCCTGCACGGCGCCACGAGCCGCATCGTCGACCGCAGCAAGGACGGCCAGCACGTGCTGTCGAGCGTGGTGCGCGGCAACGAGCCGCACGACTACTGGCTGCTGACCCGCAGCGGCAGCAAGGCTGACCTCGAGCCGGTGACCGACAGCTACCCGGGCCTCGCGCCCGAGCAGATCGCGAGCAGCCGCCGGGTGTCGTACAAGGCGCGCGACGGGCTGAGCATTCCGGCCATCCTCACGGTGCCCGTCGGCGTCCACGCAGGGGCGTTGCCGTTCGTGGTGCTGCCGCACGGCGGCCCGTCGGCGCACGACGAGAAGATGTTCGACTGGTGGGTGCAGTTCCTCGCGAGCCGCGGCTACGGCGTGTTGCAGCCGCAGTTCCGCGGCTCGACCGGCTACGGCCGCGACTTCCTCGTCGCCGGCTACCAGCAGTGGGGGCTGGCGATGCAGGACGACATCACGGACGGCACGCGCTGGCTCGCGACGCAAGGCCTCGCCGACCCGCATCGCATCGCGATCGTCGGCGCGAGCTACGGCGGCTACGCGGCGCTGATGGGCGTCGCGCGCGAGCCCACGCTGTACCGCTGCGCGGTGGACATCGCGCCGGTGACCGACTTGCTGACGTTGGTGGAAGACGAGCAGGCCTCGCTGTTCGGCGACCTCAACCTGCCGCAGATCGGCGGCTACGGGGGCGCGCTGGAGAAGACGTCGCCGCTGTATCTCGCGGCGGGCATCCAGCGGCCGGTGCTGCTGGTGCATGGACGCAAGGACTACACGGTGCCGGTGCAGCATACCGAGGCGATGAGTCGCGCGTTGATGAAGGCGGGGAAGCCCGCGCAGACGGTCCTGCTGGATGAGGCCGACCACTACTTCACGCGGGCGGCGGATCGTGTGACGTTGCTGCGGGCGCTCGAAAGCTTTCTTGCGGCCAACATGAACTGACCGTCGCGCTCCGCTTGGCTTGTCATCCTGCGCGCAGTCGCAGAACCCACGCTTGCCGAGGCGGTGACGGGCAATGGTCGCGACCTGCTCCGCAATCGACGCGAACCGCGCTGCACCCTGGCTGAAGGGGTCCTGCGACTGCGCGCAGGATGACAGCGGAGAGAGAGCGGTCGCGCACACGAAAAAACCGGCCACGACGGCCGGCCTTTCAACGGGAAGCCGCGCTCAGAACTCCGCGCCGCCCCCAAACCCGCCACCGTGGTGATCACCCCCGGAACCCGCCGGCTTGTCCTCCGGGATCTCGGTCACGATCGCCGCCGTCGTCAGGATCAGGCTGGCCACCGACGCCGCGTTCTGCAGCGCCGTTCGCGTCACCTTCGCCGGGTCGAGCACGCCCTGCTCGACGAGGTCGCCGTACGTCGAGTTGGCCGCGTTGTAGCCGTGGTTGCCCTGGCCCTGCAGCACCTTGTCGACGACCACCGAGGCCTCCTCGCCGGCGTTGGTCACGATCTGGCGCAGCGGCTCCTCGACGGCGCGCAGCACCAGCCGGATGCCGGCGTCCTGGTCGGCGTTGTCGCCCTTGAGATGGCCGATGGCCTGGCGCGCGCGCAGCAGCGCGACGCCGCCGCCGGGCACCACGCCCTCCTCGACCGCTGCGCGCGTGGCGTGCAGCGCATCCTCGACGCGCGCCTTCTTCTCCTTCAACTCGACCTCGGTGGCAGCGCCCACCTTGATCACCGCCACGCCGCCCGCGAGCTTGGCCACGCGTTCCTGCAGCTTCTCGCGGTCGTAGTCGGACGTCGCCTCCTCGATCTGCGCCTTCACCTGCTTGACGCGCGCCTGGATGACGTCGACCGTGCCCGAGCCGTCGATCAGCGTCGTGTTCTCCTTGCCCACTTCGGCGCGCTTGGCCTGCCCGAGGTCGGCGAGCGTGACCTTGTCCAGCGTCAGGCCCACTTCATCGGAGATCACCTTGCCGCCGGTCAGCACGGCGATGTCCTCGAGGATCGCCTTGCGCCGATCGCCGAAGCCCGGCGCCTTCACGGCCACCACCTTGAGGATGCCGCGGATCGAGTTCACGACCAGCGTGGCGAGCGCCTCGCCCTCGACGTCCTCGGCCACGATCAGCAGCGGCCGACCCGTCTTCGCGACGGCCTCCAGCGTCGGCAGCAGGTCGCGGATGTTGCTGATCTTCTTGTCGTGGAGCAGCACGAACGGGTTGTCCTGCACCGCCGTCTGCTTTTCCGGGTTGTTGATGAAATACGGCGACAGGTATCCGCGATCGAACTGCAGGCCCTCGACGACGTCGAGCTCGTTGTTCAGGCTCTTGCCGTCCTCGACGGTGATGACGCCTTCCTTGCCGACCTTGTCGATCGCGTCCGCGATGATCTGGCCGATGTCCCAGTCCGAGTTGGCGGAGATGGCGCCGACCTGGGCGATCTCCTTGCTGGTGGTCGTGGGCTTGGCGAGCTTGCGGATCTCCTCGACGAGCGCGGCCACGGCCTTGTCGATGCCGCGCTTCAGGTCGGTCGGGTTGAGCCCGGCCGCCACGTATTTGAAGCCCTCGCGCACGATGGCCTGCGCCAGCACCGTGGCGGTGGTGGTGCCGTCGCCCGCGTTGTCGCTGGTGCGCGAGGCCACTTCCTTCACGAGCTGCGCGCCGATGTTCTCGTACTTGTCCTTGAGCTCGATCTCCTTGGCGACCGAGACGCCGTCCTTGGTGACGGTGGGCGCGCCGAAGCCGCGCTCGAGGACGACGTTGCGGCCCTTCGGGCCCAGCGTCACCTTGACCGCGTTGGCCAGGACGTCCACGCCGCGGACGATCTTCGCGCGCGCATCGTCGCCGAAGAGAACGTGTTTTGCTGCCATGGCGATGCTCCTTATTTCTCGATGACGGCGAAGAGGTCTTCCTCGCGCACGACGAGCAGTTCGTCGCCGTCGAGCTTGATCGTCTGGCCGCTGTACTTGCCGAACAGCACCTTGTCGCCGATCGCCACGGTCAGTGCCACGAGCTGGCCCGACTCGTTGCGCTTGCCGGGGCCGACGGCCACGACTTCGCCCTGCTCGGGCTTCTCGCCGGCCGAGTCGGGAATGATGATGCCGCTGGAGGTCTTGAGTTCCGGATCGCTGCGCTTGATGACGACGCGGTCGTTGAGGGGACGGAGGGCCATGCGTTCCTTTTTCGTATGAGTGCGTGGGAGAGCGACCGAGCAGCCGGTCGCCTTGACGATGTCGATTCTGCGAAACGCGGGCGCGGACGCCAACGAAGCGATGCGCCGCTGCATATGCGCGCGGCGATGCGAGTGCGTTGCGTGACCGCGCGCCCGTCGGCTACAACTTCGCGCTCACGTTCACCGCCATCCAGCGCGGCGTCGTGTCCAGCGTGCCCGACGTGAACCCCTGCGCCTTCGCGAGCGTGTTGAACGCGTTCTTCACCAGCAGGCTCAGGTCCCACGTGCGGTCGAGGCGCCCGATGCCGATGCCGAGGTCGGCCACGCCGTAGGCCTTGATCCAGCCGTACTGCGACAGCGTGACGTCGCTGTTGTAGCGCGAGGTGTACGCGTAGTTGCCGTCGAAGTGCAGCGCGCGGTCGCCGAACACCGGGATGCGGTGCTCGAGGCCCAGGTTGCCGGTGAAGCGCGCGGCGCCGGGCAGGATGCGGCCGCTGAGATCCTGCGACTTCGCGGCGGCCGCCGGATCCGCTTCGGCGGGCAGCGCGGAGTTCGGGAACGAGATGAAGCGCGACAGGCCGTACGCGCCCGAGAAGCGCAGCGTGGTGTCGCGCAGGCCGGTGTACGTGGCGTCGATCTCGACCCCGCGCGCCTGCACCTTGGCCGCGTTGCCGGTCGCCGAGATGTAGACGGGCGCGCTGCCCGCCGGCAGCAGCGCGGTGGCCACCGGATCGAGCACGTAGGCCTGCAGCTGGTAGTCGCGGATGTTGGCCTGGAACACGTCGACGTCGACCACCAGCGTCTTGTCGAACAGCGAGTTCTTCAGGCCGATCTCGATGTTGTTGGTGGACTCGGGCTTCGCGTTGAGGCTGTCGCCGTTGACGACCTGCGCCACGCCCGCCTTCTCGCCGTGCTGCAGGGCGACGTAGCCGGTCGCCTGCTCGCTGAACTTGTACGTCGGGCTGAGGTTCAGGTTCGTCTGCGTGTCGCTGATCGGCGCGGATGCGACGGTGTTGTACAGCTTGCCGATGCGCGCCTTGCGCAACGCGGTCGCGTACGCGAGCTGTTGCTGCTGCGTGGGCGTCAGCGCCGCATAGCTCGCGGCGTTGTAGTACTCGACGGCCGCGGCATCGGCGTCGGCGAGCTGCGCCGCGCTGTTGGCGGACGTGAGTGCGCCGGCGGTGCTGGTCACGAAGTCGAGGTTCTGGCCGTAGCCCGGATCGACGACGCGGTTGAAGTTGCTCGAGGTGCGATGCTCGTGCGTCACGCGCGCGCCCGCGGTGAGCGTGAGCGGGTCGGACAGGTGCCAGTTCAGCTGGCCGTACAGCGCGGGGCTGAAGCTGCGGTTGTCGGCGGTGCCGATGGTGCGCACGTCGTTCAGCGAGTTCGCGAGCAGGTTGCGGCCGTTGCCGTCCGCATCGAGCGCGTTGTACTGCGCGGCCGACGCGAACCAGGCGCCGGCGTCGCCGCCGAAGCCCACCTTCGAATCGACGTCGTGGTGGTTGCGGATCGCGTAGAGGCCCACGCGGTAGTCCACCGCGCCGCCGACCGGCGAATCGAGCCGCAGCTCCTGCGTCCACTGCGCGTAGCGGATGCCGCCGCCGCCCTGCGTGGAAATGTCGAAGACGGTGCCTTCGTCGTTGCGCGCATCGAAGTACAGGTTGCGGAACGCGGTGATCGAGCGCAGCTTGTGGTCGCCCAGCTGCCACGTGAGATCCAGCAGGCCGCCCTGCGTGCCGGTGATCAGCGCGCGCTGCTCGTCGTCGTCCTGTCGGCCGGTGGCGTAGTTCAGGTAGTTGTCGGTGTAGCTGTAGCTCTTGAGCTGGCCGAACCATCGGCGCTTGAGCACCTGGCTCGGATCGGTGGCGAGGTTCACGGCCACGCCGTCCGAATAGGTGGCCGGCGGCGCGTGGAACAGGTTGAGCCCGTTGTCGTTCTCGAACGTGCGCGGCTCCTTGTCATAGCTGAACAGCGCCGAGAAGTTGGGCGTCGGCGTGAACAGGAACTGCAGCTTCGCGGACAGCTTGTTGCGGTCGGTGTAGGTGTCGTCACCCGCGTTGTAGCTGTTGGAGAACGCGCCGCGCACCTTGTCGACGTAGAACGTGCCGCGCCACGCGAGCAGGTCGTCGACGACGGGCCCGCCGATGGCCGCCGACGCGAGCACGCCGTCGCGCGATCCGATGGTGATCGACGCGTCGGCGCTGGGCGTGAACGACGGCCTCTTCGTCTGCACGTACAGGCCGCCGACGTTCGAGTTCTTGCCGCCCAGCGTGCCGACGGGGCCGCGCAGCACTTCGACGCTGTCGACGTCGACGAAGTCCCACGCCGACAGGCCGGCATAGCCGTAGCTCACGCCGTCGACGGTGATGCCGACGTTCGGATCCTGCGCCTCGGAGTTGCCCTTGCGTCCGATGCCGCGGATCGCGAGATCGGAGCTGCGCGCGTTGCTGCTGTTCTGGCGCGTGACGTTGGCGGCGCGCGCGGTGATGTCGCGCATCGACGTTGCGCCGAGGCGCTGCAGCTCGTCGCCCGACACGACGGACACCGCGGTGGGCACGTCCTGCTGCGCGGCGAGGCGATTGCGCGAGCGCACGTTCACCGCGGCCAGTGCGGGGGCGGACGCGGCGTCCGCCGACGGTGCCGCGGCAGCAGCCTGCGGCTTGGGTGCCGGCGGTTCAGGCGGCGCGTCGCTCTTGCGGGCCGCCGCGAGCTCCTGGCGCAGGCGTTCGTTCTCGGCCTGCACGCGCGCGAGGTCGGCCTTCAAGGCGTCCAGCGACGCCGCGTCCTGCGCGCGCGCGGCGGGCGCGGCCACGCAGGAGAGTGCCGCCACCAGCGCTGCGGCGCCGCCTGACCATGCCGAGGCGCGTGCGCGCGATCCGTGAACCTTCATCGATGTTCTCCTTCGAGGTTTTGAAGACCTCCTGGAGAACGCAGGGACCATACCTCACCCCGTACTATCGATATGCCCCGCCGTTGCGAATCGAAAGCAGCAGGTCGCGGTGCGGCGCGAGCAGCGCCGGTGGGATTGCAGCGAGGCTGTCGACGCCCTGTCGCGCGAGGCAGCAGCGTGGGGGACGAAACACAGCAGCGATGCTGCATGTGTCCGACGTTCGGGGCGGCCTCAGTTCATCGAAGCGATGCCGCGCGCCAGCGCCTGGATCTCCGCGTCGCTGAGCGCGAGCGTGGCGGCGGCCATCGTGCCGTCCGGCCCGTTGTGGCGATCGCCACTGCGCCAACGCGCCAGCTGCGCGGCCAGGTAGGCAGCGTCCTGGCCCGCAAGACGCGGCGTCTCCGGCGTCGCAGGCCTCTGCCCCGCGCCGCCATGGCACGCCGCGCACGGCGCGATCCCGCGCGCGGGGTCGCCTTCGAGATAGAGATGCTCCGCGGCACCGCTCGCGCCTGCACGCCACGGCTTGGTCGCGTACCAGGCCAGGATGTCCGCCAGGTCGCCGTCATCGAGGTTGCGCGCGATGAGCGTCATCACCGCATGCTCGCGCGCGCCGCTGCGAAAGTCGCGCATCTGCTTGGCGAGGTAGCCGGGCGACTGTCCCTCCAGCAGCGGATGCAGCCCGTCGCCCGGCTGCGCGGTGGCGGGATCGGTCGGCACGTGGCACTCGATGCAGCGCTCGTCGTCCGCCTTCGCTCGGCCGGCCGTCGCATCGCCGCGCCGGGGCGCTGCGGGCGTCGCCGCCAGCGCAGTGCCGGCCACGAACAAGACGCACGCGGCCCATGCGCGCTTCACGATTTCTTGTAGAACGTGTGGCACGTGCGGCACGTGCGCGACAACGCGGTCTCCGATTCCGCGGCCTCGTCGAACTTGCCGCTGCCCACCAGGCGCACGATGTCGTCGGTCAGCTCGCGCGTCTTCTTCGCGAGGTCCACGGCGTCGTGCGCATCGGGCCGCGCCGCGAAGTACGCCTCGACCTGCACGAAGGCCTGGTTGATGTCGTGCGCGTCGGCCGTGCTGGCCTTCGCGTCCTTGATCGAGATGTTGGACGACAGGCTCTTGTTCGAGTCGTCGATGGCCTGCATCAGGTCGGTGCCGAGTTCCGCAGGCGCTTCGGCGGATCGCACGCTGGCGCTGGTCAGCAGCAGTCCGGCAAGAAGCGCCGTCAACGCGCGGGAGAGAGTCACGATTCGCATGGGTTCGATGTCGAGAATGAGGAAGGCCCGGCCAGAGTCAACCGACCGGGCCCGAGTCGGGTCACGCAGGCTCAGACGTCGAGCACTTCCTTGACCACGCGGCCGTACACCACCGTCGGGCGCTCCGAGCGGCCGTTGTTCAGGAACGTGGTCTTCAGGTGGTCGAGGCCCATCAGCTGCAGCACGGTGGCGGTCAGGTCGTAGGTGTCGACGGCCTTGTCCTTGTCGGCGGTCTGCAGGCCGATCTCGTCGGTCTCGCCGTAGGTGGTGCCGGCCTTGACGCCGCCACCGGCCAGCCATTGCGTATACCCCCACGGGTTATGGTCGCGGCCGTTGCCGCTCTGGCCGTACGAGGTGCGCGAGAACTCCGACGTCCACACGACGAGCGTCGTGTCGAGCAGGCCGCGCGCCTTCAGGTCGGTGAGCAGGCCGGCGATCGGGCGGTCGACCTGGCGCGCCTTGAGCGCGTGGTTGACCTCAAGGTCGTCGTGCGCATCCCAGCTGAGGCGCTCGCCGCCCTTCGGGCTCGGCGCGTCGCCCGTCACCACCTGGATGAAGCGCACGCCGCGCTCGACGAGGCGGCGCGCGCGCAGCAGCGTCTCGCCGTAGCCGCCGCTGACCTCGTCGTCGATGCCGTACAGCGCGCGCGTGGCCGGCGTCTCCTTGCTCAGGTCGACCGCGGCCGGTGCGGCCGTCTGCATGCGGTCGGCGAGGTCGTAGGACTTCACGCGCGCCCGCAGTTCGGTGTCGCTCGGGTAGCGTGCCTCGCCCAGGCCGTTCAGGCGCTTGAGCAGGTCCAGCGACGCGCGCTGCTGCTGCGCGGCGCGCGTGGCCGGGCCGTCGAGGTACAGGATCGGCGAGTTGCCGGGACGGAATGCGACGCCCTGGTAGACGGCCGGCAGGAAGCCCGAGTTCCAGTTCTGCGAGCCCGCGCTGGGCTCGCGGTTGCCGTCGTACAGCACCACGTACGGCGGCAGGTCGGGGTTGGCCGAGCCCAGCGCGTAGACGATCCACGCACCCAGCGACGGCCGGCCCGGGTTCAGGTCGCCGGTGTTGAGCTTGAGGATCGAGATGTCGTGCGTGGCGCCCACCGTCACGCTGGACTTGATGAAGGCCAGCTTGTCCGCGTGCTCCGCCAGGTTGGGCAGCAGGTTGGAGAAGTACGCGCCGCTCTCGCCGTACTGCTTGAAGGTGCGGCTGGGCGCCACCCACAGCTTGCCGACGCCGCCCTGCGTGCTCGTCTTGATGCCCTTGAGGAAGGACGCGGGCACGTCCTGCCCCGCGAGCTTGTGCAGCGTCGGCTTGTAGTCGTACAGGTCGAGCGTGCTGGGCGCGCCGTTCTGATGCAGCCAGATGACCGACTTCACCTTGGCCGCGAACTGCGGCGCCTTGGGGGCCAGCGGATCGACGAGCTCGGAGGCCATGGCCGACTGCAGGCCCAGGCCGAGAGCGGCGCTGCCCGCGTAGACGCCCGTGCGGGCGATGAAGTCGCGGCGTGATTGGTTGTTCATGATCAGGTTCCTGTCTCGCGTTGAGTGCGTGGATGTTCAGAAGCGGTAGGCGAATTCGTTGGAGTTCGCGACGGTGTGCACCAGGTCGACGAAGGCCGCGGCGCGCACCGGGTCGAGCGCGACGCCGGGCTTCAGGCCGATGGGCACGGCCACCGCGTAGGTGCCGGTCTTCGAGGCGTCGGCCACCTTGTCGGTGACGATGCGCTCCTGCTGCGTGAGGAAGGCCGTGAGCGCGGCGCGCTCGTCCTTCGTCGGCTTGCGCGACAGCAGCACCTCGTACAGGCGATCGATGCGCGCGCCGTCGTCGCTCGCGGAGGCGTTGATCACGCGGCCGGCCAGCGCCTGCGACCAGCCGAACACCACGTCGCTGTTGAACAGCGTGAGCGCCTGCAGCGGCGTGGTGGTGACGTCGCGCTTCTGGTGCGGCTGCGCCGGGTCGGCCGGGTCGAAGCTGACGGTCAGCGGGTACGGCACCGAGCGCCGCTGGAACGTGTAGAGGCTGCGGCGGTGCGCGTCCTCGTCGTTCGTCGGCTTCTCCCACAGGTTGCCCGCGTTCAGGTTGCTGGGCACCGGCGGGAACACCGGCGGCCCGCCGACCTTGTCGATCAGCTCGCCCGACGCGTACAGAAGCGAGTCGCGGATCTCCTCGGCCTCGAGGCGCTTGCGCGGGAACACGGCCAGCAGCTTGTTGTCGGGATCCGCCTTGACGACGTCGGAGCGCTCCGCCGAGGACTGGCGGTACGTGCTCGACAGCAGGATCTCGCGCTGCAGCTTCTTCACGCTCCAGCCGTTCCTGACGAAGTCGGTGGCGAGGTAGTCCAGCAGCTCGGGGTTCGTGGGCTTCTGCCCGGCGCGGCCGAAGTTGCCCACGGTGCCGACGATGCCCCTGTCGAAGTACTGGGCCCACACGCGGTTGACGTACACGCGCGCGGTCAGCGGGTTGTCGGCGCTGGCGATCCAGTTGGCGAGCGCGGTACGGCGGCCCGACGACTTGTCGGTCGGCGTGATGCGCACCTGCATGTTGGCCGCGTTCCACAGCTGCGGCAACGCCGGCTGCACCTCGTCGGTGGGCTTCTCGTGCGTGCCGCCGAAGCGCACGAACGTGGGCGGCGCGTCCTTGCCCAGCTCAAAGGCCGTGGTGAGGTTGCCGGACGTGACGTCGGACTGCTTGAGCTTGTCGAACTCCTTCAGCTGCTTCTGGAGCTCCTCGTACTTCTTCCACTTCTCGACGTTGGCCGGGTCGTAGGCGGGACTCGACTTGTCCTCGGCCGACAGCCTCAGGTACGCGACCTTCGACGCGCGCGGCGTCTCCACCGCTTTGTGCCGCCAGTTGACCCAGCGATCGAGCGGCGTCCACTCGCTCTCGGGCTTGAACAGCGAGGCCTGGCTGTCGACCAGGTAGCGCTCCTTCTGGTACTTGATGGCCGCGTCGTCGAAGCCGACCAGCAGCGCGTCCTGCTGGTCGCGGATCGACTTGGTCGCGGCGCGATACGCCGCCTGCTTCGCCGCCCACGCGTCGTCGTCCGCGGTCTTCTGCTTGAGCTTGTAGCCCTCGTCGAACGCGGTGTTGGAGAAGAACGCCTGCAACTGGAAGTACTCCTTCTGGCTGACCTTGTCCTGCTTGTGGTTGTGGCAGCGCGCGCAGCCGATCGTGGCGCCGAGCAGCGTCTCGCCGACCAGGTCGGTCATGTCGGTCTCGATCTGGTACTTGCGCTGCAGCAGGTCGCGCGAGTTCGCGTTGTCCGGATACCCCGCCAGGTAGCCGGTGGCGATGCGCGCCTCCTGGCTGTCCGGCCACAGCTCGTCGCCGGCCAGCTGCTCCTTGACGAAGCGGTCGAAGGGCTTGTCCTGGTTGAACGCAGCGATCACGTAGTCGCGATAGCGCCAGTTGTTGGGACGGTTGTTGTCGTTCTGGAAGCCGGTGCTGTCCGCGTAGCGCGCGAGATCCAGCCAGCGGCGCGCCTGGCGCTCGCCGTAGTGCGGCGACGCCAGCAGGCGGTCGACGGCCTTCTCGTAGGCCTGCGGCGACTTGTCGGCCACGAAGGCGGCGACCTCCTCGGGCGTCGGCAGCAGGCCCCATGCGTCGAGCGTGGCGCGACGCAGGAACGCCGCGCGGTCGGCCTGCGGCGAGGGCTTCAGCCCGGCCGCCTCGATGCGCGCCAGCACGAAGGCGTCGATGGGTGAGCGCACCCAGGCCTTCTGCTTGACGTCCGGAACCTCCGGCGACACCACGGCTTGATAGGGCGACCAGGCCTTGGCGGCCGTCGTCGGGGGTGCGGCGCCGTCAGGGGCGCTGGCGCACAGCGTTGCGACGCTGAGCAGCGCCGCCATCGAAAGAATCTTTTTCATCGACCTCGCCTTCACGTTGAGACCTCGGCGGACGGCGTTTGTCCGCTTCATGGCCAAGTTAGGATGCGCGCCGGGACGCGCGGATCGCGCGTCCCGGAAGCGGTCGCTTCGAAAGCTCTGATCGAGAGACTTCCTGGCGTTCGGAGCATGCTCAAAGCAGGGCCCATGCCAGTTCCGCGCAGGCGATTTCGTCGCTGGGTTCGGGCCTCTCGGGCGGTGGTTTGGCGGCTGACCTGCTTCAAATGCAGCGGGATCGAACGCACCAGTGCCGCTGCGGCCGGGTGTTGGCAATCGCGCGTGTCGGCTGCCAGTCGCAGGCAGATGGCCAACATCCAGCAACACGGGCCGGATCAAGCGGCGGCAAGCGCGTTATTGCGCAGCGGATGTCCGAAAACGAGATACCCCGGGGCCTATCGACCGTCGGCGCGCCCCAGGCGGCCGCCTGCACGCGCGCGTCACGTTGTCCGACGCGGCATCCCGGTTGCCATGTACCACCCATGGCGCGCTCGCGCCGCAACCACCAAGGAGAACATCATGGGCAAGTACGTCATCGGCTGGTTCCTCGGCATCCCTCTCGGTGTGCTGGTGCTGCTGTATCTCTTCTTCCATTGAGGAACGACGGGCAGCAACGACAACGGGCTCCTCGCGAGCCCGTTTTCTCATGCGCAACGCGAGATCACGCCGACGCGAACGCCTCCAGCAGGCGATCGCCCGCCCAGGCCTGCGCCTCGCGGGCCTTCGCCACGACGGCGGCCATGCCGAAGAACTCGTGCGTCACGCCGTCGTAGAGGCGGCGCTCGACTGGCACGCGCGCCTTGCGCAGCGCGTCCTCCATCTTCGCGCCGTCGTTGCGCAGCGGGTCGATGTCGGCGTTGATGAGCGTGACGCTCGGCAGGCCGGTGAGGTTCGCGTCGATCAGCTGCAGGCGAGTGTCCTTCAGGTCGTCCTTGGAGTTGACCAGCTTGTCCACGAACCACTCGACCATCGCGCGGTTCAGCGGCTTGGCGATGGCGTTCTCGAGGTAGGACTCGGTGTTCACGCTGGTCTGCGTGACCGGGTAGACGGCCACCACGTGGCACGGCTGCTGCGCCAGGCCGGCGTCGCGCACGGCGATCGCGGTGGCCAGCGCGAGGTTGCCGCCGGCGCTCTCGCCCGCCAGCGCGATGCGCGACGCGATGCCGTTGAGCTGCGGCGCGTTCTCGGCGACCCAGCGATAGGCGGCGAACGCGTCGTCCCAGGCCGCGGGGAACTTGCTCTCGGGCGACTGGCGGTAGTCGACGGACACCACCACCGCGTTCGCCTCCTTCGCGAGGCCGCGCGCGCCGCCGTCGTAGACCTCCTTGTCGGCGATCACCCAGCCGCCGCCGTGGAAGTACACCACCAGCGGGAACGGGCCGGCGCCGACGGGCGTGTAGATGCGCGCGGGCAGGCTGCCGGCCGCGCCGGGGATCGTGGTGTCGTGCGACGTGACGCCGGGCACGAGCACGGCGGGATCGGTGGACTGCCCGCGCTGGCGCAGCAGCGCGTGGACGGCCGCGGCGGGCGTCGGCTCGCGGCGCGCCGCGGCGACGTCGAGATCCTCGATGTGCTGGTCGGTCAGCTTGCCGAGTTCGTCGAGAACGGCCTTCATGTCCTCGTCGGCGCGCAGGGCGCCGATCGCCTTGCCAAGGGTGTCCGCGATGGGATGGCTCATGGATTTCTGCTCCTGTGGTGAAGCCATCGCAGTGGCAAGGTGCAGGCCCGCGGGACGCTCAATCCGGGTCGTCGGGCGGCCCGAGACGGCCGCGCACGAAGTCGAGCACCTGGTCGGGATCGAGCGGCTTGCGGAAGTGGGCGTCGAACACGCCGCCCATCGAGCGGATGGGCTCCTCGTCGGGCGACAGGCCGCTGATGGACGCGATGTGGCGCGGCGCGTCGGCGCCCTCGCGCATCTGGCGGGCGGCCTCGCAGCCGTCGACGCGCGGCATCTGCACGTCCAGCAGCGCGAGCTCGGGATGCATGGCGCGGCCGGCGTCGAGCGCCTGCTGGCCGTCGTACACGGCCTGGGCGTCGTAGCCCACGGCGTTCAGGAGGTCGGCGAGGCTGTCGGCAGCGTCGTGGTTGTCGTCGGCGACGAGGATCTTGTGGTTGGGCATGGGGGTTCCTGACAATCCGGTCAGGCAACATGCGCGCCCGCCCCCTTTGCCGAACGCGCGTTCAGCGGCGCAGCGGCGTACCATCGACCACACATGACCGCCACGGACAACCCGAGCCCTTCCAGCTACCTGCGCGCCAGCGAAGAGCGCTTCCGCCTGCTGGTCGAGAGCGTGCGCGACTACGCGATCTTCATGCTCGATCCCGGCGGCCACGTGGTCACCTGGAATGCGGGCGCCGAGCGCTTCAAGGGCTACAAGGCCGCCGAGATCCTCGGCAGCCACTTCTCGCGCTTCTACCCGCCCGAGGCGCTCGCCCGCGGCCTGCCCGCGCACGAGCTGCACATGGCGGCCGGCGTCGGCTCGTTCGAGGACGAGGGGTGGCGCGTGCGCAAGGACGGCTCGATGTTCTGGGCCAACGTCGTCATCACCGCGATGCGCGACCCCGACGGTGGCCTGGTGGGCTACGCCAAGGTCACCCGCGACCTGACGCAGCGGCGCCACCACGAGGAAGCGCTGCGGCAGAGCGAGGAGCGGTTCCGCCTGCTCGTCGAGGGCGTGGACGACTACGCGATCTTCATGCTCGACGTGAACGGCAACGTCGCGACCTGGAACACCGGCGCGCAGCGCATCAAGGGCTACGAGGCCGACGCGATCGTGGGCCGGCACTTCTCCGTGTTCTATCCGCAGGACGTCAAGGACAGCGGCTGGCCCGCGCACGAGCTGCGCGAGGCCGCGCTCACGGGCCGCTTCGTCGACACCGGCTGGCGCCTGCGCCAGGACGGCAGCGCGTTCTGGGCCCACGTCACCATCACCGCGATGCGCGACGAGAGCGGCCGCCTGCTCGGCTACGCCAAGCTCACGCGCGACCTCACCGAACGCCGGGCCGCGCAAGAGATGGCGATGGCCGGCCAGGAGCGCGAGGAGATGCTCGACGCCGAGCGCAGCGCGCGCGTGGAGGCGCAGCGTGCCACGCGCATCAAGGACGAGTTCCTCGCCACGCTGTCGCACGAGTTGCGCACGCCGCTGAGCGCCATCCTCGGCTGGACGCAGGTGCTGCTGCGCGCCGAAGGCACCGACGCCGTCGACCAGCGCCGCGCCGTCGAGGTGATCGACCGCAACGCCCGCGCGCAGGTGCAACTGATCGACGACCTGCTCGACCTCAGCCGCATCATGACCGGCAAGCTGCGGCTGGACCTGCAGCAGGTGCAGATCGCCGACGTCGTGCAGGCCGCGGTCGACTCCGCGGGGCCGGCGGCGGCGGCCAAGGAGATCGGTCTCGTCAGCGTGCTCGACCCCGCGCGCGCCGTCGTCAACGGCGACCCCGGCCGGCTGCAGCAGGTCGTGTGGAACCTGCTCACCAACGCGATCAAGTTCACGCCGCGCGGCGGCAAGGTGCAAGTCCTGCTGCAACGCGTGAACTCGCACGTCGAGCTGAGCGTGTCCGACAACGGCATCGGGATGCCCGCGCATTTCCTGCCGGAGGTGTTCGACCGCTTCTCGCAGCGCGACGGCTCCAGCACCCGCGCGCACGGCGGCCTCGGCCTGGGGCTGGCGATCTGCCGCCAGCTGGTCGAGCTGCACGGCGGCAGCATCCGCGCCGCGAGCCCCGGCGAGGGCCACGGGTCGACGTTCTCGGTGGACATGCCGCTGTCCATCATGCAGGTCGACACCGAGCGCGCGCGCGCCCACCCCACGGCCGAGCCGGCGGACATCGACGCCACGCCGCTGCCGCGCCTGGACGGCGTGCACGCCTTCATCGTCGACGACGAGCCCGACGCGCGCGACCTGCTGCGGCGCGTGCTCGCCGACCAGGGCGCCCACGTGACCGTGTTCGCGTCGGCTGCCGACGCGCTCGCGGCCATGGCCCTGTCGCGCCCGACGGTACTCGTCAGCGACGTCGGCATGCCCGGCATGGACGGCTACCAGATGATGCGTTCGCTGCGCGCGACCGAGGCCCGCGACACGCGCATCCCCGCGCTCGCGCTGACGGCGTTCGCGCGCGCCGAGGATCGCAAGCGCTCGCTGCTCGCCGGCTTCCAGGCCCACCTGGCCAAGCCGTTCGACGTCGCCGAGCTCGTGCTGCTGGTCGCCGATCTCGTCGGCCGCTCGTGACCCGAAACGCCATCCTTCGAGGAACTCCGTCCATGCAGCTGAGCCGCCAAATCCCCGACGGCACGATCCTTCTCGAAGGGCCGGTCGGCCACCTGGAAGTCTTCGTCGACCGCCCCAAGGCCGACCCGTCCGCGGTGGCCGTCGTGCTGCACCCGCATCCGTCGCAGGGCGGCACCGCCGAGCATAAGATCCCGGCCGCGCTCGCGAAGGCGCTCGCCGACCTCGGCTTCCTCGTGCTGCGCCCCAACTTCCGCGGCGTCGGCCGCAGCGACGGCGAGCACGCGAGCGCCGCCGGCGAGGCCGACGACATCCGGCAGCTGGCCGACGCCGTCCGCGCCACGTTCCCCGAGCTCGAGCTGGCGCTGGTCGGCTTCTCGTTCGGCGCGTTCGTCGCGGCCAAGGTGGCCAAGCAGCTGGCCGAGGCCGGGCATCCGCTGCGCCGCGTCGCCCTCGCCGGCCTGCCCTACGGCCCGGTGCGCGCGGGCCAGGTCTACGATACCCCATCAGGTATCCCGGCAGCGCTGGTCGTGCACGGCGAACGCGACGACCGCGTGCCGCTGGCCTCGGTGCTCGACTGGGCTCGGCTGGACGGCCAGCCCGTGGTGGTCGTGCCGGGGGCCGATCACTTCTTCAAGGGGCGGCTGGTGGTGCTGCGGTCGCTGGTCGTGGAGCACCTCGCGCCTCTGGTGGCGCGGCGCTAGCGAGTCAGACCGACAACCGGTCCAGCCGCAGCCGATGCCGCTCGTCGGTGATCCGCCGCGTCGCCATGAACACCGTCGCGAACGCGCCCAGCGCCGCGCCGCCGGCCAGCAGCAGCAGCACCAGCGCCTGGTACTTGGCCGCCTCGAGCGGATTCATGCCCGCGAGGATCTGGCCGCTCATCATGCCGGGCAGCGTGATGATGCCGGCCGCCGACATCTGGTTGACGACAGGGATCATCCCGCCGCGCAACGCGCTGCGCTGCAGCGGCTTCAACGCCCGCGAGCGCGTCGCCCCCAGCGCGAGCTGCGCCTCGATCGCCTGGCGCTCGCGCACCACGCCGCCGTTGAACGCGTTGAGGCTGATGCTGACGCCGTTCATAACGCTGCCCAGCAGGATGCCCACCAGCGGGATGACCACGTGCGGGTCGTACAGCGGCGCGGGCCGCACCATGCCCACCGCGAGCGCGCCGACGATCATCGTCGTGAACAGCGTGATGCCCGCGCCCAGGCCGTAGCGCCACATGCCGCGCAGCCGGCGCTCCTGGCGCGACTGGATCTCGAAGCCCGCGATGGCCAGCATCGCCAGCACCACCGCGCCGACGAGCCACGGCGAGCGCAGCGCGAACACCGCGTTCAGCACGAAGCCGACGAAGACGAGCTGCACGATCGCGCGGAACGCGGCGACGACCAGCGTGCGCGCGAGGCCCGCCTCGAACAGCACGGACAGACCCGCGTTCGCGAGCACGAGGCACGCCGCGATGGCCAGCTCCCACGCGGTCACCGGCGGCGCGTTCATCGCGTCTCCTCCGTGAGGCGGCCGTCGGCCAGCACGAAGTGACGCTGCGCGAGCCGCGTGGCCTGCGCGGCGTCGTGCGTGACCAGCACGATGGCGAGGCCGCGCGCGAGCAGGCGGCGCAGCAGGTCTTCCACGCGCACGACGTTGCTCGCGTCGAGGCCCGACGTGGGCTCGTCCAGCAGCAGCACGCGCGTGCGCGGCGTGATCGCGCGCAGCAGCGCGAGGCGCTGGCGCTCGCCGGTGGACAGGCGCGCGACCGGCCAATCGAGCGCGTCGGGCGCGACGCCCAGCTGCTCGAACGGCGTGGCATCGGCGCCGGGCGGGAAGTGGTCGGCGACCCGCTGCGACCACCAGCCGGAATCGGCGGCGACGTAGGTGACCTGCGCGCGCCAGTCGGGCGCCGGGATGCTGGAGGCCGCGACGCCGTCCAGCGCGGCGTCGCCGTCGTGCGGGTCGAGGTCGGCCACCATGCGCAGCAGCACGCTCTTGCCGGCGCCGGATGCCCCCATGACGGCCACGCACTGGCCGGACTCGATGTCGCAGGACACGGGGCCGACGTGGAGGCGGTGCAGGCCGCGCAGGCTCAGCATGGGTTGAAGTCGCCAGGGCTCGTCGTGGTCATACCAAGCTGTCATTCTGCGCGCAGTCGCAGAACCCACGCCTGCCACTTCGCATCCTCGGTTGCCTGGGGCGGCATTGCAGCACGCGTGGGCCCTGCGACTTCGCGCAGGGTGACAGCTTTTTGCGTGGCCGCGCGTGCGGCGACATCAGTCGACGAGGTTGCCCATCGTCTTCGCACCCAACGATTCGCCATTCGCGCCCATCACCCGCGAGATCTCGCGATACGCGCTCGCCTGCACGCGCTCCGGCAGCGGCACGAACTTGGCCTGGCGGGCCAGCGTGTCGCCGTGCAGGTAGGCCCAGGTGAGGAAGCGCAGCGTGCGCTCGGCGCGGTCGCCGGACACGGCCACGCGCGGCACCGCCACGTAGGTGCCCATCGTGATCGGCCACGTGCCGGCGCCCGGCAGGTCGTTGATCTCGGTGGAGAAGTCGCCCGCCGAGTACCACGTGCTGTGCATCACGGCCTGGTGGAAGGCGTCGACGCTCGCGTTGACGAACTGGCCGTCGGCGTTCTTCATCGCCACGGCCGCGAGGTCGTTGTCGATGACGTCGTTGTAGTCGATGTAGCTGATCGAGTCCTCGGTCGCCTGCACCGTCTTCGCGATCTCGCCGCTGCCCTTGACCGCGAGCGTGCCAGCCGGCCAGTCGAAGTGGTTGGCCACGCCGAACTTCGCCTTCCACGCCGGGCTGGTGCGCGCGAGGTAGTCGGAGAAGTGGTACGTGGTGCCCGAGCCGTCGGCGCGCGCGACCACGCGGATGGCGTGCGCGGGCAGCTTCAGGCCGGGGTTGAGCGCCTTGATCTCGGGCGCGTCCCACTGCGTGACCTGGCCCGCGAAGATGCGGCCCAGCAGGTCGCCGGTGAGGTGCAGCTGGTTGGCGCCGACCTTGCCGAGGTTGACGATGGGCACCACGCCGGTGATGACCGTCGGGAACATCACGAGGTCGTTCTTCTTCAGGTCGGCCGCGCTGGCGATGACGTCGGATGCGCCGAAGTCGACCTCGTGCTTGTTGATCTTGGCCATGCCCGCGCCCGAGCCGACGGGCGCGTAGTCGAGCAGCGTGCCCTTGGACTTGGCGTATTCGGTGGCCCAGATCCTGTAGACCGGCGCCGCGGCGGAGGAGCCGGCACCGGAGATGGTTTCGGCGGCGTGGACGGGGGCGACGAACGCCAGGGAGGGCCCGAGCGCGAGCGCCAGGACCGGGCGGATACGGATCATTTTTTGAACCAACGACTGTTTTGGAGGCAACCCGGGATTTTCGCCTAACCCAGAGGAACTACCAAGTGACGGATTGTTGGAAACACGGTTGTCACACGAGTGACTTCTCTAATCGCGCGGCCCGAGGCACGACGCCCGGCGCGCGCTCGAGGGGACGTGGAAATCGACTCGGGAACTGCCTCCAATTGAGGCAAGGCCCTTGACATCCAGCATCCATGCGGCCTGGCGAGGCACTCGCACATGCCATCCCCAAAGTTGTCCACAGCAGCGGTGGATATCCCGGAAGACGGCCTTCGGCGACCCGAGGGGTCAGGACTCTCCTCGTGATCGCGCCATGCGGTCGACCGCAGGGTCGCCGTCGAACGCGATCACGAGGCGAAGGCCTGACCCCGAACGTGAGCCAAGGCCTTTCCTCGACTTGCTGCGACGTCTGTGGCGATCGAGGTCAGGCCTTCGCCTCGAATCGCGACCCAGCGTTGTCGCGCTCGCGGAGACGTCGCCTCCGCAATTCGAGGAGAGGCCAGACCCCTCCGGCCCTCACGCGCGCGGGCGTCACGCCCCCGCGCGCGACGGCCTCAAGCCGTCGCCGGATCGCTCACGCGCGGACGCCCGTTCTCCACGCGCCCCGCCAGCCGGCGCAGGAACGCCGGGCTCGTGTCGCACGTGACGGAGACGTCGTACCAGCCCACGCTGTCCACGACCAGCCAGAGTTCCTCCACCGTCTCGCCCGGGGCGAGATGGACGTGGCGCGGCTGCGCGTGCGTGTACGCGTTGGCGGCGATGGTCAGGCGCACCGGCGCCTTGCCTTCGTTCGAGAGGCGCAGGCGCACCGCCTCGCCACCGAAGCCGTCGTGCTCCGCGCGCACCTCCGGCGCGATGGACGACTTCGACGACGCCGCCGCGACGGCATCGCCGCTGAACCGGCGGTAGTACGCGCCCGGGCCCGTCACGACGAAGTCGTACAGGCCGTTGGCCGGCACCGTCGTCCACGTGTCGTGCAGGCGCTTGCCCGGCTCCACGGTGTACGTGCGCGGCGCGTCGGCGCTGCCCGCCACGCTCACGCGGAACACCGCGCCCGCGTTGCCGCGGTTGGCGAAGTCCAGCTCGTACGTGCGGCGCGTCGAGTCGATGCGGCCGTGCGTCGCGAGGTCGTAGGGCAGCGCGCGCGACCACTTCAGACCCGACTCCTGCCTGGGCATCACCTGCACGGTGGGCGGCACCGGCACGTAGCTCGGATGGCGCGCCGTATCGGCCGGCACGTAGCCGGTGGTGCTCGGCAGCTTGGCCAGCGCGTCGTTCGGCGCCGCGAAATTGAAGGCCGACACCAGGTCGCCGCAGACGGCGCGGCGCCACGGCGTGATGTTGCTCTCCTTGAGCGCGCCGCCATGGCCGGGGCCGAAGCGCTGCTCGATGAAGCGGATCAGCGAGGTGTGGTCGAACACCTCCGAGCACACCCAGCCGCCGCGCGTCCACGGCGACACCACGATCATCGGCACGCGCTGGCCGAGGCCGAACGGGCCCGCGGGGTAGCTCGCGTTGCCGGCGAAGAAGTCGTTGGCCACCGACACCGTCGACTGGCCCTGCGCGGGCGTCTGCGCGGGCGTGGGCGGCACCACGTGGTCGAAGAAGCCGTCGTTCTCGTCGTACGTGATGAACAGCGCCGTCTGGGCCCACAGCTTCTCGTTGGACGTGAGGATCTCCAGCACCTGCGACGTGTACCAGGCGCCGTAGTTGGGCGCCCAGTTCGGATGCTCGCTGAACGCCTCCGGCGCGACGATCCACGACACCTGC
>FSXQ01002665.1_pt1 | contig 29222 bp, 31 predicted proteins | sample 1638011 | NCBI WGS metagenome assembly FSXQ01 (sample SAMEA3914789, study PRJEB12502) | metagenome | biome: forest; material: soil | place: Canada | collected 2011-07-03 | depth 0.3 m | reverse complement strand
GGTGGATCCTGCGCGCAGTCGCAGGATCCACCCCCGCCGTCACGTCCCGCACGCGCGCGTGACGCGCACTCGCGTGACCGTCGCGTTCGCATGCGCCTCGAAGACCACGCGCATGCAAACGCCATCAGCCACGAACTTGGTCGCCGACAAGGCGCGCAACGCTTCCGCGCGCCCATCGTCGAACTCGACGCGCGGATGCCGTCGCGTTCCCGACAAGCGCATCACGTGCCCGTCCGCCAGCACGTACTCGCCGCGCACGCGCTCGAAGTCGTCGCCATGCAACTCGAACGAAGAAGCGGCGGCCGACGCGCAGCCCGCGTCGACGACCAGGCCCAGAAGCAAGGGTGCGAAGAACAGGCGCATGAAGACCTCCGACAAAGGATGAAGCGCGCAGGCACGCTCACGCGCGCCACGTTGAAGCAGCGCCCGTGGGAACGATGAGGAGTGAGCCCGTCAGCCCGGCTGCGGCAGCGCGTCGAGCGCCTGTTCGACCTGCCCGCGCTCGAACGCCGGCAGCACGCGCGCGACCTGGCGGTAGCGCGCGACCAGCGCCGCGTCGGCCGGCATGCGTTTGGCCAGTGCCAGCAGCACCGGCGTGAGTTCGCCGGGGTTGTCGAGGCCGTCGAGCGCCGAGAGCACCGCGAAGCTGCCGTCGGCGCGCAGCGGCACCGACTCGATCAGCGCGACCAGCGCCATGCGGCGGTCGCTCGCCGATCGCAGGCGCCGCGCCGAGTCGGCGTAGCGCACGATGCTGTCGGCGTTGTCGGTCGAGCCGAGTCGCTTCGCGACGTGTTCCAGCAGCTCGCGATGTTCGGAGTCCGACGTGAACGACGGCGAGACCTGCAGCGCGAGTTCGGTGGCGGCCGCGTTGCCGGCGTCGACCGCGGGCATCAGCGTTTCGCGGCGCTGCTCGTCAGAGTGCAGCGCGCGCAGCGCCTCGGCGCCGGCGGCGAGCAGCTCGTCCTGCGTGTGCTCGTTGAACTGCAGCAGCAGGGCTTGCAGCGCGGAGGCCGAGTCCGAGTCGCTGCGACGCGTGGCCAGCGCGCCGAGGACCTGCTGTTTCTGGTCGTCGGTCAGCTGTTGGCGGCGGGCGATGGCGCGCAGCGAGAGCACGCGGTCGTTGTCGTCGCCGGGCGGCTCGGCGCGGTCGACGGCCGCGATCAGGCGCTGCACCGTCTGCGCGTCGAGCGTTCGCTTGCCGGCCCAGGCCTCGACGAACTCGTGCTGCGTGCCGATGTCCACCGGCCGCTCGATGGACTGCATCACCAGCTCGGGGCCCCCGCGCTGCAGCAGGCGGTCGATGCGCTGGTCGGGGTGCAGCAGCGTGCTCATCACCATCTCCCAGCGGCGGTCGGCCCAGCGCTGCATGTCGGCGTCCAGCGCGTGCGGCGCGCCGTCGAGCTCGTAGCGGCGCACCGCGGTACCGGTGGCGGTATCGACGTCCAGGCGACGCGTGACGCCGCCGGTGATCTCGCGCAGCGTGACGTGGCCGGACTTCAGCTCGTCGCTGTCGTCGCGCAGCGCGGCCGAGCCTTTGATCCAGAGGTCGACCTGGGTCTCGGGCGAACGCATCAGCACGTGCGTGCCGGGGCCGGGCAGCGAGTCCTCCAGCAACTCGCGCCAGTCGGCGACCTGCAGCGCGCGCCCGCGCACCGCGATCGCGGGCACGAGGCAGGCCGCCCCGACCAGCACGACGCCGAGCAGCATCCAGCCGCGGCGCGGCATGCGGCGCGACTCCTGCGTCGGCTGCGGGCCCATCAGGTGCTCGATGCGGCGCAGCAGCGGCGAGCGCGTGGCGGCCATGCCGGGTTGCAAGCGCGGCGCGCGGCGGCCGCTCGTGACCTGGCTCGCGCACGCGTAGAGCGCCTGGGCGACGGCGTGGCGATCGGCGATGGCGCGGGCGGCGCGGGCGTCGCAGGCCTGTTCGGCCAGCGCGTCGAGCCGGCGCAGCGCGATCGCGTTGAGCGGCTGCATCCAGCCGACGCAGGCCGCGACGCGCGTGCCGAGGCGCCACGCCGGATCGCGCCGCGCGATGTGCGCGAGCTCGTGCGCCAGCACCGCGTCGCGCTGCGCGCCGTGCAACTGCACGACGCACCAGTCGGGCAGGCAGACGACGCCGCGCGGGCCCACCAACGGGCTGGCCCACGCGCCGCCCACGCGCAGCGCGGGCAGGCGCGGCAGGCCGTAGTGGCGCGCGAGTTCGCGCAGCGACTGCGTCCAGCCGCCGTCGACGTTGGGCCGCAGGCGTCGGCAAGCGCGCACCAGCGCGAGCCACTGCAGCGCGAGCGCCAGCAGGCCGACGGCCGCGACGGCCAGCCAGGCCGCGAGGGCGGCGAGCAGCGCGAGGCGCGTCTGCTGCGGCAGCCAGAGCCGCCAGGCGGGCCCGGGCGATACGGCATGGGGTACCGCCGGCGCGGCCGGTGCCGCAGGCGGCTCGGGCGCCTGCACGCGTGCGGGCGTCACGCGCGCCGGCGCCTGAGCGGCCATGCGCGCGGGCGGCGTGGGCGTCGGCGCGCGCGAGGGCAGCAGTTGGGCGAGCGGCTGCAGGGAGGCGGTGACGAACGCGCCGAAGAAGGCGCAGCGCCACAGCGCCTCGGCGAGCGCGGGGTGGCGCACCCAGCGGCTGGCGATCCACGCGGCGCCCAGCAGCACCGTGCTGTGCACCAGGTAGGCCAGCGGCCACAGCAGGACGGCGTCACTCATGGTCGCCTCCGCGCGGCGCGTCGAGCAGCTGGCGGATGCGCGCCAGGTCTTCGGGCGCGATCTCGTCGCGCTTGATGAGGTGGCTCAGCAGGTCGCTGGCGCGGCCCTCGAACAGGTTCGTCAGCAGGCCGGACACCATCGACTGGCGCACCTGCGATTCGCTCACCAGCGGCCGGTAGACGATCTGCCGCCCCTCGCGTTCGGCGGCGACGACGCCGCGCTTCTCGAGCCGCGTCAGCAGCGTCGCGACCGTGGTGTGGGCGAGGCCACGCTCCTCGCGCAGCGCCTGCACGACGTCGGCGGCGCTGGCCTGGCCGGACGCCCACAACGCGCGCATCAAGCTCAGTTGCAGGGCACTCAGGGCAATGGGTTCGTCCGTCATCGCAGTTTCCTCTACACGTGTAGTACTACAAGTGTAGAGCCGAACCCTGCGGGCTTGCAAGCGGACTTTTGCGGTGGCTTTCGGAAGGCTGGGTTGGCGACGAACCGGGCCGCCATTCTGCGCGGAGCGAAGCGCAGTCGCAGAACCTACGGCAGGGGCGACGCTTCGCGGCGCGTGGGCCCTGCGACTTCGCGCAGGGTGACGGCGTTGGGGGGCGCCTCCGCGCTTCAGCGCCGCGCGGTCAGTCGCACTTGGCCGAAGCCGCCCGCTCGTTCTTCGCGATCAGCCCCGACGTCTCGCCCGGCGCCACGTACGTGCGCTGACCGTTCTTGTCGGTGCTGAACGCCCGGCTGTTCGGATTCTCGGCCGCGCGCTTGAGCACCACCTGGTTCTGCAGCGCGATCATGCAGTCGTGGCGGCGCTTGTCGGGGCTGTACGGATCGCTCGTGTCCTGCGGCGCGGCGGCGACCACCGGCGCGCTGGCACGCGCCGCGTTCAACTGCGCCGCCGTCGGATGCACGGCCGGCTTCGCGCCGGGCACCGCGCACGGCGTCGACTGGTAGGCGACGCTGCCGCCGGGCTGCGCGCACTTGTAGACCGTCTGCGCGGGCGCGGCGACGGCCACGAACAGGAGGGCGGAGGCGAGAAGAACTTTGGACATGCGACGGCCATGCGGGTGACGAATCCGCGCGATGTTCTCACGCACGCGGCGCGCTGCGCGCACGAAAACCGCGGGCAGCGTGAAGGATGCGGCACCCGCGCGGACCCTGCGTTTCTCGCGCAGAATCGAGCCGCCCCCCGAAAGACCGCCATGCCCGACCACCACGCCGCCTGCTCCTGCGGCCAGCTCTCGCTGGTCGCGCATGGCGATCCGATCCGCATCTCGATGTGCCATTGCCTCGCGTGCCAGCGCCGCACCGGCAGCACGTACGGCGCGCAGGCGCGCTTCCCGCGCGAGGACGTCGAGATCGTGGGCGAGTCGACCGAGTACGTGCGCATCGGCGACCACGGCGACGCCGCGCACTTCCACTTCTGCCCGCGCTGCGGCGCGACCGTGTACTACTGGACGGACGACGGCAGCGCCATCGCGGTGCCCGTCGGCGCGTTCGCCGACCCGGGCTTCCCGCCGCCGCGGGTGTCGGTCTGGGAGGTGCGCCGCCATCCGTGGGTGAGCGTGCCCGACGGCGCGCAACGCCGCGAATGACGATGGCCGATTCCGACGAGCCCTGGGTGCTGTACCTGCTGGAATGCGCCGGCGCGCGGCTGTACGCCGGCATCACCAACGATCTGCCGGCGCGCTACGCCACGCATTGCGCGGGCCGCGGCGCGCGCTTCACGCGGGCGTTCCCGCCGCTGCGCATCGTGGCGGCGTCGCAGCTGCCGTCGCGGTCGGAGGCGCTCAAGGCCGAGTACGCGTTGAAGCAGAAGCCGCGCGCGGCCAAGATCGCGTTCCTCGCCGCGTGCGGCACGCCGCTGGCGGAGGACGCGTTCGCGCCGGGCTGATCCGGGCGCGGCCGCGTCGCGATTTCGCGTCAGCGCGTACGGCACGCGCGGCGCGCCGTCGTACCATCGCCCGCGAGGAAGGGAACGGCGCCCGCCACCCGAAGCGCCGCCCACAGGACACAGAGGAACCCCCGAGATGACGCCGAACCAGGCTCCCACGATCGTCGCCGCCGCCGTGCTGGCCCTGACCCTGGCCGGCAGCGCCTGCGCCGCCGACGCGCCCGCCACGTCGGAGGCCGTGCACAACGACGGCCTGGTGGTGCTCGACTACCAGAGCATCCCGATCCGCGGCTACCCGTCGATCGACCTGTTCGGCGTGCACGTGCTCAACAAGTTCAACGACTGGCTGTACCTGGGCATCGGCGCGCACGCGCCGTTGTTCAAGGGCGAGTACGGCGGCTTCATGTCGTTCGACGTCACCGCGCACGCGCAGCACGACATCGCGGGCCCGCTGTTCGCGCAGGCCGGCCTGTCGTACGGCGGCGGCGGCGGGGGCAACACGATCGCGCAGTCCAAGATCATTTCCGGCTCCGGCGCGTTCTACAAGGGCTATGCGGGGTTGGGGTATCGCTTCGACACGTTCTCGCTGGGCGTGAACGCGTCGCACATCCGCTTCACCGACTCCGTGATCCACGGCACGCAGGTGGACGTGTTCTTCCAGATGCCGTTCTCGTATACCGCGGTACCGTATGCCAGCGCGGGCCGCGCGTCGACCACGCCGCGCGAGCCGGACGACGACGTGCTGATGATGGGCCTGGACAACTTCATCCAGGTCAAGCCCAAGGGCTCGTACAAGGGCACCGTCGACCTGGCCGACGTGCAGTTCAACCACTTCGTCTCCCCCGACACCTACCTGTTCGTCGAAGGCAGCGTGGGCGTGCACGGCCTGCCGATCTACAACCAGCTGCTGGGCGGCGCGGGGTATCGCGCGAAGCTGGGCCCGAGCACGAACGTGTACGCGCAGCTGGGCGTCGGCTCCGGCGGCTACGACCCCGAGAAGTTCGACACCGGCCCCGGCCTGCTCGTGTACCCCAAGGTGTTCGGCGAATACAAGCTCACCGACACCGTGGGCCTCGCGCTGTCGGCGGGCTACCTGTTCGCGCCCAAGGCCACGGCGCGCAACGTCACGGTCGGCGCGGCGCTCGACTTCCACCTGGGCGGCCACGGCAGCAACGGTGCCGCGAGCGGCGAGAACAACGGTTACCGCGTGGACATCTTCCCGCAGTCGGAGCTGCATCCGAAGATCGGCGCGCGCACGCAGGGCGTCATCAAGCTGCTGACCACGCAGGTCGACGCGGTGATCTCGCCGAACGTCTTCGTGCCGATCCAGGCGAGCATCGCCACGAGCCCTTATCTCGGCTATCCCGGCTACGGCGAGATGCTCACCGGCCTGGGCCTGCAGACCACGTATTCCGCCGACCAGCCGCTGCAGGGCTTCGCGCAGCTGGTGGCCGGCATCAACGTGCACGGCCTCATCACGAAGCCCAGCGTGGGTCTGAACTTCTCGCTCAGCGACCGCCTGGCCTTGTACGCGAACGTCGGCAAGACGTACTCGGTGAACGGCGTGCACGTATACCCAGAGCGGTATCGGTTCAGCGCCACCAACGTCGGCCTGGGGCTCACCTACCGGTTCGGGCTGCCGGGCTGATTCGACGGGTTGTCGTACGACATGACGGCCTCCGGCGCTCACGCCCGGAGGCCGTTTTCATTGGTGCATCGGGATTCTCGGGTTGACCTTGGCGGCGCTATCGTCGATAGTTCGGCCTAGTCATCGTACAACTAGGCCGCGTCTGGCGGCCCGTCTGGAGTGTCATGCCCAGCCCGTCCACGCCCGTCGTCACGTCGCTCACCGTCATCCCCGTGGCGGGCCGCGACAGCATGCTGCTGAACCTCAGCGGCGCGCACGGTCCGTTCTTCACGCGCAACCTGCTGCTGCTCACCGACTCGGCCGGCCGCACCGGCGTCGGCGAGGTGCCGGGCGGCGAGAAGATCCGCCAGACGCTGGAGGACGCGCGCTCGCTCGTGGTGGGCGAGGCCATCGGCGCGCACCAGGGGCTGCTCGCGCGCGTGCAGCAGGCGTTCGCCGATCGCGACGTCGGCGGCCGCGGCCTGCAGACCTTCGACCTGCGCACCACCATCCACGCCGTCACGGCCATCGAATGCGCGCTGCTCGACCTGCTGGGCCAGCACCTGGGCCTGCCCGTGGCCGCGCTGCTGGGCGAGGGCCAGCAGCGCGACGCGGTCGAGATGCTGGGCTACCTGTTCTTCATCGGCGACCCCGACAAGACCGACCTGGCATACGCGCGCGATCGCGACGCCGACGACGCGTGGTCCCGACAGCGTCACGAGCAGGCGATGACGCCCGAGGCCGTCGTGCGCCTGGCCGAGGCCGCGCACGCGCGCTACGGCTTCGAGGACTTCAAGCTGAAGGGCGGCGTGCTGAGCGGCGACGCCGAGGTCGAAGCCGTCAGCGCGCTGCACGAGCGCTTCCCGCGCGCGCGCGTCACGCTCGACCCCAACGGCGGCTGGCTGCTGAAGGACGCCGTGCGCCTGATGCGCGACATGCGCGGCGTGCTCGCCTACGCCGAGGATCCGTGCGGCGCCGAGGACGGCTTCTCGGGCCGCGAGGTGATGGCCGAATTCCGCCGCGCCACGGGCCTGCCCACCGCCACCAACATGGTCGCCACCGACTGGCGCCAGATGCAGCATGCGCTCGCGCTGCAGTCCGTCGACATCCCGCTCGCCGACCCGCACTTCTGGACGATGGCGGGCTCCGTGCGCGTCGCGCAGACGTGCCGCGACTGGGGCCTCACGTGGGGCTCGCATTCGAACAACCACTTCGACGTCTCGCTGGCGATGTTCACGCACGTGGGCGCGGCGGCGCCGGGGCGCGTCACGGCCATCGACACGCACTGGATCTGGCAGGACGGCCAGCGCCTCACGCGCGAGCCGCTGCAGATCGTGGGCGGCAAGGTGCAGGTGCCGAAGAAGCCGGGGCTGGGCGTCGAGCTGGACATGGGCGAGGTGGAGAAGGCGCATGCGCTCTACAAGCAGCATGGGCTCGGGTCTCGCGACGATGCGGTGGCGATGCAGTACCTGGTTCCGGGGTGGAAGTTCGATCCGAAGAGGCCGGCGCTGGTCAGGTGATGCCCGAGGGGTCAGGACTCTCCTTGGATCGCGCCGACAACCTCGTCGCCAGCGGCAACGTTGCTGCGCGATCCGAGGCGAAGGCCTGACCCCGAACGTCAGCGAATCGGGGTCAGGCCTTCGCCTCGATGCGCGATCGATATGGCTGCTTGCGGCAACGCCTCGCCGCGAATTCGAGGAGAGTCCTGACCCCTTCGGCGACGATCCGTCGCGCGAACGGATAACCTTGCCTTCCATGAACTCGCCCTTCGAATTCACCGGCACCGGCCCCGGCCCGCGCGCCCGCGACGGCTGCTCCGTGGAGCTCTACCGCCGCCAGCACTACGCCGGCGAGATCGACCATCTGCAGGCACTGCTGCCGCCCGGCACCACAGTCCTCGAACTCGGCTGCGGCACCGGCCTGCTGACGCATCGCCTGCTCGATTTCGGCTGCGTCGTCACCGGCGTCGACAACTCCGCCGACATGCTGGCGCACGTGTCGCCGCGCGTGCGCCGCGTGCAGTCGGACATCGAGGCCCTGCGGCTCGACGAGCGCTTCGACGTCGTGCTGCTGCCCAGCGGCCTCGTCAACCACGCCGACGCGCGGGTGCGGCGCGCGTTCGTCGCGGCGGCCGCGCGGCATGTCGCGGCGAGCGGCGAGTTGATCGTCAAGCGGCAGGACGAGGCCTGGCTGCGCTCCGCGACGCTCGGCCCGCTCGGCGAGCGTGACGGCATGGCCATCGCCGTCGACCGTGTCGAACGCACCGGCGACGACGTGAGCATGACGCTGCGCTACGAGCTGGCCGGCGACACGTGGACGCACGCGTTCACCGTGGCGTCGCTTGACGAAGCCGCGGTGGCTCGCTTGCTGCAGGAAGAAGGCTTCGCGGCGCCGCGCGTGCTCGACGAACGGCGGCTCTGGCTCGCCGCAACATCGGCTCACGCCGCATAGCGTCGCGGCGCAAGCATCTGCGAAAACCTTCCTTCGCGGCGCTGCACTCTGCAGCAAACATGCGCGGCGTGATCTGCCAACCCCATCAGGAGAATCTCATGCTCAAGGCCACCGCCACCCTCGCCGCGTTGACGCTCGTCTCGCTCGTTGCCGTCGCGGCGTCTTCCCCGACGCCCGCCGTTACCGCCAACGGCGTGCTCGCCACGCCCGCAGGCGCGACGCTCTACACCTACGACAAGGATGCAGCCGGCAGCGGCAAGAGCGTCTGCAACGGCCCCTGCGCCACCAACTGGCCGCCGCTGCCCGCGCAGGCGTCGGACGCCGCCGCCGGCGACTACACGATCGTCACGCGGGACGACGGCTCGAAGCAGTGGGCCTACAAGGGCTGGCCGCTGTACACGTTCGCGAAGGACGCGAAGCCGGGCGATACGACCGGTGACGGCAAGGGGAGTGTCTGGCACCTGGTGAAGGGCTGACACTCGAACAACGCGTCGAGAAGCCGGAGGGGTCTGGCCCCTCCGTCATCCGCGGCGCGGCGTTGGCATTCGCGAAGACCTCATTCGCGGATGAGGGCAAGGGCCTGACCCCGATCCTGCGCCAGGGCGCTGCCTTGGCGTGCGATCGGGGTCATGCCTTCGCCTCGACATCGCGATCGAGCGCACGGCTTCGATCGAAGGCCAGGCGCGATGCCGAGGAGAGGCCAGCCTCCGGTGCCTCAGCGCCGCTTCGCGCCCAGCTTGCGCACCACATCCACCATGCGATCCACTTCCTCGCACGTGTTGTAGAACGCCAGCGACGGACGCACCGTCGCCTCGAGCCCGAAGCGTCGCAGGATCGGCTGCGCGCAGTGGTGGCCGGTGCGCACCGCGATGCCTTCCTCGTTGAGCGCCACGCCCACGTCCTGCGTGGTGTAGCCCGCGAGCACGAACGACAGCACGCTGGCCTTGTCGCGCGCCGTGCCGATCAGGCGCACGCCGGGCAGCGGGGCCATGCGGTGCGTGGCGTAGTCCAGCAGCGCGTGTTCGTAGGCACCGATGTTCTCGATGCCGAGGCGCTCCACGTACTCCAGCGCCGCGCCCAGGCCCACCGCGTCGGCGATGTTGCCGGTGCCGGCCTCGAAGCGCGTCGGCGGCGCGTGGTACACGGTCTTCTCGAACGTGACGTCGGCGATCATGTTGCCGCCGCCTTGCCACGGGGGCATCGCGTCGAGCACGGACTTGCGGCCGTACAGCGCGCCGATGCCCGTCGGGCCGAAGATCTTGTGGCCGGAGAACACGAAGAAGTCGGCGTCGAGCGCGCGCACGTCCACGCGCATGTGCGAGATCGACTGCGCGCCGTCCACCAGCGTGGTGACGCCCGCGCGGCGCGCCATGGCCACGATCTCGCGCACCGGCACCACGGTGCCCAGCGCGTTCGACACCTGCGTCACCGCGACCAGCTTCGTGCGGTCGTTGAGCAGCTTGGCGTACTCCTCGAGCAGCACCTGGCCCGTGTCGTCCACCGGGATCACGCGCAGGTGCGCGCCCTTGGCGGCGCACAGCTGCTGCCACGGCACGATGTTGGCATGGTGCTCGAGGTGCGACACGATGATCTCGTCGCCCGGGCCCACGTTGGCCGCGCCCCAGCTCTTGGCCACCAGGTTGATGGCCTCGGTGGTGCCGCGCACGAACACGATCTCGTCGGTCGACGCCGCGCCGATGAAGCGGCGCACCGTCTCGCGCGCGCCTTCGTAGGCGTCGGTCGCGCGTGCCGCGAGTTCATGGGCTGCGCGATGGATGTTCGAGTTCTCGTGCTCGTAGAAATACGAGATGCGGTCGATGACGGACTGCGGCTTCTGCGTGGTGGCGGCGTTGTCGAACCACACCAGCGGGCGGCCGTTGACGCGTTCGCGCAGGATCGGGAAGTCGCGGCGCACGGCGTTGACGTCGAACGGCGGATGCGCGATGGACGGCGCGGACGGCGTCGGTGCCGGCTCCAGGAAGTAGAAGCCGGTGGCCGACGGCGCGCGCGCGCCGGGCGCCGGTTGGTGCGTGCCGAGCAGCGCGCGCAACGCGTCGCCATCGGGCAGGCCGAAGGCGCGGGCGGAGGGGGCGGAGATGTCCGGCTTGGCGACGGCCGGCGACTCGGGCAGGCCTTGCTGGCCCGCGACGCCGCGCTCGCCGAGGAAGTAGTACGGCGACGCCGACGACGGGCGATCGACCGGCGCCGCCGTGGGCACGGACGGCGTCGACAGCGACGACTGCGGCCCGATGGCCGGCACGCCGAGCGCCGTGCCGCCGGTGCGGCTGTCGTAGCCCGGCGCCGCTTCGAGCACGAGGTCGGGCACGCCGTTGGGCGCCTGCGCGTGTGGGCGCAGCGCGGGCGCCGAGGCTCCCGCGTTGAACGGCGACTGCAGCGACGACGGGACCAGGTTGGCACCCGGCGGCAGCGCGCCGTACGGCACGGCCGTCGGCGTGGACGGACCGGTGGCGCCCGGCGGCACGCTGACGCCCGCGGGCAACGGGTTGGACGGCACCGGCACGCCGCCGGCGGAGGGCGCGCCCGGCAGCGCGCTGAAGAACTCGCTCGCCATCCGCGTCAGGGTCGCGAGGTCGGGCAGGCCCGCGGCCTCGGGATCGGGGCCTGCAGCTAGAGTCGACATGGGCGGCTTACTTGTAGGTGTCCGGGTACTCGTGGTACTTGCCGATCTCGACGTCCTCGAGCACGGCCAGCGCGTCGGCCGTGTGGACGGCCAGCGAGCAGTACAGCGAGATCAGGTACGACGCGATCGCGTTGCGGTTGATGCCCATGAAGCGCACCGACAGCCCCGGGCTCTGCTCGCCGGTGAGGCCCGGCTGGAACAGGCCGACCACGCCCTGGCGCTTCTCTCCCACGCGCAGCAGCAGGATCTTGGTCTTGCCGTCGGAGACGGGCACCTTGTCGGACGGCACCAGCGGAATGCCGCGCCACGTGAGGAACTGCGAGCCGAACAGGCTCACCGTGGGCGGCGGCACGCCACGGCGCGTGCATTCGCGGCCGAACGCGGCGATGGCCAGCGGGTGCGTGAGGAAGAACGCGGGTTCCTTCCAGACCTTGGTGAGCAGTTCGTCGAGGTCGTCGGGCGTGGGCGCGCCGGTGAGCGGGTAGACGATCTGTTCCGGCGCGACGCTGGCCAGCAGGCCGTAGTCGGGATGGTTGATCAGCTCGCTTTCCTGCTTTTCCTTGATCGTCTCGATGGCCAGCCGCAGCTGTTCCTTGATCTGGTCGTGCGGGCTGCTGTACAGGTCGGACACGCGCGTGTGCACGTCGACGATCGTGCTGACCGCGTTCAGGAAGTACTCGTGCGGCGCCTCGTCGTAGTCGACGAAGGTGGTGGGCAGCTCGGCCTCGTCGCGCTTGGCGCACAGCACCTCGATGTCCTGCGGGTTCTTCACCTTGTTCAGGCGATAGATGCCGGCCTCGACGGGCACCCATTGCAGCAGGTGCGTGAGCCAGCGCGGGCTGATCGTCGACAGCGTCGGCGCGGTCTTGGTGGCGTTGGCCAGTTGACGGGCGGCGGTATCGCCCAGGGCCATCGGCGCGTTCGAGTTGTCTGCCATTCGGGGACTCGTCCTGATTCGAAAAATGAACTTGGATATGCGGAAATCGCTGGACGCGAGTATCCGGAGCGCGGTTGAGCGGATCAACCGCCTATAGCCACCAAAGCCTTCGTATCAGGCGGGTGCGGTGACTTCGCAGCGCGAGATGAGTTCGGACAGCGCCACGTTCAGCGCACCCGCGAGCTTTTCGGCGGTGGCGAGCGAGGGCATGGCGACCGAGCGCTCGATCTCGCCCATGTACGAGCGGTTCAGCGAGGCCTGGCCGGCAAGCTGCTCCTGCGACCAGCCGCGCGATTCGCGCGCCTCGCGCACGACGCGGCCGAAGCGTTTCGAAGGCGTCGTCATCGTCATTTCCCCGCGGCTGCTTCGGTGCCGTCGTCGCGCGCGTTCGCCTGCGCGATGCGGCTGCCCGGCGGCACGCTGCGCGTGAGCCACACGTTGCCGCCGATGGACGATCCCTTGCCGATGGTCACGCGCCCCAGCACCGTGGCGCCGGCGTAGATGACGACTTCGTCTTCCACGATCGGGTGTCGCGCGCCGCCTTTTTCCAGCGCGCCGTCCGCGTCGGTGGTGAAGCGCCGCGCGCCCAGCGTGACGGCCTGGTACAGCCGCACGTGGTGGCCGATGACCGCCGTCTCGCCGATGACGACGCCGGTGCCGTGGTCGATGAAGAAGTGCGAGCCGATGCGGGCGCCGGGATGGATGTCGATGCCGGTGTCGGCGTGCGCGAGCTCGGCGACGATGCGCGCGATCAGCGGCAGGCCCAGCTCGTGCAACTGGTGCGCGAGCCGATGGTGGATGACGGCGTGCAGGCCGGGATAGCACAGCAGCACCTCGTCGACGCTGCGCGCCGCGGGGTCGCCGCGCCAGGCGGCCAGCACGTCGCTGTCTAGCAACTCGCGCAGGCGGGGCAAGGCGGCGCCGAACGCGCGCACGATCTCCAGCGCGCGCTCGTCGTGCGTGGGCGCGGGCACGTCGCCGATGCGCGCGTGGTAGCGCAGCTCGAGGCGCGCCTGCGACAGCAGCGACTGCAGCGCGGTGTCCAGCGTGTGGCCGACGTAGTAGTCCTCGCTCTCCTGGCGCAGCTCGGGCGGCCCGAGGCGCATGGGGAACAGCGCCCCGCGCAGGCCGTCGAGGATCGCGGCGAGGGCTTCGCGCGAAGGCAGCTCGCGGCCGCTGATCTCGCGCGGGCGCGCCTGCTGCGCGCGCCAGCGTTCGCGCGCGCCGCGCAGCTGCGCGACGATGCCTGCGAGGTCGAGCAGCCCGGGCGGTGCCGGCGCGGGGTCGGCGCCGGCGCGCGAGGCGGTCCAGGGCGTCGGCCGGGCGAGGTCGTGTTCGATCGTCATGGGCGTCAGTCTTGAACCCACTTGAGGCCGCGCAGGCGCCAGCCGCCGACCTGGCCGCGCCGGCGTTCGCCGTCGAGGTCGCCCTCGAAGCCTTCGCTGACGTTGAAGACGGCCGTGAAGCCGATCTTGGTGGCGGCCTCGGCGGCGATGGCCGAGCGCTTGCCGCTGCGGCACAGGAACAGCAGCACGTCGTTCTTGCCGACCTTGGCTTCCAGCTCGCGCAGGAAGCGCGGATTGCGCGTGAGCGCGGTGCCGGTGGCCCAGGGCACGTGCAGGCTCTCGGGCACGTAGCCGACGAACTTGCGCTCCTCGCTGGAGCGGACGTCCACCAGCACCGCGCGCCCGGATTCCACCAGCGCCCAGGCCTCGATGGGCGGCACGCTGCCGGCGAAGGGCAGGCCGGCGGCGCGGGCCTCGCGGATGGCTTGTTCGAGAAGAATGTCTTCGTGCGTGTCGGCGAGCAGGGCGGACATCGGAGCTCCTGGGATGACGGTTGGACGTCAGGTTAGGCGCTCGCTCCGGCTGAGTGAAATACGCTTTGCGGCATTGCATAAGCGAATCCCGTCACCCTGCGCGCAGTCGCAGGATCCACCCCTGAGCCGACGTGTCCCGGCGCGTGGGCCCTGCGACTTCGCGCAGGGTGACGGAAAAGGGTCAGTGATCGCGCCGCGTCACCGACTCGATCATGAACGGCCGCCGCTGCCCATCCAGCCCTGCGGCCCGCAGCGCCGCCAGCACCGCGTCGCGCGCGACGGCCATCGTGCGCCACCACCGCTCGCCCGGATCGTCGTCGGCCGCGAAGTTCACGCGCTCCCACTCGTCCATGCGACGCCACGCGGTGAGCGCGTCGTCGGGCGTCATGCCGGAGCGGTGCAGCGTGCAGATGAACGCGGCGGCCGCGGCCTCGAGCTCGTCTTCCGAGGTGTCGCGGATGGAGATCGTGAAATTCGCCGTCCGCAACGTGTTCATGGCTTCCATGGCCACACCCTCCGAGCGCGCGTTCAGTGGGTGGTGTCGGCCGCGCGGCTGCCCGAGAACTGTTCGCGGTCGCGCGAGTTGCACGACAGCAGGCTCAGCGCCAGCGCGAGGTCGTCGTTGGCGACCGGCGAGCCGTTCGCCGCCGCGCCGTCATGGGCGGCGCGCCAGTCGAACAGGGCGCGGATGTCTTCACTGCGGTGGTCGTCGATCACGATGCTGCCTTTCGCTACGGGGGTTGTGCAGCCGGGCGGCAAGCGGCGTGCCCTGGATCACGCGGCCGGGAACCAGCGGACGAGCGCGTCCTGCAGGCCGCCGACGTCGTCGCCATCGCCGGCCCAGGCCACGCAGGCGTCGGGGCGGACGAGCAGAGACGGGCCTTGCGCGACGGCCACGCAGCGCACTCGCCCCGCTGCGATTGCGGACGCGCGGCCGCCGGCGCTCGCGTCGAGCAGGACGCCCACACCTTCTTGCATCAGCGCGTACAAGCTGCCGTCGGCGCCGACTTGACGATCGCCCAGCAGCCGCCCGACGGCGGGGTGGTCGACGCCGACGTCGTAGCGCGTGTCGAAGCCGCCCATCAGGTCGCCCACCAGGCGGTTGACGTCGTCGAGCGCCATCAGCCGCGCGAAGAGGGCACGCATGGCACCGGACTGCGAGTCGGGCCGCAGGATCGCGACCTGCGCGAGCGTGTTGGCGAGCACCGCCTCGGCGACGGGGCGGCGCTCGGCGGTGTAGGTGTCGAGCAGGCTCGCGGGTACCGCGCCGCGCGCGACCGCGGCGAGCTTCCAGCCCAGGTTGGCGGCGTCGACCAGCCCCAGGCTCAGGCCCTGGCCGCCGAACGGCGAGTGAATGTGCGCGGCGTCGCCGGCCAGCAGCACGCGGCCTTGGCGGTACGTGTCGGCCAGGCGCGTGTTGTCGGTCCAGCGGCTCGCGACGTCCAGCGACGTCACGCGCACGTCCTGCCCGCTGGTGCGGCGCAGGACGGCCTCGATCTCGTCGCGCGTGACGGGCGCGTCGCGGTCGGCGGGCGGGCCGTCGAAGTCCAGCATCACCAGCCGGCCGGGCTGCGGGCCGTACGAGAACACGCCGCCGTCGGTGCGGTGCCAGCCCAGCGGCAGCAGGCGCTCGGGGTGGTCGACGACGACCATCGCCTGGTAGAACGTGGACGACGGCGGCGTGCCCGGAAACGCGAAGCCGGCCAGCTTGCGCGCCGTGCTGCGGCCGCCGTCGCAGGCCACGAGCCAGTCGCAGCGCAGCGTCTGCATGCCCGGCGGCGTGGCGATGGACAGCTCGACGCCGTCGTCGCGTTGCACGAGATCGATCAGCTCGCAGCCGCGCAGCACCTCGATGCCCAGCGAACGCGCGCGCTCGGCCAGCATCGCCTCGACGGCCTGCTGGTCGGCCGGATGCGAGCGCCGCTCGGGCTCGCGTTGCGCGTCCTTGCGGATGAGCGACAGGCCCGCGAAATGGCCGCTGAACTTCGACGACTTGCCGCGCGCCGCGGCACCCGGCACCGCGGCAAGCGCCTGCAACGCCGCGAAGGCGCGCGCGTCGGCCTCCGCGATGGCCGGCGCCATGCCGCGCCGCTGCAGCGCCTCGGCGCCCAGCGGGCCGATGCCGCCGGCCTTCATCGCGAGGCTGGGCGCGGCCAGGCGCTCCAGCACGAGCGGCCTCACGCCGGCCAGCGTGAGCTCGATGGCTGCGAGCAGCCCCACGGGGCCGGCGCCGACGATCACGACGGCGTGGTGTTGATTCATGGAGTTGATCCAAACATGTACTGAGTACACCAAGTGTAGTATCGTCCGCGAAACCATGTCAACGACCGACCTCCGCACCCGCAAGCGCCTGGCCATGCGCCAGGGCATCTCCAACGCCGCCACGCGCCTGTTCGCGGCGCGCGGCTTCGACCACGTGACGGTGGACGAGATCGCCGCGGCGGCCGACGTCGGCCGCATGACGGTGTTCAACCACTTCCCGCGCAAGGAGGACATGTTCTTCGACCGCGACGAGGAAGGGCGCGCGTTGCTGCGCGACGCCTTGCGCGATCGCGATCCGGGCGTGTCGCCGGTCGAGACGTACCGGCGGCTGGCGCATCGCCTCGTGGCCGCGGGCAGCCCGGTCGTCGAGTTCTCGGCCGACAGCCAGGCCTTCATGGCGACGATCGCGGCCAGCGTCGCGTTGCAGGCGCGGGCGCGGGCGATCCGCGACGAGATCGCGCTCGTGGTGCGCACGGCGTTGGCCGAGAGCGTGGGTCGCGAGGTCGACGACGCGGGCGCGCACCTCGCGTCGCAGCTGCTGTTGTCGACGTGGAGCGTCGCGCTCGTGCAGGCGCACGCCGCGTACGCGCGTGCGGGGGACGCGGCGGCGGCTTCGCGGCTGTTCCTGGCGATCGTGGACAAGGGCACGCTGGGCGCGGCCGCGGCGATGGCGGGGACGCCGTACGCATGATCTTGTTCACGGACTTCTTCTTCGGCGCTCGCTAGAATCGCGTTGTCGCTCCGGGCCTTTCGCCCGTCGAGCATCCCGCGAACTCTCCCACCACCACGGTGCGGCTTATAGGTCAGCGAAGCTTTTTTCTCTTTCGCATGTCGAATCGATCGACGACGTGACGCGGCAGGCGAGGCCTGCGGCGGTCGCGTGACCGCGCGTTATCAGCCCTGGCGCACGTTCGGGGTCAGGCCTTCGCCTCGTGATCGCGGGCGGCGGCCCGGCTGCTGACGAGATCATGGCGCGATCCCGAGGAGAGGCCAGACCCCTCGGGCCGCAGCCACCGGAGGGGTCTGGCCCCTCCTTCATCCGCGCACGTCGCCTCGCCATTCGAGCCAACGCCGTTCGCGGATGAAGGCAAGGGCCTGACCCCGATCGCGCGCCACCACGCCGCCCTCATCGATTCGACACGCCGCCCGCCGGCTCCGCGGAGCCGTGTCCACTTCTCAAGCATCGATCCTCATCATGTCCATCCACCTTCACGACGTGGCCATCGCCGGCGCCGGCCCCGTCGGCCTCCTGCTCGCCTGCGAACTCGCGCTCGCCGGCCTCGACGTCCTCGTCCTCGAACGCGACGACCACGCAGACGCCCCGTTGAAGCGCGCCCCGCTCGGCACGCGCGGCCTCTCCATCGCCACCGCCGAGATCCTGCACCGGCGCGGCCTGCTCGGCGACCTGCTCGCGATGCCCGGCGTCCACGCCGCCGGCCTCGCGCGCCCCGGCCACTTCGCCGGCATCGACCTCGACCCCGCGAAGATCGCCACCACGCGCTGGCCCTGGCGACTCGACGGCCCCGCGAACACCACGCTCGCCGCCGACATGGCCTCGGTCGAAGCCGTGCTGGCCGTGCGCGCACGAGCGCTGGGCGTCGAGATCCGTCGCGGCCATACGGTCACCGGTATCGACGTCGCGGACGACGAGCTCAGCGTCCGCGCCGGCGACCACGCATTCCGCGCGCGCTGGCTCGTGGGCAGCGACGGCGGCCGCAGCGTCGTCCGCAAGCTCGCCGGCTTCGATTTCCCCGGCACCGAGCCCGAGTTCACCGCGTACTCCGCGCTGGTCGATCTCGCCGATCCCGACGCGTTGCCCACCGGCCGCCACGTGACCGCGACAGGCTTCTTCGTGAACGAGCCCGGCCGCATCGCCATCGCCGACTTCGACGGCGGCGCGTTCGACCGCGCCGCGCCCGTCACGCGCGAGCACCTGCAGGCCGTGCTGCGGCGCGTGTCCGGCACCGGCGTGACGCTCGCGGCTCTGCACCAGGTCGCCACGTTCACCGATCGAGCGCGTCAAGCGGCGACCTACCGGCGCGGACGCGTGCTGCTCGCCGGCGACGCCGCGCACATCCATTCCGCACTCGGCGGCCAGGGCCTCAACACGGGCCTCGGCGACGCGATGAACCTCGGCTGGAAGCTGGCCGCCACGGTGCGCGGCACGGCGCCGGCGGGGCTGCTCGACACCTACGAGACCGAGCGCCATCCCGTCGGCACCTGGGTGCTCGACTGGACGCGCGCGCAGGCCGCCGTCATGCGCCCGGGCGCGTCCGCGCGGGCGCTCGAGGGCGTCGTGCGCGACCTCATCGCCACCGTCGACGGCGCCACCCACGTCGCGGAACAGTTGTGGGGCATCGCGCTTCGAGTCGACCTCGGCGAGCCGCACTCGCTCGCCGGCCGCAGCGCGCCCGACATCGAGTTCGCCGACGGCTCGCGCCTGGCCGAGCACCTGCGCGACGGCCGCGGCGTGCTGGTGGATTTCGACGGCACGACGATCGCACCACGAAGCGAGCGCGTGCGCCACGTGACCCTCGCCGCGCTCGACCCGCTCGGCCTCGCCGCGCTGCTCGTCCGCCCCGATGGCATCGTCGCGTGGGCCAGCAACGGCGACGCCGATCCTGGAACGCTGCAGGCCGCATCGGACCGCTGGTTCGGCGCGCCACAATGAGGCTGGCCATGCAAGGAGACGCGTCAATGGATCGAGTCAACGGCGGATGCCTGTGCGGCGATGTCCGCGTCGAGGCCACTGGTACCCCGTACCGTGTCGGGCTGTGCCACTGTCTGGACTGCCGCAAGCACCACGGCGCGCTGTTCCATGCGTCGGCGATCTTCCCGCAGGACGCGGTGACGATCACCGGCGAAACGCGCGACTGGGCCGGCCGCCATTTCTGCCCGCGCTGCGGCTCGTCGGTGTTCGCGCGCAGCGGCGACGAGGTGGAGGTGAACCTCGGCGCGCTCGACGCGCCCGACCAGTTCGTGCCCACCTACGAACTCTGGACGGTGCGGCGCGAGGCCTGGCTGCCCGCGTTCGACCTGCGCGCGCATCACGAGCGCGATCGCGACTCCACGAGCCGCGAGGAATGACTCAGCTCGCGTCGTCGACGAACGTGACGGCCAGCCGTCCGCGCTCGAACAGGAACGACGGCGCGATGCCGAAGGTTGCGCGGAACGTGCGCGACAGGTGCGCGGAATCGGCGAAGCCCGCGGCGTGCGCGGCCTCGGTGAGGCTCGCGCCGCGCATCGCCGCCTCCACCGCGGCGCGCAGGCGGCGCCACAGCACGTAACGGCGCAGCGGCAGGCCCGTGGCAGCGCGGAAGCGGTGCGCGAGTCGGCTGGGCGAGCGGTGCACGGACGCCGCCAGCGCGGCCAGCGTCACCGTGCCGCCCAGGCGCTCGCGCACGAGGTCGCGGACCTGGGCGACCAGCGCGTCGTCCGGCGCGGCGGGCGACGGCGCGGCCGGCACCAGCGCGTCGACGAAGTCGCACGCCGCATGCGCGTCGCCGGCGCCCGCGTCATGCGCGAGCGCGCGCAGGCGAGGATCGAACGGCAGGGCGCGCAAGGCAGGATCGCCCTCGCCGCGCAGCCGCGCCCAGTCGTCGCCCTCCGCATCGAGGTACAGCACGGCCGCGGCGCCGAACGCGTCGTGCGCGTGCGCGACGTCGGGCGGGATCAGCACCAGGTCGCCCGCGCAGTCCCCCATCGGCGACCGATACGCCACCGCGCCATCGAGCCCGCACGCGATCTGCACGGCATGGTGCCGATGGCTGCCCGACGCGTGCGACGGGCCGACCACCAGCAGCCGCTGCGGCCACGCGTAGAGCCGGAACGGCGGGCCGGCCAAGTCAGCCGGTTCGTTCAAGTGCACGGGAGACGGGGCTCGCATCATCGGACATCGACAGCTTCTTCGAGGTCTCCAGCATGCCTTATGTCCACGCCCTGCGCTTCGCCTTCCTCAACGCGCTGTACGACCCGGTGGTCGCGCTCACGTCGCGCGAGCGGCGCTTCAAGGAGGCGCTCGTGGACGGCATCGCGTCGACGCCGGGGCAGCGCGTGCTGGACGTCGGCTGCGGCACCGGCACGCTGGCTTGCATGCTGGCGCAGCGCGAATGGCGCGTGGCCGTGCACGGGCTGGACGGCGACGCGGAGATCCTCGCGCGGGCGCGCCGCAAGGCCGCGGAGCGCGGCGTGGCCGCCACGTTCACGCAAGGCATGTCGATGGAACTGCCATACCCCGACGGGCATTTCGACCACGTCGTCTCCAGCCTGTTCTTCCATCACCTGGCCAGCGAGGACAAGCGCCGCACGCTCGCCGAGATCCGCCGCGTGCTCAAGCCGGGCGGCGGCCTGCACATCGCCGACTGGGGCGCGGCGCAGGATCCGTTGATGCGTGCGGCCTTCCTCGCGATCCAGCTGTTCGACGGCTTCGCGACCACCACCGACAACGTGCTCGGCCGCCTGCCGGCGATGCTGTGGGACGCGGGCTTCAAGGACATCCGCGTCGATTCGCGGATGCGCACGATGTTCGGCAGCATGGAGACGCTGCGCGCGTCACGCTGATGGCCGCCGCCTAGAATCGGTGCAGGAGAAGCGCCGCCATCACGGACGGCGCAGGGAGGCACCCATGACCATGCCGTCGCTGCGCGCTTGTCGCGATTCGTTGCTGGCCGGCATGCTGGCGCTGGCCGCGATGGCCGTCCTCGCGGCCGCGCGCTTCACGCCCGAGGAGCGCAAGTTCGTCGATGAGATGCCTGCGCTGCTCGAGGCAAAGTGCCAGGAGGGCATCGAGCGGTCGCTGCAGGAGAAATCGCAGGCGGTGCGCGATGCGGCCAGCGAATCGGTGAAGGCCATGTTGGGGCCCCAGGGCACTTGCGCCTGCGTCATCAAGCGGGTGATGGCGCGCATGACGCCCGAACTGCTGCGCCGCGCCGACGCGGTCGAGCTGATGAAGGACTACGTGGCCAACGACAGCGCCGAATGCATCTCGACCACCTTGCGCACCACGTTCTCCACGGCTTGCCCGGGCTTGGCGACCGCGCTGTTCACGGCGAAGGGGCTGCCCGACGTCGCGCCCTACATGCCCGGCCTGTGCCGCTGCATGCAGGCGCACATCGACGCGTTGCCGGCGGCGCAACTGCGTCCCTACCTGCGTGCCGAGATCGATCGCAAGGTCGATCAAGTGGCGAGCGGGCCATCGCCCGAGCCTGTACTGCCGCCATCGCTCGAGCGAGACATGCGCGAATGCAGGATGGCCACCGCGAGCCGAATCCTGGAGGACGGTGCCGCAGGGCCCGCCTCGGCCCCGGCGAGCCAGGCTCAGTAGACGAACGGCACGAGGCGACGCGTGCGCGTCATGTAGTCGGCGTAGGCGCTGCCCAGCCCCGCCGTGAGCGCCGCCTCCTCGACGACGATGCGGTTCATGAACGCCAGCGCGATCGGCACCAGCAGCAGCGCCAGCGAGATCGCGTTGCCGCCGCACAGGCCCAGGCCCACGAAGCTCAGCAGCGAGCCGGTGTAGGCCGGGTGGCGCACGAGGCGGTACGGGCCGGTGTCGATCACGCGATGGTCGGCGGCCACGGCGACGTCGAACGTGAACAGGCGACCGAGGTAGCGGATCGAGTACCAGCGCAGCGCCAGCCCGGCCACGAACAGCGCGAGGCCGACGCAGTACAGCGCGGTGACGGCCGTCGCGTCCATCTGGAACAGCGCCGCGAAGCGCGCCTGCGGCACGCGGCGGCCCACGATCCACGCGATGCCGACGCTCACGCCGATGACGGTCATCAGCAGGCGCAGCGAGCCGCGATCGGCGGCGCGCGAGCCGTCGCCGGACATGCGCGAGCGCATCAACAACGTCTCGCCGACGAGCATGAAGGCGAGCAGCATCGCGGGCGTGGGAAGCGGGAGGTTCATGGCGTGTGTGTGCGTGGCTAGAGTCGGAAGATCCAGTCGGCCTCGTCGCGGCGCGCGGCCTCGACGATCTGGGTGGGCGTGCGGCCGCTGATCTCCTTGCAGTCGCGCACCAGGTGCGACTGGTCGGCGTAGCCGGCCTCGGCCGCGTGCGCGGCCCAATCGATGGCCTGCCCGCGCGCGAGCGACGCGCGCGCCTGGCGCAGGCTGCGTTCGCCGCGCCACAGCCGCGACAGGCCCGAACTGGCGCGGCAGGCGCTCGTCGCGCGCGGCGCCGCCGTGCGAGACCAGGCTCGCCTCGCCCTCGAGCATCCACGTGATGCAGCAGTACGGATTGGCGGGAAAGCGATTGAACCGCTCGTGTTGCGCCAGCTCGCAGCCGCGCGTGTCGCGCAGCACGAGCATCAGCACCTGCTCGCGCCAGCGCGCGGCGGGCGGCCACATGCGGGCGAGCGGTCGGCGGCGAGCGGTGGAAGAGGGCATGTGGCGATTCTCCGGCTTGGAGCTGGCGATTGATTGAACGACTACGACATCCCGGGCCACCGTGGGATGCGGAGCCCCGCCGGCACGTCGTCCTTCGAGTGCGGATAGCGCGCCATCGCGCCGTGCGTGGCCGAGGCGAAGTAAGCGTGCAGCGCCTGCCGCAGCGGGCTGCCGTCGACCAGGCCGACGTCGGTCAGCGCGTCGTCGAAGCACGCGATGGCGCGCGCGTCCATCTCGCCGTGCTCGCCGTTGCCGCTGTGCATGCGGACCACGCTCGTCTCGTCGCCATGCTGCGTCGAATAGAGCGGCGGCCCGCCGAGCGCCTCGGCCCAGTACGCCGCGAGGCGCTCGGTGTGGTCGGGATGGAAGCCGTGGCTGAACGCGTGGCTGACCACCTCGTCGGCCATCACGCGCAGGTGCCACGCGTGGGCCAGTCGGCGAAGGGCGGGCAGGCCGCCGAGGGCGTCGAAGAGGGTCTGCATCGCGCCATGGTGGCACAACGCGCCGCGTTCAGCCGCGCGTGCGCGAGTTGGTCACGGCGCCGCGCCGGGCCGCGCCTTGTAGCGCGACACGCTCACCAGCGCGCCGAAGACGGCGAAGCCGCACGCGAGCTCCAGGCACGCGATGGTCGGCCGATCGTGCACCAGCGCGAACACCACCGCGACCAGCGCCGAGCCGAGGCACCAGCCCGAGATGCGCGCGAGCGCCAGCATGCCGCCCGCCGCGCCCGACCGGCGCACGGGGCCGGCCGTCATCAGCGTCGTGTTGTTGGGCGTCTGGAAGAAACCGAAGCCGACGCCGCACACGGCCATGCGCCAGGCGATGTCCAGCGTCGACGGCATGGCCGGCATCGTCGCGAGCAGCGCGAGCCCTGCGGCCAGCGCGGCGAGGCCCAGGCTGCCGAGCAGCGCGGCGGGATAGCGAGCGACGAGCTTGCCGGCCAACGGCGCGGCGACGACCACGAGCAGCGGCCACGGCGTGACGAGCAGGCCCGTCTCGACCGGCGTGCGGTGCTGCACGGCCTGGAACAGGAACGGCAGCGACACGTAGGCCAGGATCTGCGCGGCGTACGAGCACACCGACGTCAGCACCGACAGCGAGAACAGCGGGATCCGCATCAGGTCCAGCGGCACCAGCGGCGCGGCCTGTTTCGATTGATGCCTCACCAACCACGCGAGCGCCGCGACGCCTGCCACGAGCTCGAGGACGGCCGTCGACGCGTGCACGCCCAGCGTGTCGACGCCCACCACCAGCAGGCCCAGCGTGAGTCCGCTCAGCAGCGCGCCGCCGCGGTCGAATCGACGCGGCTGCGGCTCGTCGGGCGGCGCGTGGCGCAGGAACACGAACGCGGCGACCGCGCAGATGGGCACGTTCACCAGGAACAGCCACGGCCAGCGCGCCACCGACAGGATGGCCGCCGCCACCGAGGGCCCCGCGGCGGCCGAGCACGCCACGGTCAACGCGATGAGCGCGAGCGCGCTGCCCATCTTCGCGGGCGGCTGGATGCGGCGGATGATGGCCGGCGCGAGGGCCGCCATGAACGCGCCCGACGAGCCTTGCAGCAGCCGCATCAGCACCAGCACGCCCAGCGACGGCGACAGCGCGCAGCCCAGCGAGGCCACGCCGAACGCGATCATGCCGGCGCCGTATACGAGCCGCAGTCCGCGTATTTCGCCGAGCGCCGCGGCGGGCAGCAGGAACAGCGCCGTGCCGAGCTGGAACGCGTTCACGACCCACACGGTGGACGCGTCGGTCGCGTTCAGCTCGCTCGCGATGGTGGGCAGCGCGATGTTGGCGATCGCGCTGTCGAGGCTGGCGATGGCGACGCCGGCGAGCAGGGCGAACATCACGCCCGTGCGTGCCGTCGAGGAAAGCGTGGAAGCGGGGGCAGGGGTCACGGGCGATGTCACGAGGCGCGAGGGGGAAGCCGGCCGATGCTAGCGCTTCGGCCCGGGCCACGCGTTTGGTCGGGATGACGCGGTCGACATGCTACGTCACCGGGCACGGCCCTTCAGGTCGGCGACACCGCCGCCCGGCGCGCGCCGCGCCACAGGAACGCGAGCAGCAGCACCGCGAAGACGGCCGTGCTTTGCCACAGCCCGAGCTGACGCGCGAACCAGTCGCCGACCGACGTGCCCGCCGTGCGGATCAGCACGACCAGCAGCCAATACGGAATCGGCCATCCGGTCGCGGCGTTCGTGCGGCCGGCGACCAGCAGCACCACGCACGCCGACAGCACGAGCGATGCGCCGCCCAGCCCGAGTCCGGACTTGAACGAGATGAAGTCGCCGAGCGCCGTGCCCAGCGTGCCGGCCGTCAGCATCGTGAACCAGTAGAGGCCGTCGACGACGGGCAGGCCGTTTGCGGTCGGTGCCGGAGCGCCGCGGCGGCGCGCACGGGCCAGCGCCAGCGCGGCGACGAGCAGCGCGGTCAGCGCCACCAGCGCGTAGGTCATGCCGGTCTGGTGCGCGACGAAGTCCGCCAGGTTGGTGGCCGCGGTGCGCACCACGATGATCGCGAGCCAGTACCAGGCGATCGTGCTGCTGCGGTCGCGATGCTCGAGCGCCGCGATGATCGCGAACGCGACGACCAGCGCGGGCAGCCCGCTGAGGAAGCCGAAGAACGACGCGAAGTAGTCGCCGGTGTTGCAGCCCAGGATGCTGGCCAGGCTCAGCGCCGTCCAGAAGTGCAGCCCGCTGACGGGCGTGTGGCGGGCCTGGAAGGTCAGCATGGGGCGTCCTGTTGTTCGTTGGTGCGGCAGTCTACGGCGCGGGCGTCGCGCACGCCGAAGATGACGAACTTGTCATCTGCCGCTCAGGCGTTCGTCATGACTCGCTTCGTAGAGTGCGCTCATCGTCTGGGGTTCATCGAATGCGTTTCTCCACATCCGCCATTGCACCCAGAATCGCGGGCATGCAATCGAGCTTCAACGCCACGGAGCCCTGACACCATGCCCCGCATCCTGCTCGTCGAAGATCAGCCGACCGCCGCGCACTACGTCGCCAAAGGTCTGGGGGAGGCCGGCCTGCTGGTCGACGTGGCCGCGACCGGGCCCGACGGCCTTCACCAACTGCTCACAGTGGACTACGACCTCGCGATCCTCGACATCATGCTGCCGGGCCTCGACGGCTGGAGCATCCTCGAGACCGCGCGCAAGGCCGGGCGCACGACGCCCGTGCTGTTCCTGACGGCGCGCGACGACGTCGACGACCGCGTGCGCGGCCTCGAGTCCGGCGCCGACGACTACCTCGTCAAGCCCTACGCGTATGCCGAGCTGCTGGCGCGCGTGCGCCTGATCCTGCGGCGCCGCGCGCCCGCGGTCGCGGCGGCGTCGGCCAACGTGCTGCAGGTGGGAGACCTGTCGATGGACCTGCTCAAGCATCGCGTCACGCGCGCGGGCGACAAGATCGAGCTCACGGCCAAGGAGTACGCGCTGCTGCGCCACCTGATGTCGTTCGCCGGCGAGGTGCAGTCGCGCACCGTGCTCGCGGCGCGTGTGTGGGAGATGAACTTCGACTCCGACAGCAACGTCGTCGAGGTCGCCATCAAGCGACTGCGCGGCAAGATCGACGACGCCTACGCGACCAAGCTGCTGCACACCGTGCGCGGCGCGGGCTACGTGCTGGACGAGCGCCATGCTTGACCCGCGCCGCTGGTCGCTCGCCACGCGGCTGACGCTGTTCCTGTCGATCGCGATGGGCGCGATCCTGCTCGCCGTGGCGTGGCTGATGGACGACCAGCTCGAGCACCAGCTGCACGAGAAGGACGAGATCGAGCTCGCGCACGCGATCGAGACCCAGGGCGACATCGCGCGCCTGACGCGCAGCGCGCCGACGCAGGACGACTGGGCGCGCGTGTGGATCGAGCACCTGCAGCCGAAGTCGGACGTCGCGGTGCGCATCCTCGCGGCCGACGGCAGCGTCGTGACGCAGTCGCCGCGCATGGCGGTGCCGGCGTCGGCGTTCGTGGCGCCGCATCATCGGCGCTTCTTTCCGTGGCGGCCCCCGGAAGAGGGCGACGCGCGCTATCTGCTCACGGTCGGCCACGTCGACGTCGCGCCGGGCACGACGTGGACGATCCAGGCGGCCGAGGATCTTTCCGAGCGCCACGAGCTGCTGGAGCGCTTCCACAAGCGCCTGCAGGTGGTGATCCTCGGTGCGATGTTGGTCGCGCTGCTGTCCGGCGTGCTCCTGGTGCGCCGCGGGCTCGCGCCGCTGCGGGCGATGAGCGCGCGCATCGCCGACATCGACGTCAAGCGCCTCGACACGCGCATCGGCCAGCAGCCGTGGCCGTCCGACTTGCAGGCGCTGGCCGGCAACTTCGACGCGATGATGATCCGCCTGCAGGCCGCGTTCGAGCAGCTGCAGCAGTTCTCGTCCGACCTCGCGCACGAGTTCCGCTCGCCCATCACCAACCTCGTGGCAGCGGCCAGCGTGATGCTGTCGCGCGAGCGCACGGTCGACGAGTACCAGGAGACGCTGGCCATCATCGTGGACGACGGCGAGCGGCTGTCGCGCATGGTCACGTCGATGCTGTTCCTCGCGCGCGCCGACAACGCGACGCAGGCGATGAAGATCGAGCCTGTGGTCACCGCACCGGAATTCGCGCGGCTGGTCGACGCGTTCGAGGCCATCGCCGAGGAGCGCGGCGTCACGCTGGCCGCGCACGGCGACGGCGTGGTGGACGCGGACGCGTTGCTGCTGCGGCGCGCGCTGACAAACCTGCTGTCGAACGCGCTGGCCCACACGCCGCGCGACGGGCACATCGAGCTGCGTGCCGAGACCGTCGGCGGGGCGTTGGAGCTGAGCGTGCGAGATACGGGTATCGGTATCGCGCCGGAGCACCTGCCCAAGCTGTTCGACCGCTTCTATCGCGTGGACGCGGCGCGCAGCTCGAGCGAGAGCACCGGCCTCGGGCTGGCGCTCGCGAAGTCGATTTCCGAGCTGCACGGCGCGAGCATCCGCGTGCAGAGCGCGCCTGGGCAGGGGAGCACGTTCACGATCCGGTTCCCGCTGCCGTCCTGAACGAACTGACCGATTCCTTCACTCTTTCGAGGACAAGTCCATGAACACATCCGCCCTCACGGCCCGCGAGGCGCTGAGCAAGGTGCCCGCGGTCACGTTCGGCTTCTGGCTCATCAAGATCGCCGCCACCACGCTGGGCGAGACCGCCGGTGACTGGGTATCGATGTCGCTGAAGCTGGGCTACCTCGTCGGCTCGGCGATCTTCGCGGTGCTGTTCATCGGCTTCGTCACCGGCCAGGTGAAGTCCGGCCGGTTCAACGCGTGGCTGTACTGGCCCACGATCATCGCGACAACCACGCTCGGCACCACGATGGCCGACTTCGCCGACCGCTCGCTGGGCATCGGCTATCCGGGCGGCGTCGCCATCATCTCGGCGCTGCTGGCCGCGAGCCTGTTCACGTGGTATCGCGTCGAGGGCAACGTGTCGGTGGCCAACGTCACGCGGCCGCGCACCGAATGGTTCTACTGGGTCACGATCCTGTTCTCGCAGACGCTGGGCACCGCGCTGGGCGACTGGGTGGCGGGCGATGACGGCGGCGGCATGGGACTGGGCTACGAGAACGGCGCGCTGATCTTCGGCGCGGGGCTGCTCGTCGTGTGCGGCCTGTTCCTGTGGACGCGCGTCTCGCGCACGCTGCTGTTCTGGGCCGCGTTCATCCTGACGCGCCCGCTCGGCGCGACGTTGGGCGACCTGCTCGACAAGCCCGTTGCCAGCGGCGGCCTGAACATCAGCCGCTTGTACGCGTCGCTGATCCTCGCGGCGTTCATCCTGGTCTGCATGGTCGTGATCCCGCAGCGCGCGGCGAAGGCTAGCGACGCGGTCTGAACGATGTCCGCGCAGCTCGCCAAGACCCTGGCGGATCTCGAGGCGATCGGCGGCATCCGGCGAGTCGCGTGACGCGGCGCGCGGCCCTTCCTCTGCATACCAGTCGGGGCTGCGCCGCCGGCACCTGTCAATTGATCCGCGGCAGAGCTGCCGCAGCGCACCAACCGTCGATTGTTCGATCCACGCTCGCAAATAACGACCGAACCACGTAACTGGTATTGTTACTGGTCATCTACTGGTTTTCTCTGATGTGACGCGCGTGTGACGGCTCGAATACTCCCCCCGGGCATTCGAGGCGTCGCCCGTCCTTGCTGGGTTGGACGAGCCTCGAACATGCAACGTCCCGTCCTCAAAGGAGATCAGGCCATGAGCGAGAACGACTTTTCGACACACAGGAAACCGGAATGGCTCCGGCTGTGGTCCGTTGCTGCAGCAGTGGCGGGCGGTGTCACCTCGATGCCCGTGCTGGCCGCAGCGCCGGCATGCCAGCCGTGGGCCAAGGCCGCCGTCTACACCGCCGGCGACACCGCCACCGAGGCCGGCAAGTCCTACAAGGCCAACTGGTGGACGCAGGGCGACGACCCCGCCACCCACAACGGCGGAGCCGGCACCGGCCAACCCTGGACGGTGACGACCACATGCGGGGCGACACCGCCC
>FSXQ01001880.1_pt1 | contig 29253 bp, 22 predicted proteins | sample 1638011 | NCBI WGS metagenome assembly FSXQ01 (sample SAMEA3914789, study PRJEB12502) | metagenome | biome: forest; material: soil | place: Canada | collected 2011-07-03 | depth 0.3 m | reverse complement strand
CAGCCGTAGCTCGGGCTACGGCGAGCATTTGCAACGCAGCGCGGGCGCGTTTGGGCGCGACGAGCGGGCGTGTCGGATTCGTTCACAGCTTCTCGGGCTCGGGCTTGCGCTCACGGCGCATCAGCACATGGAAGGCGGGCATCGCCAACAGCACCAGCGGCAGTTGCACCACCAGGCCCGAGATGATCGCGATCGCCAGCGGCTGCTGCATTTCGGAGCCCTGGCCGATCGCGAAGGCGAGCGGCAGCAACGTGAGGATGGCGGCGAACGTGGTCATCGCGATCGGCCGCATCCGGTTCTGGCCGGCGAGCACCAGCGAGTCGTGCAGCGAACGGCCCTCCGCCACCTCGAACTGCTCGGAGAAGTAGAAGATGCCGACCTCCGTGACGATGCCGATCACCATCGTCATGCCCATCATCGCGGTGATGTTCAGCTCGATGCCCGTGAGCCACAGGCCGATGAACACGGCCGAGACCGACAGCAGCGAGGTCGCGACGATCGCGATCGCCACCGAGAAGCGTTCGTAGATGAACAGCAGCAGGATGAAGACGAGTGCTGCCGCCGCGGCAAACACCTTCAGCAGGCCGCTGAAGGCGATCTGCTGCTGGGCGTAGAGGCCGCCGTACTCCACGTGCACGCCCGCGGGGACGACGCCCCGGACGCTCATCACCTTCTTGACGTCCGTCATCACCGAGCCCAGGTCGCGGCCTTCGATGCGCGCCGTCACGGCGATCATCCGCTTCAGGTCCTCCTTGCCGATCTCCGGCTGTCCGGTCACGGTCTCGATGGTCGCGATGCGACCGAGCGGGAACACGTGGCCGTCCGGTGCGTGAATCAGCATCGCGGAGACGTCTTCGGCGTTGCGTCGCAGCGCAGCCGGCGCGACCACGCGCACGCCCACGGTCTTCACGCCCACCAGCATCTGCGTGGCGACGTTGCCGGTGAGTCCGTCGGTGGTCGACTGCGCAACGATGGCCGGATCGACCCCCTCGAGAGCCGCCTTGGCGCGGTCGACGCGGATCACCAGCGCGTCGCCGGCCGGGTTGATTCCATTGCGGACATCCACCACGCCGGACACCTTGCCCAGCCGCGCGGCGACATCGGTTGCCAGTGTCGCCAGCTGCGCCGCGTTGTCGGAGAACAGCTTGACCTCCACCGGCTGCGGCACCGCGGTCAGGTCGCCGATCAGATCTTCCATCAGCTGGGCCATCTCCACGGACAAGCCCGGCACCTGCGATTCGACCTTGCCGCGGATCTCGTTCATCACCTCGTCCACCGGCCGGCGTCCGGTCGGCTTGAGCCGGATGAAGAAGTCTCCGGAGTTGGCCTCGCTCAAACCGCCGCCCAGGCCGGTACCGGTGCGACGCGAGAACGTCTGCACGTCGGGCGTCTCCTGGATGATCCTTTCCACCTGCTTGAGCAACCGGTCCGTCTCCGACAGCGCGGTGCCGGGCTTGCTGCGATAGTCCAGCACGAAGCCGCCCTCGTCGATGGACGGCATGAAGCCCGAGCCGACCTGCGTGAACGCGAAGCCGCCCAGCAACACCAGCGGCAGGATCGCGACGAAGACCCAGGCCGGCCGCGCCAGCAACCGTGCCATGAGGCGCCCGTAGCGCTGGCGCAGGGCTTCGCCGAAGCGGCCGTCTTCCTTGTGGTTGGCCTCCTTCTCGCCGAGAAACGCGCTCGCCAGCAGCGGCACGCCGACCGCCGTGACGACGAACGAGATGAACAGACCGCCCGCCATGGTGATCGACAACGCCTTGAAGAACGCGCCGGTGACCCCGGTGAGAAAGGCGAGCGGCGCGAAGATCACCAACGTCGCCGCGCTGGAGCCCGCCAGCGGGCGCAGGAACTCCGTCGCCGCATGGCGCACCGTCTCCTCGACCGATCCGCTGTCGCGCCGCTCGCGCAGCCGACGGATGATGTGCTCGGTCATCACGATCGCGTCGTCGATGATCAGGCCCACTGCCGCGGCCATGCCGCCGAGCGTCATCACGTTGAAGCTCATGTTCAACAGCGACAGCAGCAGCACCGTGATCGCCAGCACGGCAGGCACCACCACTACCGCGATCAGCGTCACCTTGAGGCTGCGCAGGAACGCGAGCAGCACGCCCGCGGCCAGCAGCGCGCCGATCAGGATGGCGTCGCGCACGCTGGCGGCCGAGGCCACCACCAGGTCGCTCTGGTCGTACCAGCTCGCCACGGTGATGCCCGGCGGCAACTGCGTTTGCAGCGTCGCCAGTTCGGCACGCACGTCCGCGGCGATCTGCACGCTGTTGCTGCCGGGCTGCTGGTAGATCGAGATCAGCACGGCGTCCTTGCCGTCGGCCGTCACGCGGATCCATTCCGGTACCGACGAGTGCGCAATCGTGGCCACGTCCCGCAGCCGCACGATGCCGCTGCTGCCGTGAGCGATCACCGTCTGACCGATGTTGTCGGCGGTCTGCAGCGACGCATCGCTGAGAACCAGCAGCAGCTTGTAGCGGTCTTCGATCTTGCCGGCGGCGGTGATCACGTTGGTCGCGGCGAGCGCCTTGGACACGTCGTCGATGGTCAGGCCCAACGCCTGCAGGCGAGCCGGGTCGACGACCGCGTGGAATTCGTCCACTTTGCCGCCGATCGGCTCGGCGCGCGAGACGCCCGCAATGCCGGCCAGCATCGGCGCAATCTGGTAGTCGGCCACGGTCCGCAGCGTTGCCAGCGACAAGGTCTTCGAGGTCAGGCTGTACGCGATGATCGGAAACACCGTCGGATCCATCCGCTTGGTGCTCACCAGCGTACCCGGCGGCAACTGCGCGACGATTTGCGCCGTCGCCGCATTGACCTGCAGCGTGGCGGAGGCCATGTCGGTGCCCCAGCCAAAGCTCACCGAGATCTCGGCCGAACCGCGGCTGGTGGTGGAGCGCACGCCGCTGACGCCAGGCACCTTTCGGATGGCCTTCTCCATCGGCCGCGTGATCATGGCCTCCATCTGCTCGGCCGGTCGGTCGCCGGCGTCCAGCGACACGACGACCCGAGGGAAGTCGACGGTGGGAAACAACGATGACGGCAGGCTGAAGGTGACGAACGCCCCGACGACGACGGCAATGGCCAGCAGGAACAGCAGCGATCGGCGGTGCTGTTCGGCCCAGGCGCTGAACGTCATTGGGCCGCGTCCTTGACGGCCATGCCGTCTTCGAGCTCGTAGTTGCCTTCGATGACGATCGGCAACTTCGTGTCCTGAAGGCCATCGATCGCGGTCAACGTCCCGTTGTCGAGCTTCTTCGTCACGGCGACCCGGTGCGCCTTGCCTGAGGCAACCTGGAACACGTAATCGCCCTTCTCGTCGGTGAGCACCGCGTTGCGCGGCACCGCGACAGCGGAGATAGCACCGACTTGCAACCGGGCTCGCACTTTCATGCCAGGCGCCAGCTGCGCGGCCACGCCGCGCGGCAGCGTCGCGGCGACGTTGATCAGTTGCGTCTTCGGATCGACGACGTTCTGGACTTCGGACAGCATCAGCTCGATCGGCTTGGGCTCGGCGGCGGGACTCACCACGGGCCATAGCGTCACGCGGGTGCCCGCGTGCACGCGCGGGCGCTCGGACGGCTCGATGCCGATCAGGACGCGCAGCACATCGTCGCGCCCGACCTGCAACACCGGGGCGCCGGCCTGGACGCGATCGCCCTGCATCGCGGAGACGGTGGTGACGACGCCCTCGAAGGGCGCCGTCAGCTGGCTGGTGCCGCGGCCACCGCCCTGCTCGTCCAGCGCCTTGAGGGCGCCCTGGGCATCGCGAGCCGCCTTCTCGGCGGCATCGACCTGCGACTGCGTCGCCAGGTGAGAGGCCAGCAGCTGTTTCTGCCGATCCCATTCGCGTTGCGCCAGGCCGGACGCATCCACGGCGGCCTGGTACGCCTGCTTGACCGCCGGATCCGGTGCCAGCGTTGCCAGCACCGCGCCCTTCGAGAATCTGTCTCCCACGACCACCGTGAGCTCGGTGACCTGCCCGGCACGCGCAAAGCTGAGGCCGCTGACCTGCCCGGCGTTGACGTCGCCGACGGCGTCCAGCGTATCGGCGACGCTCTGCACCTTGGGCAGCTCGCTCTTGATCGTGGCCACAGGCGCAGCGGGCTCGGCGGCCGGCTCCGCGGCCGCCCGGCTCTTCCACCACCAACCCAGGCCGGCCACGATGACGACGAGGGCCGCGAGCCCCCACCCGATGGAACGCTTCATGAAGTCTTCTCGCCAGGGTTGACGCCGGCAGCGCGCGCGGCGTGCTCCGGCAGGTTGAGGTGGGTGCCCAGGAGCGCCTGCAACGCGATCGACTGTTCCTGCAGCGCCTGCTGCGCGGCGATGCGCTCGAGCCGACGGGCCAGCAGCGCACCCTCGACGTTGGTCAGCGTGAGCGCATCGATGTTGTGCGCGTCATAGGCCCGTGCCGAACGCTCGGCTGCCTGCTCGAGCGCAGGCATGGACGCATCGATCTCGCCGATCTGGCGTTCCAGGATCGTCTGTTCCTCGAGCAGCCGGTGCGATTCGATGGCCGTGGCGTCGAGCCGCTGCTGGTAGTCGATGCGCAGCTTCTCGCGGGTGGCCGACTCGATGGCGATGTTGCCGCGGTTGCGGTTGAACAGCGGCAGCGACATGCCCAGCGAAAAGCCGGCGGTATTGACGTCGCTCGTGTCGCGGGCCCGCGTCGGCCCGAAGGTGATCGCCGGGAATTGGGCACGAAGCGCGCCGCGATATCGGTCGTCCTGAGCCTCGAAACCGGCCTGCAGCGCCAGGAGGTCGGGGCGACGCCGCGGTGACTCGGCGATCGCGGCGCGCACCTGTGTCGCATCGAACGGGGCGAGGTCGCTCGCGCCCACCAGCGTCAGCGACACATCGGGCGCCACGCCCAGGAGCGCATTCAGATCATGCTGCGCCTGGTTGCGTTGGCGTTCCTGGTCGCTCCACTGCCGGTTGGCGTCTTCGAAGGCGATCAGCTGCGGTGTCGCGGCGTCATGGGTGATCAGGCCACGATCGACGGCGTTCTTCGCGTCGGCTAGTCGTTGGCGCAGCAGCGCGCGCTGCTGCGCCAGCACAGCCTGCGAGCGCGTGATCGCGTCGAGCTTGACGAAAAGCAGGCGCGCCTTGGCCACGGTCTGCCACTCCTGCCACAGCAGATCGAGGCTGGACTTGCGGGACTCGGCGTCTGCCGCCGCCTTGCTGGACGATCGCGCCAGAAGCGCAGCGATATCCACGGTCAGAGCGCCCGTGAATGCGACCGTCGCGCCCGCCGGCGAACCCATCACGGTCTCGCGGCTCAGTGCGATCTGCGGATCAGGCAACAGCCCGGCCGAGAACGCCTGCGCGCGCGTGACGCCGGCGTCCGCCCGCAGCAACCTGAGCTCGGGGTTGTTGACGACGGCCAGCATCGCCACCTCCGTGATGTCGAGCCCATCCGACGGATCGAACCGATGCGAAGCCAGCGCAGCGTCAGGCATGGTGGCGGTGTCCACCTTCAACTGAAGGACATCGTGAGTGAGAGCGTCAGTCTCGGGAAGCGTCGCCGCCTGGTAGCTTGCGCACCCGGCCAGCAATGCGGACAACATCAATGTGCAGGATCTCATGCGACTTTCTGCCGGTAAGTGAAGCGCAGACCGCTGCGGCCATCGCGGCGGTTACCCAGTTCGACGCGGCCGCCGAGGGCCTTTGCGGCGCTGTGCACGATCGCCAGGCCGAGCCCGCTACCGGTCTGCTGGCTGCCGAGAATGCGGAAGAACGGCTCGAACACGCGCTCGCGTTGCGCTGCTTCGATACCGGGGCCCGTATCCTCGATGACGACCTGGACGAATCCCGCCTGCAGCTCGACACTGACGTCGACCGCGCCGCCCGCCGGGGTATAGCGCACCGCGTTGTCGATCGCATTGCGCACGAGCGCATAGGCATGCGCAGGATCGCCGCGCACCGCGGCGGCGTCGAGTCGAACGCAGCCCAGATCCACGCCATGGCTCTCGGCGAGCACCAAGGTCTCTTCGATGGCGGTGCGTACGACGGCGTCCAGGGCCACCGGCTTGTCGGTCACCATCGCGTTGCCCTGCACGCGGGCAAGCCTGAGCAACTGCTCGATCAGTTCAGAGATCCGCCCCAGCCCGCGCTGCAGTATGTCGAGCCGCTCGCGCGCCTCCGGCGGCAATTTGGCATGCGCCAGGTTGTCGGCCTGCACACGCGTGGCGGCAACCGGCGTGCGTAGCTCGTGCGCGGCGTCGGCCACCATGCGGCGCTGCTGCTCCAGCACCAGGCCGAGTCTCGCCAGCAGGCGGTTGACTGCATGCACCAGCGGCACGGCCTCCAGCGGAATGCCGGCCGGATCGAGCTCGGCCAGGCGGCTGCCGTCCACCTGATCCACTTCACGCGACAATGTCACCAGCGGTGCGAAGCCCTGGCGCAGCAATCGGTGAACGATCAGGAGCAACAGCGGCACCAGCACCAGCATCGGCACCAGGGTGTAGACGGCGCTGTCGCGGGCCTGCTCGTCGCGCGCCCGCAGCCGTTGCGCGACGCCGAACATCTGGCCGCCGGCGTTGCGAGACACCATCACGCGCCATTGGACGCCGCGCGATTCCAGCGTCTGGAGTCCCGCCGTCAAGGTGGCCGGCAGGAACACGTCGGCAAACCGGTCCGGATCGACGTCGCCGCTGCCCAGCGCACGCACGACGTAGTGTGCTTCCGCATCCTCGCCGTCGACAAGCGGCAGGTGCGTCATGGGCGCCACCCGTTGTTGCGGGGCGAGTGCCGCGAGAACTTGACGCAACTGCGCGTCCTCCATCTCGCTGGCATCGTTCCAGCTCAGGGCAAACGACAGCGCCGCCATGGCGCCGCTCATCAGGATGATCGCGACGGACAACCAGATGAAGAGCCTTCGACGCAGCGAGCTGTTCATCGCGCGTCCCGCTCATTCGTCGGGAGACAAGGACGTTCCACCATCCAGCCAAGGCCCCGCACGTTGCGAATGCGGTCGCTGCCAAGCTTGCGGCGCAAGCCATGAATGATGACGTCGACGGCATTGCTCTCGACCTCTTCGCCCCAGCCGTAGATCGTCTGTTCCAGTTGCGTGCGCGACAGGACGGCACCCGGGCGCAGCATCAGCGCCTGCAGAAGCGCAAACTCCCTGTTGGACAAAGCCTGCTCGACGCCGTCGACGAATGCCAGCTTGGAGGCCAGCTCCAACGAGACGATCCCATTGGTCAGCACGGAGGTCGCGACGCCGGCGTTGCGACGCATCAGCGCGCGCAGCCGGGCGAGCAGTTCACCAACGGCAAAGGGCTTCCCGAGGTAATCGTCCGCCCCGATGTCGAGGCCCTCGATGCGCTCGTCGACGGTATCTCGCGCCGTGATGATCAGCACCGGTGTCGCATCGCCGCCGGCACGCAGCCGACGCAGCACCTCGAGGCCGTCGCGATTCGGCAGGCCCAGGTCGAGCAGGATCAGCTCGAAGTCGTGGCGCTCCAAAGCTGCAGACGCCTTCGCACCGTCCGACACCCAGTCGACCGCGTACGACGCATCGTGCAGCGCCTGCAGCACTGCGCTTCCCAGCATCTGATCGTCCTCGACCAGCAACACTCGCATCACACGTCTCCGTCAGTCAAGCCAGTGCCCCCATCGACACCTGGCGCGCCATTGGCCGCCATGGCAGTCTGCGCCCGGCCCCTGAATCGAAAATGAATACGTTCAAAGAGCTTTCTCGAGCACCAGGATGTAGAACGAGCCCGGCACGCCGGTCCGCCGCTCGCCTTCCTTGCCGGGCTGCAAGTCGGCGGCCGGCAGGTAGAGTCGATGCGTCGCCGGGTCCGCGGCGATCGTGCGGGCACCCCGCACGCTCGGGAGCGTCGCGACCGTCTCGAAGCGTCCCGTGGTCGTCTCGACGACACTGATCGTGCCGTCCTGTCCGTTGGCGCTCCAGGCCGCGCCATCCATCCAGGCCACGCCGTCCGGTCCGGCGCCGATCGCGGGCCGGCCCAAGACTTTCGCGTCGCTTCCGACGACGACCATCTGATGGTTCTCGCACACCGCGTAGAGACGCTGCTGGTCGTCGACCGCCAAGCCGGAGGGGCTCTCGCACGGCGCGAGCGACACCCGCCGCACCAGCTTGGCTGACTTCGGATCCAGCACCGCCATCTCGTTGGTGTCTTCGACGTTGAACCAGACTTGTCCGTTCGCGCCAAGCTGCGCGAACTCGGGCTTGCCGCCGACGGCAACCGTGGCGACCACAGCGCCGCCGGCCGCGTCGACGATGCTCACGTCCTGCGACTTGCCATTGAAGGTCATCACCCGTCGACTCGCGGGGTCGTACAGGATCGCATCGGGATTGGTGCCGACGGCGATCGTGGCGGTCGTCTTCAGCGTCTTCAGGTCGAACACCGTGATGGCGTTCGCCCGGCCGTCGCTGATGAAGCCCTTGCCCAGATCGGGGGCGATCGCGATACCGTGCACGCCGGCCGTATCGGCGATGGTTCCAACCACCTTGTTCGTCTGCGTGTCGATGACTTCGGTGACCGTCGCATGAGAAACATAGAGGCGATGCGCGGCGCTGTCGATCGTCAGGTAGTCCCAGCGCGCCTGGCCACCCACATGGATGCGTGCGACCTCCTTCAATGCAGGCGGGGCCGCGCTCGCAACCAAGGGGAGTGCAAGCAGCAGCAAGGCAAGACGGTTCATTGGGTGACTCCTGAGGAACGTGCAGGGACAGGGAAGAGAGACTCTAGTATTTCCGACTTAGCCGAGGATTAGCAGGCCTGAACGTCTGCAACGCCTTGCGAGCAAACACTTGGCCGAGTATTGGCAAGCCCGGAAACAACGCCATTGGCGACTCGATTGTCACGCCGGCGAAGGCCTCGCGAAAGCCTGCGAAATCCCCGCTGGAAAGGTCACGCCACTGTCATGCGAACTTCCTACCGTGCGGCCAAGTTCGGCGATCCGGCGATCGGTCGTACGCCCGACATCATCGTGCAGCCGAATCCCGGCGTGATCTACACGAGCAGCACCAAGAAGTATGCCGAACACGGTGGCAACGCACCGGACGACAGTCACGTCGCGCTGATTGTCTCGTTCCCGTCATGGGCAGCCAGCACCAACGCCACGACGGTCGCCAGCACGCAGGTGGCACCGACCATCCTGTCTGCACTGAAGCTCGATCCGACGCTTCTGCAGGCCGTGAAGGCCGAGGGCACCGCCGCGCTGCCGGGCATCGCATTCTGAGTTCTGCGTTGCTGGCGTCGAGCGACGGGCGGTCATACTAGCGAATGGGCCGCTCTTCGACAGACTATCCGCCAACCATAGCCACAACGGTCGCAAGCAGCACGGCTCGCCCGACGACGCGGACCCGAATCGTCGGCCTGGGCGCTTCTGCCGGTGGTTTGGAGCCGCTCGAAAGCTTCTTCGGCGGCGTTCGGGCCGGGAGCGGCCTCGCGTACGTCGTGGTTCAGCACATGGATCCGACACTCAAGGCCATGCTGGCCGAGCTCTTGCAGCGCGCCACCTCCATGCCTGTACACGAGGTCGCGAATTTGCAGCCGGTCGAGGCCAACACGGTCTATGTGATCCCGCCCAACGCCGAACTCACGGTTTCGAACGGGGTGTTCCGCCTGGCTGCGCCGACGCAGCCGCGCGGGCTGAGACTTCCGATCGACGTCCTGTTCATCTCCCTCGCCCGAGAGTTTGGTGAACAGGCGATCGGCGTGGTGCTGTCGGGGATGGGGTCGGATGGCACCCTGGGTCTGCAAGCGATCAAGACGCAGGGCGGCCTTGCGGTGGTGCAGAGGCCCGAATCGGCACAATTCGACTCCATGCCCAAGAGCGCGATTGCCGCCGGCTGCGCGGACATCGTCGGGTTGCCGGCTGAGCTTCCTGCACGGATCCTCGGGATCGCGGGCGTTCCTGCGCAGGCGGCACCGCCGCTTGCGTTGCCGACTGCACCGCGACCCGCGTTTGACGCCATTCTCGGGCTGCTGCACGAGCGCAGCAGGAATGATCTCAGGCGCTACAAGCCCAATACGCTGATCCGCCGGATCGAGCGGCGCATGGCGGTGCATCGCCTTGCCACGATGGAGGCCTACGAGGCCTTCCTGCGGGAAAACGTGCAGGAGCTCGACCTGTTGTTCAAGGAGATGCTGATTGGCGTCACGGCGTTCTTTCGTGACGCCGAGGTCTGGCAAGATTTGAAGAACGACGTGCTGGCCGCCTTGCTCGCCAGGCGGCCAGCCGATGACACCGGCCTGCGCGCCTGGGTCGTCGGTTGCTCGACGGGCGAAGAGGCTTTTTCACTCGCGATGGCTTTCACGGAGGTCGCCGAGGCGGTGCCCGGCGGCGGCGCATGCAAGCTGCAGGTCTTCGCCACCGACTTGAGCGCCGATGCCATCGCGGTCGCTCGCAGCGGGCTCTATCCGGCCACGATCGCCCACGACATGGCACCGGAGCGGCTGAGTCGTTTCTTTTCCGAGCGCGCGGGCGGGTACCTCATCAACAAGGACATCCGCGAGATGGTGCTGTTTGCGCAGCATGACGTCATCCTCGATCCTCCGTTTACCCGTCTCGACTTCCTGTCGTGCCGCAACCTGATGATCTATTTTGGCGCGGCCCTTCAACAACGCCTGGTGCCGCTCTTCCACTATTGCCTGCGCCCCGGCGGCGCCTTGTTGCTGGGCGGCTCGGAGACGGTGGGGAGATCCCAGGCGATGTTCATGCCCTTGCATCCGAAATCGCGGCTTTACTGGCGCAGCGACAATGGTGCCGGCACGGCCACCGTCCACTTCCCTACCCACCAGCGGCGACTGTCGTCGCTGCCACCTCAGTTGGAGACGCCCCTGACCACGCCCAACCGACCGCCCGTCAATCTGCAATCGCTCGCGGATCAGGTCCTGCTTCAGGGGTTCTCGCCGCCGGCCGTGCTCGTCAACGAAAGCGGCGACATCGTCTACATCAGTGGGCGCACGGGACGCTACCTCGAGCCGGCCGCAGGCAAGGCCAACTGGAACATCCATGTGATGGCGAGACCCGGAATCCGGGCCCAACTGGCGGTTGCCCTGCGAAAGGCGCTTCAGGAGAGAACGTCAGTCGAACTGCACGGACTGCGGCTCGACGACGAGGCGACGGGCAGCGTCGACGTCACCGTGAGCGCGATCGTGGACGAGCCGAGAGCGCTCGATGGCATGGCGATGATCGTTTTCCGGGACGTCCAGACTGCATCGAGAAAACGCAGCCGCAGCGTCAAATCTGCGGGCGCGGTGGACGCCACGGTCAGCGAGGAGTTGCTGCGTTCGCGCGAGGAGATTCGCGCGCTTCGTCAGGAAACACGGGCCTCCCAGGAAGAGCTTCAGGCCACCAACGAGGAACTGCAATCCACCAACGAAGAGTTGCAGTCGGCCAATGAAGAACTGACGACCTCCAAGGAAGAGGGCCAGTCGATGAACGAGGAACTGCAGACCATCAACGGCGAATTGCAGTCGAAGCTGGACGATCTCGCACTCGCTCAGAGCGACATGCAGAACCTGCTCAACAGCACGGACATCGCGACCCTGTTCCTCGACAACGGTCTCAACGTACGGCGGTTTACAGAGCAGATCGCGCGGGTCATCCATCTGCGGGACGGCGATATCGGGCGGCCGCTCAGCGAGCTCGCCACGACGCTGATCTACCCTGATCTGAACGCGGACGTGAAGGACACGCTGCGCACCTTGATCTTCAGCGAAAAGCAGATCGCGACCACCGACGGGCACTGGTTCACCGTGCGCATCATGCCCTACCGCACCATGGCCAACGTCATCCAGGGCGCCGTGATCACCTTCGTCGACATCACGGTCGCGAAGGAACTGGAGTCGCGCCTGCGCAAGGAGTAGAGTGAGTCTCTTGCGGCCTCCCGCGCAGAAACGATCGCATGTCCAACAACCCCACCGCTCGGGCAACCGCCGACACACTTCGCGTGCGAGCCACTTCGCAATTGAGCGGCGGCAGCGCAACCCATGCGCGAGCCAGCAGTTTCGATGCGCTCGCCGTCCTGCATCGGCTGGCATCGGCGCCGAGCACCGCCGACAGCGCACTGGCATTGCTGCACGAACTACAGGTCCACCAAGTCGAATTGGACATGCAAGCCGAAGAGTTGCGTGAATCGCGGGTCGAGCTCGAGTCGGCGCTGCGCAGGCAAACCGAGCTCTATGACCTGCAGCCGGTAGGCTGTTTCACGGTGAACCGTGACTGCATCGTGCAGGACCTGAATCTGGCGGGCGCCACGCTACTCGGTGTCGAGCGTGACCAGGGCGTCGGTCAGGCACTCGACAGCTTCTTTGCTCCCGGAGGTGGCGCTGCTTTGCGGGACCTGCTCTCCAAGCTTGGCCATGGTCGCGTCGGCGTTGCGGCAATGCTCGAGTTGGCCTCCGGCACTCGAGGCGCCCGCGTGGTGCGCGCCCATGTCAGCGGCGGCCCGTCGCGAGAGCTGTGTCTCGTCGTACTGACCGACCTGTCGGATTGACCCGCGTACATCGAGGGTGCGGTGCGGCGAGTCCCTCTATGTTGCAACGATGTCAGGCAACAGCCGGTCGTATTCCTTCTTCACGACCGCGTAGCATTCGCACGAGCGCCTCTCGAGTCCTTCGCGGTCGAGCACATTGATGTGCCCACGTGAATAGCGGATCAGTCCTGCACTCTGCAACTTGAGCGCGGCCTCCGTCACCCCTTCACGGCGCACCCCGAGCATATTGGCGATCAGCTCCTGCGTCATCTTCAGCTCGAAGCCGCTGAGGCGATCGAGGCTCAGAAGCAGCCACCGGCAGAGCTGTTGATCGAGCGAGTGATGCCGATTGCAGGCCGCAGTCTGTGCCATCTGCGTGATCAGCGCCTGCGTGTAACGCAACAGGAGATGGAGCACGGGCGCACGCTTGAACTCGTCCTTGATGGTGCTGGCGGCGAGACGAAAGCCCTTTCCTGAACTTTGAACGACTGCTCGACTGGGCGTCGACTCTCCTCCCATGAAGAGCGAGATGCCGACAATCCCCTCGTGGCCGACGACGGCGATCTCTGCAGACGCCCCGTTCTCCATCACGTGCAAGAGCGAGACGATCGATGTCGTCGGGAAATACACATGACTCAACGTATCGCCCGACTCATAGAGCGCCTGTCCGAGCGGCATCTCCACGGCCTCGAATCTTGATTGGAGGCGCGCGCGCTCTTCCTCGGGCCAGGCTGCCAGAAGCTTGTTCTCCATCAAGTCTGATAGAGGCACCATCGAAAACTCCCCTTTGAAGACTTCGCAGATCAGTGTAGTCCGCAAGCCGACGCTCGAACCGCCAACGGCACCGCGCCTCGTTGGCCACGCAGTCGGTACGTTGGCGCACAGACGGCCTGCGTTGCGCGCAGGATGCTTGGGCCAATTGCATCCGGTCTCCCTGGGCGCCCGAGCAGCAAGACACTTCCCGATGAGTTCACTCCCTGACTGCTTGCTTGCAGGCGACCGAAGCCCCGGGACCCAACGAACGACGATTCCAGCCGAGCAAATGATGGCACTTCCAGATCCAAGGCGTCATGGCATTCACGGCTGGTTCGTCGTCGTCATGGCATCAACCCTGCTGGCCTGCACACTGCTGTCGACTTCCGCGTCGGCCATCCCCCTCTTCAATCGCCAGACCGGCCAGAACTGCCAGGCATGCCATGCAGGCGGGCAGTTTCCAGAGCTCACGGACTACGGGCGCCTGTTCAAGATGACGGGGTACACCCTCGGTATTCGCACCGTCCCGATTTCCGCCATGGCGCTGGCCAGCCTGTCGAAGGTTGCGAACACGTCCAAGAGCGATGACCCGGCGTCGGACTTCCAGAAAAACGACAAGCCGATCTTTGCCACGGCAAGCCTCTTCCTGGGCGGCAAGATCACCGACAACATCGGCGCATTCACGCAGTTCACGTGGGATCCCTATGCGATCACCACGGACTCCGGTAATTTCAAGGGTCATTTCGGTGCGGACAACATGGACATCCGCTATGCCGACCGCTTCGTCGGCGAGAGCCACGACGTCATCTTCGGCGTCAGCGTCAACAACAACCCCTCCCTGACCGACCCTTGGAACACCGCAGCGGCCTGGATGCAGTACGTGCCGGTGCCGAGTCCCACCAGCAGCCAGTTCATCGACGGGGCGTCGCCGTATCCAGGCCTGTCTGCGGGGGGCAACGTCGCCGGCGTGAATGCCTACGCGTTCGTCAACCAGCTGGTCTACATCGAGGCCGGCGACTACCGCACGGCCAAAGGGCTGTTCTCGTTCATGAAGGCCGGCCTCAAGGATGCCGACGTCACCAAGCTGCGTGGCAACAATCCGTACGTGCGCGTCGCTCTCAGCCAGAACTGGGGCGCGAACAGCCTGATGCTCGGGGCCACCCACATGACGGCGCGCATCTACGACGACCCACTGGATACCTCCGATCCGTCGACGGTCCATCGCTTCCGCGACGAGATCGTCGACGCGCAATATCAGTACCTCCTCGATCCGCACACCCTGACCGCCCAGTTCGTGGTCACGCACAACCAGCATATCTATCCCGTCGGCCAGGCGAACCAGCCTGTTGCGTTCGTCGATTCACAGGGCAACGCGCTCCCGTTGACGTCGAGCGCGGACAAGACGAACCTGGTGCGCGCCAAATTCTCATACATCTACCAGGCCCGCTATGGCGGCAGCTTTTCGCTTTTCGATTTGACCGGTTCGACCAACACCGCCAACCAGACCTCCGGCTACGATCCGACGACGCTGAAGATCACGTCAAGCCAGGACGCCAGTGCGCCCTCGACCCGGGTCAACGGAAGCCTGACGGGCAACCCCGCGACGCGCGGCATGACGTACGAAACTTTCTGGATGCCGATCCAGAACTTGCGCGTCGGCCTGCAATACACGGTGTACGAGAAGTTCAACGGGGCGCGCAACAACTACGACGGATTCGGCCGCAACGCGGGCGACAACAACTCGCTGTTCCTGTACGCCTGGACGGCCTACTGAGCAGGCACACGAACCGTTCCCTCACTGCTGGAGCGCCACATGAAGATCTTGACCTTGACCCTCATCGGCGCGATCGCGTGGCTGGCTGCCGGCTGTGCGAACCCTGAGCGTTCGCGCGATCTCGGCAATCCTGCCATCGCCGGCCCGGTGCTGGCACAGCAGGCCTGCTCGATGTGCCACGGCGTGACCGGCGTGGCGACGTCGCCCAACTTCCCCAACCTCGCTGGCCAGACCGAGGGCTACGTCGTGGCGCAGCTGACCGAGTTCAGGAGTCATTCGCGCGAGGATCCGGCCGGGTTCGAATACATGTGGGGTATTGCGCGCCGCCTGACCGACGCGCAGATCAAGGATCTCGCGGCGTACTACGCGAGACAGACGCCGGCGCATCAGACACCTGAAGGCGACCCGGCGCGAGTCGACGCCGGGCGTGTGCTCTTCACAGCCGGCGCGCCGGCGCGCGGCATCCCCGCCTGCAGCAGTTGCCATGGCGACCATGGCCAGGGATTGGCCACATTCCCGAGGCTGGCAGGGCAACACAGCGATTACGTCGTCAAGCAATTGCGCGTGTTCCAGCACACCGAAGGCCGGCCCGACGGCCCAGCCATGAAGGCGGTGGCGCACGGCCTGACTGCGGACGACATGGCGAACGCCGCATCCTTCGTGCAGAGCATGTAATCGCAATTCGGCCTTCGCATATCAATGCGAGCATTGCGTCTTTCCCTTGCGACGCCATCGTTCCTACCATTGCGCAAAAGCGGCGATGCGAGCCGTGGTCAGGAACATGGGTTCGAAGGCGGGCCCGAACATCCGGTTTGTCTGACCGGCGCCACGAGCGCCGACAGACGCTCACGACGAGTGCGCGCGCGCGATGCGCAGCGCATTCCGGCGTGAAGGAATGCAGGGAGCAGATATGCCGACGAGTTGGAAGCGAGCGGACGACAACGCGCTCCGCGCTCACCTTCAGGAAGCGCTCGCCGAACGCATGGCGCGGGGCCATGCCGGGGATTGGAGCTACAGCGACTACGAGGTTGAGGCCATCCAGGAAGAGCTGCGTGAGCGCCAGGTGGCAACTTTTTCGAGTCGACATGACCTCGCTCTCGAGCGTCCCCCGCTTTGCCTTGCGTCGCCGGAGGCGGTGAGTGCGAATACACGCCTGCCGCCCTCGCCAGAGTCATCGCCGTCTCACGACGAATGGGTCAAGCCAGCGTTGCGACTTCGCAGCGTTGCCCTATCCGGCCATGCCAAGCGCTGGGAGCCCATGCCTGAGCGGCGTGCAGGGCGCGGCCCGGACGCGCAGCAGGTGAAGCACGCGGGGCGCCACTGACAGGGCACGGTCATGGCTTGAAAGCCCCCGTGTACGAGGTACACGCATGGAGCGCGGCTATCAGTCGGCGTCAGGGCAGGCCTGCGTTGCAGTCCGTGAATTCGGTTGCCGGCCTGGTGTTCGGCGCGGCACGGCGGAGGGCGTTTACTACCTGGTTTGAATGAATGCCCCAACCCGCGGCCGCATGACCCGCCCACGCAATGAAACGCGTTGCGTCCGGTGCCACCGGGACCTCGTTCTTCGTCACCGTTGGCGCGCCAAAGCTGCGAAGCGGAGGGGTGGCTTTCAAGCAGGTGCATGGCCAGATCCCGGCAACGAAGGCATCCGATGTCGAATCGCCACCAGACGCGAGCGCGGCCGGAGTTCGACAAATCGGTTCCGCGCGCTCCATTTGATGTGTTTAGGCGGCGAGATCAGCGGGTGAACGAGGGCGCGACACATTGGCACGGTGCCTGCTTAGTGGGTACATCAGACGCTGGAAGTCATCTTGATCCGAGCCTTCACAGCGGCTCGGTCTCGAGACGCAATGGCCGACCTGTACTGAGATTTCCGAACGTCTTGATCAATCGGACATTCCGGACTCCACCCACGAACTCTCAACGTGAAGGCGACGTCGATGAAAAAGACACTCCTGATGGTCACGCTTCTGAGCGCAGCCGCGCTCTGTGCTCGCGCGCAGGATGTCAAGCCTGCCGCGGCGGCGCCCCAGGCGTCGGCAGCCAAGGCCTGGTCGCCCTATCAAGCGGTGAAGGCGCCCGAGGTGCCGCCGGTCAAGCAGAAGGGCTGGGTGCGCACGCCCATCGATGCCTTCGTCCTCGCCAAGCTCGAAGCGGCAGGATTGAAGCCTTCGCCGGAGGCCGATCGCGCCGCCTACCTGCGCCGCGCCACGCTCGATGCCTGGGGCCTGCTTCCGACGCCGGAAGAGGTCGCTGCCTTCGTCAACGACAAGTCGCCGCACGCGTATGAAAAAGTGGTCGATCGCCTGCTCGCCTCTCCCCACTTCGGCGAACGCCAGGCGCGCCGCTGGCTGGACCTGGCACGGTACGCCGACAGCACCGGTTTCCAGAACGACAACAACCGGCCGAACAACTGGCGCTATCGCGACTACGTGATCAACGCCTTCAACCAGGACAAACCCTTCGATCGCTTCGTCAAGGAGCAGTTGGCGGGCGACGAACTCTGGCCGGACAGCCAGGAAGCGCGCATCGCCACTGGATACCTGGCAGGGTACCCGGACAACGCCAATTCGCGCGACCTGCTGCAACGCAAGTACCAGATCGAGACCGACATGACCGACCTGGTCGGCGAGACGCTGCTGGGCGCCACGATCGGTTGCGCGCGCTGCCACAACCACAAGCAGGACAAGGTCAGCCAGAAGGAGTACTTCCAGTTGCAGGCGTTCTTCTCCAACACCGCCTTCAACGAGACCTACAAGCTCAAGGAGAAGACGGCGGCTGACAACGAATGGGACAAGGCGCAGGCGGCCTACCGCACGGCCGCCAAGCCCATCCGCGACCAGCAGGACGCGCTGCTGGCCGGCCTCGACGACAAGGCCATCAAGTACCAGAAGGAGCGCTATCTCACCGACAGCCAGGTCTCGCTGTTCAAGCCCGAGAGCGAATGGACGCCGCTGGATCGCTGGGTCAACTGGCGCCACAAGTCGGTGGAGTCGCCGCGCGCCTCCAAGGTCGCCTACCTGAGGCTCTCGGCCGAAGACAAGTCGAGCCCGGCCTACGACCCTGCGAACGTCGAGAAGTGGAAGAAGTACGAGGAGCTTCAGAAGCAGCTCAAGGAGTTCGACAAGCTCAAGCCGTCCGACGTGACGTCGGTCAACCTGACGACGGCCTTCGAACTCGACAAGGATGCGGCACCCACCTTCGTGCGTTTCGGCGGCACCCACGAGAAGCCCACGGAGGAAGTGCAACCGGCCATCCCGTCGCTCTGGAACGCCGCCAACCAGCAACTCCAGATCGCGCCGACCGACAAGTCGTCGGGCCGTCGCACCGCGTTGGCCAACTGGATCGCCAGCCCCGACAACCCGCTGACGGCACGCGTCTACGTGAATCGGGTCTGGAGCCAGTATTTCGACAAAGGCATCGTCGCGACCGTGGCCAACTTCGGCCGTGCAGGTCAGAAGCCGACAAATCCCGACCTGCTCGACTACCTCGCCGTCGATTTCGTGAAGGACGGCTGGAGCGTCAAGAAGCTGCAGCGCGAGATCCTGTTGTCGAGCGTCTATCGACAGTCCTCGGCGGAGCGGGCCGACGTGATCAAGGCGGACCCGGACAACAAGCTGCTGGCGGTTTTCCCCCGCAAGCGCCTGGAGGCCGAGGAGATCCGCGACTCCTTGCTCTATGCCTCGGGTGAGCTGGTCGACAAGGTGGGCGGGCCGCCCGTGTTTCCGCCGGTGCCGAGCAACCTGAATGCCGGCAACCTGTGGGAGAAGCCCACCAACGAGGAAGACGCGCACCGCCGCAGCATCTACACGTTCGAGCGCCGATCGGTGCCGTACCCGCTGACCGTCAGCTTCGATCCGGCCGACACCGTGCAGCCGCATCAGAAACGCGACGTGACGACCACGCCATTGCAGGCACTGACGCTGTTCAACAGCGACGTCGTCTTCGGGTGGTCGCAGGCCCTGGCCGGGCGCGTGATCAACGACGCCGGCAAGGACGACTCGGCGCGCGTCGACCGCCTCTATGAGGTGCTGTTGTCCCGCAAGCCGACGCAGCAGGAGAGAGCGGCGCTGAAGGCCTTCCTGACGCAGGAGGAGCGGATCGTCTCCGACAAGGTGGCGGACGCTTCGAAGACCGGCACCTACACGGTGGCCGTGCCGATCGGACTGAAGCAGGGCACCTCGATCGACCCGGTGCGCGCCGCGGCCTTCGTCGACCTCGTGCACACCGTCGCCAATTCCAACGAATTCGCCTACCGGTTCTGATATCGCCAACCCATTCATCGTGCAGACAGGAAACCTGACCATGAGCAAACATTCACGCCGCGACTTCCTTGCCCAATCGGGCCTCTATGCCGGTGGCGCGGCTCTCGGCGGCCTGGTGCCGGGCCTCGGACTGCAATCGGCCATGGCCTCCGAACTGGTCGATCCGCTGGCCCCGAAGCAGCCGCATTTCACGCCGAAGGTGAAGTCGGTCATCTGGCTGCATCAGAACGGCGCTCCCAGCACGATCGACCTCTACGACTACAAGCCCGTGCTGCACAAGATGGCGGGACAGGAGGTGCCGGCTTCCTTCCTCAAGGGCATCAAGACCAGCACCCAGGGCGGCGTCGGCAAGCTGTGGGTCGCGCCCAGCCGTACCTTCAAGCAGTACGGCGAAAGCGGCGCGTATTTCTCGAACCTGCTGCCCAACCTTGCGGAACACGCCGACAAGCTGGCGTTCATCAAGTCGAGCGTGACGGTCGGCGCCACGCACGACATCTCCATCCTCAAGCTCAATACCGGTGACCTGAACCCGGGTCGGCCGTCGCTCGGCGCCTGGATCGTCTATGCCCTGGGCTCGGCCAATCCCGACCTGCCGCCGTACGTGGTGCTGTATGACGGCAATCGGGAGCCGAGTGCCGGCTCCCAGAACTGGAACTCCGGTTTCCTGCCGGCGGTGTATCAGGGTGTCGCCTTCCGGCCCGGCAACTCGCCCATCCTCTATCTCGATGGCCCGGCCGCACGCGCCGCGCAGCAGCAGCGCGCATCGCTGGACCTGCTCAGACGCCTCAACGCCTTCGGCGAAGCCCGCTATCCCGCCGACACCGAGTTGCGCGCCCGCGTGAAGTCCTATGACCTGGCCGACCGCATGCAGACGGCCGCGCCAGCCGCCGTGGACCTGGGCAAGGAGACGTTGGCGACCAAGGCGCTGTACGGCATCGACGACGAGGTCAGCGCCGGCTACGGCGAGACCCTTTTGCGGGCGCGCCGCCTGGTCGAGCGCGGCGTCCGCTTCGTCCAGGTGGTGACGGGCGATGCCCCGAACCTGAAGGGGGGCGAACGCCTGAGCTGGGATGCGCACGACGACCTCGAGGTCAACCATGCGCTGAAGGCACGCCAGGTCGACAAGCCGATCGCCGGCCTGCTGACCGACCTGAAGGCACGCGGCCTGCTCGACACCACGCTCGTCGTGTGGACCTCGGAGTTCTCGCGCACGTCGTACGGCCAGAGTGGAAATGGTCGCGACCACAACCCATGGGGGTATACGCAATGGCTGGCTGGCGGCGGCGTCAAGGCGGGCTCTACCTACGGCGAGACCGACGAGATCGGGTTGCAGACGGCCGACAAGGACAAGGCCGTCGATACCTACGACCTGACCGCCACCGTATTGCAACTGCTGGGTCTCGATCACCTCAAGACCACGTTCCTGAACAACGGACGCTCGGAACGTCCGACCGTGGTCTACGGACGGGTCGTCAAGGAGGTGCTGGACATCTGACGGGCGTCGACGACGTTTGGGCCCTGCCGGGTGCCTCCGGTCGGGCCTTTTTTCAATGCGAGAGCTATGCGAAGAGTCACTTTTTCCCGGTCCGTTCTGGTCGTCCTTGCTGGATTGACCGTGGCGACCAGCACGGTGCGGTCTGCAGAGGCCCAGGCCGATCTCGGCACGGACCTGATGCAGGCCATCGACGATTCGAACAAGAGCCTGTCGTCGAACATTTCCCTGAAGGACGCCAAGGCCAGCACGTCCGACGCCAAGGACATCAACCAGGCGTTCGTCCAGGTCGAGGCCTATTTCGCGGCCAGGCCCGACGCCCACGACGCCGTGGAGTTGGCGCGGAAGACGCGCGAACTCACCGATCTGATCGTGCAATCGGTCGGCAGCGGCAACTTCGATGCAGCCGCCGATTCGGCGACCGCGCTGTCGCGCACCTGCCGCACTTGCCATACCTTCTACAAGAAATCGTGAACGCGCGGCCTGGATCGATCCGCGCGCTCGCCGCGTGCGGCTTGTTGTGCGCTGCGGTTTCAGTGGGCGCCGCGCCGGCGGCCGCCCATCGCGGTGATGCAAGCGCCGGCGGCGCCAAGGCGGACGGCGAACGTTGCATCGAATGCCACGTCCCGCGCGACGCCGTCACCGCCCAGCCCGGGGACGGCCTGCATGCATTGCTGGACGGCCAGTCGGTCTCCTACCTGGCCAAGCAGATGAGCGACTATCGCAGCGGCGCCCGCGAGCATCCCGTGATGACGCTGATTTCGCGCAACCTGGACGACGGCGACCTGGCGGACATCCTGGCCTGGTATGCCGCCAAGCCCTGGCGAGCCGGCGATGGCGCCTCTGCCGACGCTGCCGCGCAGCGCCTGTATACCGAAGGCGACCCCGCGCGCGCCATCGTGGCCTGCGCAACGTGCCACGGTGCCCCGGGCCAGCCGCCCGCACCGGCCGACATGCCGCGCATCGCCGGCCAGGACGCTGCGTACCTGGCAGCGCAGTTGCAGCGCTGGCGCAGCGGCGAGCGCAGCAACAGCGTGGGCGGCCTGATGACCGTCTCCGCGCGCCGCCTGACCGACGTCGAAATCCAGGCGCTGGCCACCCATATCGCGGCCATGAAGTGACGCAGCCGGGCCGCTGGTTCGGCCAGTTGCCGAGCTACAGCTACGGCAACGACTGCCTCAACTACGCCAGCGGCAGGCAGGACAGCGACGAGCAGCGCGCGCTCATCAACGGAACGCAGGGCGGCTCCGTGGACCTGGCGTGGCAACTGGGCGACTACCGGCTGCGCTCGATCACGGCGTTTCGAAATCTCTACTTCGATGCCCGCAACGACGAAGGCACGGTCTTCGACATCTCGACCCAGGGCGGCGGGGGCATCCGCTACGCACAGTGGTCGCAGGAGCTGCGGCTGGATTCGCCTGTTGGCGGCGCGCTGGACTACCAGGTCGGGCTCTACGCGATCAGGAGCCGAGGCCTGGGGATTCACATCGGGAACGCTGGACACGACACCACGGTGGGTGGCCGTGAATGTCTGCGCCAGGATATGACGCGGTCGGCACGCCGGCACCCGCACAGCGGCACCCGCCGCGCCGGATTGTGCGGTTGAGAGCAGCACTGCGACGTCGCGCAACGATATGCGCAAAGTGCAGTTCGCATTGGCCTCGTTGCAGCCTAGCCTGGGCATCTCCAAACCGCCCCTTCCGGAGACCTGATGACGACACCCCGCCCGCTGCGTTTCGAGACCCTGTCGGTCCACGCAGGCTACTCACCCGACCCGACCACCAAGGCTGCGGCCGTGCCCCTGTACCAGACCGTGGCCTATGCCTTCGACAGCGCCCAGCACGGCGCCGACCTGTTCGACCTGAAGGTGCCGGGCAACATCTACACCCGCATCATGAATCCGACGCAGGACGTGCTCGAGCAGCGCGTCGCGGCACTCGAAGGCGGGATCGCAGCGCTCGCAGTGGCGTCGGGGCAGGCGGCCGTGACGTACTCGATCCTCACCATCGCCGAGGCGGGCGACAACATCGTTGCAAGCAGCGCGCTGTACGGCGGCACCTACAACCTGTTCGCGCACACGTTGCCGCAGTACGGAATCACGACACGTTTCGCCGACCATCGTCGGCCCGAAAGCTTCGAGCCGCTGATCGACGACAAGACCAAGGCGATCTTCGTCGAGTCGCTCGGCAACCCGCAGGGCAACGTCACCGACATCGCCGCGATCGCGGAGATCGCTCATCGCCATGGCGTGCCGCTGATCGTCGACAACACGGTGCCGACACCCTACCTGAGCCGGCCGATCGAGCATGGGGCCGACATCGTCGTGCACTCGCTGACCAAGTACCTGGGCGGCCACGGCACCAGCGTCGGTGGCGCGATCGTCGACTCTGGAAAGTTCCCGTGGGCGCAGCACAAGGCGCGATTCCGGCGCCTGAACGAGCCCGACGTCAGCTATCACGGTGTGGTCTACACCGAGGCGCTGGGGCCGGCCGCCTACATCGGCCGGGCCCGTGTGGTGCCGCTTCGAAACATCGGCGCGGCGATCTCGCCGTTCAACGCCTGGCTGATCCTGCAGGGAATCGAGACGCTCGCATTGCGAGTGGATCGCATCAGCGACAACGCGCTCGCCGTGGCGCAGCATCTGAAGACGCACGCCAAGGTGGGTTGGGTCAACTACGCCGGTCTCGAGGACCACCCCGACAATGGCCTGGCCAGGAAGTACCTGTCCGGCAAGGCCTCGGGCATCCTGACGTTCGGCGTGAAGTCCACGCCTGGCGACGGCCGTGTCGCCGGAGCGCGATTCCTCGATGCACTGCAACTCTTCACTCGCCTGGTCAACATCGGGGACGCCAAGTCGCTGGCCACGCACCCGGCCTCGACAACGCATCGACAGCTCTCGCCAGCCGAACTGGACAAGGCGGGAGTCGGCGAAGACGCCGTGCGCCTGTCGATCGGCATCGAGCACATCGACGACCTGATCGCCGACCTCGACCAGGCGCTGGCTGCGGTGTGACGGTTCAGTCAAGGCGACGCTGCGAACCAGACGTTCCTCGACGTCGCCTTGCCGACAATCGCGTACTACACACGCTCGAAGATTGCAGCGATGCCTTGCCCGCCACCGATCCACATCGCTACGGCATCGCGTCGCTGCATCGTTCAACCCAAAGCGGCCTGGAGCTCCGGCACGGCCACGAACAGGTCGGCGACCAGGCCATAGTCGGCCACCGAGAAGATCGGTGCCTCTTATCGACGGCGGCGCGCGATGCTCCGAGCGCCGCGCCCAGCTTGTCGGCCAGCGGCGTCAGCACCTCGTTGAACTTGTCGCTGGAGCCCATCGCGCGGCCACCCGAGACGATGATCTTGGCGGCGGTCAGCTCCGGGCGATCGTTCCTGGCGATCTCCTTGCCGACGAAGCTGCTCTTGCCCGAATCGGCGCACCATATTCCGGCAGTCCTTGAGCGCGACCGTGCCGTCAGATTCGGCAGCCAACACATTTTGACGAGCGCAAAGGCGCAAACAATTCGGGTCGCTGTTACGTGCTTTGCCGTTCAATGAGCGCGAAACCGACATCCACGATGTTGCCGTGCGATGCCTTGCCTTCGGTTCGCCCCACGATCAGCTCCGCCGCGATCCGGCCGATGCGAGTGCCGTCAATGCGCACTGTCGTCAACGGAGGGTTGAGATTTGCGGCGAACTCCTGATCGCCAAGACCCACTACTGCCAAGTCTTCAGGAACCTTCAGTCCGAGCACGCTCGCCTCCAGAAGTGCTCCCATCGCGATGCTGTCGGAACTGCAAAAGACTGCCCGAAGTTTGGGGCGCGATTTCAACAGTTCCTGCAAGCCTGTACGCCCCCCCTGCAACGTGCTCGGCGCCGGCCCGAGGACAACATGCACTGTCGCGCCGCGCCTGGTTTCCATCGTTATCTTGAATTCGTGTTCGCGTCGGCGTGCGCGATCGTCTGATGCGCTTATCACGCCCACGTCGAGATAGCCCTTTGCCAGGAAGAATTCCGCAACTTCCTTGCCGATCTGCTCATGTGAAAAGCCGACCAGCATATCCAGCGGAGTCGACGGCAGGTCCCATGCTTCGACGACTGGAATCCCGGAAGCGATGAGCCGCTGTCGACCCTCCGCTGTACGTATTCTTCCGATGGAAATGATCCCGTCAGGACGCCGCTGTATGAGGGCATCCAGCAAGGCAGATTCCTGGCTGGCATCGTAGCCGCTCTGCCCGATCATCAGTTGATAGCCGAGCTGTTGCAGCCGATGGCTCAACGACTGCACCGTTTCCTGAAACACGACACTCATCAAGGACGGCAGCAAAGCCGCGACCAGCTTGGCATGGGAAGACCGCAATCCGCGCGCCATCCCATTCGGCACGAAACCCGTTGTCTTGATAACTTCCAGCACACGCGCCAACGTATCTGGAGAAACTTTTTCAGGATTGTTTATAGCCCGCGATATGGTCATGGCCGAAACGCCAGCCAGCCGAGCGATGTCGTGGACGGTGAATCCGTATGGCTTTTTCATCGATCAACCAGTAGGCGACGCATACGAATGAGACGCGGGGGAAGAACCTCTGACGTTGACGCTCTCAACGACGCCTCGGTCAGGCGGTACCGGGCTTGCAGATGATTCAGATCCGACCCGTTCCACGGGCGAACCCGACCCTCTTCGGCGGCCTTGAGTCGACCCGATTTGAAGAGTGTAGCGGTTGCCTCACGTTCGATGGCGACTTGTGCGGCGATCCTCGGCCAAGGGTCCGACGGTTCACCGGAAGGGTAATTACTGACGACAGGCTGAACTCGTCCGCCTATTCTCGGTATCGTTAACACGGTGATTAATTAACACAAATGTTGTTTTATAACGAAATGTTAACGTTACCTTTTTAATGAGACTTTCCCCTAAGCCGCGGGGAGCATCCGAACACAACTAGCCATTGACCCAACATGAAGACATTCAAGCTCTCCCTTCTTTGCACGGCAATCGCCGGAACCCTGGTCGCCTGCGGCGGCGACGGTTCGCCTCAAGCGGCGACGCCGACTCCGACGCCGACCGAATTGGACAAGGCGCTGCTGATGACCCATCCCTGGATGGACAAGCTGCTGACGCCGGAACAACGCGCGGGCCTTCTCGTGCCCGCCCTCACGCTGGCGCAGAAGGAACAACAAATCGTCGGCTCCGGCATCGGTGTCGTTCCCGAATTGCCCTCCTGCCTGGGCGGACGGCATGTCACCGGGATTTCGGCACTTGAAATCCCGACGCTGCGAATCACCAATGGCCCGGTCGGCATCGGCCAGAACGATTGCGTCTCCACGACCACCGATCCCACGAACCTCGGCGCGGTACTGACGAGTGCAAGCTCGGCCAAGGCGACGGCGCTGCCGTCCGCGATCTCCCTGGCCGCCTCCTTCGACCCCGCCGTCGCGGCGGAGTTCGGCAATGTGGTCGGCGTAGAGGCCAATCATCTGGCGCTGCACGTCTTCGAAGCCCCGGGCGCGAACCTGGCGCGCCTGCCGGTGCTCGGGCGCAACTTCGAGTACTTCGGCGAAGATCCCTTCCTCACCGGCACGATGGCCGTCTCGGAAACCAAGGCCGTGCAAAGCAATGGCGTCATTGCGATGGCCAAGCATTTCGTCGCCAACGAGCAAGAGACGAATCGCTTTACGGTCAGCGAGACCATCGACGACCAGGTGCTGCACGAGCTGTACCTGCTGCCGTTCGAGATGGCCGTCAAGGACGCCAAGGTCGCGGCGGTCATGTGTTCGTACAACATCGTCAACGGCTACCATGCCTGCTCGAACACCGACATGCTGACCGGTGTCCTGCGCAATCAATGGGGCTTCACCGGCTACGTCCAGTCCGACTTCGGCGCCGCGACCGACACGGTCAGCACGCTGCTGGCCGGCATGGACCATGAAATGTTCCAGGCCACCGTCTGGACGCCCGCAAAACTCAACGCCGCGCTGGCGGCCGGGCAGATCCAGGAGTCCAACTTCGACACCGCGCTGCTGCGACGCTACACGCAGATGTTCCGCATGGGCATCTTCGATCGTCCGCTGGTGCAGACGGCAATCGACTTCACGGCCGGTGGCACGCACGCGCAGTCGATCGGCAACCAGGCGACGGTGCTGCTGCAGAACAACGGCGCGTTGCCGCTGGCGAGTACCGCGCAGAACATCGTGGTGATCGGCAAGCAGACGCAGGTCTACGCACAGCAGGCCGTTGCTGGCGGTGCCCGCGTCGGCTTCGCCTTCGGCTCCGGCGGCGGCAGCTCCGATGTGGTGCCCAACTACACCGTGACGCCGGTGCAGGGCATCCAGAACGTGCTCTCCAAGCTCGGCAACACCACGGCCCAGGTCCACTTGATCCTGGTCGACGACGCCAACGCCACCGCAACGATGGACGGCACCCCGACCACCTACGCCGCGGCACTGGCTGCAGCGGCCGGCGCAGACCAGGTCGTGATCATGGCTGGCACGATTTCGGAAGAAGGCGCCGACCGGGCGTCGTTCACCACCACGGCCGCCGGCACCCTGTCTGCGGTCGGCGACAACCTCGATTGGTACACGCCGAAGTCCAGCGCCACGACCACCGCCTCCGGCGGCACCAACAACGTGGGCAACAGCAACACCGTGGCGATGATCCAGGGCGTGATGGGCGCGACGTCGACGACCGCCAAGTCGATGCTGGCCAAGACGGCACTGGTGTTGAAGGACACCGCCGGCGTGACGATGGATCCGTCGCTGGTGGGCGCCACCGGCCCTGCCATCCTCGAGGCCTGGTTCCCGGGCCAGGAAGACGGCAACATCGTCGCCAACGCGCTGTACGGCGTCACCAACCCGAGCGGCAAGCTGCCGGTCACCTTCCCGCTGGTGGGCCACTCCTTCATGGGCCAGGTCACGCCGAACCAGTACCCGGGCGTGATCAACAGCGCCGGCGTGCCGGTGGTGTCGTACGACGAGAAGCTCAACATCGGCTACCGCTGGTACAACGCCAACTCGGTCACCCCGGCCTTCCCGTTCGGCTTCGGCCTGTCGTACACGACGTTCGGCATCGCGTCGACGTTCACGGCGGCAACCTCCAGCGACACCAAGTACCACGTGACGTCCGCGGTGAGCAACACGGGCGCGAAGGCGGGTTCGGAAGTCGTGCAGGTCTACATCAGCGTGCCCAGCGATGCCTACCTGCCGCAACCGCCGAAGCGCCTGGTCGGCTATCAGAAGGTGGCGGTTGCCGCGGGGGCAGCGAGCTCCGTGACCATCGACATCGATCCGGCCGCGACCAACCATCCGCTGGGCGTCTGGGTCAAGACGCAGCAGCAGTTCGTCATTCCGTCGGGCACCTACACCGTCTACGCGGGCAACTCGTCCGCCAACCTGACGGCCGTGGGGACATTCAAGCGCTGACACGCAGCGCGACTGACGCTCTCTGACTGACGCGGCGATAGATCCCGCATCAAAAGGACGCCATGGCCGATTGCAACCATGGCGTCCTTCGACCTTGCAAAGCCATCATTCATGAACCACTTTTCAACGTTCTCTCTTTGCCTGCTGGCCATCGGACTGTCCAGCCCGTGCATGGCTGCCGACAAGCCCTTCGTCACGGTCAACGGCACGGCCGTGTCGCAAGCGACGGCCGCCATGTACATGGACAAGGGGCAAGCCAACGGCATGACCGATCCGGCTGCGCTGAAGTCACAAGTTCGCGAACAGATCATCCAGCGCGAGCTGCTGTTCCAGGCCGCACACAAGGCCGGATACGACAAGCGGCCCGAAGTCGCCGCGGAGGCCGAAGCGGCGCGACGCAAGGTGCTCGTGGAAGCCGATGCCGTCAGGCAGACCATCATCATCCGCCGCTATGCGCAGTACTACGTCGAGCAGCATCCGGTCAGCGATGAAGACCTGAAAGCGATGTACGACCAGATGAAATCGGCCGGCACGGGTCTGGAATACAAGGCGCACCACGTCCTGGTCAGGAATCAGGCCGAAGCCGACGCCATCGCTCGAAAGCTCAAAGGCGGCGCCAGGTTCGAGGAACTTGCCAGGAACTCGACCGACCCGACGGCCAGGATCAACGGCGGCGACCTCGGCTGGATCACGACGGGCCGCTTCGACAAGCCGGTGAGCGACGCCTTGATCCGACTGAAGAAAGGCGACTACACCGACACACCGATCAAGACCGACGAGGGCTATCACGTCATCGCACTGGACGACACGCGCGCGCTCAAGGTCCCTGCTCTGGAAGACATGAAGCCGATGCTGCGCAAGCAGGCGCAAGATCAAATTCTGCTCAAGTTGACCGGCGACCTGCGTACCTCGGCAAGCATTCGATAGGCGACCTGCTCGACCCGTGCAGATATCGTGAAGGCACGACGCGGGCACAAGATGGGCACAGCGTGGGCACAAAGCAAAACGCCCACTGCGAGGTGGGCGTTGCTTTCGAGGTTTTCACCTCTGTAATGCGGTGGTTGCGGGGGCAGGATTTGAACCTACGACCTTT
>FSXQ01003509.1_pt1 | contig 29963 bp, 25 predicted proteins | sample 1638011 | NCBI WGS metagenome assembly FSXQ01 (sample SAMEA3914789, study PRJEB12502) | metagenome | biome: forest; material: soil | place: Canada | collected 2011-07-03 | depth 0.3 m | reverse complement strand
TCCGTGCGCTTCATGGGCATCAACCGCAACGCGATCGCGTCGTACCTGATCTCGCTGTACTGCTCGCTGGCCGTGCACACGGCGGACGCGCTGGCCGTGCTCGACGGCGTCGAGGTCGGCAAGTACCACGAGTATCCGGACACCTACCGGTAAGCCGCGCGATGTCGACTCCTGATGTCGCGACCGGCACGCCGCCGGCCGGGCTGCCCGATCTCGCCACGCTGAACCGTCTCGCGGGTGAGTTCTTCAGCGCGTTGCCGGGCTCCTATTCCGCCGGCGGCGTGCCGGTGCCGTCCACGCCGCACCCGGCAGGCCTGACGCTGCCCCCGGGCTCCGCGGGGCCATCGACACCGGCCGCCGTGCCGTTCGGCGCGCTGCCGCCGGGGGCGAACCTCGCGCCGACCTCGCCGCAATCGCCTGCCAATGCGGCGGCGTCGTTGCCCGCGCTGCGGCCGCACGCGGTGGCGCCCACGGGCGTGCCGGACCTGGCGGTCGAGGCGGCGCCGGCCTACGACAGTCGGCTCGGCGGCCCGGCCCTGGGCGTTCCGCAAGCCGCGGGCGCCTCGCCCACGCCGGCCGCCGCGCAGGCGCCGTACTACTTCCTGTCGGAGAGCGGACCTCAGCGCGGTGGCGTCCCCGCCGCGCCCGACATCGCAGCGCCGCGCAACGATCGTCTCGACGCCGAAAGCTTCGGCCTTCCAGGCTCCGACGCGCTGCGCGCGTTGCTCGCCGCAGACCCGAAGCCGGCCGCTCCGGCGACGCCCGCAGCAGCCGCGACCGGCTTCTATTTCATCGAGCCCGCCGCATCGACGGCGGCCCCGGCGGCGTCGCCCTCCGCGCGACCGCCGTTCGACGTCAACGCCGTCCGGCGCGACTTCCCGATCCTGCGCGAACGCGTCAACGGACGCCCGCTGGTCTGGTTCGACAACGCCGCCACCACGCAGAAGCCGCAGGCGGTCATCGATCGCCTGAAGACCTTCTACGAGCGCGAGAACTCCAACATCCATCGCGCCGCGCACGAGCTGGCGGCGCGCGCCACGGATGCGTACGAAGGCGCACGCGAGACGGTGCGCCGCTTCATCGGCGCCGGCGCCACCGAGGAGATCGTCTTCGTGCGCGGCACCACCGAGGCGATCAACCTCGTGGCCAAGAGCTGGGGCGTGCAGAACGTGAACGCGGGCGACGAGATCATCGTGTCGCACCTCGAGCACCACGCCAACATCGTGCCGTGGCAACAGCTGGCCGCGCAAAAGGGCGCACGCCTGCGCGTGATCCCGGTGGACGACTCGGGCCAGGTGCTGCTCGACGAATTCCAGAAGCTGCTCAACGACCGCACGAAGATCGTCGCGGTGACGCAGGTGTCGAATGCGCTCGGCACCGTCGTGCCGGTGCAGCAGATCGTCGCCATGGCGCGCCGCGCCGGCGCCTGCACGCTGGTCGACGGTGCGCAGTCGATCTCGCACATGAAGATCGACGTGCGCGCACTCGATGCCGACTTCTTCGTGTTTTCCGGCCACAAGATCTTCGGGCCGACCGGCATCGGCGTCCTCTACGGCAAGAAGGCCGTGCTCGACGCGATGCCGCCCTGGCAAGGCGGCGGCAACATGATCGCCGACGTCACGTTCGAGAAGACCGAGTACCAGGTGCCGCCGAACCGCTTCGAGGCCGGCACCGGCAACATCGCCGATGCCGTGGGCCTCGGCGCCGCGCTCGAGTACGTCGAGCGCATCGGCATCGAGAACATCGGCCGCTACGAACATGGCCTGCTAGCTTACGCCACTGACCACATGGCGCCGATTCCGGGCGTTCGCCTCGTCGGCACGGCGCACGACAAGGCCAGCGTGCTGTCGTTCGTGCTCGCCGGCTACACGACCGAGGAAGTGGGCAAGGCGCTGAACCACGAAGGCATCGCGGTGCGCACGGGCCACCACTGCGCTCAACCGATCCTGCGTCGCTTCGGACTCGAGACGACGGTGCGGCCGTCGCTCGCGTTCTACAACACCTGCGAGGAGATCGATCGCATGGTGGCGGTGGTGAAGCGCCTGGCGGGCGCGAAACGCTGAAGCGGCGGCTCGCTCGTCGCTTTCGATGAACGAGCCCGGTCGCGTCAGGCTTCCGCCTCCGCGGTTCGCGGCGCAGGCTCCGCGAACTGGCGCTCCAGCGGCTGCGCGACGTTCGACGCCATGGTCTCGGGACTCGCGCCGGGCAGGGTGGCCGATACCTGGAGGGTCGGGAAATCGACCTGCGGCAGTGGCGCGACCGGCAGCAGCGGAAACACCGCGATGCCGACCAGGAGGATGGCCACCGACAGCAGCGTCGTGCCGATCGGACGACGGATGAAGGCGGCCGAGACGCTCACTGCGCGGCTCCGACGGTGACGGGCGGCACGAGCCGCGTGGTTTCCGAGTGCGGCGTGCCGTCGGGCACCCAGTCCAGCGGCACCGGTTGCGCGCGGTACAGCTGGTGGTTCTGCGTGGCCTTGCCGGTCACGGCATCCTTGCCGATTCGCGGATACGCGTTCACGTATTCCCAGACGATGTCGCCATCGCGCGTGACCTGGAACAGGCGCCCGCTCTGCCCCTCGTCGATGAACGTGTTGCCGTTCGGCAGTCGTCGTGCGGCGCTGATGTGCGTGCTGCGGAACGCCCACGACGGCTGTCCCGAATCTTCCGCGGTGTATTGCCACACGATCTGCCGGCTCACCGGATCGATTTCCAGTACGCGCGAGCCGCCCGTGGTCGGCAGTTCGACCGGCGGATAGCCGGCCTCGCCCTGGTTGTCGAACACCAGCAGGTTGCCCGCGCCGGGCAAGCCGGCGGGAATGATCTGCGCATCGTGCTGCCCGCTGATCTGGTCGACCGGGCGCGGCACGCGCCGGCCCGCCGCGCCGCGCGGGATGGCCGGGTAGTTCGGTCCGAGCGTCCACACCACATGGCCGCTCTGGCGATCGATGATGGCGATGACGTTGGCGTTGCGCGAACACAAGATCAGGTTGTCCGGCGCGAAGCGGGCATCGCCGGCGTCGTACCAATGATTCGGGCCCAAGGGCTTGAGGTCGTTGACGTGCAGGTAGTCGGCGTTGTCCGACTGGTGGATCAGGGCCAGTTGTTGCACCGTGAAGCCGAGTTCTTCCAGGTGGTCGGACGCCACCCAGCGCCAGACGATCGCGCCCGCGCCATCGACTTCGTAGGCGACGTCGTCGAGCACTTCGGGCTGCCGGAAACCGGCCACCGCATGGCGCAGGTTGGCCAGGACGAGCGTGTGGCCGTTGGGCAGCCGCGCCCAGTCGTGATGTTGCTGCGCGAGCCCGCCCGGCGCCTGGGCGCCGAAACGCCAGCGCACCTGGCCGTCCCAGTCGACCTCGGCGATCGTCTTCGAAATCTGCGGGCCGACCCGCCCCGGCACCAGGTCGACGCCGCGGCCGACGGCGTTCTCCAGCGTGACGAGCACGTGTCCGCGCTGTCCCTGCGCCAGGGAAGGAGCGATCAGCGTGCTGGCGAAGCCGCCGACGTCGCGCCAGGTGTGCACCGTCCGGCCGTCGAGATCGATCAGCCGCGCCACTTCGTCGCCACCGGTGAAGAGCACGTACGAGGGCCAGGCGCGCGCCGGGTCGAGGTGGGTGGTGCCTTCGGGGTAGACGCTGGGGCTGGCGGCGGCGAATCCGGCGCAGAGGAGTCCGAAGCCGACGGCGAGCTGTTGCAGGGCGCCGGCTCGGCGGGGCAGGAAAGGAGAGGGCATCGGTGGCGATCCGGGGAACGATCTTGGAAAGAGCCGCTGGCGCGCCATGCAGCGGGCGCGGTGTGGCGGCGAAACTTCAATAGAGGCGGCTGCGAACCTTCTCGAGGCCGGCCACGGCGCATGCCTCGTCCTTGTCGCTGCCGCGCGCGCCGCCCACGCCGATGGCGCCGATCAGCGTGCCCCCCACGCTCACAGGGATGGCGCCCGCGCGTGCGAGCCAGGTCGGATTGGCGGCCAGCCGCGTCGCGACGGCGGCGTCGGTCTTCGCCCGCTCGGCCACCTGGCCGCTCGGGATCTCGAAGGCCAGGGCCGCCTTGGCCTTGAGGGCGCTGTTCTGCACTCCCCGATAGGCGGCGCCGTCGGCGGCCAGCACCAGGCGGACCTCGCCCGAGGAATCGAGCACGCTGACACCGACCTTCTGATCCTGGCTCTTGCAGGTGTCCACCGCCACCTTGGCGGCCTCGAGAGCCAGCTCCAGCGGCAGTCCCCGCGCGGGCGGCGCTGGCGGTGCCTGCGGCGCGCTGGCGGCCGGGGCCTGGGCATGGGCGAGGTCGGCTGCGAGCATGCAGGCCAGGGCAAGGGCGGGGAGGGCAGGTCTCATGGTGGGCATCGGAGGCGGTTGAAGATCGGCTGGCGCGAAGGCCGGGATGAAGGCGTCGATGTCCTTCAATGCAATCTCTGCGCCACGCGGGCCTGGGCCCGGTTTGCCTCGTGAGCGGGCCAACGCGTCGCTCCAGGCCGCTTGCTCGGCTGTTGAAAGAGCAGCAGAGGTGTTGATCCGCGGCCAGTACGGGCGCAGACTCCGTGGCAGCCCGCGAAACCTTATGCTCAAAGATCGCTTTGGCTTCGCGCCGCCAAGGACTACGCTCGTCCCCACTCAAACTCCTTTGACACTCCTGCCATGCGCCTGAACCTCCGCACCGCTCTTGCCGTCGCCGTTGCCGCCGTCTCCTTCGTGACCGCGGTACACGCCGATCAACTCGACGACATCAAGAAGAAAGGCGAGATCGTCTTCGGCGTGCTCGGCACCGACGAGCCGAACAGCTTCGTCGATCCGAAGACCCGGGACATCGTCGGCTACGAGGTGGACATCGCCAAGGCGATCGCGCAGAAGATCGGCGTCAAGGCGGTGTTCAAGCAACTCGCCGTCGCGGCCCGCATCCCCGAGCTTCAACAGGGCCGGGTCGACGTGCTCGCCGCCTCGCTGACGCACAACAAGGAACGCGAAGCCCAGATCGACTTCTCGCTGACCACCTTCGTCACCGGCCAGAAGGTGCTGGTCAAGACCAGCAGTGGCATCGCCGACATCGGCCAGCTGGCGGGCAAGAAGGTGCTGACCGTCAAGGGCGGCACGCAGGAGCCCAACATCCGCAAGGCGGTGCCCAACGTCGACGTGGTCACCTTCGAGACCACCCAGCAGGCGTTCCTGGCGCTGCAGCAGGGCAAGGGCGTGGGCTACGTGAACGACGAGGCCTCGCTGGTCAACGACTACGCCAAGCTGGGCCCGGCGAAGAAGGACTACGCGATCCTGCCCACCAGCATCAGCGTGGAGCCGCTGGCACTCGGCCTGCGCAAGAACGAACCGGCGCTCAAGGGCGTGGTCGACAGCACGCTGCGGGGTCTCGAATCCTCCGGCGAAGCCGAGAAGCTGTTCGTCAAGTGGTACGGCCCGGCGACCAAGCTGCAATTCGACAAGCGCAGCTTCAAGATCGACAGCGACAAGATCTGATCCCCGTGGGCGTGCGCACGGTCGGCTCGCGCCATTCCTGCATCCCGCCCGGCTTCGCCGGGCGGGTGCTCGCGTTTGTCGAATCCTGATGCCCCAATTCGATCTCGCCCTGGTGCTGCACGGCCAATACCACGATTGGCTGGTCGCAGGCCTGCGATTGTCGCTGGAACTCGCGGGCACCACCTTCGTATTCGCGCTGCCGCTGGCCATCGCCGTGGCGTTGTTGCGCCTGGCGCCGAACGCGGCGCTGCGGGCGCTGGGCGCCGCGTATGTCGAGGGCATTCGCAACGTGCCGCTGCTCGCGCATCTGCTGTTCTGGTATTTCGGCGCGCCCGAGTTGCTGCCCGATGGCCTCAAGGAGAGGCTTTATGCCGGCAACGTCGAATTCATCAGCGCCGTCGTCGCGCTGACGCTCTACACGGCGGCCTTCATGGCCGAGGACATCCGCAGCGGCATCCGGGCGATCCCGGTGGTTCAATTCGAGGCCGGCCGCGCGCTGGGCTTCGGCTTCCTCGGCACGATGCGGCGGGTCATCCTGCCGCAGGCCTTGCGCATCACGGTGCCGCCGCTGATCTCGCAGACGCTCAACCTGTGGAAGGACACCAGCATCGCCACCGTGATCGGCGTGGCCGAGATGATGTACCAGGCGGCCCGTGTCGAGTCGGCGAGCTTTCGCAGCGCGGAGTCGTTCGCCTTCGCCACGGCGGCGTACCTGAGCGTGTCGTTGCTGATCACCGGGCTCGGCGCCTGGTACCACCACCAGTACCCGGTGCGCACGGCATGATTGACATCATCAAGACGTACTGGCTCTACTTCCTGGTCGGCCAGTACCCGAACGGCCCGCTGGGCGGCCTCGCCTTGACGGTGCTGCTCGCCGCGCTGGCGCTCGGCCTGGCGCTGCCCGCCGGCATCGCGCTCGGGCTGGCGCGCGTCAGCCCGTATCGCGCCGTTCGGTGGCCCGTCACCGGCCTCGTCTACGTGGTGCGCGGCATTCCCTTGCTGATGGTGATCTTCTGGGCCTACTTCTTCCTGCCCAGCGTCACCGGCCACAAGACGGAGCAATTCGGCACGATGCTGATCGCGCTCGTCGTGTTCGACGCCGTCTACCTGGCGGAGATCGTGCGGGCCGGCATCGTCGGCGTCGCCCGGGGGCAGTTCGAGAGCGCCCGCGCGCTCGGGCTGGGCTATTGGCGAGCGATGCGTTGGGTCGTCCTGCCGCAGGCCTTGCGCAGCATGCTGCCGTCGCTCGTCAACCAGTTCGTCTCCACGATCAAGGAGACCTCGCTCGGCTACATCATCGGCCTGACGGAGGTGTCGTTCATCGCGGCGCAGATCAACACCCAGGTCTTCACGCACGCGACGCAGGTCTACCTGCTGCTGGGGCTGACCTACTTCGTGCTGTGCTTCAGCCTGTCACGCGTCGCCTTTCTTCTCGAGAGGCGCCTCAACCGGCGCGGTGCCGTCCCGCTGCGCCCGGACCTGTCCATCGACCCGGCAACGAATCCCACCGCATGATCCAGTTCGACAACGTCAACAAATGGTACGGCGCCTATCACGCGCTCGTCGATGTGACCGAGACCATCGCCCAGGGCGAAGTGGTGGTCGTCAGCGGCCCGTCGGGCTCCGGCAAGTCGACGCTGATCCGCACGATCAATCGGCTCGAGCCCATCGACTCCGGCAAGATCACCCTGGCCGGCGCGGACATCCATGCGCGCGGCGTCGACCTCAACCAGTTCCGCTCGCGCATCGGCTTCGTGTTCCAGCAGTTCAACCTGTTCCCGCACCTCAGCGTGCTGCAGAACTGCACGCTGGCGCCCATGGCGCTGCACGGCCTGAAGCCGGCCGAGGCGCGCGAGAAGGCGCTGGCGCTCCTCGATCGCGTGGGCCTGGCCCACAAGGCGAATGCGTTTCCCGCCGAACTCTCCGGCGGCCAGCAGCAACGCGTGGCCATCGCGCGCGCGCTGGCGATGGAGCCGCCGATCATGCTGTTCGACGAACCCACCAGCGCGCTGGACCCCGAGATGGTGGGCGAGGTGCTGGCGGTGATGCGGGACCTGGTGCGCGACGGCATGACGCTGGTGGTCGTGACCCACGAGATGGGCTTCGCGCGCGAAGTGGCGCATCGTGTGTTGTTCATGGACGAGGGACGCATCCTGGAGCGCGCCGAACCGCATGCGTTCTTCAATGCGCCGCAGCACCCGCGAGCGCGGCAATTCCTGGCGGACATCCGTTCGCCGTTCGCGCGCAGCTGAGTGCGGGGCGACCTGACGCGCAGCGGCGGCCGCTATCGCCCCGCGGCGAGCATCAGGCCGGTGCGATGCCTTCTGTTCAGCCCAGGAGATCCGGCTCCGCCTCGACGAGGCCTTGCCACAGGGCATCGAACGCGCGATCCGCGCCGCGCTGGCGGCCGATCTGCGAGTGGGTCAGTGCCGCCTGCGCGTGGGGAATGGGCTGCGGATCGCCTGCGGCTTCCGCCAGCAGTTGCGCGTGGCACGCGTCATCGAGCGCGATGTACCACCACGCCGCCGCCTCCACGCTGGGGCCGGCCGTGAGGATGCCGTGGTTCTTGAGGATGACGGCCTTTCTGTGGCCCAGCGCCGCGGCGATCTTGTCGCCCTCTTCGGTCTCGTAGACCACGCCGCCGAATTCGTCGAACAGGCCGTGATCCTCGTAGAAGACGCACGAGTCCTGCGTGAGGGGCGCGAGTCGGCGTCCCAGCGTCGACCAGGCCTTGCCGTACAGCGAATGCGTGTGCGCCGCGGCGATGACGTCCGGGCGCGCCTCGTGGATCGCCGCGTGGATGGCGAAGGCGGCGCGATTGAGCGGCCCGGCGCCCACCGCGATCTCGCCGTGCGAGTTGACCAGCAGCAGGTCGGAGACCTTGATGCACGAGAAGTGCAGCCCGAACGGATTGACCCAGAAGTGATCCGCCAACTCCGGGTCACGCGCGGTGATGTGGCCGGCGAGTCCGCGATCGAATCCGTGGCGCGCGAAAAGGCGAAAGGCCCCGGCCAGGCGCTCCTGGCGATGGCGGCGTTCTGCCGCGATCTCGCGCACGACCGGCGTCTCGTCGAACCAGTCCTGGCGAAACGGCGTCCGATGAAGTTCCAGTCCGCTGGGGGTCGTGTTGGGCGGCGGTGCGATCTTGACGGCGGCGTTCATGGCGTACTCCTGAAGGGCTTGGTCGACGAGGGTCGCCGCGATGGGACGAGGGGATTTTTCATGGCGTGTGCGCGAAGCCGAGTGCCGTGCTGCGGACCGGATCGGCGTCGATCGCCGCGATGAGGTCGCCGAGGCCATCGCGGCTGACGGGCGCAGCAGCACTGGCGCGCCGGGTCGACCTGCAGAGAAAGTCGTCCTGCGACCACGCGGTCTTGCCGGGCCGGCCGTAGGCGCGCAGCCAGCCGTCGCGGTCCACGAGCATCTGGGCGCCGGCGAAGGCGCTGGTGCCGGCGCCGCTGACCTCGGCGTAGGCCGTCCAGGCGGCCAGGCCCTGGATGACGCAGCCCGTGAGCCTGGCGCCGCCTGGCGGGCTCGACTGCGCCAGCACGAAGGTCACGAGGCGCGGATCCTCGTGCGGCACGCCCGCGCTGCCAGCGCTCGCCACGATGCGCAGGCGCTGGCCGCGCCACGCGCTCAACGGCCGGTCGGGCATGCCGTCGTCGCAACGCACGACCGCGTCGGGCGCCTTGACGGGCTCGGCCCAGGTCGCGTCGTTGCGGATGCTGGCGCCGGCCGCGAGCGCCTTCATGCCGTCGATCAGCGACCAGGCCTGGGCATCGGTGAGCGCATGGGCGAAGCCCGGCATCGTCTCCACGCCCTGGCGGTCGCGCATGCCGTGCATCACGGTGTCGAACAAATCGCCCTCCGCGCGGCGCCACGACAGCTCGCCATCGAGGCGCGGCGGCCATGTCGACAGGCTGGCCGCGCGCGGCCCTTCGCCGTTGCCGTCCGCGCCGTGGCACGACGCGCAGTGCGTCTCGTACAGCTTCAGGCCGTTGGCGATGGACGCGGCGTCGAAGCCGGTCGGCGAGTGATGGAAGCTCGTCGCCCGCGCCTCGGTCAGGATCAGCGAGGGGGCGGGCCAGGGCGCCAGCAGCAGCACGGCGAGCGCGCCGACCCCGGCGAACGGCCGGGCGCGGCGATGTGCCGCGGCCAGCAGCGCGAGGAGCAGTGCGAGCGCGACGCAGGCGAGCGTCCACGCCACCTGGCGCGCGAGGCCCGCATCGATGATCAAGGTCTCGGTGGCCACGCGGCGGGCGAACGGCCATGCCGCCTGCCCGTTCGCGTCGTGCGCCAGGCCGACCGCGTGCAGCAGACTAAGCGATCCGGTCTCGGCGGATTGAACGAGCGTCAGCACGGCGTTCTGCAGGGTCGAGCCCGCGAGAAAGCCCTCAGACGCCATGATCGCCCGGCGCGCTCACCACGACGCATCCAGCCCGAGCAGGCGCAGCGCCTCGTGCCGCAACTCGGCCAGGCGGGGGTGGCCGCGGTGGCGCGGATAGGGCAGGTCGTTGTCGAACTCGGCCAGGATGCGCGCCGGCCGGTTGCTCAGCACGATCACGCGCTGCGCCATGAACAGCGCCTCCTCGACATCGTGCGTCACCAGCAGCGCCGAGAATCCGGCGCGCTGCCACAGGGCCACGAGCTCGCCCTGCATCGTCATGCGCGTGAGCGAGTCCAGCTTGCCGAGCGGCTCGTCGAGCACCAGCAGGCTGGGGTCGTTCACCAGCGCGCGCGCGAGCGCGACGCGCTGGGCCATGCCGCCGGAGAGCTGGTGCGGATGCGCGCTGGCGAACTCGGTGAGCCCGACCAGCGCGAGCGCTTCGTCAATGCGTGCCGCCTGCGTCGAGAGGACGCCGCGCGCCTGCAGGCCGAGCGCGACGTTGTCGCGCACCGTGCGCCAGGGAAACAGCGTCGGATCCTGGAAGACGACAATGCGCGAAGGATCCGGGCGCGTGATCGGGTGGCCGTCGTGCGTCAGGCTGCCGGCGCTCGCCGGCTCCAGTCCGGCGACGAGTCGCAGCAGTGTCGACTTGCCGCAGCCGCTGGGGCCCAGCAGCGCGACGAACTCGCCGGGCCGCAGGTGCAGGTCCACGTTGTCCAACACCGGCAGCGCGCTGCCGGAGACGTCGAACTGGTGGCTGACCCTTTGCGCGTCGATGCGGGCGCCACGCGCCTTGACGAGCGGCGCTGGGGGATCGAGGACGGCGCTCACCATTTGACGGTTCCCTTCTGCCACGACAGCACGCGGTCGCGTACCGCGAAAAGCAGCGTGACGATGCTGGAGCACACCACGGCCATGACGAGCAGCGCCGCGTACATGTTCGCGTAGGAGGCCCACCCCTGGGCCCACGTCAGGTACCAGCCCAGGCCTGACTTCACGCCCATCATCTCGGCCGTCACGAGCACGGAGAACGCCGCGCCCAGGCCCATGAACAGGCCCACGAAGACCTGGGGCAACGCCGCGGGAATCGCGACACGCGTCACCAGAAACCATTCCGATGCGCCGAGCGTCCGCGCGACGTCGTAGTACTGCTTGTTCACGCCCGCGACGCCCGACCAGCTGAGGACGGTCACTGGAAAGAAGGTGGCGAGCGAGATCACGAACACGGCGGCCGCGTGGCTCGACGGGAAGACGAAGAAGGCCAGCGGCAGCAGCGCGGACGCCGGCACCGGCCCGAGGAAGCGAAGCACCGGATGGATCCAGTAGCCCGCGACGCGCGACCAGCCGATCGCCACGCCGGTCGCGAAGCCCGCGACGGCGCCGAACGCCACGCCCGTGGCCAGCAGGCAGACGGAGTGCCACGCGCTGTCGCCCAGGCGTCGCCAGTCCTCGATGTAGATCTCGATGAGGTTCTGCGGCGGCCCGAAGAAGGGGGTCGGCAGCCAGGCGAGCTTGGCTGTGGCCGCTTCCCAGGCGGCAAACAGGAGCGCGAGGGCCAGCAGCCACGCGCCCGCGGGGCGAACCAGGTGGCCGATGCGGCCGGCATTTCGGCCCAGGATGGCCAACGCGAACACCAGTGCGCCCACGGCATAGGCCGCCGCGCCGAATTGATCGGTGTAGGCCCAGTCGCTGAAGCCCAGGATCTTGTTGGGCCACTCGCGGGTCAGCGCGCCCAGCGCGAACCAGGCCAGCGCGGCGACCAGGCCCAGCCACCAGAAGGCGACGGCCGGCGACGCCTTCGTCGAGGCTGCCGACGGCGTTGGCGCGACCTGTTCGTCGACGTAACGCGCCGCAAAGAGCGGCAGCATCTCCGGATCGGAGATTGCCGGGCCGCGAAGTCGACGCGACACCTGGACGGCGCTCATGACTTGCGGCCTCAGGCCAGCACGTCGGCGAAGACGTGTTGCGCGAAGCGGTCGGGATCGGTGCTCTGCTTCAATACGCCCACGGAACGGAAATCGCGCGCATAGAACGCGATCTCGTCGCGCAGCGCGGCGCCTGCCGGATGGTGGTGGTGCGTCAGCGTCGCGTACAGCTTGCGCAGGTCGTCCTGCGAGATGTTGGGCGAGTACTTTGCGAAGATCTTCGCGGCCTCGTTCGGATTGTCCGCCGTGAAGTCCGAGGCCTGGATGATGGAGCGCGCCAGCGCCGCGGCCGTGGGCTTGTCGTTGCGCACCAGTTCGCCGCGCGCGCCGACCACGCAGCACACCTTGTCGGCATACACGCCGCTGAGGTTCGTCGCCAGCTCGACGTAGGCGTTGGGCTTGCTCTGCTTCTCGAGCAGGAACAGGTTCGGGTCGCCATCGGCGATCGCCTGGATCTCGCCTTTCTCGACGGCGACGCCCAGCAGGTTGGCGGGGTATTGGCGCCACGTCACGTCGCGCTCGGCGTCGATGCCGTTCTTGGCCAGCAGGATGGAGAAGAAGTTCTTGCCCGGGCTGGCCAGGTCGCTCACCCCCACCGTCTTGCCCTTCAACTGCTGCAGCGTCAGGACGCCGGCCGCGCGCGAGCCGATCAACCGCACGCAACCGCCGTGCGAGCTGCCGATGATCTTGACGTCGAAGCCCGCTTCCAGCGGCTTGAGCCAGCGATGGATCATGCCGACGGCGGCGTCGGCCTTGCCGGTGGCGAGCGACTCCAGCAACTGGTCGGTCGAGCCGGTGTAGTTGATCAGCTCCACGTCCAGGCCGTTCTTCTCGAAGAAGCCGCGGTCGACGGCGGCGACGATCGGCGTGAGGCAGAACGCGCTGGCGTTCCATGCGAACGTGAGCTTGCGGTTGCCGGCGAAGGCGCGCGAGCTGATGATGGCCGGCGCGGCGACGGCGGCGAGGCCGGCCGCGCGCAGCAGCTTGCGGCGCGACAGACCTTCGATGGCAGGCGCGGCGTCTTGGGGGAGGATCGGAGCTGTCATGGCTTGGTTCCGTATCAGGCGGCCTGAAGCGACGGCTGCTTGTTGGCGATGCGTTCGGCCACGAGGGCGCGCGTGCGCGGGATCAGTTCGCGGCCGTAGTCGGTCGCGTCCTCGAGCGGATCGAAGCCGCGGATCAGGAAGGTGGTCACGCCCAGGTCGTAGTAGTCGAGCAGGGCGTCGGCCACCTGCTCCGGCGTGCCGACCAGGGCGGTGCTGTTGGAGCGGCCGCCGGTCTCCTGGGCGATGGCCGTCCACAGGCGCTTGTCCAGGCGAGTGCCCGCCTGCGCGGCCGCGAGCAGCCGGCGCGCGCCTTCGCTCTGCTGCGGTCCGCCGCGGCTGTAGCCGGCCTCCACGCGCAGCCGGCGCGTCTCTTCGAGGATCGCATCGGCGCGTGCCCAGGCCTGGCTTTCGGTGGCCGCGACGATGGGTCGGAACGACACCGAGAAGCGCACGCTGCGTCCGTGCCTGGCGGCTTCGCCGCGCACGCGCGTGGTGAGCTCCTTGACCTGGTCCAGCGACTCGCCCCACAGCGCGTAGACGTCCGCATGCTTGCCGGCGACCGGGATCGCCGCTTCGGAGGCACCGCCGAAGTAGATCGGCACGTGCGGCTTCTGGAACGGCTTGACTTCCGAATAGCCGTTCTGGAACTTGTAGTGCTTGCCTTCATGGTCGAAGGGCCGGTCGCTCGTCCACACGCGGCGCAGGATGTCGAGGTACTCGTCGGTGCGCTCGTAGCGCTGGTCGTGGCCCAGGTAGTCGCCGTCGCGCCGTTGCTCGTCGTCGGAGCCGCCCGAGATGAAGTGCACGCCGAGCCGGCCGCCGCTGAACTGGTCGAGCGAGGCGATCTGGCGCGCCGCCAGGGTCGGCGCCGTGAAGCCGGGGCGATGCGCCAGCATGAAGTGGATGCGCTCGGTGTGTGCGGCCGCATACGCGATCGTCAGCGTCGCGCTCGGGCCGGTGGAGTGGTGCGGCACGAGCACACGGTCGAAGCCGGCGGCCTCGTGGGCTTGCGCGAACGCCTTGACGTAGTCGCGATCGATCGCGGGGCCGGTGGCCGCGTGGGTCTCGGAGACCTTCTGCGACTGGATCATGCCGATGAATTCGACGCTCATTCGGAACTCCTTGTTCGAGCCTCGCCTGGGCGGCCTGCGGAAATGCGACAGCCAGGGCGGGAGCTTGGAGAGTAGTCAGCACGTCTTCATTCTGGAAATAACCAAAACCAATGTTTATAGTTGGTTTGCATGATTCACGGCGCCCGTCGCGAGGCTTAGGCTGCAGTCTTCCTCGTCACACGCGCGCCCCTGCGGGGACGGCCGTCACCATGTCCATCGTCTCCGAGTCGTCAACGCCCGTGCGGCGTGCCCCGTTGCCTGGCAGCGCGGCGCGCGGGCCGGCCCACCTGGCCTCCGAGGAGACCCTGGCCGCGCTGGTCGCACGATTGGCGAGCGGGGCGGGCGCGCTCGACAGGGCGGGTGCGTTCCCGTTCGAGAACCTCGCCGCGCTGCACGAGGCCGGGCTCATCGCGGCCGTGGTGCCGTCCGCCGCGAGCGGCGGCGGTGCGACGCTGGCCGATGCGCGTCGAATCCTGGCGGCGGTGGCCAAGGGCGAGCCGTCGACGGCGCTCGTCCTGACGATGACCTGGCTGATCCACCGGCAGCTCGCGCGTCCCGGATCGCGCTGGTCGCCCGGGTTGCGCGACGCGGTGTGGCGCAGCGCGGTGACGCGCGGCGCGCTCGTCAATTCGTTGCGTGTCGAGCCCGAGCTCGGCTCGCCGGCGCGCGGCGGCCTGCCGGCGACGATCGCCACGCGCAGCGCGGACGGCTGGCTTCTTTCGGGACACAAGCTGTACACCACCGGCATCCCGGGCCTGAGCTGGCTGAACGTCTGGGCTCGCACCGATGAGCCGGAGCCACGCGTCGGCGCCTTCCTGGTGCCGCGCGAAACGAACGGCGACAACCCCGGCATGCGGGTCATCGAGAGCTGGGATCACCTGGGCCTGCGCGCCAGCAACAGCCACGAGGTGGTCTTCGACCGCGTGGCGATACCGGCCGATCACGCCGTGGATATCCGGCTCCCCGCCGAGTGGGTCGCCGGGCCGGATGCGGACAACACCGCGTGGATGATCGCGTTGCTGAGCACCTTGTACGACGGCGTGGCGCGCGCGGCGCGCGACTGGCTGCTCGTGTTCCTGAAGAACCGCAGCCCGGGCAGCCTGGGCGCGCCGCTGGCGAGCCTGGCGCGCGTGCAGCAGGCCGTCGGCGAGATCGAGGCGCTGCTGTGGGCCAACGCCGCGCTCATCGACGGCCTGGTGCGGCGCACGGACCAGGGCGCGCCGCCGACCCTCGCCGAGAGCGGGCTGGTCAAGTTCAACGTCACCGGCAACGCGATCAAGGCGGTCGAACTCGCGCTGCAACTGACCGGCAACCACGGCCTCTCGCGTGCGAACCCGCTCGAGCGCCACCTGCGCGACGTGCTGTGCAGCCGCATCCATACGCCGCAGAACGACAGCATTCTGACCGCCGCGGGACTGGCGGCCTTCGCGCGTGCGTGAATGACACGCGCTGGCAACGTCGGGGCGGAACGGTCAGGCGGCGCGGCGCGCGCGGACTCCGGCCGCCGGCGCTGCCGCATTGGCGCGCGTTCCTGCCAGGCCGCGCCGGACGTGCGCAGCGAAGCGCTCGATCGGCGCATGGAGCGCGCCCGGCGCACGCCCCTGCACCAGCCAGAGATCGACCTCCGGCTTGAAGTCGGACAACGGCACGGCGGCCAGGGCGTCGTGGTGCGCGCTGGACGCGAGCAAGGTCAGCGGCACCAGGCCCAGGCCGTGGCCGCGGGCGACCATCTCCAGCTGCAGCTCGCGCCCGCTCGTGTCCATCTGCAGGACGAACGGCAGGCCGCGGTCGTTGAGGGCGCGCTTCAGGCCGGCGCGAAACCCGCAGCCGTCCGGGTTCAACACCCAGCCACGCTCGCTCCAGTCGGACAGCCGATAGCTGCGCTTGACGATGTCGGCGCGCCGCGCCACCACCACCAGCGGACTGCGTTGCACGAGCTCGCCCAGCGTGTTCTTGGGCAGCGGCGCGCGGCTGCCCAGCCAGACCGCCGCGGCGTCGAGCTCGCCCTGGTTCACGCGTTCCGCCAACTGGCTTCCCCAGCCGGTCGACACGCTCGTCGCGACGTCCGGAAAGCTCTTGCGAAGATCCTCGATGGTGTCGCGCAGCACGATGTCCGCGATACCCTGGGTGAGTCCGAGGCGCAGCGGCCCGGAAGGCGCACGATCGGCGCTCGCCAGCTCGCTCAGTCGCGCCACCTCGTGCAGCACCGCCTGGCATTGCTCGTAGACCTGCAATCCGAACGCGTTCGGCTTCGGCGGCTTCGTGTTGCGATCGAGCAGGGTGGTGCCGAGCGCCTCTTCCAGGTTCTGGACGCGGCGCGTGATCGCGGGTTGCGTGAGCTTCAGGTCGCGGGCGGCCTGGCTCACCGACTGCGCGTTCACGACGGCGACGAAGGCGTTGATGTCATCTAATTTCATGCGATTTCAACATGAGGATACGGATCTGAATGCAGACATATCATAACAATCCGGCCCCGGAATTCGCCGCTTTCGTCAGTCGATTCGGTGATTTGATCGCTGCGGAAAACGATGATCGCCAGCTTCGCGAGCGGGGCGCGGCGTTGCTGCGCGGTCTCGTCGCGCAAGACGACTGGCTGGCACCGGCGTACGCGCAGCCCGACCCGGACCGCTATCGCCAGAATCTTCTGCACCTCGATCCGGATGGCCGCTTCAGCGTCGTGGCGTTCGTCTGGGGCCCGGGCCAGCGCACGCCCATCCATGACCACACCGTCTGGGGCCTGATCGGCATGTTGCGTGGCGCGGAGACTTCGCAAGGCTATCGATTCACCGGTGCGACGACGTTGGTGGAGGATGGGCCGCCGACGCTGATCCTGCCCGGGCAGGTGGAGGCGGTCGGGCCGCAGGTCGGCGACGTCCACCGCGTGTGCAACGCCTTCGACGATCGCGTGTCGATCAGCATCCACGTCTATGGCGGCGACATCGGCGCCATGGCACGCACCGTCTACTTCGAGGACGGCACGCGCCAGCCGTTCGTCTCCGGCTATTCACCGGCATGGGCGCCTGACCATGCCTTCAACGAGAAAACTCCTTCATGACGACCCCTTTCGCCGACCTTCCCTCAGTGGCCGCGCAGCACGTGCGCGCCGAATTGCTGGCGCGCCGCGAGATCGCGTTGATCGATGTGCGCGAGGAGGATGAGTTCGCGCGTTCGCACCCGCTGTGGGCCGCCAACCTGAGCCTGAACCGGATCGAGCTCGACGCGTGGGGCCGCATCCCGCGCCGCGACGTGCCTGTCGTTGTCTACGGCAGCCCCGACGGCGTCGATTCACGCCGTGCCGCGCTTGGCTTGCGCGAGCTGGGCTACACCCAGGTCGCGCTGCTCGCCGGTGGGCTGGCCGGCTGGGCCGCGGCCGGCGGCGAACTGTTCATCGACGTCAACGTGCCGAGCAAGGCCTTCGGCGAGTGGCTGGAAGACAAGCGGCACACGCCGTCGTTGCCCGCGCAGGAGGTGAAGGCCTTGCTCGACGCCGGCGCCGACGTCGTCGTGCTCGACGCCCGTCGTTTCGATGAATACCAGGTGATGAGCATTCCGGGCGCCGTGAGCGTGCCCGGGGCGGAGCTGGTGTTGAAGGTGCGCGACCTGGCGCCCGATCCGAAGACGCGCGTGATCGTCAATTGCGCCGGACGCACCCGCAGCCTCGTCGGCGCGCAGTCGCTGTTGAACGCCGGGATCCCGAATCCCGTGGCGGCACTGCGCAATGGAACGATAGGCTGGAAGCTGGCGGGCCAGGCGCTGGACAGCGGCGCCTCGCGTCGCCCGGGCGCCGTCAGCGATGTGGCTCGCACTGCCGCCCGCATCGGCGCGCGCGCCGTCGCCGATCGCGCGGGCGTGGCCCGCATCGATGCCCCGACGCTGGCACGTTGGCGTGGCGAGCACCGCACCACGTATCTGTTCGATGTGCGCACCCCCGAGGAATACGCCGCCGGACACCTGGCCGACTTCCGCGCCGCACCGGGCGGGCAACTGGTGCAGGAGACGGACGTGCACGCCCCGGTGCGCGGTGCGCGCATCGTGCTGGTCGACCATGACGGCACGATACCGGGCTCCGTGGATGCAGGCGTGCGAGCCGAGATGACGGCGTCGTGGCTGGCCCAGATGGGCTGGGAAGTCGCGCTGCTGGACGCCGGGAAGGCCGCGGGCCTGGCCGTTGCGGTCGGAGGCGACAAGCCGCCCCGTCCCGAGCCGCCCGAGAGCCCGGGCATCGCGCCGCTAGCGCTGGCGGACTGGATCGCCAGCGGCCCCGACGACGTCCAGGTGATCGACGTGACCACCAGCGCCAACTACGTGAAGCGCCACATCCCCGGCGCCTGGTTCGTGCTGCGCTCGGGACTGGCCGACGCGTTGGCCGCGATCCCGTCGAGCCGGCGCATCGTCCTCACCTGTGCCACCAGCACGCTCGCGTGGTGGGTCGCCGAGGAACTGCGCGAGTTGCTCGACGACGAGCGTGCGGCGAACGTCTTCGTGCTCGAGGGCGGCACGCAGGCGTGGCTCGCGGCGGGGCTGCCCGGCGAAAGCGGCGAGCAACGCCTGGCGTCGCCGCGCATCGACCGCTACCGTCGGCCATATGAAGGTGTCGACGTGCCGTCCAGCGCGATGCAGGCGTACCTCGATTGGGAGTTCGGACTGGTGGCGCAGCTCGAGCGGGATGGGACGCACTTCTTCGCGCCGATTGTTCCTGGCCAATGAAGACCGAGACAGGCTTGCCTCTGACAGGCGCAGAGAGCTTGTGGCGATGTAGAGATCCCTCTTGTCTGAACTCTCGCTGAGTCAGCGCGACAGGCGGCTCAGGCGGGAACGACCGTTGCCCTGCCGAGTTGCTTGGATCACCGCTGTGCGCTGAACTATCGCTGTCTATTCGTGCTGGACGGGGCGAGGGATGTGCACATGCGAATCCACGACCTGGGCGCCGAAGTGCCAAGCTTTCACCTTCGCGCCGGCCGCCTGCGGTTTGCAGCAGGAAACGCCTTCAACTCGCTCCTCGCTGGGCGCGCGCGCATATGACTGAAGATTTGACTCCGCAAGCTTCGACGGCGGGCGACGCCTGGTGGAAAAAGCTTGGCCCCGGGCTCATCACCGGCGCTGCGGACGACGATCCGAGCGGCATCGCCACCTACTCGCAGGGCGGCGCCCAGTACGGCTACGACGTCGCCTGGACGGTACTGGTCACCTATCCGCTGATGGTCGGCATTCAATTGGCGAGCGCGCGGATCGGGCGCATCACCGGCAAGGGCCTGACCGAGAACTTCTCGCGGTTCTGTCCGCGTTGGTTGGTGCTGATTCTCGTCGCGCTGCTGGTGGTCGCGAACGTCATCAATCTGGGGGCCGATATCAATGCCATGGGTGACTCCGCAGGCATGGTGCTTGGAGGCCCGAAGGGGGCCTACGCGATCGGCCTGGGCCTGCTGTCGCTCGTGTTGCAAGTCTTCCTGCCCTACGGCCGCTACGTGAAGGTGCTGAAGTGGCTGACGTTGTCCTTGCTCGCCTACGTGGGCGTGGGCTTCGCTGCGCACGTGGACTGGCTTGCGGCCGCCCGCGCCACAGTCATGCCCAAGCTGCATTGGGAGAAGGACTACGCGACCACCATCGTCGCCATTCTCGGGACGACCATCAGTCCCTACCTGTTCTTCTGGCAGGCTGCCCAGGAGGTGGAAGAGATCAAGCGCGTCAGCGCGGACAGGCCCTTGCGCATCGCGCCCGAACAGGCGAAACGCAATCTGCGCAGGCTGCGCGTCGATACCGCGGTCGGGATGGGCTTCTCGAACTTCATCGCGTTCTTCATGATCGTTGCCACTGCGGCCACGCTTCACGCCAAGGGCATCGTGCACATCGAGACCACATCGCAGGCCGCCCAGGCGCTCGAGCCCATCGCCGGGAAGTTCGCCTTCCTGCTGTTCGGGCTCGGCGTGATCGGCACCGGCTTGCTGGCACTTCCCGTGCTGGCGGGCTCGGCCGCGTACGCCATCGCCAGTCTGCTCCAGGTGCGCAAGGGCCTCGACCGGCCGCCCTCCGGTGCCAAGACCTTCTACGCCATCCTGGCAGCCGCGATGATCGTCGGGCTGGGCATCAGCGCGTCCGGGCTGAATCCCATCAAGGCGTTGTACTGGTCGGCGGTCGTCAACGCGGTGATCTCCGTGCCGATCATGGTGGCCGTGATGATCGCCGCGTCTCATTCGAAGATCGTCGGTGACCTCAAGCTTCCTGCCGTCTGGCGGGCGATGGGCTGGCTCGCGACGATCGCCATGGCCGCTGCGACCTTGGTGATGTTCTCGACGATGTTCTGAGGCAGCCATGGCCAGCTCGATGCGCTTCTCTGCTTCGACGACACGCTGGCGTTTCCTGCTGGCGGCATGCGTGGCCATCGTGTCGGCCAGCAGCGTGGCGGCGGACGGCAGCAACGCGGACGAGCGTACTCTCGTCCCGTCGCTCAGCTATGACGGCGATGCCGCCGCCGTGCGAGGCGGCAAGAACGACGGCGCTACCTACACCGGTTTGCTCCATCTGCGCTTGCGCTGGATCGTGCCGACAGCGTCGGCATGGCGAGGGACGTCCGCGTTCGTCGACGTGCGAAACATCCACGGAGGCCATGTCAGCGAGCTGGCAGGAGACGCCCAAGGCGTCAGCAACGTCGACGGCCCGGACGGATCCGCCGTGCACGAGCTCTGGATCCAGCACAATTTCCAGTGGAGCGGTGTCTCGTTGTTGGGCGGCATCTATGACCTGAACAGCGAGTTCGACCGCCTCCAGGCGGCCGGCCTGTTCCTGAACAGTTCATTCGGCGTCACGCCGGAATTCGCCGAAAGCGGCACGACCGGACCGTCCATCTTTCCGCGCACCGCCGCCGCGCTGCGCTTCTCGGTGAAACCGTGGAACGGCGCACTGCTGCGGGCTGCCCTTGTCGACGGTGCGTCGTTCGAACGTCCGGACGGCTCCCATGCCTTGTTCAAGCGCGGAGACGGCGCGTTGGAGGTCGTGGAATGGTCGATGCTTAGTCGGCCGGATGCGACGGGAGACGAGCCGCTCGTTCCGCGCATCTTCGGACGGTTCTCGCCGCTGCCGACCTACGAAGACAAGGTCGCTGTGGGCGTGTGGCACTACTCGAAACGCCTTGCGGAGGCCGGTCCGGCCAGCGCGGACCCCGACACGCCTCGTCACGACAGCAAGGGCGGATACGTGATCGGTGAATGGCGCCTCTTCGGACGCGGTGCCGATGCGAAGAAGCGGATTTCAGGATTTGCCCAGCTCGGCTTTGCGAGCCCCGCCACCAACCGCTTCGGCTCGTATTTTGGCGGAGGTCTCGTCGCGACAGGATGGTTTTCCAGCAAGGATTCCGACCAGGTCGGCTTGTCGGTGGCGAGCGCTCGAGAGGGCAGCACCTATCGACGCAATGCCGCCCTCGCCGGAGGTCGGCCCGTGAAGGCGGAGACGACCTGGGAGCTCAGCTACCTGGATCAGGTGAAGTCCTGGCTGACGCTGGAGCCCGACCTGCAACTCGTGAACCATCCCGACGCAGACGCCGCGCTGCGCAACGCTCTGGTGTTTCAGCTTCGCTCAGAAATCACGTTTTGAGGACTGTGAACGTCTCACGAACTGAACGGCGTCACCCGAGTCGCAGCACCTTGAAAGTTGCACGCGCGCTCGGTGTTCAACTGCACGCCCAGCCTGTTTGATGCTCAGGATGCCCCAAGTCAGCGCCCAGTCGGCGCACTGGCTGCGACGGCGCGCTGTTGGGCTGCAGCGGTGTCTTCCTTGCGCCGTTGCTTGACCTTCATGTGGTGCCCCACAGCGCAACCTACGACTGCGCCAGCGACTGCATGATGACCAGCGACGTGCCCGCCTACACCCCCGACGGCGGCGCCACTGAGGCATCCCGCCGCGAAGCTGGGGGCAGCAGCGAACAGCGCGACGAGAACAATTGGTTTCAGGCTGAGCATGGCGATACTCCAGGGAGTGAAGCACTGGGTGGGCAATGCGCAATCCCAAGCCACAGGGTCCGTGGTCGAGCTGCTTTCCGCGCGGTCTGCGGGAACATCGGTTGCCGAAATTGCTGGGGAGACAGGGCGCCTCGCCGCGCGCATCGATGGGAAGCACCATGTTCGAAAAGTCAGTGATGGTCGGAGTTGCATGCGCCGCCGTTGCCGCTGTTGCGTCCGTTCAAGCTGCGGCAGACTTGCCGTCGCAGGCCACTGCACGGGCTGTCGCCCAACCCGCTCAACAAGCAACACGGCACCCGAAGCCCAAGCTCGACCTCAGCGGGCGAAAGCGCATAGGCAAGGCATCTTTCTACGGGGGGAAATTCAGTGGCCGGAAAATGGCAGACGGCACGCGCATGAACCCGCGCAACGATAGTGCTGCAAGCAAGACACTGCCGCTGGGCACAACCGCAAAAGTTACCAATATCGAGACCGGCGAGAGCGCGGTCGTGACCATTCGGGATCGAGGTCCCTATGTTCAGGGCCGCATCGTGGATCTGTCGCCTGCGACCGCCGAGAAGGTGGGAATCGACCGCAACGAAGGCATCTCGAAGGTCGAGGTCACGCCAATCACCATGCCACCGCTCGTCGAAGGCGCAAAGGCCCGCCATGCGTCGCCAGACACAAAGCCCGCCAAGCCGTATCCTGGTTCGCCTTAGCCCGGCGCATTCTTGAGCGCGTTGACAACCCGAGGTCGAACTCTCACGGCATCACCGATGCCTTGCTTCCCGCTTACCGATCCATCAGCTGGCGCGTGAAGTAGACGTATTCCACCGCGCTGGTGTGCGCGCGCTCCTTCAGGTTCGCGCCGGCGCCGTGGCCGCCTTCGATGACCTCGTAGTAGTAATACGGGATCCCGTATTCAGACAGTCGTGCCGCGAACTTGCGGGCATGCTGGGGCCCGACGCGGTCGTCCTTGGTGGTCGTCCATACCAGCGCAAGCGGGTACTTCACGTCCCGGTGAAGGTTGTTGTACGGCGAGATCTTTGCAAGGAAGGCGCGCTCGTCGGGCTTGGACACGGAGCCATACTCGCCGACCCAGGAGGCACCGGCGGCGATCTGCTCGAAGCGCAGCATGTCCAGCAGCGGCACCTGGATGTCGACGGCGTTCCAGAGGTCAGGGTGCTCCGTCATCTCGACGCCCATCAGCAGGCCGCCGTTGGATCCACCCATGATCCCCAGGCGGCGCGTGCTGGTGACTCCGCGGCCGATCAGGTCGTGCGCCACTGCGGCGAAGTCGTCATAGATGATCTGGCGTCTGGTCTTCAGCCCGGCCTCGTGCCAGGCAGGGCCGAACTCGCCGCCGCCGCGGATGTTGGCGACGACGTAGACGCCGCCACGTTCCAGCCACAGCTTGCCCATCGTGCCGATGTAGCGGGGCGATTCCGATACCTGGAACCCGCCGTAGGCGTACAGGATGGTCGGATGCGTGCCATCCAGCGGCATGCCTTTCGGGTGCACGATGAAGTACGGAATCTTCGTGCCGTCGGTCGAGGTGGCCTCGAACTGCTCGACGTCGTCATGCGAGGCGTCGAACTGCGCCGGAAGCGATCGCAAGGGCTTGGCCTGTGCCTGGGTGCCGTCGAGCCGCCACTGGGTTTGCGGCTGCAGGTAGCCAGCCACGGTGAGGTAGGCCGTCGTGGAGTGCGCCGAGGCATCGCCGATGTCGACCGCCGCGTTGTCGGGCAGCGCGATGGACGTCGCTGTCCAGGCGCCGTCGCGAGAATGCGTGAACACGCTGGCGCGGCCGCGCACGTTGTCCAGCAGGGTCACGACAAGGCCGGTCTTCGTGCCCGACACCTCTTCGACCGACTGCCGTGCGGTGGGCGCGAAAACGATCGTCGGGCGCAAGGCGTCCGGCTTCGCGATGGCTTGAGCGAGAGCGATCGCCACCAGCGTGCCCTGGGTGAATTGCGGCCCGGCGGCAGGCCAGTCCTCGTCGAGCTTGACGATCAATTGCCCGTCGAAAAGCTCGACGACGCTGGCCTTCTTCGGAAGGTTCAGCTTCCTGATGCCGGACGCCGTCAAGAGGCTGGTTTCCGATTCGAAGAAGGTCACGCCGCGGTGGAGCACCAGGGCCTGGTGTCCCTGTGCATCGGACAACGACGTCACTTCCACGCTCACGTCCGTGACCTTGCCACGGAAGATCTCCACGGCGGCCGACAGCGGTTGGCCACGCCGCAGGCGCTTGACGACGTACGGGTAGCCGGACTCGGTCAGTTCGCCGGGCGTCCATTCGCGCGCCACGATGAGCGCGTTCCTGCCCTCCCATGCCGCGCTCTGCTTGCTCTTGGGCAACTGGAAGCCAGCGCCGACGAACTCCCCCTTGCGCAGGTCGAACTCCCGCACGGTCGAAGCATCCTCGCCGCCGTCCGACAGCGTGACCAGGCACATGTTCTCGTGCGTCGACTCGCATTGGGCGCCCTGCCAGACCCAGTTGGCGTGCTCGGCGCTGGACACCTTGTCCAGATCGAGCACGGTCTTCCAGGCCGGCGCGCCGCCCGCGTCGTAGTCCTTGCGGGACGCCACGCGCCAGATGCCACGCACATGGTCGGCGTCCTGCCAGAAGTTCCAGAGACCGCCGTCGATCTGGTGCGCGAATGGAATGCGGTCGCGCGTCTGGGCGATGGCCAGCGCCTGCGCATTGAACGTCGCGAAGCGCGGATCCGCTTCCAGCACCGACAGCGACTTCTCGTTCTCGGCGCGCACCCAGTTCATCGCCTCGGTGCTGTCGACCTTCTCCAGCCAGAGGTAGGGGTCGTCGCTGCTGACGGCCGCGGAAGATGCTGCGGAAGCGCCCGCCGCGGGCGGGACGCCTTGCGCCACCGCGGTGCCCGCGGCGAACAGGGTGACGAACGTTGCAAGAGCGGGCCAGGACGAGCGTGACATGGAGGGCGCAGTGGTTTGTTCGAGGTCGCCGATCATCGCACTGCCGCGCTTGCGCCGTCCGGCGGCCCGGCCCCCGCAATCCGCAGCCCGTCGGATGGCGTCGTCGCTGAAGGCTCCCGGAGGGGCCCTGCCGACAATTGCCGCCCCATGCTGGCCGAGCGAGTTCCGCGCTCTGTTCAAATGCCGGATGATCGAGCGGACTCGCGAGCCAACGGACGTGGACCAGACCGAATCCCCAGCGCCGGGCGCCAACACCTTCGCAGGTACCGATCCTGCTGAACGGTGGGCACGCCTGAGACCGTGGCTGCTCGCCGCGCTGGGGCTGACGCTGACGGCGATGATCGGCGTCTCGCTGCAGCGGCTGCTCGCCGAAGTGCACTATGCGGACGTCATGGCAGCGGTGGTCGCGACACCCACCTCGAAGATCGCGGCCGCCGTCCTGGCCACGGCATTCAGCTACCTGGCGCTCACGCGCTACGACGCGTCGGCGCTGCGCTACGTCGGCGCGAAGGTTGGCGGCAGCACGGTGCTGTTGACGTCGTTCGTCGCGTACGCGTTGTCGAACACGATCGGGCTCGGGCCGCTGTCCGGCGGCGTCGTGCGCATGCGCCTCTATTCGGCGGCCGGGGTACAGCCGCCGCAGATCGCGCGCGTGATCGTCTTCAATGCGGCGGCGTTCGGCCTGGGCATGCTGTTCTTCGGTGCGGTCGGGTTGCTGTGGGGCGCTCACGATGTCGCCACCTTGCTTCATGTGCACGGCTGGGTTCTGCGCTTGCTGGCGGCGTCCATGCTGCTTGCGCTCCTCGGCTTTGTCTGGCTGTGCGTGCATCGGTCGTCGATCAGCATCGGCAAGCTGTGGCAACTCCAGTTGCCGCCGGCCGAGCTCGCGCTGCGGCAGTTGGTGATCTCGGCCGTCGAACTCGCGGCCTCCGCACTGGTGCTATGGCTGCTGCTGCCGCCCGGCCACGTTCCGCTGGCGGCGTTCATCGCTTTCTACGCGATCGCGATCACCGCCGGCATCATCAGCCACATCCCGGGCGGCGTGGGCGTGTTCGAGACGGTGATGCTGCTGGCGGCGGGCCAAGGCGTCTCGCGCGATGCGATGCTGGGCGCTCTCCTGCTCAATCGCGGCATCTACTACGTGCTTCCGCTGGTGGTGGCGACCGGGCTGCTGATCGTCTACGAGTTGCGCGACGGCGTCGCGGCGCCCATGGGGCGGATGGCGGTACGCCTCAGCCCGAGCCTGCTGGCCGCGCTGACGCTGGTTGCGGGCATCTGGCTGATCGTCTCGGGGGTCACGCCGTTCACCGACGATGCACGCGATCTGCTCGTCGCGTTGCGCATGCCGCTCCCACTCATCGAGGCCTCGCACTTCATCGGCAGCGTCGCCGGCCTGGGTCTCATCCTCGTTGCACGCGGGATCCTGCACCGGCTCGACGTCGCCTGGTGGATCGCGTGCGCGCTCGCGATCGCCGCCGCGGTGCTGGCGCTGCCCAAGGGCATCGCGCTGCACGAGGCGGAGTTCCTGCTGTCGCTGGTCGTGCTGCTGGTGATCTCTCGACGCCAGTTCGACCGCCGTTCGTCGTTCTTCGCGCAGCACCTGGAACCCGAATGGCTGGTCGCGCTCGGCGGCGTGATCGTCGCCTGTGCGTGGGTGCTGTTCTTCGCGTTCAGGGAGGTCGGCTACAGCAACCGCCTCTGGTGGCAGTTCGAGCTCGACGGCCAGGCGCCGCGCGCGCTGCGCGCGCTGACGGGCGTGGCGCTCCTGTCTCTGGGCTACGGGCTGTGGCAGCTGTTGCGACCGCCCGCCGGAGAACTCGCCGAGACGACGCCGGACGAGATCGAGCGCGCGGCCGCGATCGTCCGCAGCAACCCGTCGTCGGATGCCTGCTACGCACTGGTCGGCGACAAGCACCTGATGTTCTCGCCGTCGGGCCGCAGCTTCCTGATGTTCGGCAAGCAGGGCCGCTCGTGGGTCGGCCTGTTTCAACCGTTCGGCGATCCGCGGGAGTTCGCCGACATGGTCTGGCAATTCATCGAGATGGCGACAGACCACGGCGGCCGCGCCGCGTTCTATCACGTCCGCCCCGCGGCGCTGCCGCTGTTCCTCGATTGCGGGCTGCACCTGTTCAAGCTCGGCGAGCATGCGCACGTCGAGCTCCCCGGCTTCAACCTCAAGGGCGCGAATCGCGCGAACCTGCGCTCGGGCGTGAACCGCGCAGAGCGCGAAGGGCTGCGCTTCGAAGTCGTGCCGGCTGCGCATGTCGACGCGCTCCTGCCGGCGTTGAAGGCCGTCTCCGACGCCTGGCTCGCGGAGCAACGCAGCGGCGAGAAGGCGTTCTCCGTCGGCCGTTTCGACGACGACTACCTGCGCCAACTGCCGGTCGCCGTCGTCCGTCGCGACGATCGCATCATCGCGTTCGCCAACCTCTTGACGACGGACGCCCGGGACGAAGCGGCGCTCGACCTGATGCGCTACGTACCGGACTCGCCGCCCGGCACGATGGACTTCCTGATGGCCAGCATCCTTTTGCACTTGCAGGCCGAAGGATATGCCCGCTTCGGGCTGGGCATGTCGCCGATGGCGGGCATGGCCGAGCGCAGCGGTGCGCCAAAATGGCAACGCATCGCTCGCCTGGTGTTCGAGCACGGCGACCGCTTCTACAACTTCCGCGGACTGCGCAGCTTCAAGGACAAGTTCGCACCTGTCTGGGAAGCGCGATTCCTGGCCGCCCCGCGCGGCATCGCCACGGCATTCATACTGGCTGACGTGACGACATTGATCGGCGGCGGAAAGCCCGCACAAGACCTATGAGATCGTATTCGAACCTCGGCCGCCCGACGTGGTCCCGACTTGCCGCCCTGGCCGTGTCACTGTGCGCGATCGCAGCGCCCCCGTGCTCGGCGCAAGGCGCAACCCCGGCCACGGCGCAAGCCGAACCGCCCGCGATGGCGCACGGGCTGTTCTCGGGCATTCGCGTGTACCGGCCCCTGGCCACCGCGCGCCAGTTCGTGATGCTGGTCACCGACGACGCCACGCCGACGGGTCGCGAAGAGCAGATGCTGCGAACGATGCTCGAGGAGGGGGCGATGGTCGCGACCGTGCCTTTCGCGCCGTTCTATCCAAAGCTCGTTGCGCAGGATGGCAAGTGCACGTATGGCCCCGGGGCGTTCGAAAACCTGTCGCGTCACCTGCAGGCCCTCGAGCATCTGCCAGGCTATCTGCTGCCGATCCTGGTCGGCGCAGACGACGTTTCACCCTACGTCTACTCCGTGCTCGCACAAGCGCCTGCGGGCACGTTCGAAGGCGGCGTGTCTCTCGGCTTTTCGCCCCGTCTCACGCTGACGCCCCCGCCTTGCCCGATCAACGCGTTGCGTGAGCAGGCAGGCGCCGCATCCGGAGTCGTCGCCTTTGCTCCGCCAGGCATCGTGCTGGCGAATCCATGGATCGCCGTGCAGGACGAAACACAGGCCACCGGCACATCCGAGGCGGCGCGGGCATTCGTGCAGCGTGTAGCGCATGCCGAGTGGATTCCGATTCCCGCTGGCGGCTCGGCTGCGACATCGATGGCTGCCTTCGATCGCGCCTACCGCAAGCTGGCCGTGTCGCAGGTCGCCCTCGGCGCTCCGCCCCGGCAACTCTCCGACTTGCCGATCGTCGAAGTCCCTGTCGCGTCGGCGGGCAAGCGCTTCGCGGTATTGCTGTCGGGCGACGGCGGCTGGGCCGGCATCGACAAGAGTCTGGGCGCCGCCTTCGCCGCGCAGGGCGTGCCGGTCGCAGGCTTCGATTCGCTGCGCTACTTCTGGAGCGCTCGCACGCCGGACGAACTCGCCGTCGATCTCGATCGCGTGATCCGCTACTACGCCGCGCGTTGGGGTCGCAGCGACGTGCTGCTGGTCGGTTACTCCCAAGGCGCCGACGTGCTGCCTTTCGCGCTCAACCGACTCCCTCCGGCAACGCGCGCGAGCGTGCGCCTCACGGCACTGCTCGGCCCCGGACAGAAGGCATCGTTCGAGTTCCACCTCACGAACTGGATGGGGCCGAGCGGTGACCTGCCGATTGCCCCCGAGGCGCGCAGGCTCTCGGCCGCGACCACGGTGTGCATCTACGGACTGGAGGAAAAGGACTCGCTGTGCCCGGAGCTTTCACCCGCTCATGCGCAAGCGATGCCATTGGCCGGTGGCCACCATTTCGACGGCGAATACAACGCGCTGGCGGCGCGCATCCTTGACGTCATGCCGCGTTGATGACTGAAAAATGAGCGCACTGCGGGCAGTTGCTCAGATGCCGCGCTGCTTGACCCGTTTGGACAATTCTTCGGCGCTCTCCCGGCGTTCGCTGTAGCGATCGACCAGGTACGAGGCCACGTCGCGCGTGAGGAGCGTGAACTTCATCAGCTCTTCCATCACGTCGACGACTCGCTCGTAGTAAGACGAGGGTTTCATTCGCCCCGCCTCGTCGAATTCGAGGAAGGCCTTGGCGACCGACGACTGGTTCGGGATGGTGATCATGCGCATCCATCGGCCGAGCACGCGCATCTGGTTCACCGCATTGAACGACTGCGAGCCCCCCGACACTTCCATCACGGCCAGGGTCTTGCCCTGGGTCGGCCGAACCGCGCCGATGCTCAGCGGGATCCAGTCGATCTGCGCCTTCATGATCCCGCTCATCGCCCCGTGGCGTTCGGGCGAGGTCCAGACCATTCCCTCTGCCCAGGCCGCGGCGTCGCGCAGTTCCTGAACCTTGGGGTGGGTCTCCGGCGCCGCGTCGGGCAACGGCAGTCCGGCTGGGTCGAAGATGCGCACGTCACCGCCCATGGCCATGAGCAGGCGCGCCGCTTCCAAGGTGAGCAGCTTGCTGTACGAGCGCTCGCGCAGCGAGCCATAGAGCAGGAGGAATCGCGGCGCGTGACTGGACGAACCCGCGGCGTCGAACCGCGCCCCGTTCGGGTGGTCGAACAGGCGCGTATCGAGGTTGGGGAGGCTCAGATCAAGAAGCGACACGGTGGACTTTCGAATCGACGACCGGTTGGCCGTCTTCCTTGACAAACGGCCCGCGCTGGGCAGACGGCAGGATGTCGAGCACGACTTCAGAAGGACGGCACAGGCGCGTGCCCAGTTCGCTCACGACGATCGGGCGATTCAT
>FSXQ01000332.1_pt1 | contig 30400 bp, 29 predicted proteins | sample 1638011 | NCBI WGS metagenome assembly FSXQ01 (sample SAMEA3914789, study PRJEB12502) | metagenome | biome: forest; material: soil | place: Canada | collected 2011-07-03 | depth 0.3 m | reverse complement strand
GGTGGGCGCGCTGGTGGTGGGCGTGTTCCGCAACGGGCTGACGCTGATGGGCGTGTCGTCCATCTACCAGGTGCTGGTCACCGGCGTGCTGGTGATCCTCGCGGTCACCGCCGATCAACTCTCGCGCCGCGGAGCCCGCTAGACATGACGACCCGGGCTCGCTCCGCTCCCCGCCCCCAAGGGGCTCAGGCCCGCTCCCACCGGAGCGGCCGCGCGTACGCGGGCCTGGGCGACCGCACCATGGAGGCAACGGCATGAACGCGATCACAACCCCCCGCGTCGTGATGAAGGCGACGGCGCTGGTCAAGCGCTACGGCCAGGTCGTGGCGCTCGACGGCACCGACTTCGAGCTTCGCTCGGGCGAGATCCTCGCGGTGATCGGCGACAACGGCGCCGGCAAGTCCTCGCTGATCAAGGCCTTGTCGGGCGCGACCGTGCCCGATTCCGGCTCGATCGAACTCGATGGCGTCGTCACGCGGTTCCGCAGCCCGATCGAGGCGCGCCGCGCGGGCATCGAGACGGTCTACCAGGACCTGGCCGTCGCGCCGGCGATGACCATCGCGGAGAACCTGTTCCTGGGCCGCGAGATGCGCCGCCCCGGCTGGCGCGGCGGCGTGCTGCGCATGCTGGACAAGCGCCGCATGATCGAGGAAAGCGTCGCCCGGCTGGCGGAGCTGAAGGTGGGCATCCGCTCGATGTCGCAGGCACTCGAGACGCTGTCCGGCGGCCAGCGCCAGTGCGTGGCCGTCGCGCGCGCGGCCGCGTTCGCCAAGCACGTGGTCATCATGGACGAGCCGACGGCGGCTCTCGGCGTCAAGGAAGGCGGGATGGTGCTGGAGCTGATCCGGCGCGTGCGCGACCGCGGGCTGGCCGTGGTGCTGATCTCGCACAACATGCCGCACGTGTTCGAGGTAGCCGACCGCATCCACGTGGCGCGGCTGGGCAAGCGTGCGACGGTGCTGAACCCGAAGAAGATCAACATGAGCGACACCGTGGCCGTGATGACCGGCGCGCTGCGTCCCGAGGACCTGCCGGCGGACGCCCTCGCCCATTGAGATCACCTTGACCGAAGCCACCGCACGCGCGGAACGCGCCCACCTGCGACCGCGCGGGTCGAGCCAGGGCGGCCTGCGCCAGTACAACGAACGCGTCGTGCTGCAGGCCATCCGCCTGCACGGCGCGCTGCCCGGCGCCGAGATCGCACGCCTGACCGGCCTCACCGCGCAGACGGTGTCCATGATCACCAAGAGCCTCATCGACGACGGCTACCTGCGCAAGGGCGCGCCGGTGCGCGGCAAGGTCGGCCAGCCGTCGGTGCCGCTGTCGCTCGATCCCGACGGCGCATACTCGATCGGCATCAAGGTGGGCCGGCGCCGGCTCGACACGCTGCTGATCGACTTCACCGGCCAGCCCTGCGCGCGCTGGTCGCTGGACTACCGCTTCCCCGATCCCGAGGACGTGCTCGCCGAACTGCGCCGCCGCTTCGCCGCGATCCGCCGCAAGCTGGGCCCGGAGGGCCGTCTGCGGCTGCAGGGCGTGGGGCTGGCCGCGCCGCTCGCGTTGAGCAGCTGGCAGTCGCTGCTGGGCGTCACGCCCGCCGCCGCCGAACGCTGGAACCGCCTCGACCTGCGCGAGGCCGTCGCGGCCATGTGCGACTGGCCCGTCCTCGCGATGAAGGACACCGCGGCGGCCTGCGTCGCGGAACTCGTCGAGGGACGCGGGCGCGGCATGCACAGCTTTCTCTACATCTTCGTCGACACGTTCATCGGCGGCGGCCTCGTCATCGACAGCCGCCTGCGCAACGGCCTCACCGGCAATGCCGGCGCGATCGGCTCGATGCCGCTGGGCCTGCCCGACGGCCGCGGCGCGGCGCCCCAGTTGCTGAGCGTCGCCTCGCTCCACACGCTGGAACGGGCGTGGCGCGACGCCGGCCTGGCCGACCCCGGCTTCGACGGCCCGGAGTCCTTGCAGGCGCCGTGGCGCGAGGTCACGCGCGCCTGGCTGGACAAGGCCGCGACGGCCATCGCCCACGCCATCAACGGCGCGACGTGCCTGCTCGACCTGGACGGCGTGATCATCGACGGCACGATCCACCGCGGCCTGCTCGACGAGCTGATCGCCGCGACCGAGACCGCGATGCGCCGGTCGAACTGGGAAGGCGTCAACGCGCCGCAGCTGCTTCCCGGAACGATCGGGCCGGACGCCGGCGCCCTCGGCGGCGCGCTGCTGCCGCTGCACGCGAACTTCGCGCCCGATCGCGACCTGTTCATCAAGGAGCACGCCTGACGGCTTGCGAACTGTCCAGCCAGGTGGCCGTCGCAATCCAGGTAGGACCAGGACTCGGCGCCGTCGAACCGGCGCAGGCGCACTTCGCCGATCTCGTGCGGATCGAAGTTGCGGATGTTGACGCCGAACTTCGTGCCGGCCTCGGCCGTCAGCGGCGGCCAATGGGTCACGCAACCGCAGCCGGTGCAGCGGAACGTCTCGATGGAGCGCGCGCCCCAGGCGTAGCCGGTGGTGTTCTCCGGATGGCCGGACAGCCGCACGTCCTCGCGCGGATAGAACGCCCACAGCGCGCCGGTGCGGCGGCAGATCGAGCAGTTTCAGTTGATGGGCGAGGCGGGACGATCGGGAACGTCGATGCGGACCATTCCGCAGTGTCAGGCGCCGTTGAGCATGAAGGTCCTCCAGATCAAGGCCGATTCTCGCTCGACCGGAGGCCGCTCGCACCAGTCGGTTGAAAGCAGCGGATGCGATGCCATATGGGCCTGACGGGCATGTCGCCCGGCAAGGAGAACCGCATGTGGCGACTGTTCCTCTTCTGGCGCCAGGGCGGCCGCGACCTGAAGTTGCTTTGGCGCGCGCTGAAGCATCCGGATCGGCCCGCCTGGCTGCTGCCCGCCGCCGTGCTGCTCGCGTTCTTCGCGCTGGACCCGCTCAATCTCGCGCTGCCGATGCTGGGCGCCGTCGACGACCTCGTGATCCTGCTCTTGGCGCTGCGCGCCCTGTTGAGCGCGCTGCCGCCGGCGCTCAGGAATCCGGCGCGCTGAGCCTCACTTCGGCTGCTCGTTGCCGTAGGTCTTCGCCAGGTAGTCGATGATCTCCGGCATGTCCTCGTCGGCGATCGGCGCCTTGAACACGACCTTCATGCGGTGCACCATCGCGTCCCAATAAGGGCGCGCGGCGCTCGGCGGCTGGTAGCGCATGTACTCGGCGGAGTGGCACATGGTGCAGTTGGCCTGCGCCTTGGCGTAACCGGGCAACGGGCTGGGCGTCAGCTGGACGCCGTCGGGCGGCAACGTGATGTCCTTGGCCATGGCGACGGGCACGCACAGGCTCAGGGCGATGAGGCTGGCGGCGATGGGGGAGGCGTGCTTCATGACCGTTCCTCAGCTCGCCATGACCTTGACCGACTCGACGACGTTGCGCATGTAGCCCGCGGGCTGCCACAGCGCCTCCATCGGCTGGCTCTCGCCCGAGCGGTTGAACGCGCGCACGCGCAGGTCGTGCGTGCCCGCCTGCGGCGTGAAGCCGAACGTGAACTCGCGGAACGAGAAGCGGCCCAGTTCCGCGCCCAGCACGGCCTCGCGCCAGCTCCGCCCGCCGTCGGCGCTCCAGGCCACTTCGCGAATGCCCTGTCCGCCGTCGAACGCGATGCCGCGCACGGCCAGCGGGCTGCCCGCGTTCACGCGCGCGCCGTCGCTCACCGACGTGATGAACGAGCGCACGTTGAAGCGGCCGATCGGGCGCGTCGCGGCCGGCGCGGTGCCGGGTTCGACGCATGCGCACGCGTTGTCCGGAATGCGGTAGGCCGGCTTCATCCAGAAGCCGTCGAACACCTGGTCGACGACCTGGATCTCGGACAGGTGCTTGACCCAGTACGTGCCGTAGTAGCCCGGTACGACGAGCCGCACCGGATAGCCATTGAGCATCGGCAGGTCGGCGCCGTTCATCCGGTAGGCGATCATCACCTCGCCGTTGGTGGCGTGGTTGATGTCAAGCGCCTTGACAAAGTCGCCCCCGCCCAGCAACGCCAGGTCCAGGCCGTCGAAGGTGACTTGCTTCGCGGTGCTCTTCACCTCGGCGCGCGCCAGGATGTCCTTCAGCGGCACGCCGACCCAGCGCGCATTGCCCATCGCGCCGTTGGTGAGCTGCCCGCCGGTCACGCGCGGGTCGAACAGCGCGCGGCTGTTGCCGGAGCACTGGTTGACGGCGACGAGTTCGACCGGCTTGAACTGCGTGCGCAGGTCGGCCATCGTCAGGTCGAACGGCTTGCCCGCGGCGTTGCCGCCGATCTTGATCACGTGCTTGTCGGCGTCGACCGACGTCGGGATGCCGGCGTTGTGATAGCGGACGAAGAACGCGTCGTTGGGCGTGATCAGGCCGTCGTTGAAGACCTCGAACGGCGTCTCGAGCTGGGGCGGCCGCGTGGTCAGCACGATCAGCGGGCGCTTCTCGGGGAAGGCGACGAGATTGCGATGCCCGTTGGCCACCGGCAGATCCAGGCTGGTTCGTTGCGCGATCGCCGCGCGGCTGAATCCACCAAGGCCGGCGGCGGCGATGCCGGCACCTCCGGCGAGGACGAGCCGGCGACGCAGGCGGTTGCTCGAAGAGTTCGTCATGCAGGTTCCTTGTCGGGAGATCTGGACCGGAAACAATTCTTACCTTGCGCCCTCTTGATCGCTGCGCGCAGCGAACGAAGACAGCTCGGCAACGAAGTTTAGTACCAGGTTGCGTTTGTCCAAAACCGGTTTCCATTGGATACAGCACCGGGTATGCACAAGCCCTACGCTCCACAAGCGCTGCACAAAGAGGGATGGAGACCCCGAATCCTTTCGAGGAGGGAGAGAGTCTTCGCGTCGCGAAGAGTCCACATTCGTTATCGCTGTCATGAGGACGCAAGACGTGAAAAAACTCACCGCACTCCTGCTGTCGTGCCTTCTTAGCGCGCGTGCCTTCGCGGACATCTCCGCCCTGGTGGTCATCGAGCCCAGCAATCGCAAGGACGGGATGATGGTGTCGCGCGACGCCCTCGAAAACCATCTGTCCAAGGCATTGGGCCAGACGGTCACGGTCACGACGACCGACGACATGACCGACGCGATGCGCGCGACGCGCAGCGGCGGCTACGACGTGTTCATCTCGCCGCCGCAGGTCGCCGCCTCGGCGCTCGCGCACGGGTATTTTCTGGTCGGCGCCACCGACGTCGACGAACAGTACCTGCTGGTCGGCAAGAGCCAGATCGCGTCGGTCGACGACCTGCGCGGCGGGCAGATCTACCTGCCGCAACAGGACTCGATCTACACCTACCTGGCGCGCGGCATGCTCAACGCCAACGGCCTGAGCTTCAAGGACATGAAGAACGTCGAGTACGCGCACTATCCGCAGGCCGGCCTGTTCGCGCTGCTGCTCAATTCCTCCGAGGCGACGATCGTGCGGCGCGCGGAATGGGAAGGCTGGGACAAGGAGCACGCCGGCGTCGCCAAGGTGCTCGCCGTGTCCAGCGCGGTGCCCGGCGGGTTCTCGGTGGCCGTGCGCAGGAAGCTGTCCACGGAGACGCGCAACAAGCTCGCGCACTGGTTCGAGACCGATGCCACGACCTGCGGCCTGAAGCCGATCTACGCGCATCCCGACCTGACGCCCTACACGCGCGTCGCCGAACTCGGCACCTTCACGCCCAAGGCGCTGCCCGGGGCCACGGTCGTCAACCTCGAGACCGTCAAGGCGCTCGTGAGCAACGGCGCGGTGCTGGTCGACACGCGCATCGAAGCCGAATACAAGGACAAGCACATCCCCGGCGCGCTATGGCTGCCCTACGGCGAGAAGAGCCTGAAGGACGTGGCCTTCGATGCGAAGCTCGACAACTTCCCGGGCCTGGCCAAGCTCGATCGCGAACGCCACATCGTGTTCCAGTGCAACGGGCCGGAATGCTGGAAGTCGTACAAGGCCAGCCGGGCCGCGATCGCCGCCGGCTACAAGCACATCTACTGGTTCCGCGGCGGCATGCCCGAGTGGGAACTGGCGGGCATGCGCACCGAGAAGTCCGGCGAGACCCTGGCGTTGTCGAACTGACGAACCGACGCGGCGGCGGCGGCCTCAGCGCAGCGGCCACGCGTGCAGGATCAGCGGCGTGCCGACCAGCAGCACCATGATGGTCAGCGGCAGCCCGAGCCGCCAGTAGTCGCCGAAGCGATAGCCGCCCGGGCCCATCACCAGCGTGTTGTTCTGGTGGCCGATCGGCGTCAGGAAGTCGCAGGCGCAACCGAGCGCCACGGCCATCAGGAACGGGTCGGTGCGGTAGCCGAGGTTGGTCGCGACCGCGGCCGCCACCGGGCCCAGCACGATCACCGCGGCGGCGTGGTGCAGCAGCGGCGTCAGCAGCATCGCGGCGAGTACGACCAGGCCGACCGCGGCGTAGCCCGGCACCTGCGCGGCCGCGTGCGTGAGGCCCCGGGCGATCAGCGCGGTGGCGCCGGTGTCCTTCAATCCTTCGCCCACCGGGATCAGGCAGCCCAGCATCACGATCACCGGCCACTCGATCGCAGCGTAGGCCTCCTTGGCGTTGATCTGGCGCGCCAGCACCGTCAGCGCCGCGGCGCCGAAGAACGCCACCTCGACGTCCACCCAGCGCAGGCCCACCAGCAGGAGCGCCACCGCCAGCAGGCCGATCGGAATCAGGCCGCTCGCGTTGCGGCCCAGCGTGAGCTTGCGGTCGGCCAGCGGCAGCACGCCGAGCTCGTCCACCGACGCCGCGAGGTTCTTGCCCCAGCCCTGCAGCAGCACCACGTCGCCGGCCGCGAAGCGGTGCGAGCGCAGGCGCTTGACCGACGCCTTGCTGGCCTGGCGCACGGCGAACAGGTTGACGCCGAAGCGGTGGCGCAGGTTCAGCGTCGCGGGCGTCTGGCCCACCAGCATCGAGTCGGCAGTGACGATGACCTCGACCACCTCCATCTCGTCGGCCTTGTGTCGCGGCTGCGCCAATTCCTTCGAGCCGACGATCTCGTAGCCGGTCCTGGAGACGACCTTGTCGATGACGGTCGGGTCGCCCAGCACCACCAGCACGTCGCCCGCGTAGAGGCGCCAGTCTTCCGCCGGGATGTAGCGCCGGGAGCCGCCCTCGCGCAGGATCGCGGCGACGGACGCCTCGCCCTCGGCGAGCTCCTCGAACGCCTTGACGGTGAGATCGGGCGCGACCGGCGTCTCGGGCACGCGCAGCTCGGTGGAATACGATTCGATGGAGAACGACTCGTCGGCGGACTTCTGCCCTTCGCGCCTGGGAATCAGGCGCCAGCCGAACGCGAGGAAGACGACGGCGGTCGTCGTCAGCGGCAGGCCGACCGGCACGAAGTCGAACAGGTTGAACGCCGGCTGTCCGAGCTCCTGGCGCACGCTGGAGATCAGCAGGTTGGGCGACGTCCCGATGCGGGTGATCGTTCCCCCGACCAGCGACCCGAACGCCAGCGGCATCAGGTAGGCCGAGCGCGGCTGGTTCGCCCGCCGCGCGGCCTGGATCGCCACCGGCATCACGATGCCCAGCGTGCCGACGTTCTTGATAAAGGCCGACAGGTAGGCGACGGCCGCGGTGAGGATGCCGATCTGCAGCGACGGCGACTTCACGCGCGCCAGCAGCGCGCCGATCCACACGTCGAGCACGTTGGACGCGGCGATCGCGCGGCTGACGACCAGCACCGAGGCGATGATGATGATCACCGGGTTGGAGAAGCCCGAGAACGCCTTCGCGCCCGACACCACGCCCAGCGCGACCGCGACCACCAGCGACAACGCCGCGACCAGGTCGAAGCGCAGCCGGCCGCTCATGAACAGCGCGAGCATCCCGGCGATGACGAGGAACGCTTCGATCTGGTGGACGGTCATGCGGGACGCACGGCAATCGAGGTGCCATGCGGGAAGCGCCATACTGCGCGCAGCGAATCAACCGGGGAACGGCGATGGCGGCAGAGCAGATCCGATTCGACGACGGCGCGGCCTACGAGGACTTCATGGGCAAGTGGAGCCTGCTCGCGGGCAACGCGTTCCTGGACTGGCTGTCGCCCGCCGCTGGCCTGCGCTGGGTGGACGTCGGCTGCGGCAACGGCGCGTTCACCGAGCTGCTGGTCGATCGCTGCGCCGCGCTCGACGTGCAGGGGATCGATCCGTCCGATGAACAACTCGCGTTCGCGCGCGCGCGTCTCGCGAAGGCGCCCGCGACGTTCCGGCGCGGCGACGCGATGGCGCTGCCCTGCGCCGACGGCACGTTCGACGCCGCGGTGATGGCGCTGGTCATCTTCTTCGTGCCGGACCCCGCGCAGGGCATCGCGGAGATGGTGCGCGTGATCCGCCCCGGCGGCGGCGCCTGCGCCTATGCCTGGGACATCCTCGGCGGCGGCTTCCCCTACTTCGCGCTGCAGGACGAGATGGCCCGGCTGGGCCAGCAGCCGCTGTGGCCGCCCAGCGTCGAGGTGGCGCGCATGGAGGCGCTGCGATCGTCGTGGACGGCTGCCGGGATGGTGGACGTCGAGACCCACGAGCTGGTCGTCGAACGCACCTTCGCCGACTTCGAGACCTTCTGGGCTGCGGCGCGCAAGGGGCCGCGCATCGCGCCGCGGCTGTCGGAGATGCCTGCCGCGGACGGGGAGCTCCTGAAGGAGCGGCTGCGGGCGCGCCTGAAGGCGGACACCAAGGGTCGCATCACCTGCAGCGCGCGGGCCAACGCGGTGCGCGGGCGGCGGCGGGGCTAGGGCTCCAGGCCCGCGTCACGGGCGGCATGAAGCCGTGAGCTTCAGCGCACCTCGCAGTCCACGGCGTTCGACTTGGCCGGGGACTGGCTGGTGCTCGGGCCCGTGGGCGCGTTGAACGCCGGCGGGGGCGTGAAGGGCCGACGCGCGTTCGGTCGGCGGACGTGACAAAGTACGCCAAACATTCGGCAGGCGCGTCCGCGCGCAACACCGCCGCGCGCGAGACGCGGCGCGGCCGATCTCGTGTGCCGCCCTCGCTTCCTCGGGGTCTCAGGCCGCCCAGGCGTTGGCCGAAGCCGCGGTGTCCAGCGGTCGCTTGGGCACGTCCGCGCTCTCCTTGTATTCCATGAAGATGCGCGGGGAGAGCTTCGTCTGGGTCTCGGACGGGTTGGTGCCGTACATGCCGCCGAAGTCGTTGGGGGTGATGCCGTCGCCCATCAGGGTGACCTCGGCGCCGGCGTGGCGGTACTTCTCCGGCACGTGGGTGACGTCGATCGTCGACATGTCCATGGACGTGGCGCCGATCATCGGGCACTTGAAGCTGACGTCCCTGCCGGCTTCGTCCCTGGCCTTGATGATCACGTGCACCGGCGATTCCTTGCCGTCGGCCGGGTTGCCGTTGGGCGCGCGCGGCGGACCGTCGGCGTAGCCGATCGGAATCGTCGCCACGTCGGTGGGCCTGGTCGCGATGAAGCGGCCGCCGTAGCCGATCTCGCCGCCCGGCGGGACGGTGCGCACCTGGGCGATCTTGGACTTGAGCGTGAGCACCTGCTGGTACGGGTTGTCGGCCCCGTCGATCGGATCCTGTGCATGGAAGGTGCCGCCCAGGCGCACGTAGTCCATGTGGAACTTGGGATCGAGCAGCACTGTCGACGAGGCGCCGATCGACGCCTTGACGAAGGGGAAGCGCGCCGTGATGGCCTTGAAGTTGGCGAGCTGCTGCTCGGTGGCCTCGCCGGCCTGGAAAGTGCCGTCCGGGCGCTTGGTCGCGTCGTCCGACTTGGCGAGGTGGGTCATGATGAACTGCGGCTTGATGCTGCCCATGTTGGCCTTCTGGTCGGCCAGCAGCGCCTCCAGGTCCTCGTTGGGCATGCCCGCGCGGTGCATGCCGCTGTCGAACTGCAGGATGGCCGGGAGCGCGGTCCTGCGCTCGCGCGCCGCGGCGTTCCATTCCTTGACCTGCTGCAGGCTGTTGAGCACCGGCGTGATCTTGTGGTCGATCAGCAGTTGCGGATCGGCGCCGGCGAGGTTGCCGTCCAGGACGTTGATCGCGACCTTGTCGGCCATCTCGGGGAACCTGGCGCGCAGGCTCTTGCGCAGGTCGACGGCTTCGCCGATGCGGGCGACGAAGAAGTCCTTGCAACCTTCTTCGATCAACACCTGCGCCAGCTTGGTGGCGCCCAGGCCGTAGCCGTTGGCCTTGATGACGGCGGTGGGCGTGACGTTGTCGCCCAGCTTGGCCACGCCGGCGCGATAGTTCCTGCGCATCGCGCCGAGATCCACGGTGGCGATCGCGCCGGCGGCCTCGCGCAGCTGCGCCTGCAGGTGCGCCTCCTGCTCCGCGTCCGCCGCGCGGTTCTGGCGCTCGAGCGTGGTGCGGGTCACGCTGATGTCGATCCGGGCGACCAGGTCGGCGATGTGCGCGGCCTCCAGCCCCTCGCGGGTGACCGCCTTGCCGCTCATCACCAGCGAGTTCACCTGCGAGAGCGGCGGCGCGGCGAGCTTGGCGCGCAACATGTTGTTGTCGAACGGACGGGCCAGTACGTTCTCGCGGAGCGGCGGCGGCAGCTGCTCGCGCGCGGCATCGCGCGCGGTCGTCTGCGACGGGCCGCCCGTCGTGGCGGCGGTCGTCCGCTGCGGCGTCGAGGTCGTGGGCTGCGACTGCGCGGGCGTGGTGGAGCGGCTTCTGTCGAGAGGAGCGATCGGCGGCATGGCAAGAGTCCTTTCCGGTGGGATGCGGCGGTGCTTGCCTCACGGGGCAGCCCCTGCGCCTGCATCGACTTCAACCAGTATGGGCAGCCCGCTGTCATCCCCCGGTCGCGATTGCGAAGGCAGATGCGGCAAGCCGAATCGACGTCGTCGCGGGACGTGCCGGAAACGCAAAGGGCGCAGTCGAATCGACTGCGCCCGGCAAAGCGGCCGCGCCGCCGCCCTTCATCCGGCAAGCGTCACTTGCAGGACGCCAACGCCCAGCCGGCCGGCCGATCCACGCCGGCGCGGAAGTTCTGGCCGACCGGGACGAACCACACGTCCTGCACCAGGCCGTAGGTGGCGCCGATCTTGCGCAGGTCGCAGGACTGCCACAGCTTGGCGATCTCGGCGTTGACGGCCTTGACCAGCTCCGGGCTCGCCTTGTTCATGCCGAACACCACTTGGCCCAGGCCGGTGAGCAGCGGGAAATCGGGCGACGCGTCGACGAAGGCGTTGAACTTCACGTGCCACTGCGGGTTGCGCGAGATGGCGTACTGCATGACCGGCGGATCGCCGATCACGGCGTCGAGACGGCCCGCGAGCAGGTCGCGCACCGCGGCGTCGGACGTGTCGTAGAGCGACAATTGCAGGCCGCCGATCTTGCGCAGTTCGGGGATGAACGAGAAGCCGGTGATGGTGCCGACCTTCTTGCCCTCGAGGTCCTTCAGGTGCGTCCAGTTGGTCTTGTCGGTCTGCGTGATGCCGTTCTTGAAGTAGTGGATCGGGTCGCTCAGCGACATGATCTTCGAGCGCTGTTCGGTCCAGCCCATGGTGCCGGCCATGATGTCGACACGGCGCGCCTGCACCGAGGCGATCGTGCCCGACCACTCCATCAGCGCCGGCTTGACCTTGAGCTTGAGGTTGTCGGCGATGCGCTGGAGGATCTCTCCGTCGTAGCCCACCATCTTGCCGTCCTGGTAACCCGTTCCCGGCATGTCGCCGGTGAACGCGATCGTGAACGTCCCGGGCTCGATGACGTCGAGCGCCTGCGCGGCCACGGGTGCTGTGAACGTGCATGCGACGAACAGCGACGCCACCCACGCTGCGAATCGGAACTTGCCTGCGGTCATCTCGGACTCCTGTATGTGTTGTTGTTCCAACCTTGGAACAGGGTCGAATGTAGAGAGGCGTTCCGCAGCGGTATTGGAAGCGTTGCCGCCCAAATGGTATGTTTGCGACATGCCGGGAAAGCCCTTAGCAAGCGATTGGGTCATGCCGCGCGACGCTGGTGCGTGCATGCACCAAGGCATTCAGCGGTCTTCGGATCGGCCTGCGTATCGCGTTCGATTCGATCATGCATCGCGTGATGGGTCTTGTCTGCGGTCATGTTGCCTGCGGCGCTCTGCCCGCCGCTGCGCGGCGGGCGTTCCTGGCGGGCATGGTCGCTGCGGCAGGGTGGGCATTGGCTGTTGGAAGAGGTGGCGTGTCTCGGCCCATCGAGGGCCTCGACAGCTTCGGCGCCGTCCTAACACTCCGAATGATGTGCTCGCTGGCGACAGCGCGGACACTTCGTGTCGAATGGACGCTTCGCGTCGAACCGAGGCAACGCTTGTGGTCGGCGCGCCGATCGCGCCGCCCCGGGGTCTGGTCTTGCATCTTGCACGCTGAAGCCTCGACCGATCGCCGAAGCGCCTGTCGTGCGAGATGCGAGACCTGACACCGAACCCGAGGTCTCGCCCTGCAACGTTCAGGCGCCTGCGGTGCCGCCGCGAAGCGCATCCATTTGCGAGCCAGGAAGCAGTCCGCAGCGTGCGGACGGCGCCATGGCTGTCGAGGCCCTCGATGGGCCGAGACACGCTATGTCTCCCATAAAACAGTGTCGCCAGCGGCAGGCTGGGCAGGGGCTCGGAAACGCAGGCGGTTGCGCCACGTCGTTGGGCATCGGTGGCACGTATACGAAGGTGCCGGGCGAGATCGGCAAGCGTTGCGCGGAAGAGTTTCATCGAACGCCCAAGGAAATCGGCCGTCCAGGCCGATTTCAGATGGCCGCACGCCGGAGAGCCGAGCCCCTGCCCAGCCTGCCGCAAGCGATCACGCCCCCAGGGACGTCAGACGCGAAGCGTCTGACAAACAACTCGACATCCCCCACGAGGGATCGCCGACGCGAGATTCAACCCGCGCTGCGCGCCACCAGACTGGCCAGCCGCACCGCCGTACCCGCCGCCAGCGTGAGCCCCAGCGCGCCGTGGCCCGCGTTGACGAACACGTTGGTGTCGCGCACCCGCCGGACGATCGGCAAGGAGTCCGGCGTCGCCGGGCGCAGGCCCGTCCACACCTCGGGGGCGCTCAGGTCGCACAGACCGGGATAGAGGGCCTCGACGCTCTCGCGCATCGCGTTCACGCGCGCGATCGGGATGCGCATGTCGTAGCCCGTGATCTCGGCCATGGCCGCCACGCGCAGGCGGTCCGCCAGCGGAGCGAACACCGTCTTGCGGCCGAGGTCGGTCACGCTCGCGCGCGGTTGCACCCACGAACGGAACGGCACCGTCAGGCTGTAGCCCTTGATCGGATAGACCGGCAGCGTCACGTCGAGCGCCGCGGCCAGCGGAGCCACGCGCGGTCCGGCCGCCAGCACGAAGCGGTCGGCCACGAGCTCGCCGCGCGTGGTCTTCGCGGCGACGACGCGCTCTCCCTCGCGCACGAAGCCGGTCACGGTGGTCTCGAACGCCGTCGCGCCGCCGCGTGCACGCAGGCTGCGCACCAGCTCGCGGCACAACAGGTAGGGATCGGCCACGCACTCGTCCGGCGTCCAGACGCCGCCGGCGAAGCGATCGGCCTTGACGCCGAGCGCGGGCTCGCGCTCGAGGCAATCGCGCGCGGTCAGCACCTCCTGGCGGCAACCGAAGGACGCCTGCAGCTTCACCTGGGCCTCCTGCTGGCGCAGCGTCGCGGCGTCGGGGCACAGCACGAGCTTGCCGTTCTGCGCGAAGGAGATGTCCCAGCGCTCGCGTGCCAGCCACGACTCGAGCGTCAACCGGCTCTGGCGCGCGAGCTCGAGCAGGTGGAACGTGCCGCTGCGCGCGGCCTCGGCGGTGCAGGCGCGCACGAAGCGCAGCAGCCACGTCCACTGGTGCGGGTCGGCGCGCAAACTGAAGCGCACCGGCGAATGGCGCGACAGGAACATCGCGGGCAGGCCCTTGAGCGTGCCGGGCGACGCGAACGGTTCGACGTAGCTGTAGCTCAGTTGCGCGCCATTGGCGAAGCTGGTGAGCGTGCCGGGCTCGGGTGCCGCGTCCACCAGTTGCACGTCGTGCCCGTCGAGGGCCAGCTGCCAGGCGCTGGCGCAGCCGACGATGCCGGCACCGATGACGCAGACCCTCACGCCGGCGCCCGCGCCCGCGCCGCCGCGCTCCCCGCGCGCAGGCGCTTGACGGCCAGGTGCGCCGTGGCGACGTCGGACAGGCCGACGCCCACCGACTTGAACACCGTGATGTCGTGCGCTTGCGCCTGCCAGGGCCGCTCCGAGCGGATCAGCTCCGGCAGGTCGGCGAACTTGGTCGCGCCGTGGCGGCCTTCCCACAGCGCGATCTCGCCGGCCTCGGCGAGGCTTTGCGGCTTCCATTCGACGATGATGCGCGCCGCCCTGTCCATCGTGGCGTCGTCGAGTTCGCGGCCCTTGGGCGCGCTGGTGCCCATCGCCGCCACGAAGGTGCCGGGGCTCAACCAGTCGCCGTCGAACACCGGCTGCGGCGAGCGCGTGGCGGTCACCACGATGTCCGCGCCGCGCACGGCCTCCTCGGGCGCCACGACGCGCACCTTGCCGCGGATCGCCTCCTGGAACTGGCTGCACCACTCCGGGTCCGCCATCGGATCGACGATGCACACCTCCTCGAAGTCGAACACCTCGCACAGCGCCTGGGCCTGCGCGCGGCCCTGCAGCCCGGCACCGAACAGCGCGAGCTTGCGCGACGCCAGCGGCGCGGTGCGCGCGGCCACGAAGGCGGTCATGGCGGCGGTGCGCAGGCGGGTGATCTCGTTGCCGTCCAGGATGGCGATGGCGCTGTTGGTGGCCAGGTCGAAGAGCACGATGGCGAAGGAGAACTGGCCGGCCACGGTCGGATAGACCTTGACGCCGGCGACGGCCTCGGTCGCCCAGACCGCGCCCATGGTGCTCAGGCGCGTGCCGGCGCATTCGCTGCGCTGGCGCGCGTGGATGGACGCCGCGTCGTTGGCAAGATCGACGAAGGCCTGCTCGAGCGCGGCGGAGACGCTGCGGTAGTCGAGGAGTTCGGCGACCTGCCGGTCAGTGATGTGGATCATGTCGGGGTTCCGGTTTCGGGAGGGTCAGGCCAGCCCGGCGGGCACGGCCTCGTGCCAGGGCGTGGCGCGCTCGTAGGCCTGCGCCACCTGGAGAATCAAGGGCTCGGCGCAAGGCCGGCCGACGAACTGCACGGAGATCGGCAGGCCCTGCCGCGACAGGCCGGCCTGCACGGCCACCGAGCACAGGTCCAGCAGGTTCGCGAAGCGGCCGAAGCGCGACAGCGGGGTCGCCGTCTCGTCGACGGATGCCACCGGGATCGCGGTGATCGCATTGGTGGGCAGGAAGCACACGTCCACGCCGGCCATCGCCTCGAGCATGTCGAGCCGCGCCTTGTCGCGCAGCTTGAGCAGCGCGATGTACTTCGACGAGTCGATGTCGCGCCCCGCGAGGACGCGGCGGCGCACGTTCTCGTCGAACTCCAGGTCCCGCTCGAACAGTTCGCCCAGGTTCGCGTAGCCTTCCGCGCTCATCAGGCTGCCGGCGATGCGCATCGACTCCGCCAGGCTTTGCGGCAGCTCGCGCGCCACCGGCTGCATGCCCAGCTCCACCAGCTTGTCGACGGCGCGGTCGTACAGCGCCAGCACCTCGGGTTCGGTGGCGGCGCGCTCGGAGGCCGGCAACAGCCACACGCGGGTTCCCTTGACGTCGTTGCGCAGCCGTCCCGTCACGCTGCGCACGGGGGACTGGGCGCTGGCCTGGTCGCGCGGGTCCGGGCCGGCGATGACGTCGAGCAGCAGCGCCGCGTCGCCCACGGTGCGGGTGATGGTGCCGACGGTGTCGTGCGTCGGGCAGAGCTCGACCAGGCCGTTGCGGCTGACGAGGCCGTGGGTGGTCTTCAGTCCGACCAGGCCGCACAGGCCCGCCGGGATGCGCACCGAGCCGCCGGTGTCCGTGCCGAGCGCGGCGCAGCAGAACCCCGCCGCCACCGCCACCGCCGACCCGCTGCTGGAGCCGCCCGGGATGCGGTGCGTTTCCAGGTCCCACGGGTTCCAGGGCGTTCCCATGACCGTGTTGGTGCCCCAGCCGCCGAAGGCGAATTCCACCGTCTGGGTCTTGCCGATGATGATCGCGCCGGCGGCGCGCAGGCGGTTGACCACCGTCGCACTGGCCGCCGAAATCTTGCTGGGCAGCGCGCGCGAGCCGGCGCCGATCGGACGGCCCTCGATGTCGAACAGGTCCTTGATGGCGACGGTGACGCCGTGCAGCGGCCCGAGGCGGATGCCCGCGGCACGCAGGTCGTCGAGCGCGCGCGCCGCGTGGCGCGCCTCCTGCTCGTAGACGTCGACGAACGCATGCAGCTTCGAATCGTGGCGGGCGATGCGCGCCAACTGGTTCTCGACCAGCGTCGCGCTCGTGATGTCGCCGTTGCGCAGCGCGGCGGCGGTCTGTTCCAGGCTCAGCCAGGGGCTGGTTGCAAGCGTGTTCATGTGGTTCCCAGTGAACGCCGGCCGCGGGACAGCTTGCGAGCGAGCAGGCGAGAAAGCATCGACAGCGGAAAGGCGATCACGAAATAGAACAGTCCGACCAGCACGAAGATGTGCAGCGGCAGGAAGTACTCGCTGGACATCGCCTTGGCCGCGAGCATCAGTTCGTTGGTGGCGATCAGCGCACACAGCGAGCTGTCCTTCAACAGCGAGACATAGCAATTGACCAGCGGCGGCAGCATCAGCCGCAGCGCCTGCGGCAGCACGATGGCGGTGAACACCTGGCGCGGCGTGAGGCCGGCCGCCAGCGCCGACTCGCGCTGGCCGCGGTGCACCGAATCGAGCCCGCCGCGCAACACCTCGGCGATGTAGGCCGAGCCCTGCAGGCCCAGGCCGACGATGCCGGCCCAGTAGCCCGACAGCGTCAGGCCGAAGGACGGCAGCCCGAAGTACAGCGCCAGCAGCAGCGCGAGCAGCGGAATGGCGCGCATGAACTGCACGAAGGCGCCGGCGGCGAGCCGGAACGCCTGCACGCGCGAGCGGATCATCGCCACGAGCAGCGCGCCCAGAACGATGGCCAGCACGAAGCCGATCGTCGACAGCTCCGCCGTCACGCGCGCCGCCTCGAGCAGGCGCGGGAACCATTCGGGCAGGTAGTCCCGATAGACCTGGAAGAAGGCGGTCATCGTCCCGCTCCCAGGCGGCGTTCGAGGCCCTTGAACATCCACGTCACCGGGAACACGATGGACGCGTAGAGGAGGATCGCGCTGCCGTAGATCAGTGGCGTCTCGAAGGTGGACGTGACCAGGTTGCGGGCATAGAACATGATCTCGGGGGCGGCGATCGCCGAAGCGATGGACGTGTCCTTGACCAGCTGGCTCACGTAGTTGCCCACCGCGGGCAGCGTGAGCCGCAGCATCTGGGGCAGCACGATGTGGCGCAAGGCCTGCATCGGCGTGAGCCCCGCCGCCAGCGCGGCCTCGCGCTGGCCGGCGTGGATCGCCCGCATGCCGGCCACGAACACGTCGCACAGCACCGCGGCGCCCACCAGCCCCAGGCCGATGATGGCGGCGCACAGCGGCGACAACTGGATGCCCACCGATGCGAGCCCGAAATAGAGCACGAACAGGTGCGCCAGCGCCGGCACGTTGCGCATCCATTCCACGTAGCAGCCGATGGCCACGCGCAGCGGGGCCCAGCGCGTGAACACGTTGACGAGGGCGAGGAGCAGGCCCAGCGCGAAGGCGACGATGCCGGCGCCGACGGCGATCCGGACTGCCGTGACGGCGCCGGAGAGCAGCACCGTCAGGATCGAGGGGGTGGCGATCGCGGTCATGCCGCGAGCCCGGCGGCTTCGCCGACCTGCCCCAGGAAGGCGCGCGTGCGTTCCTTCTGCGGACGGTTGATGACGTCGGCGGCGGCGCCCTCCTCCACGATGTAGCCGCCGTCCATGAAGATCACGCGGTCGGCGACGTCGCGCGCGAAGCGCACCTCATGGGTCACCAGGATCATCGAGCGGCCCTCCTCGGCAAGCTCCTTGATCACGGTGAGCACCTCGCCCACCAGCTCCGGGTCCAGCGCCGAGGTGGGCTCGTCGAACAGGATCAGCTTGGGCTTCTGCGCCAGCGTGCGGGCGATGGCCACGCGCTGCTGCTGCCCGCCGGACAGCCGCTCGGGGTATTCGTCGGCCTTGTGGCGCAGGTGCACCTTGTCCAGCACCTGCAGCGCGAGCTCCCAGGCGTCGTGCCTGGACATCCCGCCCGCCTTGATCGCCGCCAACGCCACGTTGTCGCGCACGGTCATGTGCGGCCACAGGTAGAACAGCTGGAACACCATGCCGATCTCGCGCCGCTGCGGGGCCAGCTCGCGGTCGGTCATGTAGCGGTCACGCCCGCCACGGCTCACGCGGCCGATGCGTTCGCCCTCCAGGACGATCTCGCCGGCGTCCGGCCGCTCCAGGAAGTTCAGGCAGCGAAGACAGGTCGACTTTCCCGACCCGCTGGGGCCGATCAGCGACAGCGTCTCGCCCTTCTTCAGCGTGAAGGAGATATCGTGGAGCACCTGGGTCGCGCCGTAGCTTTTCTTCAGGCCGGCTACCGTCAGCAGTGTGTCGTTCACAGGCGTCTTCCGTTTCAGGAACCAAGGGAGGGAAGGCCTCATGCTAAGAACATTCGGGAAACAGACATGGCAAGCCAGCGCGAGCGAATGGAACAAATGCGACATTCCGGGCAAACCCTGAGGCCGCGATGAGCGCCCCGGCGAAGCCGCAGAAGGCTCGGACGGCCGCCTCGTCCAAGGCGCTCGCCGGAGAGGGGCGGGCCAGCGCCGCGATGCTGGACCGGATCGACGCCGCCCCGCCGCGCCGCAAGCGGCGTGCCTCCGGCACCGAGCTGCGGGTCGGCATCCTGCTGTGGCCGGGATTCCCGCTGCTGTCGCTGGCCGGGCTGTGCGACGGCCTGCGGCACGCGGCCGACGTCGGCGACCTGAGCCGCCAGACCCGCTGCTCGTGGGCGATCCTGGGCACGCCGGGGGAGTCGCAGGTCGCCAGCTGCGGCGCCCGGGTGCAGGTCGACCTGCCGTTGTCGGCCGTGGCGGACTACGACTACGTCGCGGTCATCGGCGGCCTGCTGCCCCAGCTCGGCGAGATGGATCACCGGTTCCCGGCGTTCCTGCGCGCGATGGCGGCCGCGGGCGTGCCCCTGATCGGCATCTGCACGGGCAGCTTCGTGCTGGCCCGGCTGGGCCTGCTGGACGGCCACGTGCCCTGCATCCACCCGTTCCACGTGGACGACTGGAAGTCCATCCACCCCGGCCTGCCCTGCGAGACCGACGCTCACTACGCGATCTCGAACGACCGCATCACCTGCGCGGGCGGCATCTCCATCGTCGAACTGGCGGCCGAACTCGTGCGCCTGCACTGCGGCGCCGACCGCGCCGCCAAGGTGATCCACCAGATGACGGTCAAGGCCACCCGCGAGACCACGCACATCGCCCGGCGCCACGCGCTGGGCTACAGCTCGAGCGACCACGAGAAGCTGCGCAAGGCGATCATCCTGATGGAGAAGAACATCACCACGCCGCTGGAGATCGCCGTGATCGCGCGCCTGGTGGACTCGAGCAGCCGGCAGCTCGAACGCGTGTTCCTCGCCGAGACGGGATGCAGCCCGTCCGAGCACTACCGCCAGTCGCGGTTGAAGTACGCGCGCTACCTGCTGACCACCACCGACCTGCCCATCATCTCCATCGCGCTGGAGAGCGGCTTCTCGGATTCGTCGCATTTCATCCGCCACTTCCAGCAGCTGTACGGCACGCCGCCGGGGCGCTTGCGCAAGGCGCTGCACGCGCAGGACGCCTGACGTCGTGCGTGACAGGCGCGTGTCCGGCCCGCAACGACGCGCGCGAACTGCCGTCGCAGGTTCGGCCAGCGCCACCCCGCTTCGCTTTGCCGCCGCCCCGCGCGCAGCCGATGCACAGAATCGGTTGATTCGTGGATCTGATTGCAGGGAAGCCGCATGCCGCCGAAGATTGACTTGCCATCGACGTCAGGGCGCTCCTCGCCCGCGCTTCCGAGCACGCCGACGCCGATCGGGACACCGATCCCCGGCAGGGCGGCAACCGTCACCACCCCGCGGGCCCAGCAGGCTCCCGCCGATTCGACGATGCCACCGTCGCGCCCGCCGTCACGCTCGAACAGCATCGGCGCCGCCACGCAGCAGCGGCCGCGCACGCCGACGCCGATCGACGCGGGTGCCAAGGCCGAGGTCAAGCGCCCCACGTCGACGCCGGAGGCCGGCGCCTCGGTGCTGGCATCGCGGAGCCCCGGGCAAGCCGTCCACGAGGCGGCGCCCGTCGGCAGCAGCACGCCATCGACGTCGGCGACCCCGCCGAAGATCACCGAGGCCGATGTCCAGAAGGCCCGCGGGGAACTGCTGCACGAGCTTGACGAACTCGGCAAGGCGATCGTCGCCGCCGGAGGCGACCCGGCCGAGCTGGAGGCCGCTCGCCACCCGACGGAGCAGAGCCTGACGGACGCACTGCATCACCTGAGCGAGACCGAGGGCGACCACGCGGCGCTGACGCCCGAACACCTGGAGACGATCCGGCAGGCCGAGGACTTCATCCATACCGGCAACACGCCCGCGTCCTCCTCGGGCAGCCACGCGAGCTCGCTGGTCGCGGAAATACTGCACGAGGCCGACGCGTCCGCATCGGGCCAGCCCGCCACGGGCACCAACGCGGCAACCGGCACGGCAACGGGCACCAGCGCATGGGAAAAGTGCGCGCGCGCGGGCCGCATACTGCAGGCGGTCCTCAAGCGTATCAACGTGAACGACGACTTCGGCCCCAAAGGCACGGTCGCCGCGTCCGTCGCGAACGTGGCGATGCGCAATTTCCTCGCCGTCTGGGTTCCCACGCTGCTGCGCCAGTACGTCAGCTACGGCCTGGAGGCCGGCCTCGAGGCGGCGGGCGCCGGCCCGAAGGCGCGCGCGGTGATCGGCGCGATCGCGCCCGCGGGCGCGGTGATCTCGCTGGGCCTGGGCGCCGTGCGCGACCGCATGGCGGGCACCCATACGCGCACGAGCGAGATCTCGCGCGCGATCATGGGGACGGCCATCACGGGCGCGACCACCGCCACGCTGGCCACGGGCGCGATGCCGGCCGTCGCGCCGCTCACCGCGGCGTTCGGCCTGTACTGCCTCAATCGAGACGTGGCGGTGCAGAGCCGCCTGCGCCTGACCAACAAGGACAACCCGGTGCCGGACAAGAAGCACTGGTCCATGATCAGCTTGCTGTATGGCGCGGACCAGGGCCTGGTCAACGCCGGAATGTCGCTGCTCGCCTCCCCGTCAGGCGCGGGCGCCAAGGTCGCCATGGCCGGCATCCAGTCGGGCAACGCGCTGGCGCGCGCCACGATGAACTGGCTGGGCGAGAACGCCGAGGACCTGATGTTCCAGGGCATCCCCGCCGTGCGCTCCTATTTCGACAAGAACCAGGAGACGAAGCCGCTGCGCCTGAGCATCGAGGACGTCGGCTACCGCTCGAACAACGTGAAGAACGCGATCCTCGGCCCGCTCGCCGTGCGTACCGGCATCCTGGCCTGCACGCTGGGCACGGCGGCCATCGCCGCACGCTACCTCGGTAGCGAGAAGGCCGTGGAGATCGCGAGCGACCTGATCGTCGCCGGCTACAACGCGGTGCTGTACCACCCCTTCGCCAACGCCGGCTCCGCGCAGCCCCAGGTAGCGGACACCTCCGGCGATGCGGAACACGGCCATGAGGGCATCCACGAACGCTCCGGCACCGAGCTGACGTCGCAGCGCGGCCAGCCGGCTACCGCGGCATAAGCCCCTGCCGCGCCGTGCCCGGCAGCGATGCAGGGCCGCCCCGACCTCCATGACCGCACCGCATTCCATGCCCACATCGAAACGCGCCCACCCGCGCGGCGCCGCGCCGCTGGCCGGCTCGGACGGCCTGGGCAAGCTGCTCTACGAGATCTCGCTGCTGATGGGGCTGTCGCCCGCGGGCGCGCTCGCGCTCTGCCGCGTGGGCAACCTGCGCGGGCCGCGCGACCTGCTGTGCCGGCTGCAGCTCGATGGCGACGCCGAGGTGACCCAGGTGCGTCCGGAGGTGCTGCTGCCGATCGCCGCGCGCGAACTCGCCGGCCCCGGCGTCGAGCGCCTGCTGGTGATGCAGCAGGCGCTGATGCTGGAGCTGGGATGGTCGCTGGGCATGTCGTCCGAAGGCCTGCTGCAGATCAGTCCGCTCGGCTGGATCACGGACGCGGGCGCCGCGGTCACCGCGCTGGACCTCGGGCAGACACTGGGCGTGCAGACCGTTCGCGTGCTGCGCGGCGAGGACGACCCCACGGGCGACGCTCCGCTCGCGCCGCCGCAGGAACCCTGACGGCCCGCTTCGCGGCCACGTCCACGCCTTCGCCTTTGCACGCGCCGCGCACTGCCCCGGCCCCTACGCTGGGATCCATGCAGACGACGCCTGGCCACTTCCCCCGCAAGACGCCCTCCGCGCGAATCGTGGCTTGCCTGGCGGCCGCCATGCTGGCCGCGACGATGTCCAGCGCCCCGGCGCAGGCCGGCGTGCCCTTCGCCTCGAAGCACTTCACCTACCGGGCCGACGGCAAGAAGCTGGCGGAGGTGCTGCAGGACTTCGCGGCCAGCCAGGGCCTGCCCATCGTCGTCGACCCCGGCCTCGAGGGCACGGTCAACGCCAACTTCAACACCAGCCCCGAAGGCTTCCTCGCGGCCATGGCGCGCAGCTACGGCGTCATCTGGTACTTCGACGGCACCACGCTGTTCATCTACCCGTCGCGCGCCATGCAGAGCCGCGTGTTCCGCATGCGCGGCTACGACCGCCAGCAGGTGCGCCAGATGCTGGGGTCGCTGGGCCTGGGCGACGCGCGCTTTCCGCTGCGCTTCGACGACGCCAACCAGACGCTGCTCGCCTACGGCCCGCCGCGCCACATCGAGCTGGTGGCCACCGTTCTGGGCGAACTCGAGCGCGACGGCCACGACCGCATCGGCAAGTCCATCCTCGTCGTCCCGCTGCGCTTCGCCACGGCGGGCGACCGGACCTTCGGCGATACCAAGGTGCCAGGGCTGGCCAACACGCTCAACAGCCTGTTCAGCAGCGGCGAGTCGAACGGCCAGGGCGCGTCGCAGACGCCCAAGGCGATGCAGAACGCGATCGTGGGCCGTGCCGACAAGCAGAAGGCGGCGCAGGCCACCTACGGCCTGCAACTGCCGGAATCGGGCGGCGTCAACGCGGCGGCCAAGCGGGACGAGGCGCAGCGGTCCAACCAGCTGGGCAGCAGCGATCCGCTGGTCCCGACGGATGCCGAGCGCCCGTGGTTCCAGTCCGAGGAGTCGACCAACGCGATCATCGTGCGCGGGCTGCCCGATCGCATGCGCGAGTACGAGTCGCTGATCCATCAGCTGGACATCCCGCAGGACCTGGTGGAGATCGAGGCGTCCATCATCGACATCCGCAGCGACGACTTCGAGTCGCTGGGCGTCGACTGGAACTTCAGCCAGAACGGCACGACCCGGCTGAGCATCTCGCCGGGCACGACGTCGACGACGGACGGGAGCTCGTCCGAACTGCTGGCGGGCACCAACATCACGACCCTGATCGGCAACGCCGGCCGCCAGCTGCTCGCGCACGTGAAGGCGCTCGAAGGCCTGGGCAAGGCCCATGTGCTGGCGCGGCCCAAGGTCCTGGGCGCGGTCAACCGCACCGCCACGATGACCGACAAGCGGGTCGCCTCGGTGCGCGTGGCGGGCAACCTGGACGCCAGCCTGTTCACGATCGAGACCGGCACCACGCTGAAGGTGACGCCCCAGATCGTCACCTACGCCGATCACCGCGAGGTGCGGCTCTCGCTGTCGATCCAGGACGGCGATTTCGAGGGCGCGGTCGTCGACCAGGTGCCCATCGTCAAGCAGACCGAGATCAACACCGAGGCCTCGGTCCGCGAGGGCGAGAGCCTGTTGATCGGCGGCATCTCGATCGAGTCCGACTCGAACGGCACGAGCGGCGTGCCGTTGCTGTCGAAGATCCCGTTCCTGGGGGCGGCGTTCCGCCACGACGAGACGGCGAGGTCGCGCACCGAGCGGCTGTTCCTGCTGACGCCCAAGGTCATCTCCGTCGGCGGTACCCGGCCCACCGCGAACGCGGCCAGCCGTCCTTCCGCGGCGCCGGCTGCGGCTCCCGTCGGCATGCCCCCCGCCGTCCCTGCGCCGCCGCATCCGCCCGTGACGCCGCCCGCCCCGGTGCTCGCTCTCGCGACGCCGCGCCCGCAGGCTGCCGACCGCGCCACCACGGCACTCGCCAGCGTCGCCAGGACCAAGCCCGCGGACACCTCCTGCGCCGTCGTGGCGCTGGGCCTGGCCGCCGATTGCGTCAGCGCGGGAAATCATTGAGATGGCCGCTTCGCAGGACATCAAGCAGCTTCGCATCCTGAGCGGCGCGCATGCGGGCGCCTTTCTAGATTTGAGTCCTGGAACACACACCCTGGGACGCGCCGATGACTGCGACATCACCATCACCGACTGGAGCCTCGACGCGCTCGCGCTGCGCATCGGCACGGACGGCGTGGTCACGGCGCAGTGGGCCGGCGCGCACCCGCGCGGCCTGCGCATGGACGACCTCGCACCGGTCGACTTCGGCGGCATCGTCGCGTGCATCGGCCCGTGCGACGCCATCTGGCCCGCGGACGCGCAGTTGCTCGCCGCGCTGCGGCCGTCCTGCGCGCCCGGCCCGTTCGTCGCGCTGCGCGACGCGGCGTTCGCCGGCCGGCGCCGCATCGCCTCGGGATTCGCTGCGGTGATGGTCGCGGCGATCGGCCTGGTCTGGCTCGTCTCGGCGAGCTCGAGCCCGCGCGACGACGGCAAGGGCACGCTGGCCTCGACGCGTGTCGCGTTGCAGCAGTCGCTCGAGGCGCTGGCGCCGAACCGGCTGACCGTCTCGTCGACGGCAAGCGCGCTGATGGTCGACGGCCTGGTGGACACGCCCGAGCAGGCGCGCGCCGTCGCCGTGACGATGGACGCGGTGCCGCCGCGGTTTCCGTTGATGCGCCACGTCTCCGTGGCGACCGATATCGCGGAAAGCATCCGCGGCGCCCTGGGCCTGCCCGGCGCGCAGGTGAGCTACCGCGGCGCCCGCGTGTTCACGGTCGCGGTGGAGTCGGCCGACGTCGGCGCCACGCAGGCCGCCATCAACCGCGTCGCGGTGGACCTCGCGCCCCTGGTGCGCCGCATCGATGCGGTGCTGCAGGAGACGCCCGAGGCACGCACGCCCATGCCCGCGATGCTGTCGACGATGACCGCCGACGGGGTCAGCGTGATGGAGACGCGCGACCACGTCAAGCATCTGGTGATGACCGATCCGGTGCCCGCACCGGAGGCGGCCAGCGCGCCCATCCTCCCGCGCGCGGCCGACCGGGCCGCCGCGTCCCTTCCCACCGGCGTCATCGCCATCCAGTCAGGAGCGACCCCTTGAACGACGAACTGACCCCGCCGCCGGCCGACCTGCTCGCCGACTTCGACGCCCTCGAGCCGGCGCTCTCGCGCGACAAGGGCGGCGACAAGGCGCGCCGCCTCGCCACCTGGTTCCAGCAGGCCGAACTCGAGTGCCGCCAGGCCGAACTGCGCAGCACCGACTTCGAGGAGAAGCAACTGGTGCGCCTCCAGGGCGAGGCCCTGGCCACGTCGCGACGCGTGCTCCTGGCCACCTGGAACAAGCTGCACGGCAGCGAACTGGCGCTCTGAACGCGCCGGCACGAATTCGAAAGAGCATCGCAGCCTGCTCTCGGACGGACCCCCGGTCCGGCAAATGGCTGACGTCACGTCACATCACCAATCGACTCAGAGGAACAATCATGTCAAATGTCAGCAAGAGCACCGTCAAGGACACCACCTCGGCCCTCGGCACGAAGGCCTACACGTCGGCCGCCGGCGGCACCGTCCAGGGCCAGGCCGCGGGGTCGATGGACAGCGCGGTCGGCAACCTGGCCGACCTGATGAAGCAGAGCGTCGCCGCGAATTCGTCGATGCTGAGCTCCCAGATGGCCGCCTCGCAGACCAACGCGCAGAACGGCATGGCCGCCCAGCAGGCGATGGCTGCCCAGAACCAGGCCGAATCGCTCAACGAAGCCGAGATCAAGATGACCAACAAGGCGACCGACGGCGTCAAGAGCGCGATCTCCTGATCGTGAGCCGGTGTCCTGGGCGGCCTGACCGGCCGTCCGGACCGGCCTCCGTCGCCCCGCCCCGGCCGCCCCTTCCCAGGTGCATGCCGCATCGGCGGGCGGCGGGGCACCACGCCCATTCGTCCAGACGGAGCTCGCCCATGTCCCCCCTGAAGTTGCCCAAGTGGCAGATCAAGATCATCGTCGAGATGTACTCGCTGGCCAACAAGCACGGCACCGTCGGCGACGTCGCCTGCCTGGTCGACATGATGGCCCGCGCCTGCCCCGGCATCCCCGAAGTGATCGCGGCGCAGGCCCGCATCATGATGTGCCAGCGCGACTACCTCGGCGCCCGCGACCTGCTCATGGCGAGCGACGCCATGCATCCGGCCAACGCCGTGATCAAGGCCCTGCTGTCGTTCTGCCTGTTCAACCTGCGCGAGAGCGTGTGGGAGGCCTATGCGGAAGACACCCTCGCGCTGCCGCACGACGACATCGCGCAGGCGATCATCGAGACCATCGCCGCGCTCTCCAACAAGCAGCTGCGCGGCAGCCGTCCCGCGGCGGCGGCGAGCAGCGAGAGCTTCGTCATGCCCATGATGGGCCTGGCCTGCTGAGGAACGACCACCATGACGCCGATCGCCCCGATCCCTCCCGTCGACGAAGCGCTGAAGGCTCTCGCCTCGGGCAGCGGCGCCGCCCCGCCGGCCGTCGCACCCGAGTTGCGCCAGCAGTTCGAGTCCTTGATGCAGCGGCCCACGGACGCGGCCCCGCCGCCGGCCGGCCCGAACGCGCTCGCGGCGGTGATCCAGAACCAGCAGTCCGACATCGACCAGGTACAGGCCGGTGCTCAGAAGTTCCTCGACGACGCGCCCAACATGAGCTCGATGGAGATCGTCACGTCCGGGATGGCCCTGAGCCACAGCCTGGCGATGGTCAACATGAAGATGCAGGTGGCCACCTCGCTGACGCAGGGCTCCAACAAGAGCCTGCAGACCCTGCTGAAGAACCAGTGAACGCCAGGAGCCACGCCGTGCCGCCTCGACCCCGCAAAGCCTCCTGGCGCATCCTCGGCAGGCTCGCCGCCCTCGCAGCCCTGTGCGCGCTCGCCGGCTGCAAGGAGGACGTCTATACCAAACTCGCCGAGACCGACGCCAACGACATGCTGGGCGTGCTGCTGATCGCGCGCCTGGACGCCGCCAAGTCGAGCCCGGACGGCAAGACCTGGAACGTCGCTGTCGAATCCGACCAGATGGGCCGCGCGCTGGCGCTGCTGCGCGCCAACGGGCTGCCGGCCGAGCGCCGCGCGACGCTGGGCGACATGTTCCGCAAGGACGGGCTCATCTCCACGCCCACCGAGGAGCGCGTGCGCTTCATCTACGGCGTCTCGCAGGAGCTCGAGAAGACGCTGTCGAACATCGACGGCGTGGTGACGGCCCGGGTGCATGTCGTGCTGCCGAACAACGATCCGCTGGCGGACCACGTCAAGCCGTCGAGCGCCTCGGTGTTCATCAAGCACCGCGCCGAGACGAATGTCGCCACGCTGGTCCCGACGGTGAAGAACCTGGTGATGCGCAGCGTGGAGGGCCTGACCTACGAGAACGTCAGCGTGACGCTCGCGGTGGCGATGCCGCTCACCGAAGGCAATGCGGACGTGGCGGCGCGCCCGGCCGGCGGCGCGACGTCCGTCGTCGCGGTGCTCGGCCTGCTGCTGGCCGCGGGACTCGTCGGCGGCGGCCTGTTCGGCTGGAAGCGCTGGCGCCTGGCCCACCCGGCGGCGGGAGCCGCCTGATGCTGGCGGTCGCGCCCGTCGACGGCGTGGGGCTGGTGCGCCGCCTGCTGCGCGCCGCGCTGGCCAAGTCCGCCGACGTGCCGGCGCAGTTGCACCCGGCCTGGGTCGAGGCGGCCTGGCGCCGCGTGGGCATGGCGCCGCCTGCACGGACAGTGCCGGGAGGCTCCGCGGCGCTGGCCGCCGTCTACGGCCTGCAATGGACCTCGCTCTCGCGCTTCGTCCACCAGCCCGACCGCATCGCGCTGCTGGCGCGACCCGAGCTGCTGCGCGTGCTGGCGGCCGTGGCGCTGCACCTGGAGCGCGACCGCGTCCGCCACAGCATCGGGCGCGGCCTGCGCGCCGCCGTCATCGAGCGCATCGGCGAGGGGGCCTACGCCGGCATCCTGGCCGCGGCGGCCGATGGTTCGGCGCCCGCGGCCGGCGGCCTCGCGATGTCCGAACTCGATCCGGACCTGCTGGCCACGCGCGGCTTCGAGGCGCTGAGCGGGAACGGCCACTGGCACAGCCGCAGCGCGCTGGCCTGGGTGCGGTTCGCACTCGCGCCGGCGGCCGCCGCGCCCGCGCGCGTCACGCGACCGAGCGACAGCGCCGGCGCCCTTCAACGTCTGTCCCTCTACTTTCCGGAGCATGCATGGCTGTTTGGCTTACCCATGGACCGTGCACTGTCGGCTTCGACGAAGGCCTGATCCGGGCCGCCGATTTCGCTCGCCTGGCCGATTCGGCGGCCGTCGCCGCCGCCGTGGCCGACGAGCGCGACCGGGTGCTCGCGCTGGCGCGCGCAGAGGCCGGCGCCCTGCTGGCCGCCGCGCGCGAGGAGGCGGCCGCGCTGGTCGCCGCGGCGCGCGACCGGCTCGAGCTGGCGCATAGCTCGGGCATGAACCAGGGCCTGGAGGATGCCGCGGCGCATTGGGCCGGCCAGGCGATGGCCGTCGCCGACGCACGCCGGCGCCACCTGTTTCGCCAGAGCGAGCGGCTGGCCGCGATCGTGTCGATGGCGGTCGAGCGGGTCATCGAACAGGAGGATCGCGCCGGCCTGTTCCGCCGCTCGCTGCGCACCATCGTCAAGCTGGTCAAGGACACGCCGATGCTGACCCTGCGCGTCACCGAGGCGGACCGCGACATCGCGCAAGGCGCCGTCGACGCGGTGAAGGCGCAGCTCACCGGCGGCCTGCCGATCGAGGTCGTGACGGACGCGGCGATGCGCGAAGGCGGCTGCCGCTTCGAGTCGGACGGCGGCGTCATCGACGCGGGCCTGGACACCCAGCTCGCCGCGCTGCGGCGCGCCGTGGCGCGGGCGGCGCAGCAGATGGCACGCGAATCGGCGGCGCAGGAGGACGCCGCGCAGGACGGCGCGCCGATGCTAGCCCTCGACTCGCAGCCGTCTGGCGATGCGGCGCCGACGGCCTGGCCGGCGGACATCGACGCCGCCGCCGGCGCCGCCGAACACGCGCTGGCGAGCCCGACATGACACCGCCGCCGCGCCCCGACGCGAACTTCCAGCGATTCGTGACGACGCTCGAGCAGGAGCTGGCGCACGAAGACGTGCTGACGCGCACCGGCCGCGTCTTCGAGGTCGTGGGCACGCTCATCCGCGCCAGCGGGCTGGACGCCAAGGTGGGCGAGCTGTGCGAGCTGCACGACGCGCGCGGCAACCTGCTCCAGCGCGCGGAGGTGGTGGGCTTCGGCCGCAACGGCGCGATCCTGTCGCCCTTCGGCTCGATGGGCGGCATCTCCGAGGGCACGCTGGTGGTGGGCACCGGCAAGCCCTTGTCCGTGCCGGTCGGCCCGCAGCTGCTGGGACGCGTCATCAGCGGCCTGGGCGAGCCGATCGACGGCCTCGGGCCGATCGTCTGCGAGGACTCGCGGCCCGTCTTCGCCGATCCGCCCGACCCGATGAGCCGCGCGATGATCGACCGCCCGTTGCCCACCGGCATCAAGATCATCGACGGCCTGATGACGCTCGGCGAGGGCCAGCGCATGGGCATCTTCGCGCCCGCCGGCGTCGGCAAGAGCACCTTGATGGGCATGCTCGCGCGAGGCGCGCAGTGCGACGTCAGCGTCATCGCGCTGATCGGCGAGCGCGGCCGCGAGGTGCGCGAGTTCATCGAGTTCATCCTCGGGCCCGAGGGCATGGCGCGCTCGGTGGTGATCTGCGCCACCTCCGACCGCTCCAGCATCGAGCGCGCCAAGGCCGCCTACGTGGCCACCGCCGTCGCCGAGCACTTCCGCGACCAGGGGCAGCGCGTGCTGCTGATGATGGACTCGCTCACGCGCTTCGCGCGCGCGCAACGCGAGATCGGCCTGGCCGCCGGCGAGCCGCCGGCCCGGCGCGGCTTCCCGCCGTCGGTCTTCGCGGAACTGCCGCGGCTGCTCGAGCGCACGGGCATGGGCCGCATCGGCTCCATCACCGCGCTCTACACCGTGCTGGCCGAGGACGAGAGCGGCGGCGACCCGATCGCCGAGGAGGTGCGCGGCATCCTCGACGGCCACATGATCCTGTCGCGCCGCATCGCC
>FSXQ01002257.1_pt1 | contig 30493 bp, 22 predicted proteins | sample 1638011 | NCBI WGS metagenome assembly FSXQ01 (sample SAMEA3914789, study PRJEB12502) | metagenome | biome: forest; material: soil | place: Canada | collected 2011-07-03 | depth 0.3 m | reverse complement strand
GGTCTGGCTGGCGAAGATCTGCGCGGTGGCGTGCTTCATCAGCTCGGCGCGCGGGCGCAGTGCCGCGATCGTCACGGGCACGTGCGGCTTGCCGCTGGGCGTCGTCTCGGGACGAGACGCGGGCGACGGCCCCGCCGTTCCTGGGCGGTCGTCGGCATCGCGCGGCGCGCGGCGCGCCGCCGGTTCGGACACCGCAGCGTCGCCACGATCGCCGAACACGGCGACGGCCGCGGAGCCGAGCAGGCCCGCGCCGAGCAGGAGATGGCTGGTCTTCATCGGGTCGCGCCGGCAGCGGCGTCCGGGGGGCCGGCCAAGTGCAGCGTGAAGCGCACGCGGGCCTCGAGGTCGGCGTGCCCGATGTCCTTGCGCCGGAAGTCGATCTCGTCGAGCGACGCGTAGGGCATCGCCAGCAGCACGCGTTCGCCGAACGCGCGGATCGCCGCGTAGCTGCCGGTGACGGGCAGTTGCACGGCGTAGGTCCAGAAGTGCCCGGCCTTGTCGTACGCCAGCTTGTAGTCGGCCTTCTCCAGCTGCAGGTGGCTCTGCTCGCCCGCGGTGAAGATGGCTTGCAGCGACGCGTCCACGCCGCGGACGTCGCCCAGCGCCGAGCGGAAAGCCTGCAGGCGCGCCTCGCCGGACGGCGCCGACGGCGCGCTCGCGGGCAGGCGCGGCGCGCGCGCACGCGCCTGCGCCCGCGCCAACGCCAGGCGCTCGGTGGCGACCTCCTGTGCCACGCGCGGCACCAGCACGCCCCAGGCGCAGGCCGCGAGCACGAGCAGCAGGCCCGCGGCCAACGGCAGCACGCGGCGGCGCGACAAGGCGAGCTGCACGCCGAGCATCGCGCGGGAGAAGCCGGCGGCGTTCATGGCGCGGCCACCCAATGCGCCTCGACCTGGAACCGCAACGGCAGGTTGGCGTCCTGCGCATCGACCTCGTGATGCACGAGGAACACGTCCACCAGGAACGGCTGCTGCTTGAGGCGCTGCACGTACTTCAGCATGTCGTCCACGGCGCCCACCTCCGCGACGATGCGCACCACCTCCTGGCGCGGATCGGGCTCGATCGACAACAGCGCGACGGAGTCCGGCGTGGCGTGCTCGATCGCGTCGAAGACGTCGGGCCACGGCATGTTCAGGCGCACGACCGCCGCGTTGACCGCATTGGCCTCGGCGTCGGGAATGGCGCGGCCCGCGGCGGCGCCCGCGCGCGGCGGCGCCGGCGGCGCCTCGAGCAGCGCACGGTCGCCGGAGAAGGCCGCCATGTCGCGCTGCGACGCCATCACCGCACCCGCGGCCGCCACGCACAGCGCCACGCCGGCGAGCAACGCCAGGCGCGTGCCGAGCGTGCTGGCGTGCCAGCCGCGTGCGGCGGACGCCGGCACGAACTCGAGTTGCAGTGCCTTCATCGTGCGGCCGTCCTGCGTGGCGCGGTCGGCATCTCGACCTCGCCGCCCACCAGCTGCAGCCGCGGCATGTCGATGATGGACGTCGGCGGATCCTCGCCCGGCCGCTCGCGCCAGCCGATCACGCGGGTCGGCGGCAGCACGCCCTCGCGCAGCGCGACCCGGCCCACCTGCTCGCGCAGCCAGCGCCGGTCGGCGCCCTGCTCGGGCAGGCGCATCGCGTGCAGCGCCCGCAGGTGGGCGCGCGGCTCGGCCACGGTGGCGGCGAGCGTGAGCAGGCCGTCGTCGACCACCGCCAGCCACGGCCCCGCCAGCTTCGCCCGCATCTGGTTCCAGGCCGTGACGAAGCGCGGCTCGACGCCGGCGAGCGGCATCCGGTGCGCGGCGGCCAGCGCGCGCAACGCCTCCAGCCGCGGGTGCGGCAGCGCGCTCGCGACGAAGGCCTGGTCGACACGCCCGTCCAGGGCCAGCGCCCAGTCGGCGGCGAGGTCGCCATAGAGCCGCTGGAACCGCATCGCCGCGGCGGCCTGGAGGTCGGCCAGCCGGGCACCATTGCGTGGCGGCTCGACGACGAAGACCCGCACCTGCGACGCGCCCAGACCCACCCACAGCGGCAGCCCCGCGGCCTTGACGCCGTCGAACAACGGCGCGCAACGCAGCACCAGCTGTGCGGCGTCGAGCGATGGATCCTGCTCCCACGCGACCTCGCCGACCTTCGTCCAGGCGCGCCCGAAGCCGGGGCCGGCGCGCAGCAGCACGGCCCCGCGCGACTGCAACGCGAGCTTCAGGCGCGCGCCCAGCAGCGCCTGCACGGAGACCGCGGGTCGCTCAGCCATGCTGCGTGACCCTTCGAACTTCGTCGAGCGTCGTCTCGCCGGTGCGCACCAGCGCGAGCGCCGCGTCGCGCAGGCTGCGCGTGCCGCGCGACCAGGCGAGCTCCTTGATGAGGCGGATCGGGCGCTTCTCCACCACCATCTCGCGAAGCTCGTCGCTCAGCACGAGGATCTCCGCGATGGCCTTGCGGCCCTTGTACCCGGTGCCGCGGCACTCGCCGCAGCCCGCGCTGCGCCGCAGCTGCCAGCCCGCCACGTCGCGCCGCGCCAGCCCCAGGCGCGCGAGCTCGGCGTCGGCGGGCACGAACGGCGCGGCGCAATGCGTGCAGCCCAGGCGCACGAGCCGCTGCGCCCAGATGCCGTTCAGGGCCGAGACGAACGCGTACGCGTCGACGCCCATGTGCGTGAAGCGGCCGAAGACGTCGAACACGTTGTTCGCATGCACCGTCGACAACACGAGGTGGCCGGTGAGCGCGGACTGCACGGCGATCTCGGCGGTCTCGCGATCGCGGATCTCGCCCACCATGATCTTGTCGGGATCGTGGCGCAGGATCGAGCGCAGGCCCTTCGCGAACGTGAGGCCCTTGCGCTCGTTGACGGGGATCTGCAGGATGCCCGGCAGCTGGTATTCCACCGGATCCTCGATCGTGATGATCTTGTCGCGCCCGTTGTGGATCTCGGTGAGCGCGGCGTAGAGCGTGGTCGTCTTGCCGGAGCCTGTGGGGCCGGTGACGAGCAGCATGCCGTGCGGCTCCTCCACCAGCTCGCGCAGCGTGCGCAGCGAGGTCTCGTCGTAGCCCAGCGACTCGAGCCGCAGCGCGCCGTGGGCGGCCATCATGGCGCGCTTGTCCAGGATGCGGATGACGGCGTCCTCGCCGTGGATGCTGGGCATGATGGACACGCGCAGGTCGATCTCGCGGCCGCCCGCCTCCACGCGGAAGCTGCCGTCCTGCGGCACGCGGCGCTCGGCGATGTCGAGCTCGGCCAGCACCTTCAGGCGCGAGATCACCTGCTCGGCCAGCTCCACGCCGTTCAACGAGGCGCCGTGGTCGAGCACGCCGTCGATGCGGTACTTCACGGCGAGGCCGTTGGAGGTGCTCTCGAGATGGATGTCGGACGCGCGTGTCTTCAGCGCGTCGTAGAGCGTCGAGTTGACGACCTTGACGGCCGGGCTCGCCGACTCGCTCACGGACACGAACGACAGCACCGCCGCCGAGCGTCCGTCGCGCCGCGCGGAGTCGTCCTGCACGACGCTGTCGGTCGCACGCACCGTCTCCTCGAGCTTGCCGAGGAAGGCCTGGATGTCCGACGCGAGCGCCAGGCGCACCTCGATCGGGCCGCGCGCCTGGCTTTCCAGCCACGTCAACAGGTCGGTGTCGAACGGATCGGGCATCACGCCGATCGCCGGCGCGCCGCCCTCCGGCTGCAACAGCGCGCACTGGCGCTGCATCGCGCGCGTCAACGGCAGGCGATCCAGTGCCGGTGGCGTCGCCAGCATCTCGGCCGACTCGATGACGGCCAGGCCGAACTCGCGGGCCAGCACGCGCAGCAGGCCGCGCGGCGAGGCCTTGGTCATGATCTCGAGCTCGTCGAGCACCGTGCGCCCGGTCTCGCGGGCGGCGACGCGCGCGCGCAGCAGCGTCTGGCGAGTGAGCACCGGCAGGCTCGTGCGGGAATCCTTCGGCCGCAGCGCGTTGGCCCGGGGACGCGGTGCCGTGCTCATGACAGGCTCTGAGCCAGGTCGAAGATCGGCATGTACAGCAGCACCACGATGCCACCGATGACCACGCCGATGCCGGCCATCAGCAGCGGCTCGAAGGTGCGCGTGAAGCGATCGATCCAGCGCGTGACCTCGCCGTCGTAGAACGCGGCCGAGCGCGTGAGCATGGCGCCCAGTTCACCGGAGCGCTCGCCCACGCGCAGCATGCGCAGCGAGATCGGCGTGGTGAGCCCGCTGGATTCGAACGCGACCGACAGCGGCGTGCCCGACTCGATCGCCGCGCACGCGACACGCAGCCGCCCGCCCAGGTCGTCGGACATCATCGCGAGCACGGTCTGGATCGCCGACACCACCGTGATGCCGCCTTCCAGCAACATGCCCATCGTCAGGTACAGGCGCGAAAGCTCATAGATGCGCACCCGCTCTCCCACGCCCGGCACCATCGCCAGCAGGCGCCCCACCCCGCCGCGCGCGAGCGCGCGCCGCACGCCCGCCACGACGGCGGCGACGGCGACCGCCACCCCCAACGCCAGCGGCACCGCATGGCCCGCGGCGAACGCGCCCCATTCGAGCAGCAGGCGCGACGCCCACGGCAGGTCGCGTCCGGCGTCCTGGTACACCACCGCGAAGCGCGGCACCACGTAGCAGACGAGGAACGACGCCACGCCGCCGCCCACCAGCATCAGAATCGACGGATAGATGGCGGCGCTGACGATGCGACCGCGCACGCCATCGATGCGCTGCTGGTAGTCGACGTACCGTGCGAGCGACCGCGGCAGGTCGCTGGTGCCCTCGGCCGCCTTCACGATGCCCACGTACAGCGGCGGGAAGCATTCCGGCTGCTGCGCGAGCACCGCCGAGAAGCGCCGCCCTTCGCGCAGGCCCGCGAGCAGGCGCGCGAGGATGGCACGGGCGCCGTCGCCGGACTCCTTCTCGAGCAAGGCCTCGAGGCCCTCGACCAGCGACAGGCCCGCCTCCAGCAACGCCAGCAGTTCCTGGCTGAACAGCACCAGCGACCAGTGCCGCGTGCCCGCGGCGCGCCGGCGCGGCCCGGCGGCCGGCGTGACCTGCGACGCGAACAGGCCGCGCGCGGCGACCTGGCGGCAGGCGTCCTGCACGTCGACGGCCTCGATCGACAGCTGCACCACCGAGTGGTCGGCCGCCAGGGCCCGGACGTCGTAGCGCATCGTCATCGCCGCCCGGCCTCCCCGCGGCGCGCGGCGGCCGCCACTCCGAACGAAGCGGCCAGGCGGACGACTCGACGCAGCGATGCCACCGTCACTCCTCGACCACGATGTCGGCCGCCTCGCCGGTGCCGCCGGGCTGGCCGTCCTTGCCGTACGAGACGATCTCGTACTCGCCCTTGGTGCCGGGGGCGCGGTAGACGTACGGATGGCCCCAGGGATCGGCGGCGACGTCCTTCTTCAGGTACGGCCCGTTCCACTTCTCCAGGTCGCCGGGGCGCTGCTGCAGCGCGGCCAGCCCTTCCTCGGTGGTCGGGAAGCGGCCGGTGTCGAGGCGGAAATTGTCCAGCGCCTTCGAGAACGATTCGAGCTGCGCGCGCGCCAGGGTCACCTCCGACTTGCCCACCTGCGCGAAGTACTTCGGCCCCACATAGGAAGCCAGCAGCCCGATGATCAGCACCACCACCAGCAGCTCCAGCAGCGTGAAGCCGAGAACGCGCTCGCGCACGGGGCCTCGCGGCGCGCGGACGCGCGGCAGGCCGGCGTGCGCCGGGAAGCGTTGTCGATGCGGCCGCGTCGCGTCGAGGCGCGCGCGGGCCGGGGCCGGCCGCGACCGCCATCGTGGCGGCCGCGGCTGGCCGTGCGTCGCGCGCGGCGTCGCGGTCAAAAGCCGATCCCCAGCACGACGCGCTGCGGCGACGGCGACTGGATGGTGGAGCTCTGGTCGCTGACGTCGTCGTACGAGAAGCCGTAGGCCAGCTGGCGCACGTCGTGGTCGTGCCAGAACTTCGCGTAGTGGTTGTTCGGCTCGGCCAGGTACCAGGCCGACGGCGTGGCCCACTTCGACGAGTCTTCCATGATGTGGCGGTTGAACGCCGCGGCCAGCTGGGCCTCGAGTGCGAGTTCGACCGTGGCCTGGTCGCCCGTCGCGTTCGGCTCGACGCGCGCCAGGGCGCCGTTGCCGCGGAACACTTCCACGCTGTTCGGCTTGTCGACGCGGTAGGTGCCGCCGGCGAAGGCGCCGTTCTTCAGGTCGACCTCCTGGAACACGAGCTGGTTGCCCGCCTGCACGGTGCCGGCGAAGCGGCGGGCGCCGCCCCACATGTCGATCACCAGTGGCGTGGCGGCATAGCGGGTCCACATCTGGTCGATGTAGGCGTCGTAGTAGTGCTCGTCCGGCTGCTTGGCGTCGAAGCTCGCGGCCGACGGCGACAGGATGCGCTTGGGCTGCACGGCGAGGGCACTGTGGAAGTCGCCGGGGGTTTCCAGCGGGTAGGCCGCGTAGATGGCCGCGCGCGACTGCGGGATGCCCGTCTGCTGGTGGAAGGTGCCGTTGGAGCCGTAGACGTCCACCAGCAGCGGGAAGCCGAACTGGTCGACCTGCGTCGTGTTGATCCAGATGCCGAGGCCGCCGTAGCTGAACTCGTACCAGTCGAACACGATGTCGAGGTTCGGGTCGCCGCCGTTGTGCACGTCCGGCTGCGTGAAGCCGCCGTCGGCGTGCACCTGGAAGTACAGCGGCGAGCCCATCGAGACGTAGATCCGTCCACCCGGCACCTTGGGCAGGCTGATGTGGCGACCCGACTGCGCCAGCGTGAACGCGGTGTTGGCGTAGTTCTGGCCGTTCTTCGTGAGGTGGCCCGGCGCGTCGTCGTCGGCGGCGGACATGTGCACGATGGTGCCGTCGGCCTTCACCCACGAATGCTGTCCCGTGACCGGGTCGTTGGCGGTGATGGTGATGTAGATCTGGTCGTCAGGCCAAGCGCCGTTCGTCAGGTTCTGCAGGTCGACATCGAGCAGGTCGGGCGTCACGGGGCCGGTCGGCTGCGTGCTGGCCGGGGTGACGGTCAGCGTCGCCACTTGCGAGGCCGCGCTCAGGCCCCCCGCGGTCACGATGACGTCGAAGGTGGTGCCGCTGTCGGACGTGGTCGTCACGGGCGTGGCGAAGCTTGCCGCGGTGGCGCCGGCGATCGGCGTGCCGCCCTTGCGCCACTGGAAGGTGAACGGGCCGGCGCCGTTCATGGCCACCGCGAAGTGCGCGGACTGGCCGGCGGTGACCGACTGCGACTGCGGTTGCGTCGCGAAGGTGGGCGCGGTGGCCACGGGGCCGGAGCCCCCGGACGTGCCGTCGCCATAGACCGCGAATTCCCAGAACGAGTAGCCGTACTGCGTGGCGCGCGTGACGCCCTGCAGGCGCACGTAGCGCGCGCTCACGGGCGCGAAGGTGGTGTCCTCGTTGCCGCCCGTGCCGTTGTTCCGCGTGATGATCGGGGCGCCGAAATTGGCGCCATCGGTCGACGTCGAGATCGTGTACGCCTTGCCGTACGCGTTCTCCCAGTTGATGACGATGCGGTTGATGGACTGCACTGCGCCCAGGTCGATCTGGAACCAGGCCTTGTCGTCGAAGTTCGACGAGAAACGCGTGCCGCCGTTGCCGTCGACCGCGTTCGCGGCCACGAACGGGCCTTCGTTGCCACTGGCGGTGGCCGCTTTCCCGGCCGCCAGGTTGGTGGCCGCGCTGGCGACGGCGGCCTTGCCCGACGATTGCGCGGTGCTGCCCGTGGCGGCAGTGCCCGTGCCTGCAGCCTGCGCCGCAGCGCCCGCCGCGCCCGTCTTGGCGCCGACAGCGCCCTGCGCCTGCGCCTGCGTCGCCGCCGGCACGTCGTACACCTCGAATCCGAACAGCGAGTAGCCGTAGCCCGACGAACGGGTCACGCCCTGGAAACGGATGTAGCGCGCGCGAACCTCGGTGAACGGCACGTCCTCGATGTTGCCCTTGCTGGCGCTCGTCGAGTAGACGACCGGCGCGGTGGCCCAGTCCGTGTTGTTGTTCGACACCTGGATCCTGTAGGCCGTGGCATGCGCGTCCTGCCAGTGGAAGATCACGCGGTCGAACGGCACCACGGCACCCAGGTCGACCGTCATCCACGCGGCGTCGTCGAAGTTCGACGACCAGCGCGAGGTCGGGTCGCCGTCCACGGCCATCGCCGCGGACAGGTTGTCGTTGGCATCCTGCTCGCCGCTCTGGAACGTCGGCTTGTGGAGCGCCAGGTCGACGGCGGCCGCGGCCGGCGAGAACGAGGCCGCGATGGTGTGCGTCGCCTGCACGTTGTCGAACGTGTAGGACGACACCAGGCCTTGCGACTGGCCGTCGACCAGCACGCTCGTCACCGCGAAGCCGCTGGCGGGCGCGAACGTGAACGCCTTGCTGGCGCCCTGCAGGACGCTGACGGCGCCGTTGGGAGCGATCGCGCCGTTGGCACCGGCCGATGCCGAGATGGCGAAGGCCGGCGTGTTCGCGGTCTTGTAGACCTCGAACTCGTGCAGCGAGTAGCCGTACGGCGTGCCGCGCAGGACGCCCTGCAGGCGCACGAAGCGGGCCGTCGTGGGGGTGACGGGGAAGTCTTCGATGCCGCCCTTGCCGGCGTTCTGCGTGTAGATCGGTTGCGAGAAGTTGATGCCGTCGTTGGAGGTGACGATGGTGTACTTCAGGCCGAACGCCGCCTCCCAGCGAAGGACCACGCGGTCGAAGGCTTGCGCCGTCCCCAGGTCCACGGTGATCCAGGAGGTGTCGTCCTGCGCCGAGGACCAGCGCGAGTTCAGGTCGCCGTCGGTCGCCGCGGACGCGGGGTAGCCGGCATCCTGGACGTTCTTGGCGGTGGCGAGCTGGTGCAGCGCCAGGTTGGCATTGGTCGACGGCGGCGGGTTCGTGCCCGTCCCGCCGGTGCCACCCGTGCCGCCCGTACCACCGGTGCCGCCCGTGACCGTGAGCGTGGCGCCCGCGACGGGCACCGTGCCCGCCGCGTTGGTCACCGTCGCCGTGAACACGGCGTTGTTGTCGGCGGCGGTCAGCGTCGCGGTGGTGAAGCTGGCGACATTGGTCGTGCCCACCGGGGTGCCGTTCTCGAACCACTGGAACGTCATCGGGGTCGTGCCGGTCACGCCGAACGTGAACGTCGCGGTGGCGCCGACGGCGGCAGTCTGGTTGGTCAGGCCGCTGGTGATCACCGGCGCGGTGGCCACCGGTCCGGTCCCCGACCCCGTTCCGGTACCGCTGACGCACATGGCCCAGCCCGGTGCGTTGTCGATCTTCTGCGACGACGTCTGGCCCGTGGAGTCGAGGAACCAGGCACGGCCCGCGTTGTCGGGGTCGTTGGTGCTCGTCCAGATCGTCCACGGGTTGTGGAACGCGCAGGCCGCGAAGTTGGCCGCGGCGATGCTCTGGGCCTCGGCCAGTGTGGGCAGGCGCATGCCCACCGACTTGCAGTACTGGGCAGCCACGATCTGCGTGAACTGGTCGTTGCCCGTGTCGGGGAAGGTCGTGGTCGTCTGCTGCCAGGTCAGCTGGCTGACGTTGTCCACCACGTTGGGAACGAACGGGCCGTCAGGCAGCTTCGGGATCGTCGAATGGTAGGTGCCGTCCTGCGGCGGCAGGAGCGTGTAGCGTTCCGTCGAGCCGCCGCATTGCGCCACGTCGTAGACCTGGAACTCGTACATCGAGTAGCCGAAGTCGCCGCCGCGCGTGATGCCGTGCATGCGCACCGAGCGCGCGGTGGTGCTCGGGAACGTGATCGACACCGGGCCCGCCTTTGTGCCCACGATGGTGGATGTCGAGGCGCCGTTGGGGATGACTTCCGTCCACGTCGCGTTCGGGTCGTTCACGCCCTGGTTGGACGTCTCGAGCTTGTAGGTCGCGGCGAACGCGGCTTCCCACACGATGCCCACGCGGTCGAACGTGGTCGGCGCGCCGAGGTCGACACCCATCCACGAATCGTCCACCTTCTGGGCCGAGGCCCAGCGCGAGACCTTGCTGTCGCCGTCGACGGCGAACCTCGAATTGTTGTTGGGGCCCTCCTCGCTGCTTTCACCCGTGGCCTTGCCCAACGCCAGGTTGGGGCCGCTCGATCCGCTGACCTGCAGGGCCGCGGCGTCGCTCAGCGCGCCCGAGGACGCGGCGTTGCTCACGCGAACCTGGTAGCTGCCGGCGTCGTCGACCGTCACGACCGGGATCGTGAAGGTGGGCGAGTTGGCGCTGCCGGCGATCGGCTGGCCATCCTTCAGCCATTGGTAGTTCAGCGGGTTGGAACCGGAGGCGACGACGAAGAACGACGCCGACTGTCCCTCGAAGACCGAGCGGGCCACGGGTTGCGTGACGATCGCGGGCGCGATCGCGGCCGCGACGGTCAGGCGCGCGCCGGTGGACGGCGGCGAGTTCCCCGCGGAGTTGGAGACGACGACCGTGAACAGCGCGCCGTCATCGCCGCTCGTGGCCGGCGGCGTGTCGTAGACCGCGCTGTTGGCACCCGCGATCGGGGTACCACTCTTGAACCACTGGTAGCTCAACGTCGGCGAACCGGCGGCCGTGACCGAGAACTCCGCCGACTGGCCGGCGACCACGGTCTGCTGGACCGGTTGGGTCGTGAACGTCGGCACCGCGAGCGGCACCACGGTGAGGATGGCCGGGTCGGATTCCACGTTGGTCGTGCCGTTGGACACGAGCACGCGGAAGTTGGCGCCGCTGTCGCCCAGCGCGGCTTGCGGCGTGGTGAACGTGAAGCTGTTCGCGCCGGGGATGTTGACGCCGTTCTTCAGCCACTGGTAGGTCAGCGTGCCCGAGCCGGCACTCAGCACCGTGAACGTGGCGGTCTGGCGCTCCGCGATGGTGACCGAGGCCGGCTGCTGCGCGACCGTGAGCGCGCCGGCCGACGGGCCGGGCACGACCAGCGAGCCGTTGGTTGCCGTCGGGCCCGTGATGGCCACGGTGGTGAAGCTCTGCGTGGCGCCGCGCAGGCCCGGAACGTCGGCCGTGACCGTCACGTTGCCGGGCACGAACGTGGAGCGCACGGCGAACTTCGCCAGGCCGCCCTCGAAGGACAGGTGCACGTCGCCCGGCGCGTGGTAGCCCTGCGGCAGCGCGTTGAGCACCGAGATGACGTTGCCGGCGGCATCGCGCACGTCGTCGACCGGCGTCGCGCCCTGCGGGAACGTGACGAAGCTGTCGGCGCCGCCGCGATAGACGCCCGTGGTGGGCGTCGACACGCCGAACGTGGCGATCTGGTTGAACGTCGGCACGAGGTGGCCGGCCGCATCGACCACGCGGGCCGTGACCAGCGCGGCATCGGTGCCGTTGGCCACGACCTGGAACTGCGTGCCGTCGGGGCGCACGATCTCCGGGGCGATGCTCAGCTCGACATGATCCGGCGTGCCGGCCGTGAACTGCGTGTCGATGACGGGCACGCCGTTGAACTGCGCCACGCGTCCGCTGTTGTCGAGGCATTCGGCCGCGATCTTGCCCGAGGCCCACGCCACGTTCCAGTGCACCTGGCGCGGCAGCGAGATGGAGTTCGGGCCGATGTCGTCGCCGACGACCGCGTTCTGCGGATTCGGCGCCTGGTCGGAGCCTTGCGGCACGTCGTTGATCAGCAGGCGCACGGCCGGGCAGTTCGAGAACGCGTTGACCGTGACGTTGCCCGAACGATTCCAGTGGTAGCCCAGGTGGACGACCGGCTTGGTGTCGAACGACGTCCAGGCCGCCTGGTAGATGTAGTACAGCAGGCGCGGGAACCGGTTGTGGTCGGTCATCGACGCCATGTTGCCGCGGATCATGAAAGGCGCGGAGCCCGGCGTGGAGCCGAACTGCGGCTGCGTGCCGGTAGGCAGGCCGTACGGCGAGTCCTTGACGATCGGGCCGTCGACCTGGGTCGTGATCTCGCCCGGGGTATCGGCGAGGTACCAGTGCGCGATGCCGAAGACGTTGGCGGCCAGGCCCTGCGACCAGTCCTTCACCGGCTTCGTGGCGAACAGCAGTTCGTAGTCGTAGAGCGAGCGCTGCACGCCGTCGCCCCAGTACTCGGCGCCGTAGACCGGCAGGTTGGGCACCTTGTCGCCCAGCTTGATGCCGACGTCGCACCCGTTGCCCGAGCAGCTGTGGATATCGCCGTTGGCGGCGACGTCGGTGCGGTCCGCCTGCACGCGCGGCTGCACCGGATCCCACGTGAGCGAGATCGACTTCAGCAGTTGCGCGAACGGCGTGTCCATCGTGCCGTTGTTGGCCTCCCAGGCCAGCACGGAAGGATTGTTCCGGTCATGGATGATCATGTCCCGGTGCAACTCCTTCTTCAGCTCCATGTCGGTGCCGTTCTCGTTGCAGTTGACGCGGTTGTTGCCGGTCTGGTCGGGGCAGATCGAGCCGAAGCCGTTCTCGCCGTCGCCGCTGGGCTGGACCACCATGATGCCGAGGTTGTCGGCCGCGCGCAGGAAGGCCGGGCCTTCGCTGGAATGGCCCGGGCGCCAGAGGCTGCCGCCGGCGTCGGCCAGCAGCTGCAGGTCGCGCCACTTGAGTTCCTCGGGCACGGCGGCGCCGAGCGCGGGATAGTCGTAGCGGCCCGAGCCGCCCCACAGGTGATGGGCGTGGCCGTTGATGATGGGGAAGTTGCTGTCCCACGTGATCGTGCGGATGCCCAGCGGCGTGGTGGTCGAGTCCACGACCACGCCGTTGATGCTCACCGTGCTGACCACCGTGTACATGTACGGCTTGCCGAACTCGCTGTTGTTCGGATACCAGAGATGCGGTGACGGCACCGTGATCGTCTGGTCGAACGTGGGCGGCGGGCTGGCCTTCTCGGGCGCGATCTTGTCGGGAGTGACGGGCAACGGGTTCGACGGCAGGCTGGTGGGGATCGACTGCACGGAAGTCCCCGGCACGAGCTGGCCGTCCTGGTCGTAGATCTGCGTCAGCAGCGTGACGGTCTGGGCGTTCGGATACTCGTTGCGCACGTTCGTCTGCACGCGCACCACCGCCTGCTCGTCGCTGGCGCTCAGCGTGGAGACATACGTTCCCCACGTATTGAGCGTCGCCCAGGTGTTCTGCGGGATGTGGACGCGGTCCTCGAGATACATCCAGACGGGCCGGTACAGGCCGCTGTCGGATTGCCCGAAGCGGAACGAACCCGAGAAGGCCGGGCTCACGTAGAAGGTGTCGCCGCGCGCCACCTGCACCGCCAGCACGTTGTCCACGTTGCCGAACTTCACGTAGGGCGTGAGGTCGACGATGAACGGCACGAAGCCCTGCACGTGGGTCGCGTTCGGGTTGACCAGGCTGTTGGTGGGCAGCAGCTGGCCGTTGATGTAGACCTGCGTGCCCTGGTTGGCGCCCTCGAACTCGACGAACACCTTGCGGTTCGAAAATGACTGGTCAAGCTTGAAGTGCTTGCGATACCAGTTGTGCGCGCCCGTGAGCTGCCCTTCGCCACCGCCCGAGGGCAGGTTCAGGAAGGTGTCGTTGTCCGACGGGCTCTGCGGCACGCCGACGTCGGTCCAGCCATCGGCCGTGTTGGCCGGCGAATCGTCGTAGCTGTTCAAGGTGGGCGCCAGGCTATCGACCTGCTTGTCCTTGAGATAGCGCCACGGCGTCTCGCCGAGATTGATCGTGACCCGGTTCGACGGAGGCACCGGCGCCGCGGCTCTCGCCGCCTGCAGACCCAGCACCGCCGTCACCGCGGCAACCACGGACGCGACGACTCGCCGCCACCCATCAAGAGTGCGAAATGACACGTTGATTCCTTCGCCCAACAACTCGACGGATGCGCGCCGTCAACGCGGGAAGCGCGTCATTCAGGAATTGATCGAGACAATTCCTGGAACCGCTTCCAGGCACGGCAGTGTAGGAAGCCGCTCATCTTCTGCAATCGGGCCATTTGTAATGGGCGGTAATGACAAATCGATCGCAACTTTCTTCAATGAGGGTCAATCCGCTGATCCGTGTCGTTAATAATTTGCTGTTAATTGAATTTAAGAAGGAATTCCCAAGTTCATTTTTTGTTAATTGAAATGCAAATGGAAGTCTTCGCAAGATCCGACAAGCCAACGCGATACCAATTGCAGACGAGTGAGACATGCGTCACGGATCTTGCGTGCGGTGGTATCGAAATGGTCGGCTGGAGCGTCTGTACAAGTCGACACATTCGGGGCGCCTACCGCGTCGTCGACCGCCGCCTGGCGGTGCCATCCTGGGTATCGGTCGACGCGTTTCCACGTGTCGGCACCCACCGATCCGCTGCCGCGACCCTCCCCTGGTCCAGAGCCAGGACGCAGCCGGGTCGCATACACCACCCCCGTATTCAGAGGACTCATCCCATGACCATCCCGCGCCAGCTTCGACTGTCCACGCTCGCCCTTCTCCTGCCCACCCTGGCCGCGGCACAGTCGGCCCCGACCTGGACCGGCACCTGGGGCGCCGCCCCGATGTCCGACGGCGGCGACGTCTTCGGGCCCGCGCAGACCGTGCGCCACGTCGTGCACGCCAGCGTGGGCGGCAACGTGGCGCGCGTGCGCTTCTCCAATGAGTTCGGAAGCGCGCCGGTCACCTTGAGCGACGTCCAGGTCGCCCTCGCCGCCACCGGCTCGTCGATCCGCAGCGGGTCGTCGAGGAAGGTCACGTTCGGCGGGGCGTCGACCGTCACGATCGCGCCCGGCCAGGACGTCAGCAGCGACGCCGTCACCTTCACCGTGCCGCCGTCGGGCAACGTCGCGATCAGCTATTACCTGCCGCAGCGCACGTTGATCCAGACCTATCACCAAGTCGAGAACGCGGACGACTGGGTCGCCAGCGGCGATGTCAGCGGCAGCACGGCCATCCCCGTGGTGTCGACGCATTCCAGCGAGTTCCTGCTCAGCGGCCTGGACGTCCAGGCCGCCACGCTGCGCGGCGCCGTGGTGACGATCGGCGCGTCGATCACCGACGGCTATCAATCGACCTACGGCGCCAACAGGCGCTGGCCCGACGACCTCGCCGCGCGGATCAATGCGGCCGGCGTCGGCGTGGGTGTGGGCGTGGTCAACGAGGGCATCACCGGCAACGGCTTCCTGCAGAACGGCGCCGGCACGAGCATGCTGACGCGCTTCACGCACGACGTGCTCGGCCAGTCCGGCGTGCGCTGGGTGGTGATCTCGGACAACCCGATCAACGACATCCTGGATCCGTCCGGCCCACCCACGATCGCCGCGCTGACCGCGGGCCTGTCGCAATTGATCGGCAAGGCGCACGAACAGGGCGTGGCCGTCATCTGCTCGACGCTCACGCCCTTCAACGGCTACGTGAACGGCACCCAGAAGTGGACGCCAGCGCTGGAGACGGTGCGCACGCAGTACAACGCGTTCGTCAAGGCTGGAAACGGCTGCGACCAGGTGCTCGACCAGGACGCCGCGACGCACGACCCGGCGGATCCGACGCGATACCTCCCGGCGTATGACAGCGGCGACCACCTGCATCCGGGCGATGTGGGCTACCAGGCGATCGCGAACGCCGTGAACCTCGCGTGGTTCTCGCAGACCGTGGCGCCCTCCGGTCCGCAGCCCGGCGCCATCTACCACCTGGTCAGCGCCGGCAGCGGACTGGCGCTCGACAACGGCGGATCGACGAGCGTGAGCGCGCCCATGACGCAATGGTCCGACGATCCCGCCAACATCAACCAGGACTGGCAACTGGTCAGCGTGGGCGGCGGCGCTTTCGCCCTGGTCAGCGGGCGCAGCGGCATGGCGCTGGACAACGGCGGCTCGATGACGAACGGCACCGCGGTCACGCAATATCCCTTCGACCCCGCCAACATCAACCAGCACTGGCGGCTCGTCGATGTCGGCAACGGTCTCTACCACCTCGACGTGCAGACGAGCGGCGACGCACTGGACAACGCGGGACGCGCCACGCTGGGCAGCGTGGTCACCCAGTGGCACGACGACGGCGTCGCGAACGTGAACCAGAACTGGCGCTTCGAGTTCATTCGAAGGGCCAGCGCCACGGGCATCGCGGCGCGTCTGCCCTGAAGCGCCTCGCGTGCGCTAGCTAGCCGCGCAGCAGGCGGCGCACGCGAGTGTCACGCAACCACAGGGCGCCCCAGGCCAGCGTGGCGATCACGATCGCGGCCAAGACGGGCGCGACGGCGCCCTGCCCGATCCGCACATGGGTGGCGATGGCGCCGCCCAGGTACGCGGTGATCAGGATCGCGCCCACGAAGGACGTGCGCGGGATCGCGTACAGGATCGTGGAGGCCAGCAGCGCGGCACCGATCCCGCGCCACAGGGCGACGGACGCGGGAAAGCCGATCTCCGCGGCGCCGTCGACGACCGCGGGAATCGCCAGGAACTGGAACGTGCCATCGACCAGGAGGGCCAGCGCGACCAGCGCGCCGATGCCGATGCCGAAGCGGCGCGCCGTGGCGGAGACCGGTTCGTCGACCGGATGCGAATGGAGTGGGTTCATCGTCGAAGTCAGGTTGGAGCGACAGCCGTGTCGCCTTGCTTCACGGTCGGTGTCACGAAACGGGGATCGTGGCCCGGCGCGCGCCACGAAGAGTCGGACTCTACTCAACATTGCGCTGCTGGCAGCACTGGCTCGCATGTCCGTCGCAAGCCGGTGCAAGGCTTCATCGCAGGGCGTCAATCCATTCGATGAATCGATTCGACTAATTAAATGGAATCGATTCCACTAAATTGACAAATCATTATGTCCGCAATTGATCGACAACGTTCATATCCCGCTCTTGTACGATCACCGGCATCAATCTTGTCACGAATCTTCAAGCCGCACGGCGCCGCGCGCGCAACGCCCGTCAGCGGAGCGCCTGCGGTCGACGCAGAGACAGCGGCGACGTCGCGACGAATTCCTCGTGGATCTGTTCGGTCGACTCGAGGTTGCGCAGCGCACTGTCGACGGCCAACAGCGCGACGCCCACCTGCCGCGTGGGATCCTCCTCGACGTCGATGTCCACGGCGAGACGTTGAGAACGGGCGTGGTCGACCAGCGCGTGGCGCAGGATCGCGGCCGTCCAGCGAAAGAATTCGACCCGGCTGCGCCACTTGTCCCCGTGCCGGTGGGACAGCCGGATCAGCGCGGCCCGAACGAGTGCGGCCGCCTCGTAGCGCTCGTCATTCGACCGCTGCAGCAAGGCCGACGTGACCTTCAGCAACTCCACGTGGATGACGGGCAGGAGGCTCTCGAGCGACTCGCGCTCGTCCTCGCTCCAGCGGCGCCGGGCGCCAGCCGCGCGGTCGTCCCGGAACGGCGAGGCCTGCGGCGCTGCCGCTTCGCGCTCGGCTGTCCTCGGAGAGTCGTTCGGGCCGGGTTCGGACGGCAGGCCGTGAATCGCGCGGCGCATCAGTAGCTGATCCCGAAGGCCATGTGTTCCGGCTTGATGCCGATGATCGACGAGCTCAGGTCGTCGACATCGTCGAAGGCGAAGCCGTAAGCCAGGTGCGCGATGCTGTGGTCGTGCCAGAACTTGGCGAAGTAGTTGGCCGGCGCGGTGCGGTAGTAGTCGTCGACGATCGTCCAGTTGGCATAGTTCTCCATGACGTGCCGGTTGAATGCCGCGCAGACCTGCGCCTCCAGCGCCTTCGTCACGCTCACCTCCTGGCCCGTGAGGGTGTCCGCGGCGAACGCCATCGATCCGGCGCACAGCAGCAGGTCCTGGGTGGTCGGACGCGCCACGGTGTAGGTCTGCGGCCCGGCGTAGGCGCCGTTGTGCAGGTCGACCTCGCTGAAGACGATGTTCGTGGCGCTGGTCGTGCCCGTGTACTTGTTGCTGTTGTTGTTCAGCAGCGGCGTGAGCGGCGTGCTCGCGTATTGCTTCCAGATCGCGTCGATGTAGGCGTCCATGTAGTGCCCGTTCGGCCCGTCCTTGGTGAACGACGCGTGCGCGGGCGCCCAGATCCGCAGCGGCGAGAGCGCCGGGATGGGCGGGCTGTCGATGGATGGCATCTGGAAGATCGCCGGCGTCTCCGCGGCGAACTCGGCATCGATCTGCGCGATCGACTCGGTGATGCCGGTCTGCTGATGGAACGTCTTGTTGTTGCCCCAGACGTCGAGCGTCATGGGCAGCCCGAACATGTCCACCTGCGTGGTGTTGATGAAGATCGAGTCGCCCGGCTTGTTGCCCCACGCGAATTCGTACCAGTCGTAGTGCGTGCTCGAGTTTGGGTCGGAGGCGTTGAGCGGGTTCGGGCCGCCGTAGCCGAGCGGCGCGCCGGCCTGGATCGGCATGTACAGTGGCGCCCCCAGCGAGATGAAGACCCGGCCACTGTTGAGCGGCGGCAGCTTGAGGAGGTGGCTCTGCGCCAGCGTGAACGCGTAGTTCGGATAGGTCTGGCCGTCGGGGCCCTTGATCGCGTTGGCCGCGGTGTTGTCGGCCAGGGCTGACGCGTGGACCGCGCCGTCGGCGCTCACCCAGGCACGCCCGCCGCTGACGGGATCCAGGCCGATGACTTCGACGTAGATCTGGCTGTCGGCCCACGCGCCGTGCGTGTTGTTGTTCAGGTCGACGCCGATGAATCCCGGATAGACGGTATACGAGGGGAAGGTATCGACGCTCAGCACTGCGTCCGTCGACGGCGTGGGGCCGCTCGCGTTGGACACCACCACGCTGAACTTCGCGCCATCGTCCGGTGCCGAGATGCTGGGCGTGTTGTAGCTCGCCGACGTGGCGCCCGTGATCGCCACGCCATCGCGCCGCCACTGGTAGGAGAACGGGCCCGTGCCCGAAGCGGTGACGGAGAACGTCGCGGTCGTGCCGATCGTCGCCGTCTGGCTGGTGGGCGCGGCCGTGATCTTCGGCAGCGCCCCGCCGCTACCGCCGCTGCCGGCTGCGGCGGTGGTCGTCGCGGTCAACTGGGCCGACGCCGCGGAGGCACCCTGCGCGTCGAGCGCCTCGACGAGGTAGTAGTACGTCGTCGCGGCGGCGAGGTTGCTGCTGGTGTAAGCGGGCGACGTGAGGCCCGCGATCAGCAGGTTGGCCGACGTCGGGGTGAAGCCGCTCGTCGTGCTGATGTACACGTTGTACCCGCTGATGCTGCAATTGGCCGGGGGCGTGACGGCCGCCCAGTCGATCGCCAGCGAACTGGACGTCGCCGCGCTCGAGACCAGGCCGCCCGGGGCCGCGGGAACGGCGGCGCAGGCGACCGGTGCCGCTGCGGTCACCGTCAGCGTCACCGGCGTGCTGGTCACCTGCTGGCCCGCGGCGTTGCGCACGACGACATCGAATGCCTGCCCCGACATCTGCGTCGTCGTGGCCGGCGTCGTGTAGCTGGCGCTGGTGGCCCCGGCGATGTCGGCGCCGTCGCGCTGCCATTGATAGGTCAACGACGTGCCGCTGGCGACGACGCTGAACGTGGCGGCCTGGCCAGCGGCCACCGTCGCCGCGACGGGCGCGGCCGTCACGACCGGCGCAACGCCACTGCCCGCGTTGGGCGCGCCACCGCCCGAGGATCCGCCGCCGCCGCCGCAGCCGGCGAGCAAGCCGAGCGTGATCGCGCCGATGACGATGTTCAGGCCGGCCGGGCGCCCGCGGGCACGCTCCGGCGCGCGCGCGAGGAAGGAGTTCTTGTTGTTCATGAGGCGTGCGTCAGGGAGACGGCCTCGACGCGGTGCGACGAAGCCGTGGTGGGGAGCGAATCGTGCCACCGCAGGCGCCGCCAATTCATCCAACGAGTTCTTGAATTGCCGCAGCCGGTAGTGATTGATTCCGTTTGAGTGGAAACGTTTCCATTCGACAAAGGATTGTTCGGCTCGCGCCTCCCAAAGCACGTAACCAATTGCAAGCGCGGTGCGCGAAATGACGGCGTTCAGCAACGAGCAGCCGGTCCTGGGCGAGCCGGAGCCATCGCGCAGGCGTGGATTTCATCATTCGCAAGATCATCCAAATCCATATCATTGGACGAATGCATCGAGCGGTCACGACCGTGGCGCCGAGCCCTGTTGCAGGGTGTTTCAATCCTGTCGCTCTTCTGACGGAAGCGTCGAAGGCGCCCGCCTGCCTGGTGCAGGCAACGCATCGTCGAGACGCGATGCGATCCGGCGGGAAAGGCGTCGACGGAGACCTCGGGGCAAGGTCTCGCACGTCGCGCTGCGGTCCCGCCGGCAGCCGCGGACGCTACTTCACGAGAAAGTCTTCAGGCTGCTTGCCGGCCTGCAGCGCGGCCTTGAACCAGCCGGGGCGCGGCCCGCGGCCGCTCCAGACGTTGCCCGCGCCATCGCGATACTTGACCGGCACGCGGCTGACCACGCTCGAATTCTGCCGCGAGGAATCCTTCATGCCGGTGCCGAACAGGTCGGCGGGCGTCAATCCGTAATGGTCGATCGCCTCGCGGATGCGCGCCAGCACGCCCGCGACTTCCTTCGCCCTGACCGCCTCGGCTTCCTTCTTCAAGGCTTCGATCTGCTTTTGCAGTTCTGCATATGACTTACTCATTTGGACCCCCAATGCAAGACAATTGAACATTCTAAGGTCTTGATTAGATTTATCTATTCCCCGAATCTAGGGAATAAATCATCGCCATATATATTGGAAAGTCGTTTCAAAAACAATTCCGAGTGATTTCCAGAAAGGAATCGCCCGGATTGCCAGCGCCAGTCGAGCCAGCCTTCGCGTCGCGCCACGCACGTGACGGTTGCCGGCCGGTCGCGCCGTCGCCCGCGGGTCGCAAGCGGCTCGCAATCGCATTCAAGGATTTCGCGCTCGAGGCAGGTAACGTCGCACCGCGGGCCGGGTCGATGCCGACGTCCGCTGCAGGAAGATCGGGAACTCGATCGCCGCCAGCCGGTCTGAAAGGCGGGGTCGATCGATGCAGGTCGGTCGCGCCCCGAGCCCTCCCTGCCCGAAGGACACATGAAACCAGATCTGAAGCGAATGGCGGTTGCCGCCTGCACCGTCGTCGCGATGTCGGCGCTCGCGGCCGGCGAAGCGCTGCCCCCTGTCGTGAAGGTGCTCGAGGAGCGCGGGGTGTCGGACATCAAGGAATTCAAGGCCGGCAACGACGTGCGCGGCTTCGCCGGCACCGCGGCCCAGCGGCCGTTCGTGGTGTACGTCACCAGGGACGGCAACGCCATCGTCGGCACGCGCATCGACGCGCAAGGGGCGTCCCTGGACGCGAAGACCGTCGACGACCTGGTGGTGCAGCCCATGGAGGACGCGACGTGGAAGCGGCTGGAGTCCTTGAACTGGGTTCGGGAAGGACGCGCGGACGCGCCACGGGTCATCTACATCTTCACCGACGCCGCCTGCCCCTGGTGCCACCGCTTCTTCGACGCGGCCAAGCCCTGGGTTGCTTCAGGCAAGGTGCAGCTGCGACAGCTGTACGTGGGCGTCATCCGGCCCGACAGCGGCGCCAAGGCGGCCGCGATCCTGACGGCGCCGAACCCCGTGGAGGCGGCCGAGCGCAACGAGCGCGACTTCGACAAGGGCGGCATCGCGCCGTTGGCGACCATCCCGGACGAGGTCAAGCGGACGCTCGACGTCGACCTGCAAGTGATGGGCCAGAACGGATTCCGCGGCACGCCGGGCCTCGTCTACCGCGTGCCGGGCGGGCGCATGAAGTCGCTCGGAGGCTTTCCGCAGGGCGACCAGATGGCCGAAGTGCTCGGGCCGCGCTGAGCGGCCCTCTTCCCCAAGAACCCCGACGAACTCCACGAGAACCTGCCCATGGCGCTTTCACTGAGAGAACTCCTTGCCCACAGAGACACGCTCGTTCGACAGATCCAGCAGGCGCAGTCGGCGGCCAGAGCCGACGCCGTCGCCCGCGTCCTGGCGCTGATGTCGGAACACGAATTGACCGTCGCCGATCTCGGCGTCGTGCCCTCGGGAAGCCCGAGCCGCGGCATCAAGATCGCGCCGAAGTTCCGGGATCCGGCCAGTGGTTCGACATGGACGGGGCGCGGCCTGAAGCCGAAATGGCTGGCTGTCGCGATCGCGCAAGGCAAGACGCTGCAGGACTTCGCGATCTGAGCCCGCGGCGGCCACGCCTCAGGAGCTGAACGCCGCCTTGATCTGGTTGAACGCATACGGCGCGTACATCGCCGAGCCGTACAGCAGATAGGACGACACGGCCTTCAGCGTGACGCCGGCCTCGGCGCCCTTGCCGTTGAAAGCGGCCCAGAGCGCGTACAGCCCGAAGCCCATGAACATCGCGAGGATGGCGATGGTGCCGAGGAAGGCCACCAGGCGACTCGCGCTGGCGCTGGAGCCGGGGTCGGCCGCCGGCGGCGCGACCACGGGTGCAGGGCCGGCCGGTGCGACCACGGGCGCGGCGCCGACAGGCCCCGCCGCGGCCGCGGCCGCAGCGGGGCCCGGCACCACCGCGACCGCCGCCTGCACCAAAGCGACGGGCGCGGGCGACGGGTTCTTCTCGGACAACGCGTCCGACAGCGACCAGTTCGCGGACTTGTTGAGCTTCACGATCGGCACGCCCACCCCCAGGACGAAGATGCCCAGCACGAAGACGAGCGTGAGTTCGGGGACGTAGGTCAACTCGGGTTTGGCGTGTGGCGTTGCCACCGCCGCGCTGGCCGCATCGGCGGCCAGGGTCGCCGCCTTCGCCGCGGCGAGGGCGGCATTGGCCACGACCGCGGCGTTCTGAGCCGCCGCGAGGGCGTCGGACACGTCGCTCGCGCGGGCCGGCGAGACGCCCAGGCAGGAGACGATCAAGAGAGCGGCGAGGAGGTGGCGCATGAAGTTCTCCGGTTGAATGTCGCGGCCATCGTAGGCAGGCCGTCGCGCGGCCACACCCTCAAACTTGGGGAGACGCAAGCCTCGGGACAGCCGCCCCGTTCTCGCCCGCGAACGGCTCGCGGAGGGCGGTGTCACGGTTGTCGGGGACAATCGCGCCACGCCCGCGTCCGGCGAGGGGACGCGCACGTCGCCGCCACGAGCGGCTGCCAGAACAACGATCGCAATGAAACTGCTGTCCCGACTCCCCCTGCGCGCCCTGCTCACGCTGCCCTACGTGGCGCTGGTGCTGGGCACCGCCATCGTCATCGGCGTGCTGTCGTACGCCGCCGGCCGCGACGCGGTCGACAACCTCTCGGGGCAGCTGCTCACCGAGACCGTGCACCGCATCGAGCAGGCCGTCGAGGGCCACGTGTCCGGCTCGGCCGCCGTGCTCGAAGTGGCGTTCCCCAAGGGCATCGCCGCGCCCGAGTCCATCGCCGACGAACTGCCGGCGCTGCGCACGCGGTTCTGGCTGGCCACGTCGGTGCATCGCGACCCGAACAACTACGCCTACTACGGCGACCGCAACGGCCGCTTCATCGGCCTGTGGCGCTCGTCCGAGACCGACGCCGAGCTGCGCCTGCGCACCGAGGGCACCGGCCCGCGCAGCCTGTACCACTACAGCGGCATCAACGGCGACATCGGGCACGCGGACGTCGAGACGCGCATCTTCGAGCCGCGCGAACGCCCCTGGTACAAGGCCGGCGCCGCCAACACGCTGCAGACCTGGACGTCCATCTACATCGACTTCAAGCTGCAGCAGCTCGTGGCCACGCGCGCGCGGCGCGTGACCGACCGCAACGGCGCGTTCGCGGGCGTCGTGGCCACCGACCTCTCGCTGCAGCAGGTCACCTCGTTCCTGCAGCGCCTGGCGCTCTCCAGCAACGGCGTGGCCATGGTGATGGAGAAGGACGGCAACCTGATCGGCGTGTCGCGCGGCCCGCACATCAAGAAGCAGGCCGACGGCACCAACGTGCGCCTGAACGCCAGCGACTCCAGCGACCCGATGGTCAAGGCCACCTACGCCGCGGTGCGCGTGCTGGCCGATACCTCCGCCGACGCCCTGCCCCACACCACCGCCTTCAACGGCCCCGACGGCTCGCCCGTGCAGGTGGGCTACGCGCGCCTGACCGACGAGGCCGGGCTCGACTGGCTGATCATGGTGGCCGTGCCGCGCCAGGATTTCCTGCACGGCATCCTCGACAACTTTCGCCGCACCGTGCTGCTGGCCGTGGTGGCCGCGGTCATCGTGATGCTCACCGGCACGCTGGTGCTGTCGACCGTCACGCGCGAGCTGCGCCACCTGGCCGCGGCCGCGCGCCGCGTGGGCCAGGGCAGCATCGCGGCGCTCGGGGAGTCGACCCGCAAGGACGAACTGGGCGACCTCGCGCGCAGCTTCGCCGACATGCAACGGCGCCTGCTCACCGACCCGCTGACCGGCCTGGCCAATCGCGAGGCGCTGCTGCGACGCGTGGAGGATCGCATCGTGCAGCAGCGCCGGCGCGGCGACCCGCGGCCGTTCGGCGTGCTGTTCGTCGACATCAACCACTTCAAGAAGATCAACGACGAGTTCGGCCACGACATCGGCGACGCCGTGCTGCAGGAACTGGGCCGCCGGCTGTCCGCGGCCGTGCGCGCCGACGACCTGGTGGCGCGCTTCGCGGGCGACGAGTTCCTCGTGCTGCTCGACTCCATCGAACGCCGCGAGGACGCCGAACGCGTCTGCGCGACGCTCGAGGACGTGCTGCGCCAGCCGCTCGAGGTGCTGACCGGCAGCAGCTCGCTCGCGCCGGCGCTGGGCGCGGCCATCGGCGTGGCCGTCTATCCGGAAGACGGCCAGGACGTCGAGACGCTGGTGCGCCACGCCGACCAGCAGATGTACCTGCGCAAGCGCGGCGACTGAGCCCTCATTCCACCGCGCCGATCGTGCAGGCCGCGGTGTTGCGCGCCACGCCGCGCTGGTCGGTCGCCGCGCAGCCGTGGCCCGCCTTGCGCAGCGGGCTCGCGGCGGCGGGCGCGACCGTCGGCGTCGGGCCGCCGTTGGACGCGAGCGCGCCGAGCTGCGGATCGACGAAGCGGATGCCGGTCACGCACGCGTTGTCCTGCAGCCCGCCCACCGGACGCTTCTGCGGCCACTGCACGTCGGCGCTGCCCGAACCCGGCGCGAAGAAGCACTGCATCGGCGAACCGGCGTCCTTGCTCAGGTTGTTGGCGAACACGGTGTTGGTGACCGGCATGGGCAGCGTGCCGGCGATGGCCGCGCTGAAGTAGCCCGGCCCGCCCGACGACTGGTTGCCGCTGAACGTCGCGTTGTTGATCCAGCCGGCGGCGCCCGCGCCGGTGACCATCAGCGCGCCGCCCAGGCCCAGCGTCGCGGTGTTGCCGGCGAAGGTGGTGTTGGTGATCTCCGGCGTGTCGGACACCAGCATCGCCGCACCGGCCGACACCGCCACGTTGGCATCGAACGTGGACGCCGTGATCGCCAGTGGCTTCGCGTTCTGCACGTACAGCGCGCCGCCGCTGCGCGCGTGGTTGCCCTGGAAGCGCGAGCGGTCGAAGGTGGTGGCTTGCGGTGCGCCGTCGGCCGTTCGGAACAGCGCGCCGCCCAGCTCGTCGGCCGTGTTGGCGCCGAACACGCTGCCGCAGACGGCCTGCGCGCCGTCGGCGCCACCGTCGATCGAGATGGCCCCGCCATTGCCGCCCGCGCCGCCCTGGTTGGCCTGGTCGACGCCCGCGCATCCGGACGCCGCACCGCCCATGAAGTTCTGGCCGCTGCCGCTCGCGCGGTTGGCGGAGAACTGGTCGTTGACGAAGCGGCCGTCGCTCTGCAGCAGGCCCACCGCACCGCCGTTGGACGCGCTGTTGCCGTCGAACGTGGAGCCGACGATCGCGACGTCCAGCGACGCGGCCGCGTAGATCGCGCCGCCGCCCACGTCGGGGCCGGGGCTGGCCGCGGCGTTCGCGTGGAAGACGACGTCCACCACGTGCAGCACGGCGTCGCGCACGTAGACCGCGCCGCCCGCGCCGTCGGCCCAGCCGTACGCGCAGCTCGCGTTGGACGGATTGGGCGCCACGTAGCGCGTGCCGCTCGCCTTCCCGCCGGTCAGCGTCAGGTGCTGCAGCGTCAGGCCGACCCGGTTGGTGCGGAAATTCGGGTTCACCACCTCGATGAGGCGCACGCGGCCGCCGCCATCGAGCGTCACCTTGCCGCCGCCGTCGATCACGGTCGCGCGCGTGGCGGGGACCTCCAGCGTCGCGTAGAGCGGGATGGTGGCGGCCGCGGCGCCGCAGTTGAACGTGATGGTGCCGGACGCGTTGATGGCCGCCTGCAGGGCCGCGCCCGTGCAGCTGGCGGCGGTGCCGTTGCCGACGATCCGCGCGCCGGTCGTGGCGGCCGCGGCGATGGGCGCGGTGCAGACCGCCGCGGGCGCCGCGAGCGCCGCGGCGCTGGCGGCGATCGAGGCGCCGGCGAGGAGGGTATTGCGGAACGCGGCAGGGAAATGCATCGGGACGAACCTTGGGGCTTTGAAGGACAGTCGCGATTCTGCGAACCGCTTCGACGGCTTGCCAGCGTCGTGCTCTTCCGTATCGGCGACGTTACGCGCGCCTCACAGCCGTAGCGCCGCGATACGGTTTGCAGGGAACTTGCGTGATCACGCGCCGTCTACCGCGGCGATGGCTGAACGAGTGTCCATGCCGCGTCACTTCTTGCTCGGCACCGCGGCCATCGAGCGTCGGATGCCCTCGGCGTACGGCGTCTTCCCGATCGGTCCGATGAGCCCTCGCAAGGCCGAGTCGTCCATGATCACCGGCTCGGTCATCAGGTAGTTCATCTCGACGGCCTCGCGCATGAACTTGTCGAACAGGCCGATCACGCGCAGCAGGAACTTGCCGGCCATGCGGCGCTTCAGCGGGCGGCCGCTGATGCGTTCCATCTCGCTCACGAGCGCGCGCTGCGTCGTGACGCCCGCGCCCGCCAGGTGCCACGTGCGGCCCCAGGCGCCGGCGTTGTCGACCAGCTTGGCCACCACCGGTCCGACGTCGGGCACGAACACGAACTCGTGCGGCGCGTCCAGCGGGGCCAGCATGTCGGCCGTGCCGCCCTGCACCGCCGCCACGATGGCGCCGTGCAGCAGGCTGCGGTCGACGCCGGGGCCGTAGAAATCGGGCAGGCGCAGCACCGCGCCGTTGATGCGGCCGTCGGCGTGCGCCTGCAGCAGCAGGTCTTCCTGCGCCTTGCGCATGCGGCCCTTGAACGTGTGCGGCTCGCGCGGATGGTCTTCGCGGACGGGCGTGGTGCGGGCGCGGCCGTACGGGTACACGGTGCCGATCAGCAGCAGGTTGCGCACGCCCGCGGCGATGGCGCCGTCCAGCGTCTTGCGCATCAGCTCGGGGTGCAGCTCGAACTGCCAGTAGTTGACGCCCACCAGGTAGACGATGGTGTCGACGCCTTCGGCCGCGGCGCGCACCGAGGCGGGCGATTCTGGGTTCCAGGTGACGATCTCGGCGAGCGGGTCGGCGCCGAACGCCTGGCGCAGGCTGGCCTCGGAGCGGCCGACCACGCGGTACGGCTGGCCGGCGGCCGAGATGGCCTGGGCGATGGACTGGCCGATGGCGCCGGCGGCGCCGAAGAGTGCGATCTTGGTCATGGTGGACTTCCTTTTTCAGAACGAGAGTTGGCGGACGAAGGCGGCGACGCGACCCTGCGCGTCCTGCACGACGCCGTCGAACAGCGGCCGCACCGGCACCCGCAGCCACGCCTCGAGCGCGACGATGGCCAGCCCCAGCAGGGCGGCGCCGGCGAGGCGCGTGGCGATCAGGAGGCTGCAGTCGACGGGAACGTTGGACATGGCTGGCTTTCGGATGAGTGCTGCGGTTTCCCGCTGCGATGGACGCAGTTTGGCCAAGCCGCCGTCATTTGAAAATTGCCTAGAATCGCATCACCGCTATTCAGGAATGCATACCATGTCCGACACCGAACCCAACTGGGAGTGGTACCGCAGCTTCGTCGGCGTGCTCGACCGCGGCTCGCTGTCGGCCGCCGCGCGCGAGCTGGGCCTGACGCAGCCCACGGTCGGCCGCCACATCGACAGCCTCGAGACCGCCCTGCAACTCAAGCTCTTCACGCGCTCGTTCGACGGCTTCGCGCCGACCGACGCCGCGCTGGAGTTGCGCCCCTACGCCGCCAGCCTCTCCGCGACGGCGGCGGCGCTGCGCCGCGTGGCCAGCAGCCAGGGCGACGGCGTGCGCGGCACGGTGCGCCTCACGTCCAGCGAGATCATCAGCATCGAGGTGCTGCCGCCGATGCTGGCCGCGCTGCGCCACGAGCATCCGCAGCTGGTGATCGAGCTGGTGCCGACCAACAAGGCCGAGGACCTGCTGCACCGCGGGGCCGACATCGCGGTGCGCACCTTCGCGCCGTCGCAGGACGCGCTCATCGCCAAGCGCATCGGCGCGCTCGAGATCGGCCTGTTCGCGCACCGCCACTACCTCGACCTGCACGGCACGCCGCGCACGCTCGCCGAGCTTGCCGACCACACGCTGGTGGGCTACGACACCGAGACCACCTACATCCGACGCCTGCAGGAGAAGTACCCGTTCTTCTCGCGCGCCGGCCTCGCGTTCCGCGCCGACAGCGACCTCGCGCAGCTCGCCGCCGTGCGCGCCGGCTGGGGCATCGGTTTCTGCCAGGCGCGGCTGGCGGCGCGCGATCCGTCGCTGGTGCGCCTGCTCAAGAGCGCGTTCGCGTTCCAGCTCGACACGTGGATCGCGATGCACGAGGACCTGCGCGACAGCCCGCGCTGCGCGACCGTGTTCGCGGCGCTGGCCAAGGGCATGAGCGCGTACGCCAGGGGCGCGGCCACGCCGTCGTTCGTGCCGCGCTGACGGCCTTTACCTGCGGCCTGGACCGCATGGATGCTGGCTGTCCTGCTCATCGGCAGGCTGGCGCGGCGGCGCTGGCTCGACAGTTGCCTATACAAGGTGTGCCTTCCGATATCGATCGTGCCGGATCATGAGTCTCGGCCTTCACCTCATCCTGTCCACCGCCCTGGTGGCGGCGCCGCACGGGTGTTCGTGGGCCCATCCCGGCGCCAATCCGTATCGCGGCGACCCCGTGGACGCGCTGGCCGACTTCGACCTGCCCGAGTCGACGCGGGAGAAGTTGCGCGCGATGATGCGCGCCCACGCCACGTCGGACGTTGCCACCATCACCCGGGACGACATGGTCGGCGACGCCGGCGGCTACACCGACCTGCGCGAGATGCACAGCGGCCACGGCCAGGTGTGCCACGGCAACGTCGACCGCTCGGCCTGGAGCGCGACGCGGCGCGAGCGCGGGCTGGTGTACTGCGTCGACGGCGCGTGCGTGATCGTGCCGACGATCTGCAACAACGTCTCGCTGGTGTCGCGCAAGCCGGATCGCGAGGCGGTGCTGGACGAGTCGCCGATCGACATCGAGCCGGCGGCGGGGCCGAAGCCGGCGCCGCAGGACACGCCCGCGACCGCGCCGCCAACGGATGCGCCGCTGGACTTCTTCCCGATGCCCGGTGGCGGCGATGGCACGCTGGTCGCTCCGCCAGGAGAAGGTGGCGGCGCACCTGGCGGCGGCGGTGGCTCGCCGGGCGGCGGCGTCCCCATCGGCGGCGGCAACCCGCCCTGCTGCGACACGGTGCCGATCGGGCCCACTGGCCCCGTCGGCCCACCGGTCGCGCCGCCCCCGGCGATCCCCGAAGTCCCGACCGCCCTGCTGCTGCTGGCGGGACTCGCCGCGCTGTGGCCGCTGTCTCGTTCGAGCCGGCGTCGCGCCTGAGACCAGCGGGCAAGCCCTCACGGCCATCGCGCAGTGCGGCGTCGACAATGCGTCGCGCCAACCTCTTCGAAGAGATCGATGCGTCCCCTGCTCACCGCCATCGCGCTGTCGCTCGCCTGCGTCGCCAGCCACGCCAACAGCGTCCCGACCGAGTGGCTGAACGTGAACATCACGCACGCGCTCCACGCGATCGTGGTGGCCGACGTGGCCGCCGGTGCCAGCCTGCCGCAGCCTGACGAGTGCAACAAGGGCCAGGTGATCTGCCTCGACGGGTCGTTCTGGTACCGCGCCGACGTGCGAGCCACGTTGTCGGGCACGGTGTCGGACCAGCACCTGAACGTCGTCACGTCGAGCCACCGGGGCATGGCGGCGTTCCTGCGCGACCCCGGGCCGCGGCTGCTCGCGCTCGAGACCCTGGGCGACCGGATCGTGATGCCGAAGTACCGCTCGCTGCCGCTGGCCGAGCGCCGCGACGGCGAGCTGTTCCTGGTCGACTACGACGACAGCTGGCCGACCTGGCTGCCCTGCGCGATGCAGTCGCTTCGCGAGCCGCTGGACGCGACGGCCTTCGCGGCCAACTTGCGGGTCGCGCCGGCCGAGTACGAGCGCTGGGGTGTCGACGAGCGCCGCGACCTGTACGTCATCGCACGCGATGGCGCGACGCCGCGCTTCGGTATCGCCGTGAGCCGCCTGCGCCAACTGCTGGCGACGCTCAAGGCGCGCAGCGCGCCGACCGACTGCCCGCGACCCGAGACCGACTGACGACTCAGGCGAGATCGCGCAGCGGATGCGCGTGCGCCGGCCACGGCGACGCGAAGAACGCCTCGACCATCGCGGCGTCGACGCCATCGATCGACGCCGGGTTCCAGTTCGGCGAATGATCCTTGTCGACCACCAGCGCGCGGATACCCTCCAGGGTTTCGCTGCCCGCGCCCGGCCGCAGGTGGAAGCAGTGGCGCACGAGCCCGCGCTCCATGCGCAGGTCGTCGGCCAGCGTCATCGTGCGGGC
>FSXQ01000886.1_pt1 | contig 30538 bp, 25 predicted proteins | sample 1638011 | NCBI WGS metagenome assembly FSXQ01 (sample SAMEA3914789, study PRJEB12502) | metagenome | biome: forest; material: soil | place: Canada | collected 2011-07-03 | depth 0.3 m | reverse complement strand
TGCCACGGCCTGGGCCGCGTGTTCGAGGTCACCGAGCAGACGATGGTGCCCGACCCGTCGCTGTCGATCCGCGAGCGCGCGATCGCGTCGTGGCCGCCGGCCTGGCACGGGCAGAACCTGCGCGACATCCTCGTCACGCTGGGCCACGACGTCGACAGGCCGTGGCGCGATTTGCCGAAGAAGACGCGCGACTGGATCCTGTTCACCGACGAGCAGCCCACCGTGCCGGTGTACGCCGGCTTCACGCCCGCCGAGACCAAGGCGGCGCTGAAGCAGAAGATGGAGCCGAGCTACCAGGGCACGTTCATGGGCGCGCGCAAGTACGTGCTGCACACGTTCGCCACCACGCAGAGCGCGTTGATGAAGAAGCGCGTGTCGCGCTACATGATCGGCGCGGTGTGCCCCGAGTGCGACGGCAAGCGGCTCAAGCGCGAGGCGTTGTCGGTCACGTTCGCGGGCGTGGACATCGGCGCGCTCGGGCAACTGTCGCTCGACCGCGTGGTCGCGCTGCTGACGCCGATCGCGGCCGGCCGCTTCGACGGCGCGCCCGCGCGTGACGTGCCCGGGCCCACGCGCGCGCAGGCTCGCGCGGACACCGCGCGCCGCGTGGCCGCCGGCGGCTCGTCGCACGCGGGTTCCTCGGACGTGCGCCGCACGCCCAACCTGTCCGAAGAGAAGCGCCTGGCCGCGCAACGGCTCGCGCAAGACCTCGTCGCGCGCATCGCCACGCTGCAGGCGCTGGGGCTGGGCTATCTCTCGATGGAACGCAGCACGCCGACGTTGTCGCCGGGCGAACTGCAGCGACTGCGGCTAGCCACGCAGATCCGCTCCAACCTGTTCGGCGTGGTCTACGTGCTGGACGAGCCCACCGCGGGCCTGCATCCGGCCGACGGCGAGGCGTTGCTCGATGCGCTCGCGCAGCTGAAGGCGCAGGGCAACTCGTTGTTCGTCGTCGAGCACGACCTCGAGGTGATGCGGCGCGCGGACTGGCTCGTGGACGTCGGCCCCGATGCCGGCGAGCGTGGCGGCGAGGTGTTGTACAGCGGGCCGCCGGAGGGCCTGCGCGACGTCGCCGCGTCGCGCACTGCGCGCTACCTGTTCGCCGACGTTGCGCCAACGACGAAGCCCGCGCGCAAGCCGACGCGCTGGCTGGAGCTGCGCGGCGTCACGCGCAACAACCTGTACGAGCTCGATGCGCGCATCCCGCTGGGATTGTTCACGGCGGTGACGGGGGTGTCGGGCTCGGGCAAGTCCAGCCTCGTGGCCCAGGCGCTCGTCGAGCTCGTCGGCGCGCACCTGGGCCACGAGCCCGAGCAGCCCGACGACGACGTCGACGAGACGGCCCCCGACGTCGTGCAGGCCACGCGCGGCCGCCTGCATGCGGGCGCGGAGGCGATCCGCCGGCTGGTGCGCGTCGACCAGAAGCCGATCGGCCGCACGCCGCGTTCCAACCTCGCCACCTACACGGGCCTGTTCGACGCCGTGCGCAAGCTCTACGCCGCGACACCCGCCGCGCGCCGCCGTCACTACGACGCGGGCCGCTTCTCGTTCAACGTCGCCAAGGGCCGCTGCGAGACCTGCGAGGGCGAGGGCTTCGTCAGCGTGGAGCTGCTGTTCATGCCCAGCGTCTACGCGCCGTGCCCCACGTGCCACGGCGCGCGCTACAACGCCGACACGCTCAAGGTCACGTGGAACGAGCGCAACGTGGCGGAGGTGCTCGCGATGACGGTGGACGACGCGGTCGACTTCTTCGCCGACGAGCCCGCCGTGCGCAAGCCGCTGGCGCTGCTGCGCGACATCGGCCTGGGCTACCTGCGCCTGGGCCAGCCGGCCACGGAGCTGTCGGGCGGCGAGGCGCAGCGCATCAAGCTCGCCACCGAGCTGCAGCGGCCGCAGCGCGGCGACACGCTGTACGTGCTCGACGAGCCGAGCACGGGCCTGCACCCGTCCGACGTCGACCGGCTGATGGCGCAGCTGCAGGGGCTGGTCGACGCGGGCAACACGGTGGTGGTGGTCGAGCACGAGATGCGCCTCGTGGCCGCGAGCGACTGGGTCATCGACATGGGGCCGGGCGCGGGCGAGGAGGGCGGGCGCATCGTGGCGTGCGGGACGCCGCGCGAGGTGGCGCGCGCGACGGGCAGCCGCACGGCGGCGTACTTGAATCGTCTCGTCTGATGTCGCGCCCCGAGGGGTCTGACCCCTCTGCTTACGCCTGCACTGCCGGCCACACGCGCCCGCCGCCAATGGGCCAGCACGTCGACCCCGGCGGCGGCGCCTGCGGGCTGCTGCCCGTGAACGCGCCGAACGACGGCAGCACCAGCAGCCCGTCGACATGGCAGAAGCAAGCCAGGCGCTCGACGTCGCGCCCCGGCCCGCGCAGCGTGACGGCAGGATGCCAATGCCCCGCGAGCACCGTGGCGCCGTCGACGCGCTGCGGGTGATGGCATGCGACGAGCCGCGTCGCGCCCGGCACCGGCCACGGCTCGTCGACGATCTCGAACCCCAGCGACGCCGGCGGATCGCCCGCATGCGAATCGTGGTTGCCGCGCACCAGCACGCATTCGAGCGTCGCGTGCGCGTCGCGCCAGGCGTGCAGCGGCGCCATCTGCGCATCGGCCTGCGCGTGCCGCGAGTGCAGCAGGTCGCCGAGGAAGACGATACGCCTGGCCGTATGTTCGACGACCAATGCGGCCAGCCGCGCGAGGTTGTCCCGCGTCGTCCCCGACGGCACCGGCAGCCCGCGCGCCCGGAACGCCGCCGACTTGCCCAGATGCAGGTCGGCGACGAACAGCGTGCGCGATTCGACATGCAGCGCCACGCGCTCGGGCAGCAGCAAGAGCGTCTCGGCACCCCAGGCCAACGACTGCGACGTCATGAACGAACCCGAGTCCGACGTGCTCGCTTCGGCGCCGCCTTGCGCTCATCGCGATCCAGCGCGATCGAATCCGTCGCCGCCTCCTGCACCGCCGGCCGCGCGAACACGGTGCCCGCGTCCTCGTGCGCCGTGCCCACCGCCTCGCCACCGGCGCGGCCTTCGAGATCCGCCACCATCCGCGCGATGCGATCCGACAGCGACTCGTTGGTGAGTTTCTCGCGGAACCGTTCCACCATCAGCGGAAACGCGAGCGGCGACGGCCGCGCGAGCGCCACCGGCACCAGCCGTTGCGCCGACATCCGACGCAGCGCGGCCGCGAGCTGCTGCACGTCGAGCTCCTGGCTCAGCAACTCGCTCTCGGCCTGCGCCAGCAGCATGTTCTGCGGGTCGTACTTCTGGAACACGTCGAAGAACAGGCTGGCCGACGCCTGCAGCTGCCGGTTCGACTGCCGCTCGCCCGGATGCGACTGGAAGATCAGCCCCGCGATGCGCGCGATCTCGCGGAAGCGCCGGCGCGACAGCTCCGTCGCGTTGAGGCTCGCCAGCACCTCGCCCAGCAGCGCGCGCGGATCGTCGGGCCCCTTGAGCAACGCGGGCAGGCGCTCGGCCCACGCGATCTCGCGCGCGCTGAGCAGCTCGAGGCCGTAGTCGTTGATGGCGATCGAGAACGTCGCCGCGTCGGCCTGCGCGGCGCGCCACGCGAGCAGGCTGGCGAGGCCGAGGTGCACCTGGCGGCCGGCGAACGGATAGAGGAACAGGTGCCAGCCCTCGCGGCTCTTCCATGTCTCGGCCACCAGCGCGTCGGGCGTCGGCAGCGCCGACCACGCGCGCTGGATCTCCAGCAGCGGCTGCACGCAACGCATCTCGGGGCTGTCGAACACGCCGCGATCGGCGGCCTCCAGCTCGCGCAGCACGGCGTCGGCCAGCGTGTTCGACAGCGGCATGCGGCCGCCGTTCCAGCGCGGCACGGCGGCGCGGCCGGCGGTGGCCTTGCGCACGTACGCGGTCATCTGGTGGATGCGCACGAGTTCGAGCAGGCGACCGCCGAACAGGAACGCGTCGCCCGGCTTCATGCGCGCGATGAAGCTCTCCTCGACGCTGCCCAACGGCCCGCCCGTCAGGTACTGCACGTTGATGCTGGCGTCGCTGACGATGGTGCCGATGTTCACGCGATGCCGTCGCGCGAGGCGCGCGTCGGGCACGCGCCAGACGCCCAGCTCGTCGGGCGCGACGCGCTGGTAGTCGGGGTAGGCCGTGAGCGACGGGCCGCCCTGGCGCACGAAGTCCAGTGCCCATTGCCACGCGGCGTCGCCCAGGCCTCGATACGCGATCGTCGTTCGCACCTCGGCGAGCAACGCGTCGGGCACGAAGCCGCCGCCCAGCGCGATGGTGACGAGGTGCTGCACCAGCACGTCCAGCGGCTCGCGTGGCGACTCGCGCGCCTCCACCTGCCCGGCCTGCGCGGCGTGGCGCGCGGCGGCGGCCTCCACCAGCTCGAGGCTGTGCGTGGGCACCAGCGTCACGCGCGACGGCCGGCCCGGCGCGTGGCCCGAGCGGCCCGCCCGCTGCAGCAGGCGCGCGATGCCCTTGGCCGAGCCGATCTGCAGCACGCGGTCGACGGGCAGGAAGTCGACGCCGAGGTCGAGGCTCGACGTGCACACCACCGCGCGCAACGTGCCTCCCTTCAAGCCGGCCTCGACCCACTCGCGCACCTCGCGCGCCAGCGAGCCGTGGTGCAGCGCGACGACGCCGGCCCAGTCGGGCCGCGCGTCGATCAGCGCCTGGTACCAGCGCTCCGACTGCGAGCGCGTGTTCGTGAAGACCAGCGTGGTGCCGCTCTCCTCGATCGCCTTCACCACCTGCGGCAGCATGCGCAGGCCCATGTGGCCGCCCCACGAGAAGCGCTCGGCGCGCTCGGGCAGCAGCGTGTCGATGACGATGGTCTTGGCGACGTCCCCGCGCACGGTCACGGGCGCGGCCGCGTCGCGCGCGAGGGCGGGCACACCCACGAGCGTGGCCAGCGCTTCGTCGAGGTTGCCCAGCGTGGCCGACAGCGCCCAGCAGATCAGTCCCGGCCGACGTTGCCGAAGGCGCGCGAGCGCCAGCTGCACCTGCACGCCGCGCTTGTTGCCCAGCAGCTCGTGCCATTCGTCGACGACCACGAGCTGCACGTGCGCCAGCGTGTCGAGCGCGTCGGCGCGCGCGAGCTGCAGCGTCAGGCTTTCGGGCGTCGTCACCAGCACGGTCGGAAGACGGCGATCCTGCGCGGCGCGTTCGGCCGACGTGGTGTCGCCGCTGCGCAGGCCGATCGTCCACGTCGGCGCGAGCTCGGCCAGCGGCTCGCGCAGCGCGCGCGTGGTGTCGGCGGCGAGCGCGCGCATCGGCGTGAGCCACAGCACCGACAGCGGCGGCGCGACGGCCTTGCCGCGCTGCGGCCGTGGCGTCTCCACGCGCAGCGCCTGCAGCGCGCCCAGCCACGCGGCGAGCGTCTTGCCGGTGCCGGTGTTGGCGTGCAGGAGGCCGCTGCGGCCGGCCACCATCGCGCGCCACACCTCGCGCTGGAACGCGAACGGCTTCCAGCCCTTCGTGGCGAGCCAGCGCTCCGCGGCGGCGCGCGAAACAGCCATCAGCCGGCCGACCGCGCGGCCGCGGCCTCCGCGATGAAGTCGCGCAGCACCTGCAACGTGTCGGCCTCGGCGACGGGCTTGTCCCACCGCAGCCGCAGCATGCGCGGGAAGCGCACCGCGATGCCCGACTTGTGGCGCGGCGACGCCTGGATGCCCTCGAAGCCGAGCTCGACGACGAGCGTCGGCGTGACGCTGCGCACGGGGCCGAACTTCTCGGTGGTCGTCTGGCGGATGCGCTGGTCGACCTGGCGCATCTCCTCGTCGGTGAGGCCCGAGTAGGCCTTCGCGAACGGCACCAGCTTGCGCTCCGGGCCCTCGCCGTCCCACACCGCGAACGTGTAGTCCGAGTAGAGGTTCGCGCGCCGCCCGTGGCCGCTCTGCGCGTAGATCAGCACCGCGTCGACGCTGTACGGATCGATCTTCCACTTCCACCACGTGCCGACGTCCTTGGTGCGGCCCGCGCCGTAGCGGCCTTCGCGCTGCTTGAGCATGAAGCCCTCGACGCCGCGGGCGCGCGACTCGTCGCGCAGCGTGGCGAGCGCAGGCCAGTCGGGCGCGTCGACCAGCGGCGACAGCTGCAGCGGGCCGTCGGCGCCGACGCTCGCGACCACTTGCTCGAGACGCTCGCGACGCTGCCACTGCGGCTGCGCGCGGAGGTCGACGCCATCGATCTCCAGCAGGTCGTACGCGAGGAAGGCCACCGGCAGGTCGGCGAGGATCTTCTTGGTCACCGTCTTGCGGCCGATGCGCTTCTGCAGGTCGGCGAACGGCTGCACGCGGCCGTCGCGCCACACGACGATCTCGCCATCGAGCACGGTGGTGTCGGGCAGCCCGGCATGCATCGCGTCGAGCTCGGGGAAGCGGCCGTTGAGCAGATCCTCGCCGCGCGACCACAGCCACGACTGCGCGCCGCGCCGGATGAACTGCGCGCGGATGCCGTCCCACTTCCACTCGACCTGCCAATCGGCGCGATCGCCCAGCGACTCCACCGGCGCCTGCAGCGGATGCGCGAGGAAGAACGGATACGGCTGGCCCGATTCGGCGGGCGTCTCGACCACGCGCGGATCGACCAGCAACGCGAAGCGCGCCGCATCGGGCGTGTGGCCCTTGTCGGTGTAGCCCATCACGCGCTGCGCGAGCAGCTTGGCATCGATGCCCGTGGCCTCGGACAACGCGCGCAGCACCAGGTTGCGCGCGACGCCCACGCGGAAGCTGCCGCCGATCAGCTTGGTGAGCAGGAAACGGCCCGGGGTATCGAGTTCGTTCCAGTAGCCCTTGATCGCGACGGCCACGTCCTCGGGCGCGCGGCCGCGCAGCGCGAGCAGGCGCTCCTCGATCCACACGTGCAGCGGCAGGTCGACGGTGGACGGCGCGGGCGGCAGCACGTGGGCGATGGTCTCGGCCAAGTCGCCGACGACGTCGTAGCTCTCGTCGAACAGCCACTCGGGAATGCCCGCGGCCTCGCGCGCGGCCGCGCGCAGCAGCCCGGTGGGCACCGTCTGGCGCGGCTTGCCGCCGGCCAGGAAGTACAGCGCCCAGGCCGCATCGGCGGGCTGCGCGCGCTGGAAGTACAGCAGCAGCGCGTCGGTCTTCTTCTTCGTGGACGTCGTCGAGTCCAGCGCGGCGAACAGGGCGGCGAACTCCTTCATGACTCAGCCGCCGCGGGTGCGGGCGTTTCTTCGTCGTCATCGCCGTACTCGGTCTTGAACGCGCCCGATTCGAGCCCCTGCTCGCGCAGGAAGCGCACCAGCGGCTCGACGTAGCCGTGCGTGACGATCACGCGCCGTGCGCCGCTGGCCGCGATGGCCTCCTGCAGGCCGGGCCAGTCGGCGTGGTCGGACAGGATGAAGCCGCGGTCGACGTTGCGCCGCCGACGCGCGCCGCGCAGCAGCATCCAGCCGGACGCGAAGGCGTCGCTGTAGTCGCCGAAGCGCTTGGCCCACGCGCTGCCCTGCGCGGACGGCGGCGCCACGACCAGGCAGCGACGCAACTCCTCGGGCGTCGCCTCCAGCACGCTCTTCGTGGCCGGCAGCGCGACGCCCGATTCGCGGTACGCCTCGTCCATCGTGGCGACCGCGCCGTGCACGACGATGGGCCCGATGCTCGCGTCCAGGCCCGACAGCACGCGCTGCGCCTTGCCGAACGAGTACGCATAGACGATGGACGCGCGGCCGGCTTCCGCGTTCGACTGCCACCACGCGTTGATCGCGTCGAACACGTCCTGCTGCGGCGCCCAGCGGAACACCGGCAGGCCGAACGTGGACTCGGTGATGAAGACGTCGCAACGCACCGGCTCGAACGGCGCGCAGGTGGCGTCGGGGCCGGTCTTGTAGTCGCCCGAGACGACCCACGTGCGGCCGTCGTGCGCGAGCCGGATCTGCGCCGAGCCCAGCACGTGCCCCGCCGGATGGAACGAGATCCGCACGCCGTTGTGCGTGATCGCCTCGCCGTACGGCAGCGTCTGCAGGTCGACCTCGCCCACGCGCGCGCGCACCACGTGCCGCCCGGCCTCGGCGGTGAGGTAGCGGCCGTGGCCCATGCGAAGGTGGTCGCCGTGCGCGTGCGTGATGAGCGCGTGCGGCACCGGCTGCCACGGATCGATGAAGAAGTCGCCCGCCGGGCAGTAGAGGCCTTCGGGGCGCGTGACGACGAGGTCTTTCGGGTGCGGGTCCAAGCAGTGTCCGGGAGGCGGCGGGGATGGCTGGTCGAGCAATCGCCGTTCCCGTCGTTCGCGCTGCTACTGCCGCGGGACGGGCGCGGCGACCCCGGACGCCGCCCCCGGCGCGCGCGCCAGCGGCTGGACGGCCACCACTTCCTTGGCACGGATGTCGATGCCCACCAGGAGATCGGGCGCGCTGAATGACGCGCCGCTCTCGACGCTGTGGCGCAGCAGCGCGAGGTCGTGCGCCGCGCCGGGACGTGAGACGCGGACGCGATAGGCCTGCGGCGGCCCATGGAAGAGAACGACGACCAGGCCGTCGGTGTCATGGTCGTCCACGCCCTGCACCGACAGGGCGCGGGCCTGGCCGACTCGCTCGAGCTCGCCGCGCGACCTGTCTCCGGACAGCAGCAGGATCTCGTCCGACGTCCGCACGTGCTCGATGAACGAGGCCATCGCCGCGTAGTCGACTCGATGCGTATCCAGGCGCCAATGCGACCCATCGGCCAGCGTGAGCTCGGAATCGGCACCCGGGTGCTCGACCCAGCGGGCGACCTTCTCCATCACGAAATCGGGGCCGCGCATGGGGACGGCGGGACGCAGGGGAGCAGCGGGGACGGACGTCATCTGGAGCATTCCTGACAGGACGAAAAGGTGGCATAGCGAGCGACGGCGGTTCATCAATGCCCCGCCCAATTGTCGACGCGAGCCGCGCGGTGATCCTTGAAGACCTGGTCGATCTGCGCGGGCCCGGGCGGCAGATGGACGGTGCCGTTCGGCTCGCGATAGTAGGGCGTGGCGTCCGTCTGCACCAGTTGCGAGCCGGGCTGGCTCTGCATGTCCTTCCACTGCTGCGGCGTGATGGGACCGGACGCGATCGACGGGTCGAGCACCATGGGGGTGGCGACGCCGTTGACCATGACGGGGACCGTCGGCGCGACGTGATAGCCCCATTCGACGTAGCCGGCCGGGTCGTTGGGCGTATCGACTCGCAGCAGGTGGGCGCGATCGGGCGCGTAGTTCCAGGCCTTGCCCGCGTTGACGCCAGCCCCCTTGAGTTCCTGGTCCATGACTTCGGCTCGGTTGTAGCAACAGTCGTTGGGATAGTTCCAGGGGATGTCCGTGCGGCTCTTGAAGTGGTCGAACCACTGCTGCGCCTGTGCCGGCGTGAGCGTGCCACACGTCGCACAGGTGACCACCGGCGACGCCGCGGGCGTGGGCGAGAACAGCGCGACGATCTCGTCCCACAGGTCGGAGAAGAAGCTCATCGGCGCTCCGATGCGCGGGCCCGCGGAAGGCGGTCGGCCTGGTCGAACAGCGCCTTGACCTTGTCGTCGCCGCGCCGGGCGGCGTCTTTCATGATGGCGACGATCCAGTCGGGGTCGGCGGGTGCCTCGTGCGCGCCCGAGGCCCAGGCCATCGTGATGTAGCCGGCCACCTGCTGCTCCGTGGCGAGGCCGTAGCCTTTCGCGCGCGAGAACAGCGCGATGAGCGCCGTCCGCTCGGGCGAGCGCTGCGTCTTGTCCTCGATGAAGCCGACGAGTCGGTCGAGGAAGTCTCGCTGCCGATGCATCGCTAAATTGGCCATCTGTTCGGATGAAATGTGCATGACGTGGCGGCGTGCAGTCGCTTCGTTTCCGGCTGGGGGACGCAAATCCTAGGATGACGCCGGCGGACTGTCCATACCCTGTCACGTATGCGCCGTCGCGCCGGTGCGCTTCGCACGTGGAATGGAGCGGGGCCATTTCCTGACCGGTCGATCAGGCGGCGGCACCCTCGGCGATGCCGCGCCCGGGCGCCCGGTGCGTTCTCAACGACCGTGCAGGGTTGCACCCGGTGGCTGTCGGTCGCATTGGCTATATAGTGGTACTAAAGTGGTTCGAGTGGATCGAGCTGCGCCTGCTTGCCTCTGCCAGCCTCCATGACGCCTCTCCTGCCTGCTGTTCGCCGCTCGATGTTCCCGTTGCTCGCGGTCGGTGCGCTGCTCGCGCCGTCCGCCTGGGCCGCCAAGCCGGCGGCGAAGCCCGCTGAGCCCGCGGCGTCGGCACCTTACGCGCTGTTCGGCGGCAAGCCGCTGGAATGGGAGCGCAGCGGCGGCAAGGTCGTCGGCGTCTACACGCCCAACTGGCAGCCCACGGCGCTGGTGGACGCGCTGCACGGCGACAGCGTCACGCACATCGTCTACGCGTTCCTGCACGCGTGCGGCCCGGGCCAGCTGCCCGAGGACGCGCCCAAGTGCGCGGGCAAGAGCGACTTCCAGCTCGGCTCGTCCGCCATCGACGACAGCTTCAACGACGCCTTCGCCCGCCTGAAGACGCGCGCGCCGCACGTGAAGGTGGTGGCGTCGGTGGGCGGCTGGGGCGGCTCCGATCCGTTCTTCCACATCGCCAACGATGCGGCCGCGCGCGCGGTGTTCGCGACGTCGGCGGCGGCCTTCCTGCGCGCGCATCCGGCGTTCGACGGCATCGACATCGACTGGGAGCACCCCACCAACAACGGTGCCGCCAACGGCGTGCAGCTGGGCTCGCCCGCCGACGGCCAGGGCTACGTCGACCTGATGGTGGCGCTGCGCTCGGCGATGGACACGCTCACCGCCGAGAACGGCCACAAGTACATCCTGACCGCGGCCATCAACACCGACCGCGCGCTGGTCAGCAAGATCAAGTACGGCGAAGCGTCGAAGTCGATGGACCTCATCTTCATGATGACCTACGACTTCTACGGCAGCTGGATGAAGATCGCCGGCAACCACGCGGCCCCGCGCGCGAGCGCGCCTGACGCGCAGGACGGCCTCGACAACGCCATCGTCACGATGACCGCCGCCGGCGTGCCGGCGGCCAAGCTCGTGGCCGGCGTCGCGATGTACGGCCGCGGCTTCACCGGCGTGGCCGCGCCCGCCGCGGGTCACGGCTTCAGCGGCGCGGCGCAGAACGGTTCCTATCCGGCCCCCGAGGGCGCCAGCGACTGGCGCGAGCTCGCCGCGCGCTACGTCGACCGCAACGGCCGCGGCCGCCACGGCTACCAGGTGATCTACGACCCGCAGACGCAGGCCTGGAACCTCTACAACGCGCGCAGCCAGCTCTTCATGGGCTACGACGACCCGCGCGCCGTCATCGCCAAGGGCGCGATGGCGCGCGAGAAGGGCCTGGCCGGCGTGTTCGCGTGGGAACTGTCGCAGGACAACGGCGACATCCTCAACGCGATGAACTTCGGCGTCGGCAACGCGCCGCTGCAGCCTTAGACGGCTTGCAACGCCTGCTCGAGGTCCGCGAGCAGGTCGTCGATGTGCTCGATGCCCACCGACAGCCGCACCGCGTCCTCGCTGACGCCGGCCTTGTCCAGCTCCGCCGGCGACAGCTGCCGGTGCGTCGTCGATGCCGGATGCGTGGCTAGCGACTTCGCGTCGCCGATGTTGACCAGGCGCGTGAACAGCTGCAGCGCGTCGAGGAAGCGCGCGCCCGCGGCACGGCCGTCGCCGGGCGCCGACTTCACGCCGAACGTGAGGATGCCCGAGGCCTTGCCGGACAGGTACTTCTTCAGCAGCGCATGGTCGGGGTGCTCCTCGAGCCCGGCGTAGTTCACCCAGCCCACCTTCGGATGGCGCTGCAGGTGCTGCGCGATGGCCAGCGTGTTGTCGCTGATGCGGTCCACGCGCAGCGCGAGCGTCTCGATGCCCTGCAGGATCTGCCACGCGTTGAACGGCGAGATGGCCGCGCCGATGTTGCGCAGCGGCACCACGCGGGCGCGGCCGATGTAGGCGGCCGGGCCCAGCGCCTCGGTGTAGACCACGCCGTGGTAGCTCACGTCGGGCTCGTTCAGGCGCTTGAAGCGCTCCTTGTGCTCGGCCCACGGGAACTTGCCCGAGTCGACGATCGCGCCGCCGACGCTGGTGCCATGCCCCCCGAGGTATTTGGTCAGCGAGTGCACGACGATGTCGGCGCCGTGCTCGATGGGGCGGCTGAGGTAGGGCGTGGCGACCGTGTTGTCGACGATCAGCGGCACGCCGTGGCGATGCGCGATGGCGGCGATGGCCGCGATGTCGGTGACGTTGCCCTGCGGGTTGCCGAGCGACTCCACGAAGATGGCCTTGGTCTTCGCGTCGATCAGCGGCTCGAAGCTGTCGGGATTGCGGTAGTCGGCGAAGCGCGACGTGATGCCGTACTGCGGCAGCGTGTGCGCGAGCAGGTTGTAGGTGCCGCCGTACAGCGCGCTGGAGGCGACGATGTTGTCGCCGGCCTCGGCGATCGTGAGGATCGAGTACGTGACCGCGGCCTGGCCCGACGCGAGCGCGAGCGCCGCGAGGCCGCCTTCGAGCGCGGCGACGCGCTGCTCCAGCACGTCCTGCGTCGGGTTCATGATGCGCGTGTAGATGTTGCCCGGCACCTTGAGGTCGAACAGGTCGGCGCCGTGCTGCGCGCTGTCGAACGCGTAGGCCACGGTCTGGAACAGCGGCACGGCGGCGGCCTTGGTCGTCGGATCGGGCTTGTAGCCGGCGTGCACCGACAAGGTCTCGAAGCGGAGCGGGCGGGTGGCCTGGGTCACGGGATGTCCTCTTTCGCAGGGATGAGGACTCGAAGGCTAGACAGGCGTATGCTGCCCGCCAACGATGCGATGCGCATGCCGATGGGCGGTTTTCGTTGGTCGCCACGCCGCGAAACGTTATGCGCAATCGGCACTTCGTGGCGGCGATCGCCACCCGTAACCTGTGGCCCACTCGACTACAAAAGGTGCTTCACCGATGCGCTACCGCCTCCGCCCGATCCTCGCCGCCCTGATCGCCACCACCGCGTTCGTGTCGGCCGCCCACGCCGACCAGCTCGCCGACATCAAGAAGAAGGGCGAGATCGTCTTCGGCGTGCTCGGCACCGACGAGCCCAACAGCTTCGTCGACCCGAAGACGCGCGACATCGTGGGCTACGAGGTCGACATCGCCAAGGCCATCGCGGCCAAGCTGGGCGTCAAGCCGGTGTTCAAGCAGCTGGCCGTGGCCGCGCGCATCCCCGAGCTGCAGCAGGGGCGCGTCGACGTGCTCGCCGCCTCGCTCACGCACAACAAGGAACGCGAAGGCCAGATCGACTTCTCGCTGACCACGTTCGTCACCGGCCAGAAGGTGCTGGTCAAGACGAGCAGCGGCATCACCGACGTGCCGCAGCTCGCCGGCAAGCGCGTGCTCACCGTCAAGGGCGGCACGCAGGAACCGAACATCCGCAAGGCGGTGCCCAACGTCGACGTCGTCACGTTCGAGACGACGCAGCAGGCCTTCCTCGCGCTGCAGCAGGGCAAGGGCGTGGGCTACGTCAACGACGAGGCCTCGCTGGTCAACGACTTCGCCAAGCTGGGCCCGGCGAAGAAGGACTACGCGATCCTGCCCACCAACATCAGCACCGAGCCGCTGGCCCTGGGCATCAAGAAGGGCGAGCCCGCGCTGAAGGCCGCCATCGACGGCGAGCTGCGCGAGCTGGAAACCTCCGGCGCCGCCGACAAGCTGTTCGTCAAGTGGTACGGCCCGGCCACCAAGCTGCAGTTCGACAAGCGCAGCTTCAAGATCGACTCCGACAAGATCTGACCGCTTCGGCCCGGTGACCTTGCCGGGCCCTCTGGATGCCTCATTTCGACATCGACCTGCTGCTGCGCGGCCAGTACCACGACTGGCTGCTGGCGGGGCTTGCCACCTCGATCAAGCTGACGGGCGTGGTCTTCCTGTTCTCGCTGCCGCTGGCGGTCGCGATCGCGCTGCTGCGCCTCGCGCCGTCGCGCGCGCTGCGGGCGCTGGGCGCGGGCTACGTCGAGCTGATCCGCAACGTGCCGTTGATCGCGCACCTGCTGTTCTGGTACTTCGGCGCGCCCGAGCTGCTGCCCGACTCGATCAAGGAGAAGCTCTACGCGGGCAGCTTCGAGTTCGTGGCGGCGGCCATCGCGCTGACGCTGTACGCCGCGGCTTTCATGGCCGAGATCATCCGCAGCGGCATCCGCGCGGTGCCGCCGGTGCAGTTCGAGGCCGGCCGCGCGCTGGGCTTCGGCTTCCTCGCGACGATGCGGCGCATCGTGCTGCCGCAGGCGCTGCGCGTGACGCTGCCGCCGCTGTTGTCGCAGATGGTGATGGTGTGGAACGACACCAGCGTCGCGACCGTCATCGGCCTCGGCGAGATGATGTACCAGGCGGCGCGCGTGGAGTCGGCGAGCTTTCGCAGCGGCGAGGCGTTCGCGTTCCTGACCGCGGCCTACCTCGCCGGTTCGCTGGCGCTCACGGCGCTCGCCACCTGGGTGCACCGCCGCTGGCCGGTGCGCACGCTGTGAGGAGCGCCCCGTGATCGACCTGATCCAGACCTACTGGCTCTACTTCCTCGTCGGCCAGTTCCCGCAGGGGCCGCTGGGCGGCGTCGCGTTGACGATCGTGCTGGCGGCGCTCGCGCTGGTCCTGGCGATGCCCGTCGGGCTGCTGCTGGGCCTCGCGCGCACGAGCACGCGCGCGGCGCTGCGGCGGCCGGCGACGGCGGTCGTGCACATCGTGCGTGGCGTGCCGTTGCTGCTGGTCGTGTTCTGGACCTACTTCTTCCTGCCCGCCGTCACCGGCATCCGCACGGGACAGTTCAGCACGATGCTGATCGCGCTGGTGGTATTCGACGGCGTGTACCTCGCCGAGATCGTGCGCGCCGGCATCCAGGGCGTGCCGCGCGGCCAGTACGAGGCGGCGCGCGCGCTCGGGCTCGGGCACGCGCGCGCGATGCGCCGCGTGATCCTGCCGCAGGCGCTGCGCAGCATGCTGCCGTCGCTGGTCAACCAGTTCATCTCCACGATCAAGGCGACCTCGCTGGGCTACATCATCGGCCTGACCGAGGCCTCGTTCATCGCCACGCAGATCAACACGCAGGTCTTCACGCGCCCCGCGCAGGTGTACCTGCTGCTGAGCCTGATGTACTTCATCCTGTGCTTCGGACTGTCGCGCGTGGCGTTCGCGCTCGAGAAGCGCGCGAACCGGCGCACGTCGCCGCGCGCCGTCCCACCGCCTGCCGTCACCGAGCCCACCGCATGATCCAGTTCAACAACGTCAACAAGTGGTACGGCGAGTACCAGGCCCTGACCGACGTCACCGAGACCATCGCCAAGGGCGAGGTCGTGGTGGTGTGCGGGCCGTCGGGCTCCGGCAAGTCCACGCTGATCCGCACGATCAACCGGCTCGAGGCCATCGACTCCGGCACGATCACGCTCGACGGCGAGGACATCCACCGCCGCGGCCTCGACGTCAACGCCCTGCGCGCGCGCATCGGCTTCGTGTTCCAGCAGTTCAACCTGTTCCCGCATCTCACGGTGCTGCAGAACTGCACGCTCGCGCCGGTGGCGCTGGGCGGCGCGCGGCCGGCGCAGGCGCACCAGAAGGCGATGGAGCTGCTCGATCGCGTGGGCCTCGCGCACAAGTCCGGCGCGTGGCCGTCGGAGCTGTCGGGCGGTCAACAACAGCGCGTGGCCATCGCCCGCGCGCTGGCCATGGAGCCGCCGATCATGCTGTTCGACGAGCCCACCAGCGCGCTCGACCCCGAGATGGTGGGCGAGGTGCTGCTCGTGATGCAGGGCCTCGTGCGCGACGGCATGACCATCGTCGTGGTGACGCACGAGATGGGCTTCGCGCGCGACGTGGCGCATCGCGTGCTGTTCATGGACCAGGGCCGCATCCTCGAGCGCGCCGAGCCGCACGAGTTCTTCAACCGGCCGCAGCATCCGCGGGCGCAGCAGTTCCTGGCGGACATCCGCTCGCCGTTCGCGCGCGCGGCGTGAGCGTGCGTCGCGTGACGTGCGTCGCGTGACGCTCGCTCGCGTGCGCGTCAGCGCGAGGACGTGACCAGCGCCTGCTGGTAGTCCGTCTTCACGAACCCCGCGAACTTCGTCTCCGTCGTCACGAGGAACTCGCGCGAGCGGTACGCGGCGGCGAGATCCTTCACCCACGGCTTGTCCTTGTCCTCGGTGCGGATCGCCACGAGGTTCTGGTACGTCGGCCCCGTCTTCTCCAGCGCGAGCGCCTCGGTCAGCTTGAGGCCCGAGGCCAGCGCGAAGTTGCCGTTGACGAACGAGTAGTCGGCGTCGTCCAGCGAGCGCGGCAGCTGCGCGGCCTCGATGGGCACCAGCTTGATCTTCTTGATGTTCACGGCGATGTCCTTCTCGGACGCGCGGATCGGGTCGATGCCGTCGCGCAGCTTCACCCAGCCGAGATCCTGCAGCACGACGAGCGCGCGCGCCGCGTTGGTCGGGTCGTTGGGCAGCGCGACGAGCGCGCCTTCCTTGACGGCGAGATCCTTGTGCTTGTGGCTGTACAGCGCGATCGGCGCGGTGGGCACCTTCAGCAGCTCGGACAGCGCGAGCTTGTTCTCGCCCGCGAACCTGGTCAGGTAGACGATGTGCTGGAACACGTTGGCGTCCAGCGAGCCCTGCGCCAGCGCGAAGTTGGGCTGGATGTAGTCGTTGAACTCCACCACCTTCACGCGGTAGCCCTTCTTCTCGAGCAGCGGCTTGATGCCCAGCTTGACCTGGTCCGAATACGGGCCGGCGGTGGCGCCGATCACGATCTCCTTCTTGTCGGCGGATTGGGCGTGGGCAAGGCCGGAGGCCAGCAGCGTGGCGAGCAGGGTGGTGGCGAGGAATGTGCGGCGTGCGGTCATGGTCTCGGGCTCGGATGAAGAAGAGGGTTCAGCGCTTGTCGAGGCGCCGCGCGAGGGCGTTGCCGCCCCATTGAAGAAGCTGCACCAGCACGACGAGGATGGCCACGGTGAGCACCATCACGTCGGTCTGGAAGCGGTAGTAGCCGTAGCGGATGGCCAGGTCGCCGATGCCGCCGCCGCCCACCACGCCCGCGACCGCGGAGTACGACAGGAAGCTGATCGCGAGCACGGTGAGCGCCAGCACGAGGCCGGAGCGCGCCTCCACGAGCAGCACGCGCGATACCACCTGCAGGTCGGACGCGCCCATCGCGTGCGCGGCTTCGATCACGCCGCGCGGCACGTCGCGCAGGTTCTGTTCGACCAGGCGCGCGAAGTACGGGATCGCGGCGAACGACAGCGGCACGGCCGCGGCCACCGGGCCGATCGACGTGCCGGTGAGTGCGCGCGTGAATGGCACCAGTGCCACCAGCAGGATGATGAACGGGAACGAGCGCACGAGGTTCACCAGCCAGCCGACGACGGCGAACAGCACGCGGCTCTCGAGCGCCTGGCCCGGGCCAAGCAGGAACAGCCAGATGCCCAGCGGCCCGCCGACGAGCACGGCGCTGCCCAGGCCGATGGCGAGCATCAGGAGCGTCTGGCCCAGGGCCGTCCACAGCTCGGGCAGGATGGCGACGATGTCTTCAGGCACGCGCGGCCTCCCGCGGTTGGTCGACGACGGGGTCCCGCGCCGCGTGCAGCGTCAGCAGGTCGCGGCCCAGTCGCGTGAGGGCCGTCGCCGGCGCCCGGGTCGACTCATCGAGCGCGAAGCGTTCCACAACCGCGCCGTCCTCCATCACGGCCACGTGGCGGCACAGTCGCGTGACGACCGGCAGCTCGTGCGTGACGATCACGATGGTCACGCCCAGCGTCGCGTTGATGTCGCGCAGCGTGGCGAGCAACGCGTCGGTGGTCTCGGCGTCGAGCGCGGAGGTGGGCTCGTCGCACAGCAGCACGTCGGGCTCGCTCGCGAGCGCGCGGGCGATGGCCACGCGCTGTTTCTGGCCGCCCGAGAGCTGCGCCGGATGGCTGTTGGCCTTGTCGCGCAGGCCCACCACGCCCAGGCAGACGTCGACGCGCGCGGCGGTCTCCGCCTTCGAGTGGCGGCCGTGGATGCGCAGCGGGAACGCCACGTTGTCGGCGACGGTGGCGTTCTGCATCAGGTTGAACTGCTGGAAGATCATGCCGATGCCTTGCCGCGCCTCGCGCAGCTCGCACTTGCCGAGCGCGGTGAGGTCGCGGCCCGCCACGCGCACGCGGCCGGCGTCGGGGCGTTCGAGCAGGTTGATCAGGCGCAGCAGCGTCGACTTGCCGGCGCCGCTCTTGCCGACGAGCCCGAACACGTCGCCGCGTTCGATGGCCAGCGTGGTCTCGCGCACGGCGTGGAAGTCGCGGCCGTCGGGCGTGCGGAAGGCCTTGCGCACGTTCTCCAGCTGGATGAGCGGCGCCTGGACGGGCAGGGCGATGGGGCCGTCGTGCATGGAATTCATTCGGGTTGATGCGGCCGGAACGCCGATGCGGCGTGACGCGACGGCAGCGCATCGCCCTCGCCGTGCAGCTTGTGGCGCAGCGTGCCGGGCTCGTACGCGGTCTTGTAGGCGCCGCGGCCCTGCAGCTCCGGCACCACCAGGTCGACGAAGGCCTCGTGGCATTCGGGCACCACGGTGCGCGTGAGGTTGAAGCCGTCGACGCCCGTCTCGGCCACCCACGCCTGCAGCTCGTCGGCCACCTGCGCGGCGTCGCCGGAGATCACCGGGTAGCGGCTGCCGAGGCTGAACATCTCCAGCATGCGGCGGCGCGTCCAGGCGCCTTCCTGCGCGGCGCGCGCGTGCGACTGGATGGCGTTGCCGGGCGCCCAATCGATGGGCTCGTCGAGGCCGTGGCGGCCGAAGTCGATGCCGGTGCCGGCCGCGAAGTGCGCGAGGCCGGCCTCGCGGCTCGCGTGATCGCGGTAGTCGGCGAGCAGGTCGCTTGCCTCGGCCTTCGTCGGCGCGACCACCACCGTGGCGGCCAGGAAGATCTTCACGTCGTCGGCGCGACGGCCCGCCTGCACCATCGCGTCGCGGAGGCTCGTCACGGAACGCGCGGCCTCGGCCTTCGTCGTGGCCGCGATGAACACGCACTCCGCATGACGCGCCGCAAAGCGCTGGCCGCGGCCCGAGCTGCCGGCCTGGAACAGCACCGGCGTGCGTTGCGGCGAGGGCTCGGCGAGGTGGATGCCTTCGACGTCGAAATGCTTGCCGTGATGCACGACCGGATGGATGCGCGCCGGGTCGGCGTACACGCGCCCGGCCTTGGCGCGCCGCACCGCGGCGTCCTCCCAACTGCCTTCCCACAGCTTGTAGAGCACGTCGAGGTACTCGTCGGCGCGGTCGTAGCGCTCGTCGTGCGGCAGCTGCGCGCCGACGCCCATCGCGCGCGCCGCGCTCTCCAGGTAGCCGGTGACGATGTTCCAGCCGACGCGTCCGCGGGTGAGGTGGTCGAGCGTCGAGAAGCGCCGCGCGAGCAGGTACGGCGCCTCGTAGCTGAGGTTGACGGTGACGCCGAATCCCAGGTGCTCGGTGGCCGCGGCCATCGCGGACACCAGCAGCATCGGATCGTTCACCGGCAGCTGGATCGCTTCGCGCGCCGTGAGGTCGACGCTGCCTTGGTAGACGTCGTACACGCCCACGATGTCGGCGAGGAACAGGCCGTCGAACAGCCCGCGCTCCAGCGTGCGCGCGAGCGACGTCCAGTGCGACAGCAACGTGTACTCGGTGGAGCGGTCGCGCGGATGCGTCCACAGCCCGTGCTGGATGTGGCCCACGCAGTTCATGTCGAACGCGTTGAGGAGGATCTTCTTGGCGGCCATGTCGTGGTCAGAGGGCGTGCGCCGCGCGCAGGCCGTGGAAGACGCGGGCGCGTGCGGCGGCCAGCGCGTCGCTGTCGCGCTCGCGCGGGCGCGCGACGTCGACCGCGATGTCCTCGCGCAGCCGGCCGGGGTCGGCGTCGAGCACCAGCACGCGGTCGGCGAGCCAGGCGGCCTCGTCGATGTCGTGCGTGACCATCAACGTGGCGATGCCGCGCCGGCGCACGAGGCCGGCCAGCAGCGACTGCAGGCGCATGCGCGTGAACGCGTCGACGGCCGAGAACGGTTCGTCGAGCAGCAGCACGCGCGGCGCGCCGGCGAGCGCGCGCGCCAGCGCGACGCGCTGCGCCTGGCCACCGGACAGCTGGCGCGGCAGCGCCGCGGCGTAGCCGGTGAGGCCGACGTCTTCGAGCAGTCCGGCCACGCGCAGGTCGTCGGTGGTGGCGCCGCCGGTCTCGAAGGCGATGTTGTCGGCCACGCTGCACCACGGGAACAGGCGCGGCTCCTGGAAGACGACGCCGACGTCGCGCGACGGCCTGGCATGGCGTTGGCCGGCCACGGTCACGCCGCCGTCGAACTCGCTGTCGAGGCCGGCGGCGATGCGCAGCAGCGTGCTCTTGCCGCAGCCGCTGGCGCCGACGAGGCACACGATCTCGCCTGGCGCGACGGTCAGTCGCACGTCGGCGAGGATGCGCTTGGCGCCGAAGTGCTTGGCCTGCACGTGCAGGTCCAACGCGGCGCCGCGTGCAGGGCGCCAGGCCGGCGCGGCGTTCGCATCGGCGTCGTGCCCGCCGACGCGTTCCGGTCGCTCGAGCCCACCGCCAGATCGTTCAGCGATGATCATCGGGCCTCCAAAGGCGTGTCGAAGCTGTCGCGCCAGCGCAGCAGCCGGCGCTCGAGGCGCGCCACGAGCGTGTCGCTCAGCTTGCCCAGCACGGCCAGCAGCACGATGGCGGCGAGCACGAGGTCGGCGCGGCTGGTCTCGCGGCCGTCGGTGAGCAGATAGCCGAGGCCGCTGCTCGCGGCGATCAGCTCGCCGGCCACCATGAACATCCACGCGAGGCTCAGGCCGTTGCGCAGGCCCGTCATCACCGACGGCAGCGCCGCCGGCAGCAGCACGCGGCGCACCAGCGCGAACGGCGAGAGGCGCATCAGGCGCGCCACTTCGACCAGCTTGCGGTCGACGCCGCGGATACCCGAGGCCGACCCCATGTAGACGGGAAAGAACGCGCCGATGGCGATCATCGCCAGCTTGGGCGCCTCGCCGATGCCCAGCCACAGCAGCAGCAGCGGCACCCACGCGAGCGACGGGATCGCGCGCAGGGCCTGGAATGTCGGGTCGAGCAGCGAGCGCGCGGAGTTCGACAGTCCCACCAGCGAACCCGCGACGATGCCCAGCCCGGCGCCGATCACGTAGCCGGCGGCCACGCGCGCGGTGCTCGCCGCCACGTGCGACGCGACCGTGTGCCAACCCAGTTCGACCAGCGCCCGCGCGACGTCGCTGGGCGTTGGCAACAGGTTGGACGTGACCCAGCCGAGCCGTCCCGCGAATTCCGCGGCGACCAGCGCCACGAGCGGCAGCAGCCACGCGAGCACGAGCGCGCGCGTGCGCGGCGACAGGCGTTCGCGCCGTGGCGGGCGAGCGTCTTCGTCGGAAGAGCCGCCCAGCGCCGCGCCCCACTGCGACGCGTGGTTGTAGTCCAGCAGGATCGTGGGATCGGCCGTCATCGCGTCTCGCGCGTCACGCGTGCTGGAAGCCCGTGTCCACCAACGCGGTGACCGTGCGGTTCAGGTCGACACCCGGCTTCACCAGCGCCTCGGCCTGCAGGATCGGCGACGCCGACTGCAGCGCGTGCACGTGCTCGGCCGACGGCCACGGGTTGCTGAGGTCGGTGCGCAGCTTGAGTTGCAGCAGCGCCACCTTCAGGCTCACCTTGGCCTCTTCGGACAGGATCTTCGCGGCCTCGGTGGTGTTGGCGATCGTCCACTGGCGCGCGCGTTCGTAGTTGGCGATCACGCGGCGCACTTCGGCGGGACGCTGGGCGAGGAAGTCCTCGCGCACGTTGAGGAAGCCGTAGGTGTTGAACGAGACGTTGCGATAGAGCAGGCGCGCGCCGCTGTCCAGCTCGGCCGACGCCATGAGCGGATCGAGGCCGGCCCACGCGTCGACCTGGCCCGCGCGCAGCGCCGCGAGGCCGTCGGCGTGCTGCAGCGGCACGTGTTCGATGTCGGACTTCTTCAGGCCCACGGTCTGCAGCGAGCGCAGCAGGAACAGGTACGGATCGGTGCCCTTGGTGGCGGCGACCTTCTTGCCCTTGAGGTCGGCCAGCGACTTGATGGGCGAGTCCTTGGGCACGACCAGCGCCGTCCACTCGGGGCGCGAGAAGATGTACGGCGTGCGGATCGGGTTGCCGTTGGCCTTGGCCAGCAGCGCCGCCAGGCCGGCGCTGGAGCCGATGTCGATGCTATTGGCGTTGAGGTATTCCAGCGCGCGGTTGCTGCCCGCGCTGAGCACCCATTTGACCTGCGTGCCGTCCTTGCGGAAGTCTTCTTCCAGCCAGCCGAAGCGGCGCAGCACGAGGCTGGTGGGTGAGTAGTACGCGTAGTCGAGGCGCAGTTCGGGCAGCGGCGCGGCGGCTTGCGCGCGCGCGGCGGCGCCGGCCAAGCCGGTGGCCGTGGCGCCGGCGATCTGCAGGAGGTGGCGACGTTGGATCAAGTGGGCTCCAGGAGGTTGGCTGGTCAGGAATACGAGCCGGGTTCGGGCAGGTCGCCGTCGAGCGCGTGGCGGCCAAGGGCGCGCAGCTTCAGGTCGACGGGGTCGTGCAGCGTGTGCACGCGCGCGTTGCGCCAGAAGCGGTCGAGGCCCAGCTTCTGCGACGTCGCGCGCGCGCCGGTGAGTTCGAAGATCTGCGAGCTCACCTCCATGGCCGCGCGGTGCGCGAGCACCTTGGCTTCGGCGATGGCCAGCGCCACGTGGCCGCGTTCTTCGGCGGTCAACGCGTCGCCGCGATCGAGCGCGGCCTGCAGCGTCACGGCGGCCTCGTCGCTGACGCTTCGTGCCGCGCGATTGAGAAGGTGCAGCTCGCCGTACCGATGCTGCGTGACAGGGTCGTCGGCCGCACGCGTGACGCCCGAGCCCGCCCACGCGCGCGACTGCTCGCGCGTGTACGTGCGCGCCTCGTCGAACGCGCCGATGGCGATGCCCAGGTAGAGGTTGGCCATGATCAGCTGCGAGATCAGCGGGCGCAGCGTCATGCGCGGCGTATGCGTGGCGGCCGGGCCCACCAGCACGTCGTCGTGCGCGATGGCCACGCGTTCGAATTCCACGGTGCCGCTGTCGGTCTGCTTCTGGCCGAACGCGTCCCAGTCGGCACGCACGCGCACGCCGGCGCGGCGCGTCGGCGTCGTGGCGATCACGAGGCTTTGCGTGGGGCGATGCCACGCCGAGACCACCATGCGGTCGGAGCCCACCGAGCCGGACGAGAAGCTCTTGAGCCCGTTGAACACCCAGCCATCGTCGGCCTCGGTGGCGACGGCGCGCTGGTCGAGCGGGTTGAGCGCGTTGCCCCAGAACAGCTTTTGCGTGACGGTGTCGACGAGCTGGTGCTGCTGCTGCGCGCGCGTGCCGTACAGCAGCAGCGTGGCGACCTGCAGGTGATGGAAGCCGTAGAGGTGGGCCAGCGCGCTGTCGGCCTGCGCAAGGCGGCGCAGCGTGGCGTAGAACGTGGGCCAGTCGGCGCCGGTGCCGCCGAATTCCTCGGGGATCGTGAGCGTGAGCAGGCCGCTGGCGCGAATGAGCTCGCGCTCCTCGGCCGCGTGGCCGCCCGCGCGATCGCGTTCGACGGCGGTGGCGGCGAGCTGGCGCGCGAGGGCGTCGGCGGCGTCGTGGATGGCGGAGGTGGTCATGTCAGAACGCCGGGACCATGGAGCCGGCGAACTTCTCCGACACGAACGCGCGCACCTCGGGCGACTGGTAGGCTTTCACGAGCTTGGCGACCCAGGGCTTGTCCTTGTCCGCGGTGCGCACCGCGATGAGGTTGGCGTACGGCGACTTCGCGTCCTCGAGCAGCACGGCGTCACGCGTGGGCACCAGGCCGGCCTGCAGCGCGAAGTTGGTGTTGATGGCGCTGGCGTCGAGGTCGTCGAGCGAGCGCGCGAGCTGCGCGGCCTCGAGCTGCACGATCTGCACGCCCTTGGGGTTGTCGGCGATGTCGAGCGTGGTGGCGCCGATGCCGGCGCCCGGCTTCAGCTTGATCACGCCGGCCTTCTGCAGCAGCAGCAACGCGCGGCCGCTGTTGGACGGGTCGTTCTGGATGCCCACGCGCGCGCCGCGCGGCAGGTCGGCCAGCGACTTGACGCGCTTCGAGTAGAAGCCCATCGGGAACGTGACGGTGTCGCCGACCGCGCTGATCTTGTAGCCGCGCGCCTTGACCTGCGAATCGAGGAAGGGCCGGTGCTGGTAGCTGTTGGCGTCCAGGTCGCCCGCGTCGAGCGCGGCGTTGGGCTGGATGTAGTCCTGGAACTCGACGATCTTCAGCTCGAGGCCGTCGCGCGCCGCCACCTTGCGGGCCACCTCGGCGATCTGCGCGTGCGGGCCGGCCGTGACGCCCAGGCGCACGACCTCCGCGGCATGCGCGAACGAGGCGACGAGGACGGCGGCGCCCAGGGCGAGGAGACGAGTGACAGCGCGGCGACGGGACATCGGCAAGGAATCCGTGGAGACAATCCCTGCAGTGTTTCGCGGACGAGCGCGACCGCGAACGAAGCTTTTCTCACTTGCTTCGAACCTGCGTGTCGGCGGCCGTCAGTTCAACGCGTCGCGATGGCGGTCTCCGTGTGCGGCGTGCCGGCCGGCACCCAGTCGACGGGCACGGGCTGCGCGCGGTACAGCTGCCGGTTCGCGGTGGCCTTGCCGGACACCGGATCCTTGCCCACGCGCGGGTACGGGTTCACGTACTCCCACACGATGTCGCCGTCGCGCGTGACCTGGAACAGCCGCCCGCTCTGGCCTTCGTCGATGAACGTGTTGCCGTTGGGCAGGCGCCGCGCCGCGCTGATGTGCGTGCTGCGGAAGCCCCACGACGGCTGGCCCGAGTCCTCCGCCGTGTACTGCCACACGATCTGGCGGCTGACGGGGTCGATCTCCAGCACGCGCGAGCCGCCCGTGGTCTGCAGCTCGACGGGCGGGTAGCCGGCCTCGCCCTGGTTGTCGAACACCAGCAGGTTGCCGGCGCCGGGCAGCCCCGCGGGGATGATCTGCGCGTCGTGCTGGCCGGTGATCTGGTCGACGGGCCGCGGCACCTTGCGCGCCGCGGCGCCGCGCGGGATGGCCGGATAGCTCGGGCCCAGCGTCCACACGATGCGGCTCGTGTGGCGGTCGATGATCGCGATGACGTTGGCGTTGCGCGAGTCGAAGATCAGGTTGTCGGGCGCGAAGCGCGTGTCGCCGGAGTCGAACCAGTGGTTGGGGCCGACGGGCTTCAGGTTGTTGACGTGCAGGTAGTCCGCCGAGTCCGCCTCGTGGATCAGCGCGAGCTGCGCCGGCGCGAAGAGCTCGGACAGATGGTCGGCCGCCACCCAGCGCCACGCGATGGCGCCGGCGGGGTCGACCTCGTACACCACGTCGTCCAGCACCGGCTTCTTGAAGCCCGCGGCCTCGTGCGTGAGGTTGGCGAGCACCAGCGTGTTGCCGTTGGGCAGGCGCGCCCAGTCGTGGTGCTGGCGGGCGAGGCCGTCGGGCGCCTTCGCGCCGAACTGCCACACGGCGCGGCCTTGCCAGTCGAGCTCGGCGATCGTCTTCGACACCTGCGCCGCCACGCGGCCCGGCACGAGGTCGACGCCGCGGCCGCCCTCGGTCTCGGACGTCACGAACACGTGGCCCGTCTGGCCCGCCACCAGCGCGGGGTCGATGTACGTGCTGAAGCCGCCCTTGTCGGCCCAGGTGTGCACGACGTGGCCGTCGAGGTCGATCAGGCGCGCGACGTCGTCGCCGCCGGTGAACAGCACGAAGCCGGGCCACGCGCGCGCGGCGTCGAGGCGCGTGGTGCCGGCCGGGAACACGCTGGGGCCGGCGTGCGCGGCCTGCAGTGCGAGCGCTGCGGCCGTGGCAACAAGAAGCCTGCGCATGTCAGTAGAGGCGGCTCTTGACCTTGTCGAGGCCGGCGATCGCGCAGGCCTCGTCCTTCTCGCTGCCGCGCGCGCCGCCGACGCCGATCGCGCCGATGACGACGCCGCCCACGGTCACCGGCACCGCGCCCGCGCGTGCCAGCCAGGTCGGATTGGCGGCGAGGCGGTCGGCGACGTCCTTGTCGGTCTTCGCGCGATCCGCCAGCTGGCCGCTGGGCGCGTTGAAGGCGAGGGCGGCCTTGGCCTTGAGCGCGCTGTTGGTCACGCCGCGCGACGCGGCGCCGTCGGCGGCCAGCAGCAGGCGCAGCTCGCCGGACGAGTCGAGCACGCTGACGCCCACCTTCTGGTCGAGGCCCTTGCAAGTGTCGACGGCGACGCGCGCGGCTTCGAGCGCGAGATCCAGCGGCAGGCCGCGCGCGGGCGGTGCGGCCGGCGCCTGCGGGGCGCTGGCGGGCGTGGATTGGGCCGAGGCGAGCGTCGCGACGGCGCCCAGGGCGAGAGCGAGAAGGGTTTTGTTCATGGTGTTCGGGTGCTGGGTTTAAAACAGCTGGCTGGATATTCAACATATTGCTGCTTGAATATCGCCAGGGGCTATCGACAAACGCCTGTCGAGCCGCCGTCGACCGCGACGTTAGGGCCTGTTCCCCAGGGGATCAAGCGTGAATCACGGATATCCAATATCGAATCCGGTCTGATCCCGTGGCTCGCCGACCAATATCATCCGCGCGACTTGGAGATATTGCCGTGAATATGTCGACGACTGCCTCGCACCTTCTCCGGAGGGCGCCATGAGCCTGTCCTCCGGCGCCATCGACCGCCCGATCGGCACCGCGCTGCTCGCGATCGCCGTGCTGCTGCTGGGCATCGCGGTGTACCCGCTGCTGCCCGTCGCGCCCCTGCCGCAGGTGGACTTCCCCACGCTGCAGGTGTCGGCCAGCCTGCCCGGCGCGAGCCCCGAGACGATGGCGTCGAGCGTGGCGCAGCCGCTGGAGCGGCAGTTCTCGCTGGTGTCGGGTCTGTCGCAGATGACCTCGGTCAACAGCAGCGGCTCGACGCAGGTGACGCTGCAGTTCGACCTTGATCGCGGCATCGACTCGGCGGCGCAGGACGTGCAGTCGGCCATCAACGCGGCCGGCGGCCAACTGCCGGCCACGCTGCCGTCGCCGCCCACCCTCCGCAAGGTCAACCCGGCCGACTCGCCGATCCTGATCATCGCGGTGCAGTCCGACGTGCTGCCGTTGACCGAGGTGGACGACGCCGCCGAGAACGTGCTCGCGCAGCAGATCTCGCAGATCGGCGGCGTGGGCCTGGTCAGCGTCAGCGGGCAGCAGAAGCCGGCGGTGCGCGTGCAGGTCGACCCGCAACGCATCGCCGCGCTGGGGCTGGGCATGGAGGACATCCGCGGCGTGATCGCCACCGCCAGCGTCAACCAGCCGAAGGGCGCGGTCGACACGGCCAGCCAGCGCTTCACGCTCTACACCAACGACCAGATCCTGCGCGCGCAGCCGTGGAACGACGTGGTGCTCGCGTGGCGCGCCGGCGCGCCCGTGCGCGTGCGCGACGTCGGCATCGCCGTCGACGCGTCCGAGAACACCAAGATCGCCGCCTGGGCCTACGCCGGCGCGGGCGCGTCGTCGCAGGCCGCCGCGGCCGTGCACGGCGGACGCAGCATCGTGCTGCTGGTCAACAAGCAGCCGGGCGCGAACGTCATCGAGACCGTCGACCGCATCAAGGAAGCACTCCCGCGCCTGCGCGCCGCGCTGCCGCCCGCGATCTCGGTCAACGTGATGCGCGACGCGACGCAGACGATCCGCGCCTCGGTGCGCGACGTCGAGTCCACGCTGGTGCTGACCATCGTGCTGGTCGTCGCCGTGATCTTCGTGTTCCTGCGCAGCGTCGCGGCCACGCTCATTCCCAGCGTGACGGTGCCGCTGGCCATCCTCGGCACCGCGGCGGTCATGTACGTGGTGGGGTATAGCCTCGACAACCTGTCGCTGATGGCGCTCACCATCGCGGTGGGCTTCGTGGTCGACGACGCGATCGTGATGCTGGAGAACATCCATCGCCACGTCGAGGCCGGCATGGGCGCGCTGGAGGCGGCGCGCAAGGGCGCGTCGGAGATCGGGTTCACGATCCTGTCGATCTCGGTGTCGCTGGTGGCCGTGTTCATTCCGCTGCTGATGATGGGCGGCATCGTGGGGCGGCTGTTCCGCGAGTTCGCCGTCACGGTGACGCTGACGATCGCGGTGTCGGTGGTGGTGTCGCTGACGCTCACGCCGGTGCTGTGCGCGCGCTTCCTGCGCGTCGAGCACGCGCAGGGGCCGCTGCATCGCGCGTTCGAGCGCGGCTTCGAGGCGCTGCTGAACGGGTATCGGCGCGGGCTGGACGTCGTGCTGCGCCACCCGTTCGCGACGCTGTGCAGCTTCCTGGCGACGGTCGCCGTCACGGTCGTGCTGTTCGTGCAGATCCCCAAGGGCTTCTTCCCGCAGCAGGACACGGGCTACATCGCGGGCTTCGTCGAGACCTCGCAGGACGCGTCGTACGACGGCCTCGTGCCGCGCATGCTGGCGCTGGCCGACGTGGTGCGGCAGGATCCCGACGTCTCCGGGTTCAACACGAGCACCGGCGACTCGAGCGCCAACACGGGCCGCTTCAACATCGCGTTGAAGGACAAGGAGGACGGCCGCAAGGCGACCGCCGACGAGGTCATCGCGCGGCTGCGCCCGAAGCTCGCGAAGGTGCCCGGCGTAAACCTGTTCCTGCAGGCCGCGCAGGACGTGCGCATCGGCGGACGCACGGCGCGCACGCAGTACCAGTACACGGTGACCGACGCCGACATCGACGAGCTCGACGCGTGGGCGCCGCAACTGCTGGCGCGCTTCCGCGGCCTGCACGAGCTGGCCGACGTCGCGTCCGACCAGCAGAGCGATGCGGCCTCGGCAGTGCTGACCATCGACCGCGACAAGGCCGCGAGCTACGGCATCTCGCCGGCGGCCATCGACGCCACGCTGTACGACGCCGTCGGCCAGCGCCAGGTCGCGCAGTACTACACGCAGGTCAACAGCTACCACGTGGTGCTGGAGGTGTCGCCGCAGCTGCAGGCCGACCCCAACCTGTTCGATCGCCTGTACGTGACGTCGGCGACGTCGGGGCGGCAGATCCCGCTGTCGACGTTCGTGAAGGTGGACACCGGCAAGACGGCGTACCTGTCCATCAACCACCAGGGCCAGTACCCGGCCGTCACGCTGTCGTTCAACCTCGCGCCGGGCGTGGCGCTGGGCGATGCGGTCACGGCGATCGATCGCGTGCGCGCCGACCTCGGCGCGCCGCAGACCTTCAGCGGCTCGTTCCAGGGCTCGGCGCAGGCGTTCCGCGATTCGCTGAGCTCGCAGCCCTACCTGATCGCGGCCGCGCTGGTGGCGGTCTACATCGTGCTGGGCTTCCTCTACGAAAGCTGGATCCATCCGCTGACCATCCTGTCGACGCTGCCGTCGGCGGGCGTGGGCGCGCTGCTGATCCTGATGGCGGGCGGCTACGACCTCGGCGTGATCGCGTTGATCGGCATCATCCTGCTGATCGGCATCGTCAAGAAGAACGGCATCATGATGGTGGACTTCGCGCTCGCCGCCGAGCGCGAGGACGGCCTGCCGCCCCATGAGGCAATCCGCCAGGCCTGCCTGCTGCGCTTCCGCCCGATCATGATGACGACGATGTGCGCGCTGCTGGGCGGCCTGCCGCTGATGCTCGGGCACGGCGCGGGCTCCGAGCTGCGGCGGCCGTTGGGGTATGCGATGGTCGGCGGGCTCATCGTGTCGCAGGCGCTGACGTTGTTCACGACGCCGGTGATCTATCTCTACCTCGACCGCGTGCAGCGCTGGTACGGGCGGGTCGCGGGCGCGCGCGAGGCGCGTCGCGCGATCGGACGCGCGGCGCGGGCGGACGCGGGCGCGGGCGATGCGCGGCCGCAGGCGGAGCCGGGGTTGGTCGACCTGCACTAGACCGCGGCGCGCGTGGGCCCTGCGACTGCGCGCAGGGTGACGGCTATTTGTTGGCGTCGACGATCGACCACCCTGCCAAAGAAGCCGTCACCCTGCGCGCAGTCGCAGGGCCCACCCCCGCCAATGCGCCTACGCGAACAACGGCGCCAACTCCCGCTTCGCCGCCTCGATGAACGCCCGCGTCCGCGCCGGCAACAGCCGCGCATGCGGATACACGATGCTCACCGGCTGCCGCGGGGTCTCGAACTCCGGCAGCACGATGCGCAGCCGCTTCTCGCGCACCGCGTCCTGCACCTGGTACGAGAAGAACTGCCCGAAGCCCGCGCCCTGTTCGCACGCGTGCAGCGCGGCGCCCGCGTGGTTGAAGTCCAGCGGCCCGTCGACCGCCACGTGCAGGCGACGCCCGCCGTCGTGGAACGCCCACCCCGGCCGCACCGGCGTCGCGAGCCGGATGCACGGACGCGCGCGCAGCTCGGACGGATGCTTCGGCACGCCGACGCGGCGCAGGAACGCCGGGCTCGCCACCACCACGTGCCGCACATCGCCCAGGCGCAGCGCCACCAGCGACGAATCCTCCAGCGCGCCGATGCGGATGCCGACGTCCATGCCCTCGTCCACCAGGTCGACGAAGCGATCGAGCAGCTGCACGCTGCAGCGGATGCGCGGGTTGGCGGCCACGAAGCGGGTGACGAACTCGGCCACCACGCGCTGGCCC
>FSXQ01004796.1_pt1 | contig 30654 bp, 24 predicted proteins | sample 1638011 | NCBI WGS metagenome assembly FSXQ01 (sample SAMEA3914789, study PRJEB12502) | metagenome | biome: forest; material: soil | place: Canada | collected 2011-07-03 | depth 0.3 m | reverse complement strand
TCGACCAGCGTCTCCTGGTCGCCGTACATGAACCTGGCCCAGCCCTTGGTCATCAGCACGATCTGGAACGCAGCCTCATGCCGGTGCCAGCCGGTGCCCGTTTCCGGTGCCATGTTGGCCTTCACAAGGTGCGCGATGACCTGGCCGTTGGTGGCCGCGGCCACGCCCAGGTCCCTGTAGAGGAAGAAGTCGCGCAAGCCGTCGCTGCGCCAGGGCGTATCGCCCGGCTTGACGTGCGAGAACCGGGTGGCAGTCTGATCCGTCATGTGGCAGCCCTCCTGGGGAAGTTGAAGCTCGCTCCAGGCCATGCATAAGCTGTACCAGAAATGCTGCGTTGCAGCGCAAGGCCGGGAGCCGGGCGCGTCTCGCGATAGTCGCGAACAGCCGCGCCCCCATACCGCGCTCAACGCGAAAGCATGACGTCCGTGACCAGGCGTGCGTCGAGCTCGCGAACGCGTTCCTCGTTGTAGTAGCCACCGTACTCGGTGTAGCGCAGAAAGGTGCGATCGCAAGTCGCGCATCGCCACACGTCGCAGCGGTTGTACGGGAACCACGCGGGCGCGATCGGCGCATCGAGCGACCACAGGGTCGTGCCGGTCGGGTGGTACTCGGCCACGGTCGGGTCGTCGATCTCCGGGTCGCGCAACGTCCCCACGCGCTCCAGCGCATCCCGGTCGACGCTGCCAGGTACAGCCTCCCAGCCCGGGCACACGAGCGAGGCGCAGGCCTGGCAGGACTCGTCGCGCTCGAAGGCGCCGGCGAGCGCCCTGAGTTCTGCAACGCCCAACGGCAGGCCGTCGCGGATGCTCACCACTCAATCCTGCGGTTGAACCATTCCGCTTTGCGGATACGGCGGAAGCAGCGGCGGGGGCGGCGGCAACGACGTCGGCTTGCCGGCCAGTGCCTTGACCATCATGGCGACGCCCGCTTCGAGCTGCGCGTCATGCCCTGCCACGAGATCGGCCGGCTGATTCTCGATGTCGACGTCGGGATCGACCCCGTGGTTCTCCACGGCCCAATGGCTGTCGAGGTTGTAGATGGCGTCCTCGGGAATCGTGACGAAACCCCCGTCCATCATCGGCCAGTAGCCGCGGATGCCGCGTACGCCACCCCAGGAGCGCGTTCCGACGAGAGGGCCGAGGCCGTACTGCTTGAACAGGAACGGGAAGATGTCGCCGTCCGAGGACGACCAGTGATTGATCAGCGCGACCTTCGGACCGTGCAGCACGTTTTCGGGTTCGGTCGCAATCGCACCTTCGCGATTGGTTGCCAGCGTGACCAGCACGCGCCGAAGCTTCTCGAGCGCAAAGGGCGCGATGAAGCCGCCGCCGTTCCAGCGGTCGTCGATGATCATCGCCTGCTTGCCGAGCTGGGCATAGAACTGCCGCACGAACTGCTGGATGCCGAGCTGCTCCATGTCGCTCATGTAGACGTAGCCCACCCGTCCACCGGACAGCTTGTCGACCAGCGCGCGGTTGTGTTCGATCCAGGCGGCCTCTCGCAGCGGCAGCTCCTTGCCGACCGGCTTGACGACGACGTGGCGTGCCGCGCCGTTGGGGCTGGACGCCACCGTCAGGTCGACCGTGGTGTCGGCATCCGTCAACTGAAGGAGGCTGTCGGGGTCGGTGGGTGCGCGCAGTTCGGTGCCGTTGACGGCCAGCAGGTAGTCGCCGGCCTTGACGTTGAGGCCGGGCTGGGCGATCGGGCTGCGGTAGTCGTCGCGGGTGTTGTCGCCCGGATAGATGGTCGCGAAACGGTAGCGGCCCGAGGGCGCGTCGAGTGCCCAGTCCACGCCGAGCAGTCCGGCGTGCACCCGGGGGCTGGTATCGCCATCGTCGCCGCCGCCCACGTAGGTGTGGGAATTTCCCATCTCGCCGAGCATCTGGCCGATCAGGTAGTTCAGGTCTTCGCGAGATCCGGCCAGCGGAAGCAGCTTGCGATAGCTGTCGTGCACGCCCTTCCAGTCGACGCCGTTCATGGCCGTGGAGAAGAAGAGATCGCGCTCCAGTCGCCAGGCGTTGTCGAACATCTCCGACCACTCCTTGGCCGGATCGACGAGCGCACGCAGATGCGCCAGGTTCAGCTGCTTCCTGGTTTCGTCGTCCTTGGCGGCGTTGGCCTTCGTGTCGAGCACGGTGTAGTCCTTCTCGTGCCGGATCAACACCCGCTCGCCGTCGAGCGACAGCGAATAGGCGTCGACGTCCTCGGAGACCACCGACGCCTTGCGCTTCTTGAGGTCGTAGAAGCGCAGCGCCGACGTCTCGCCCTTGAGCTGTCCTTCGATCAGCCCGAGCGCTTGGGTCAGGTAGAAGACGCGGCTGCCGCGGACGTCGAGTTGCGTGATGTTGGCGGCGTCCACGGGGAGCGCCACGGCGCGCGACATCAAGCCATCGAGGTCGATCCGGATCGGCTTGATCGCGGCGGTCTGGTCGGGCGCCTGCTTCTCGTCCTCGGCGCTGCCCTTGACATGGACGGTGTCCTTGACGGCCTTGGCCGCCTTCTTGCGCTGCGCGTCGTCGTCCATCTTCGCGTCGTTCTTGTCCGGCGCACTGTCCGCTTCGTCCGACCGGGGCGCGACCGGGGAGGCCGTGTCGCGTGCGAGGGCGATCCCGTAGATGCCGCCGGACTTCAGGAACGCAAAGTCGAAGTCGATGTCCGAGCCCACCGGGTTCTCGTGGCGGCTCGACGTGAAGTACAGGTATTTGCCGTCCGGCGACCAGGCGGGGTTCGCGTCGATTTCGTTGCCCTCGCCCAGGCGCGTCAGGTGTCCGCCAGCGAGCTCCTGCAGGTAGAGGTCACGCCGTCGCCCGACGGCGCTCATGCTGAATGCCAGCCAGCGGCCATCCGGCGAGAAGGCCTGGTCGTGGATCTCGCCGAGCTTGTCCTGCGCGACCAGTTTGGGAGCGCCTCCGTCCACGCGTACGGTCCACAGTCGATGCGCGCCGTCGGAGAAGGCCAGCGTCTTGCCGTCCGCCGAGAAGATCGGGCCGTACAGATAGCCCTCGGCGAACGACGTGAGCACCTTCTCGGCGCCGCCCTCGGCAGGCCGGATGGCAATTTGCGGGTTGCCACCGACGTCGGTCGTGTAGGCGATCAGCTTGCCGTCGGGCGACCAGGCAGGATGGTCCTCGTCGATGCCCTGCGTGCCCGTCAGATCCCGCGTCGCGCCGTTTTCGGTCGGCACGCTGAAGATGTCGCCACGCGCGGAGAACAGCGTACGGCGACCGTTGGGGGCCAACGCGAAGTCCACCTGCTGCGCGGGATCGGCCTCTCGAATTTCGGTCTTGACGTCGACGACACGCGCGCGCAGACGCGGGTTGTCGTCCGGGACGCTCACGGGGACTTCTTTCAGCTCCTCGGCCGGCAGATCCAGGCGATAGAGCTTGCCGCCCTGCTGGAACGCGATGGCGTCGCTCCCGTACGCCGGGAAATCGATATCGTAGTCCGTGAAGTGCGTGACCTGCCGCGCCTTTCGGGTGTCCTGGTCGTAGACCCAGATGTTGGCGCGCCGGTGGGCGTCCTGGTCGCTGAGGTAGTAGATCTTCTTGCCGACCCACATCGGAGATGTGTTGGTGCCCGACCAGTGCGTGAGCTGCTCGCTCTTGTGCGTGTCGAAGTCGTAGGTGAACACCTCCTGGGCGAGGCCGCCGTTGTAGCGCTTCCAGGTGCGGAAGTTCCGGAAGATGCGGTTGTAGGCGATCGTGTGGCCGTCGGGCGCGTACGTGGCCAGCCCGATCGCGCTGTCGATGGGCATGCGCGTGGCCATGCCACCCTCGACGGACACCTGGTACATGTCCTGGATCCACGAGTTCCACTGGTCGCGCTTCGTCAGGAAGACCACAGCCTTCGAGTCCGGCGTCCAGGTGACCACCATGTCGTCCGGCCCATGGCGGCCGCCGGTGCCCGACTCGGTGGGCGGATGGAACGTGAGCCGGCGCGCCGCGCCGCCGGTCGACGGAATGACCCAGACGTCCGTGCCCGCCTTGCTAGCCTCGGTGTAGGCGATCCAGCGCCCGTCCGGCGACACGCGCGGGAACATGTCCTGGCCCGGCGCACTGGTCAGGCGCAGCGCGGTCCCCCCGGCCTTCGGCACGGACCAGATGTTGCCGTCGGCAACGAAGACGATCTTGTCGCCATAGGGCTGGGGAAACCGCGGAATCGCGCCAAAGGCGGATTGCCCGGTCGCCAGAAGAGAGGCCACGAGCACCGACAGGGGGAACAGACCAGGACGCTTCATTCGTGTTCTTTCAGGACAAGATTGAACTCCAGCATAGGCGAACGCAGCTCGGTAACGCAAGGCCGAGCCGGTCACTCCCCCCGTGTTCAATACGGCCAGGCCGGCGTGCTGCTTTCGATGTTCACCCACTGTCCGGTGCTCAATTGATTGTGCTTGCCCGCAGGTAACGCGTAGAAGCTGCGCGGCTCCACGGCCAGGCCGAGATCCGAGATCGATCCCAGCGCACCGTCACTCAATGGAATGCCATACATCCAGAAAATCTTGCGCAAGTCCTTGCCGATGATCTTCGAACTCAGGACATAAAGCAGGTCGTGGTTGGTGATGGTGTTCGTGGTGTAGCGACCCATTCCATAGTTTGCTGCGGTGGCGATGGTGAAACTATTTTTCACCAGACGGTCTCCCTTTGTCAGCAAGCTGAAGAAGTCCAGCGTGTTGGTCATGGTCGGCTGCGACAAGCCGCCGCGCTCCTTGGTAAACAGGAAGGCAAGCTGGAAGTGCACCGCTCGCATGATGTTTTGATCGCTGTTCGTCCACACCCGCGTTTCCTGGTCGCCGACCAATGCGGCGTCAGCCAGCCCGGTCGCGCGGTTGGCCACGATCGCTGCATAGAGGCCGGCATGATCGAGCGGATGGCCGTCGAACTGAAGGCCGGCAAGTTCGGACCCGAGTACGCCGGCAAGATGGACTTCTACCTCAACCTGCTCAACGAGAAGGAGCGCGCACCCGACGACGCACCGTCGATCGGCATCATCCTGTGCGCCGAGAAGGACAACCTCGAAGTCGAGTTCGCACTCAAGAGCAAGGCCAATCCGATCGGGGTGGCCGAGTACCAGTTGAAGGGCGCGCTCCCGGCGAAGCTGCGAGGGAAGTTGCCGACGGCGAGGCAGTTGGAGGATGCGATGCGCGAGGCATTGCTGGGTTCGCGTTGAGAAAACTCCTCAGCGCGCGACTCAACGTATGCAGCAAGGAGGCGCCGAATCGCTCCAGCGGAAGCGGCATCCAATTGCTGACGGCCAGCCTATCCTGCACTCACACAAGCATTCAGTCTTGACTGCAATCGAGATCTTCAAATCGACGATTCAGGGGCAGAAATCATCGATCTGAGTGCGCGGTGCCTGGCTCACGCGGACTGCGTTCGTACTGGATTCGCCCTCAAGTCGTAACGCATCCGTACCGCGGCGCACCAACCTCGTACTGCATGCGTTCCACAATCCGACCGCATGCGTCCCGATTCCGGGCCAGCGGACTGGAAGCGGCCCGCATTCGTACCAGGTGCTGCCTGCGGCACGCCGTCCCAGGGCGTCCCAGCGATGAATTCCCACCGAAATTCATCGCAGGAAATGCGGGTCGGCGGAGCCAAAGTGGTCGCAACGCTCAAAGAGTTCCCATCGCATGGACCTCATCCTCAAGCTTCCGCCAGGCCGATCCAACCGCAAGGCCTTGGCATTCAGCGCCGAGATTCACCGGCTGAGGTCGGCCGGCTACACCTTCGAAGCCGTTCGGCTTGCGCTTCGTGACGCGGGTGGAGGTAAGCCGCACCACCGTCAAGCGGGAGGCGGCAAAGAAGCCAGCGGTCGTTCCGACGGCCAGGCAGACAAACCCATCACTGCTCCATCCGATCGCGACCTCGGCATCGTCTTTCATTCATGCAACGGCCGAAGCCTCGGAGCTTGCGACGCCCGCCGCAGGCGCTATGCGAAACGGCACGGAGCTCGCCGAAGCGTTCTTCGATGCCCATCCCAGCAACCCGCTGTTTCGAACCAAGGAGCTGCCATGAAACTGACCGTCATCAACTTCTCTGGCAACGTCGGCAAGAGCACCGTGGCCCGACACCTGCTGGCCCCACGCATACCCGGTTGCCCATCGAAGCAATCGCCAAACCGCAGCGGTTGCCGCACGTGGAATTCGATTCCCGTTGGGCTGCTTTCGCGGCAAACGCCCTCGTGCGTGACTAAAACTCTTTTCAGGCCGAAACACGAAGCGCTCGGGGCCGGGCGCTGCCGCAGCTAAGCATCAAGCCGTCGCAAAGTCGCCCGCAAGGCCTTCGTGAACCTCGGATCAGCGACGGCTGCCACGTTGATCCGCGACCACTTCGAGACAGGCACCGAGTCGACATTGAATATCCGTCCTGGCGCCATCACGATCTTCTGCGGCAACAAGGCTTCCGCCAGCTTGATCGAGTCGGGCACGCCAGGAAACGCCGTCCAGACATACAGGGTCTGCTGGCTCCTTGCGAAGACCTCGGCGCCCAGGGAATCGAACAGGGCCATCGCGGTCGTGCTGGCCTCGCCGAGCCTGGCCCTGAGGCGGGTCAGGTGACGCTGATAGTGACCTTCGCTCAGCATCACGTCGACGGTACGTTCGCAGTATTCGGAGCTGCTCACGTGTATCAATGCCTTGAGGTCGGCCAGGTCGTTGGCCAGATCCGCACCGCACGCGATGAAGCCGACGCGCAGCGCTGCAGAGAACGACTTCGAGAAGCTGCCGATGTAGATCGTTCGTTCCAGCTGATCGAGAGAAGAAAGCCGCGGCGACGACACGGGCTTGAAGTCCGCAAGTGGGTCGTTCTCGACGATCAGCAGGTTGTACTTCTGGGCCAGTTGCAGGATTCGGAACGCCTTGGCTGCCGACAGGTCCGAGCCCGTCGGGTTCTGCGCGAGCGACTGCGTGAAGAACAGGCGCGGCCGATGTGCCATCAACAATTGCTCCAGCGCCTCCAGATCGGGGCCGTCGGCCTGGCGCGGCACGCCGAACATCTGCGCGCTGGCCATCTTGAGCTTGCCGAACAACGGGTAGTAGCCGGGGTCGTCCACCAGCACCGTGCCGCCGGGCGGCACGAAATAGCGGATCACGATGTCCATGGCCTCGTTGGCGCCGTGCGTCAGGACGATCTGCCGCGGCTCGGCGCCGATCCCGAAATCGGCCAGCTTGCGCACGAGGTGCTCGCGCAGCGGCTCGTAGCCGAACCGGCTGCCGTAGCGGAACAGGGCGCCCAGCCCCGTGCGCACCACCTTCTGCTGGTACTTGTCCAGACGCACGTCGGCGAGCCACTCGACGGGCGGGAACCCGTCGCCGACCGCCAGCGTGCCCGGCTCGGTCTTGAGTTGCTCGCGCATCAACCAGACGATGTCCATCACGCGGCCGAAGCCGCTCGCCTCGACCGGTGCGCGCGGCGCTGCGGGCTTGTCGAGGACGAAGTAGCCCGAACCGCGCCGCGGCTCGATCAGGCCGCGCGAGACGAGGATCTCGAACGCGGCCACGACGGTGTTCTTGGCGTACTTGTGCAGTGCCGCCAGCTCGCGCAACGACGGCAGCTTGTCTCCGCCCTTGTAGGCACCGTCTGCGATCTGGCGCTGGAGCGCGTCGGCGAGGCGGTTGGGAAGCGAAGCGGACCTGGGCGTCGGCGCGGGCCGCACGGAAGCCGCAAGTGGTGTGCGAGGTGTCATGTTTTTACTATGACACACACTAGTCAGAAAGAGACGGGATGGTCACTGTCCCTGAAAACTGTACCTTTATCTATGGGTACACCGCACTTAAAGTGCCTCCATAGCAAAAGCATCTGGAGACAACGATGGTTGCAGATTCCCGCCTTCCGAACTTCCGGGCGATGTCGCCCGCCCAACGACTGGAACACGTCGCCCGCGTCGCAGGCTTGAGCGCCGACGAGGTCGCGCTGGTCGCCACGCCCGGCGCGTTGAGCGTCGATCGTGCGAATGGCATGGTCGAGAACGTGATCGGCACGTTCGAACTGCCGTTCGGCATCGGCGGCTACTTCCAGGTCAACGGCCGGGACGTCCTCGTGCCCATGGTCGTCGAGGAGCCTTCGGTGGTGGCCGCCGCCTCGTACATGGCCAAGCTGGCGCGGGAGTGCGGCGGCTTCGAGACGTCGAGCACCGGCCCGCTGATGCGAGCCCAGGTGCAGGTGCTGGGCATCGCCGATCCCTACGGCGCGCGCCAGGCGCTGCTGAAGCACCGCAGCGAGATCCTCGAGGTGGCCAACAGCCGCGACAAGATCCTGATCGGGCTGGGCGGCGGCTGCAAGGACATCGAGATCCACGTGTTCCCCGACACGCCCCGCGGCGCCATGATCGTCATGCACCTGGTCGTCGACGTGCGCGACGCGATGGGCGCCAACACGGTCAACACGATGGCCGAGGCGGTGTCGCCGCTGGTGGAAAGGCTGACTGGCGGCACGGTGCGCCTGCGCATCCTGTCCAACCTGGCCGACCTCCGGCTCGCCCGCGCCCGCGTCCGCTACACGCCCGCGGTACTGCGGACCCAGGAGCGCAGCGGCGAGGAGATCATCGAGGGCATCCTCGATGCGTACACCTTCGCGGCGATCGATCCGTACCGGGCGGCGACGCACAACAAGGGCATCATGAACGGCATCGATCCCGTCATCGTGGCGACGGGCAACGACTGGCGCGCGGTCGAGGCCGGTGCGCACGCCTATGCCTGCAGGAGCGGACGCTACACCTCGCTGACCACCTGGGAGAAGGACGCCACCGGCGCGCTCGTCGGGACGATCGAGATGCCGATGCCCGTGGGCCTCGTCGGCGGCGCGACGAAGACGCACCCGCTGGCGCGACTCTCGCTGAAGATCATGGACGTCAAGTCGGCGCAGGAGCTCGGCGAGGTGGCGGTCGCCGTCGGCCTCGCGCAGAACGTCGGCGCCCTGCGCGCACTCGCCACGGAAGGCATCCAGCGCGGCCACATGGCGCTGCATGCGCGCAACATCGCGCTGGTGGCGGGCGCGACGGGCGAGGAGATCGACATCGTGGCCAGGCGCATGGCCGCGGAGCATGACGTGCGCACCGATCGAGCCGTGGCCCTACTGGACGAGCTGCGCGCCCGCTGAACTGGCAGCAGCCACCGGGAAGCGACAACCATCATGAGCAAGCACATCAAGATCGTCGAAGTCGGGCCGCGCGACGGCCTGCAGAACGAGAAGCAGCCGATCGACGTCGACACCAAGGTCGGCTTGATCGAGCGTCTCGTCGCCGCGGGCGTCACCCACATCGAGGCGGCGTCGTTCGTGTCGCCGAAATGGGTGCCGCAGATGGCCGGCAGCGCCGAGGTGATGCGGCGCGTGCCGCGCGTCGCCGGCGTGCACTACAGCGCGCTGGCGCCGAACCTGAAGGGCCTCGAGGCCGCGATCGACGCGGGCTGCGAGGAGGTCGCCGTGTTCGGCGCCGCATCGGAGTCGTTCTCCCAGCGCAACATCAACTGCTCCATCCGCGAGAGCATCGAGCGCTTCCGCACCGTCATCGAGACGGCGCGCGAGCACGGGCTGCGCGTGCGCGGCTACGTCTCGTGCGTGCTGGGCTGCCCGTACGAGGGCGAGATCGCGCCCGGCAAGGTCGCGGAGGTGGCGTTGCTGCTGGGCGAGATGGGCTGCCACGAGATCTCGCTGGGCGACACGATCGGCCGCGGCACGCCGAGGTCGACGCGCCTCATGCTCGAGGCCTGCCTGAAGCACCTCCCCGCCGCGCGGCTGGCCGGCCACTACCACGACACCTGGGGCATGGCGATCGCCAACATCGTCGCGTCGCTGGAACTCGGCGTGCGCACCTTCGACAGCTCCGTCTCGGGGCTGGGCGGCTGCCCTTACGCCGCCGGAGCGTCGGGAAACGTCGCGACGGAAGACGTGGTCTACCTGCTCGAAGGTCTCGGCTACCAGACGGGAATAGACCTGGGCAAGCTGGTCGAAGCCGGCACGTTCATCAGCAATCGCCTGCAGAGGACGACGTCGTCGGGTGTCGCCCGGGCGATGGGTGGCAGCGCCAGCTAAGACTTGGCCGCTTTAGTGCGCGGCCGGTAGCGCAGCATCACGCGGGCGAAGCGCGGGTCGACCACGTAGCCGACGTTGTAGCGGCTCCAGCTGCTGGGCTGCCTGGCGTCGAGCCCGAAGAACGCGCCCGGCGCGAGCGTGACCTTGTCCTCGAGCAGCGTCTTGGCGAAGGCCAGCGAGTCTGGCGCCCACGGGAACTCCGCCCATAGGTACAACGAGTGGGACGGCGAGCAGAACAGGCGGCCGCCGAGGCCGGTCATCACCTTGATGGCGTGCCGCGTGGAATGCTCGACCTGCTGCTGCAGCCGCTGCAGCTGGCGCGCATGGTCGGGCGCGCGCAGCACGGCGTCGACCGTGCGCTCCGCGAGTTCGGACGTGCTCACGTGGATCAGCATCTTGACGTCGGCGAGCCGCTTGGCCAGCCCCGGTTCCGCGGCGATGAAGCCGACTCGCAGGGCGGGCGACACCGACTTGGTGAAGCTGCCGACATACACCGTGCGCCTGAGCTGGTCCAGCGTGCACAGGCGGGTCAGCGCGGCCGGCTTCAGGTCGCCCACGGCGTCGTTCTCGACGATCGTCACGTCGTGCTTCTCGGCCACCTGCAGCAGGCGGAACGCCTTGGCCGGCGACGTGTCGGAACCGGTCGGGTTCTGGCCCACCGAATGAGTGAAGAACACCTTGGCCTTCGTGGCGACGACCAGGCGCTCGAAGGCGGCGACGTCGGGGCCGTCCACCTCGCGCGGCACGCCGACGATGCGCGCACCGTGCAGCTGCAGCTTGCCGAACAGGGGGTAGTAGCCCGGCTCGTCGACGAGCGCGACGTCGCCCGGCCGCAGCAGGCAGCGGACGATGAGGTCGAGCGCCTGGTTGGCGCCGAAGGTCAGCACGATCTGGTTCGCGCGGGCATCGATGCTCAGCCCACCCAGCTTGCGCTCCAGCGACTCGCGCAGCGGCCGATAGCCGTACGGGTTGCCGTACTGGAACATCGACGGCAGCGGCGTGCGCGAGACGCGCTGCTGAACCTGCTCGAGGCGGTTGTCCGCAAGCCATTCGCCAGGTGGAATGCCGTGGCCGACAGCGAGGTGAGCGGGGTCGTTGTTCAGCTGCTCGCGCAGGATCCAGGCGGAGTCGAGCGCCAGGTCGACGGGACTCGGGTTCTCGTCAGGCTGCGACGGCTCGGGCGAAGCCCGCATCACGTAGAACCCGGAGCCGCGCCGCGCCTCCACCTCGCTGCTGGCGACCAGTCGCTCGAAGGCCTCGACGACCGAGTTCTTGGAGTAACCGTAGTGCGCGACCAGCCGGCGGATGGATGGCAGGCGCTCGCCCGTAGAGAACTCGCCCGACGCGATCTGCGCGCGCAGGGCGGCGATGACTTTTCCGGTATTGGAGCGGAGGGCGTGCACGGTGTTTTCCCTGGAGGCGACAGATCTATGGGGCGCATCCCGGAGCGAGACGACGCCCTCGAACTGTCCGTGGACAGTTCAACGAGTGTTGACGCCAACTGTACCTTTTTTGTTCTGAACACTCTCTATACAGTCGTGACTCGAACCCCGGGCTGGAGGGCCGCCCACGGCACCGATCCCACCGAGAAAGACAAGCAGCGCCATGCCCCATTCCGACTCCCGTTCCGACGCTCAAGCAGCCGTCCGCGACGGCGCCCGCGGCCCGCTCGCCGGCGTCACCGTCCTCGACCTCACGCGCGTCGTCGCCGGGCCCTACTGCACGATGATGCTTGCAGACCTGGGCGCGACGGTCATCAAGATCGAGAACCCGCACGATCCCGACTACGTCCGCGGCTTCCCCCCGATGGTGGACGACGCGGCGGAGGAGCGCAGCGGCTTCTTCGCGCAGTACAACCGCCACAAGATGGGCGTCACGCTGGACCTGAAGTCCGCCGCGGGGCGCGAGCTGTTCTTCGACATGGTGCGCAAGGCCGACATCCTGGTCGAGAACTTCCGTCCGGGGACGATGCACAAGCTCGGCCTCGACTTCGAGGTCGTCCATGCCGTCAACCCTCGCCTCGTGTTCACGGCGATCAGCGGATTCGGCCAGACCGGCCCCAACGCCTCGCGGCCCGCCTTCGACAACAGCGCCCAGGCCACGGGCGGCCTCTGGTCGATGAACGGCACGGTCGGCGAGCCGCAGCGCGTGGGCACCATCATCGGCGACCTCGCAGCCTCGCTGTACGCGGCGTTCGGCACGCTCGCCGCGCTGCGCCAGGCCGAAGCCACGGGCGTCGGCCAGCTCGTCGACATCTCCCAGCAGGACTCGGTCTTCACGCTGACGGAGAACGCCGTCGTCAACTACACCGTCTCAGGCCAGGTCGCGCAGCCCCTGGGCAACGACCACCCGTTCGTCCGCCCCTATGGCCGCTACGCCTGCCTCGACGGCCACGTGTTCTTCGGCGCCTACACAGACAAGTTCTGGGGCGAGGCCTGCCGTTCGTTCGGAACGCCCGAACTGGCCACGGACGCGGAGATCGATTCGATGGACAAGCGCTTCGACCTCGCGGTCTACGAGCGCCGGGTACGCCCCATCGTCGAAGCCTGGTGCGCGGGCCGGACAAAGAGCGCGCTCGAGGCACTGGCCGGCGACAGGTTCCCGCTGTCTCCCATCAAGACGATCGCGGAGGCCGTCGCGGATCCGCACCTGATCGCGCGCGGCATGCTGATGCCCGTCGACTACGGCGCCACCCGGACGCAGGTGTTCGCATCGGCCGTGCACCTGTCCGGGCACACGCCGGCGGCGACCGGCCGCGCGCCGCTGGTCGGCGAGCACAACGATGCCGTCTATCGGGACTGGCTGGCGCTGGACGCCGGCCGCATCGAGCAACTGCGCGCCGGCGGCGTGATCTGACGATGTCGATCTCCTACGAAATCATCGAATCGACCGCGATCATCCGGTTCGATCGCGCGGCCAAGCTCAACGCGCTGACGCTCGCGATGTACGACGATCTCGGCCGTGCGTTCAGGCAGGCCGGCGCAGACGACCGGGTGCGCGCCATCGTGCTCACCGGCGCCGGCGACCGCGCGTTCTGCGTCGGGGCCGACCTCGCCGAATCCATCCCCGCGCTGGCCCGCAACGAGATCGACATCTCGGCCTGGGACGACGCGCACCTGAAGCACGTGGCCATCGACAAGCCCATCGTCGCGGCCATCAACGGGCTGTGCCTGGGCGGCGGGTTCGAGATCATGCTCGCGACCGACATGCGCATCGCCGCATCGACGGCCCAGTTCAGCCTGCCCGAGATCTCGCTGGGCATCGTGCCGGCCGGGGGCACGTTGACCCGCCTGGTTCGCCAGATCAGCCACGCACATGCGATGGAGTTGCTGTTGACGGCGGGCCGCTTCGGCGCGGATCGACTGCTGGCCATGGGACTGCTCAACCAGGTCGTCGAGCCGGAGGCGCTGCTTCCCACGGCGATGCAACTGTGCGAACGGATCGCCCACCTGAGCCCGACCGCGATCGCCGTCACGAAGCAGGCGGTGCGCGAACTGGCCGACCTGCCGCTGGACGCCGCATTCCATCGCGAGGCTGTGCTCGGCCAACGCGCGTTCACCAGCGGGGACGCGAAACGAGGCCTGGCTGCATTCGCGCGCGGCGAACGCATCGACTACAGATCGTGAAATTTCTTTTTTTGCATGGGAGTTTCGAGCACTGACGTCCGTATGTCCGGGCAGCACACTTGGCGGGCGGGCACCAGGATGCCCCGCGCTGGGGCAGTGGGTGCGCCGAACGTGCGCGGGCGGTGCCACTTCAAGTCATGCGCCCGCCCCGGTGGCCGCATGTAAAGGCGGCGCACCATGGCATGCAAGCTGCATACGTTCGCACGAGGAAGCTCCATGAATCTCAACGACCGCACCATCGAAGACATGCTCGGCTGCGCCGGCCAGCCGACCGGCGCCGTGGGTTGGCGCGGCGCCACGCAGTCCGAAGGCTGGCGCGAGCCGCTCGCCTCCGGCCAGGGGTTTCGCCATCGCTACGACGAAGTCGTCGGCGCCGGCGGCTGGGAATTCCATCAACTCAACGACGCCATCTCGGTGGCGGTGGTCGACTTTCGCGCGGCATGCCCGATCTCGCGCTCGCACCGGCACGACGATCACCTGGTGTTCTGCGCGATGCTCGAGGGGCGCAGCACGATCTCTGCCGACGGCGACCTGGCCGGCGACGACCTAGCGCACGGCTTCTGCACGTTCTTCGGGTTGCCGCGCGGCGAGGCCGTGCACACGGTCTACGAGGCCAACCGTCCGTTGCGCTACGTGTCGATCTTCCTGCGCTGCGACCGGGTACGCGATGTCCTGGGCATCGACGTCGACGCGTTGCCGGCAATCTTTCGCGACTACATCCAGCATCGCACCCCGATCGGCCTGAGCCACGTCCCGCTGGCGAGCGGCGCCAGCATCGCGGCCACCCAGATGTTCGAGTGCCCCTACGAGGGCGAACTGCGGCGCATCTATTTCGTCGCCAAGGCGCTGGAGATCGCGTGCTCCGTGATCCAGTCGCACGCCGAAGACGCCGAGTCCGGCGGGCCGGTGCTGAGGCGCACCGACATCGAGAAGGTCAAGCTCGCGCGCCAGCTCATCGAGACGAACCTCGACGAGCCGTTGAGCGTCGCCGACCTTGCCGTCACGGTCGGCATGACCATCAAGAAGCTGCAGCACGGATTTCAGGTGCTGTTCCGCAGCAGCGTCGGCCAAGTGTACAAGCAGGTTCGGCTGTCGAAAGCGATGGTGCTGGTGAGCAAGAGCGACATGGCGATGCTCGACATCGCCATCGAGTGCGGCTACGAGTGTCCGGGCAGTTTCGCCCGGGCGTTCAAGCTGGCGTTCGGTTCCAGCCCCACGTCCGCGCGCGCCATGACGCTGCCGCGCCTCGTGCCGGATTCCCTGGTGAACTAAGGCGTCGTCCAGGCTTTCATGCGGCTCGGCACGTGACGTTGCAGGGCCGGGTGATGTTGCAGCGCTTGCTCGACCTCGCCGCCATCGGCGCCACGCAGCCGCACATCGAGGAACGCGAGCACCACGTCGTCGACCGCCGCCAGCGCCTCCTGGCCGTCGATCTCGCCGACGCGGGCATCGCGCTTCTCGCCGTCGAGCAGCGCCACGAGATCGGTGAAGCCCAGGTGGCGACTTCGCTCCAGCCGCACGCGCAACACGTCGGGATCGCTGCCCGCCGATTTCCAGGGTTCGTAGGCGAGGTCGTTGGGACTGAAGGCCTCGTCGCGCGGCTGCCCTTTGAGCAGGCCGTAGCGCGGCCAGTCGCTCAGCAGCAGCAACAGCGGCCGCCCCACCGGGGCATCGAACAGGTCGGGGTCGAAGTTCTGCCCGTCCAGGTTGACCGCCGCCCGACACTGCGGCACCAGTCTGCAGGTCGTGGCCGCCGTGGCGCCGCCGAACGACATGCCCGCGAATGCCAGCCGTGAACGATCGGCCGAGGCGAGTGCGCCACGCAGCGCGGCCGGCTCGTGCCTGTCGACGATGGCCTTGGTCACCGCCAGCGTGTCGGCTCGCCACTCGCTCAGCGATCGCCCGATGCGCGTCAATGGGAGGGCCTGCGCGTACACGCCCAGCGCCTCGCGCCGGTCGACGAGGTCGGTGCCGCCCACGAGCGTGTCGAACGACTTCGTCATGCGCGGGTCGTCATGGGCGACGTCGAAATGAGAAGCGACGACGCGGCCGTCCTCGAGCCGCTGGTCGGCCGCGTCCATCGGATGCGCGATCGACACCACGATGTAGCCGTGGCTCGCCAACCGCGCGGCCATGACACTGTTCTGCTCGGGATACATGAGCAGGCCATGGCTGAACACTACAACGGGGAACGCGGCCGCCTTGCGCAGTGGGAGCGCGCCAGCACGCACCGCGATGCGCGCGCCGGCTACCGGCTTCAGGTCGTCAGCCGTGTACGCGAACGTGCGTCCCAGTGCCGGCAACGTCGCAGCCACCACGTCGGGGGCGAGATACGGTGCGTCGCCGCCCGGGGCGCCTTCGGCCGGATACCAGACGACCGTCGGCAGGCGCCGCGGCCCGCTGGCGGGATCGTCGACGTCCAGGCGGCGGCTCGCGTCGACGAACTCGGTGCGCACCACGCCGACCCCGAACGGCCCGTCGGGCGCCGGCAGCGTGGCCGCCACGCCCGCCGTGATGGACGCGGCGAGTGCGAAGGCGATGAGCGTTGACCGCATCGACATGGGGATCGTCCTCGGGGATTGGCGGCGGCCGTCAGAACTTCCAGTCCAGCGACGTCGTGTAGTTGCGCGGAGCCGCATAGTAGCTGGCGATGTACAGGCTGTTGATGTACTTGTGGTCGGTGATGTTGTTGATGTTGCCGCGCACCGTCAGGCCGGGCATGAACTCCCACGCCGCGAAGACGTTGGCCGTGGCGTAGCCGCCCTGGCGCACGGTGTAGCCGCTGTAGCTGTCCTTGTTGGACGTGTCACTCTGCCAGCGCCCGGTGAGGCCAAGCGACAGCGCGGTCAGGCCCGGCACGTGCGTGGACACCGTCACGTTGGCCATGTTGCGGGGCACCCAGGGATAGGTCTTGCCGGTGGCGGCGCCGCTCATGTTCAGGTGCGTGTAGCCGAGCACCAGGTCGACGTACTGGTTGACCTTGCCGGTGGCCTCGAACTCGATGCCCTTGGATTCGACGTCGACGCCGTCGTAGGCGGCGAAGGCGCTGCCGTCCAGGAACACCGTACCGACATAGGTCGCCAGGCCCGCCTGCTTCGCGTCGAACCACGCCAGCGTGGTGAGCACGCGCTTGTCCAGCCACTCGCCCTTGACGCCGATCTCGTAGTTCGTGCCCTTGCTGGGCTTGATGTACTCGTGGCTCGCGGTGTACTGCTCCTGCGGCTGGTAGATGTACGAGAAGTTGGCGTAGGTGGACAGCGTGCCGGTGAGATCGTACGTGAGGCCAAAGTAGGGGCTCGTGTTGGTCTCGGTCTGGTTGTACGGCACCGCCAGCGTGTCCACGCCGTCGCGGTGGTACTGCGTCCAGTTGACGCCCACGATCGCATGCAGCGGATCGGCCAGCGTCAGCCGCGTCACGGCGTAGGCCCGCTTCACGCGCTGGTTCAACGAGGTGTAGAAGGTCTTGTCGCCCCAGGTCGGCTCGGGGATGGCGTTGCCGGCGTACGGGAATCCCGGCAGTGCGCCGAACGCGGGGCCGGCGAACGACGTCGGGTAGTAGTACTGGTTCTCCTTGCTCTCGGACAGGCTCGCGCCGATCGTGGCCTCGTGCTTGCGGCCGAACAGGTTGTAGTGCCCGTTGACTGACAGGTCGAACAGGTGCGCGGGGCTGCCCGTGGTGCTCTTGTAGGCCCAGCCGTAGAGGCCGGTGCCGGTGTTGGCATCCAGGCCCGTCGGCGAGTAGCCCATGAACAGCTGCGAGGGGCTCACGGAGCTGCGGTAGTTGTACGACGCCTTCGCGCGCCAGTCTTCGCCGAGATCCTGCGTGTATTCGACGAACGCCGTCTGCGTGGTGTCGTTCCAGTACGTCCAATCCTGCGTCGTCGAGGCGTTGCGCGGGAACTCGAGCTGGGCGCCGGTGTTGCTGACGAAGGTCAGCGTGCCCCACATGTTGCGGCTGGTGTCGGACTGCTGGCGCGAATAGCCGAGCGCCAACGAGCCGTGGTCGCCGATCTGGCCGTCCACCGTGGCATACAGGAAGGTGCGGTCGCTCTTGAAGTCGCGCAGGTAGGAGTCGCCGTCCTCGTGCGCCGCCACCACGCGTGCGGCCCAGCCGCCGTCCGAGGTGAGCGGGGTCGAGTAGTCGGCCTCGATGCGCTTGGTGTCCCACGAGCCATAGCTCACGCCGATCGAGCCGCGCCGGTCGTTGGTGGGGCGCTTGCGCACGTAGTTGATCGTGCCCGCGGCGTTGCCCACGCCGGTAAGCAGGCCGTTGGCGCCGCGGATCACCTCCACCTTGTCATAGCCGAAAGTGTCCATGGAGTTGGTGACGACGCCCCAGCCGTTGGGCATGCCCACGCCGTCGATCTGCGTGTTCTTGATCTCGAAGCCGCGCGCCAGGAACTGGGTCTGGTTGGTGCCCACCTGCTCGACGCGGATGCCCGTGGTCAGGCGCAGCGCGTCGTTGATGTCATCGGCGCCGAAGTTCTTCATCTGCTCCTGCGTGACGATGCTGATCGACTGCGGGGTGTCCTTCGCGTCCAGGTCGAGGTTGGTCGCCCCATTGCTGACGCGGTTGGCGCGCTGGCCGGTGATGACCACCGTGGCGATCTCCGTGGTCGACGGCGCAGCAGCGTCCTTCGCGATGGGCGCGCTGGCGGCACTGGCGGCACTGCCGGCGGTCTGCGCGAACGCCGGGGTCGTCATGCAGGCCACGGCGATCGCGGTGGTCGTCAGCTTGAGTGCGGGTTTGTTCATCTGGGCATCCATGCAAGGGTTTGGGGCTGACGCAAATGTGGACTGATGAGCGCCGAAATGATTCGCGAATCAGGGCGCCCACTTATCCATTCGATGCTGCCGTGTTTCCGCCAGCCTTCTCGATGTCGACTTCCGTGCGCAGGTGACGCGCCGCCATGACGAAGCCGAACACCGAGATGGCCGAGCCGAGCGTCGCCGCGAGCAAGGCGTAGCGCAGCGAATCGACGCCGAACGTCGGCTTGAGCAGGTCGCTCGCGATGCCGACGAACTGCGGGCCGAGCCCGAGCCCGATGAGGTTGTCGATGAGGATCAACGTCGCGACCGCGGTCGCGCGGCTTCGCACCGGCACCAGCTGCTGGATCAGCGCGATCGTCGGGCCGACGAACGCCGCCGTCAGTGCCAGCGGCACGATGGCGGCCGCGAGCGCCACGCCGAGATCCTGCGCAAGAAAGCAGATCGGTGCCAGCGGCAACGGCAGCAGTGCCGCGATGGCCGGCACCCAGGCGTACCAGCGTCGATCCCGGCGTCCGAGTCGATCGGCCACATGCCCTGCGAGGTAGGTGGCCAAGCCGCCGCAGACGCCCACGAGGACCGCCATGACGAGCCCGATCTCGCGCGTGGACAGCCCGTGGCTGCGCGAGAGGAACAGCGGAAAGAAGCCGCCGAGCGAGTAGGACGTGAAGCAGGTGGCACAGGCGCCGAGCGCCGTCCAGCGAAACACCCGGCTGCGCCAGAGCTGGCGCATCACCGCGCCGATGGGCTCGGCGGCCGCCTTCGCCGCCTCGCCGTCATGCGCGCCGCGCGGCGGGTTGCGCACCGTCAGGAGCAGCACCACGGCGATCACGAGGCCGGGCAGGCCGGCGACAAGAAAGGCCGTGCGCCAGCCCCACGCCTGCGCGATCGCACCGCCGGCGGCGAACGCGACCAGGACGCCCAGGTTCGAGCCGGAGGCGTAGATCGCCTGCGCGCGGCCGCGTCGCCGCGGAGGATAGAGGTCGGTGATCATCGTCTGCGAGGCCGGCCCGGTGCCCGCCTCGCCGATGCCCGTGAGCACGCGCGCGACGGCGAGTTGCCAGAACTGCGTGACCAGGCCACAGGCGATCGTCATTGCCGAGAACAGGGCCAGCGAGATGGCGATGAGGCGCCGGCGATCGACGCGATCGGCGACCCAGGCCAGCGGCAGCCCGAGGATGGCGTAGAACAGCGCGAAGGTCGGCCCCACCAGCAATCCGAGGGCGCTGTCCGACAATCCGAACTCCGCCTTCACCTGCGGCAGCATGATCGGCAGGATCTGGCGATCGATGAAGTTGACGAGGTAGATGGAGGTGAGCATGCCCAGCGTCCAGCCGCGGCCGCCAATGCCTCCTTCGCGCATGGGAGTGGCGGCTTCGATCGGCGCCGAGCTCATACGCACAGCTCGTCGATCAGGCGATCCATGAACGACTCGCCGGCGGCGAGCTGGCTGGCCTCGATGTACTCGTCGGGCTGGTGGGCCTGGGCGATCCAGCCTGGCCCACAGACCACGGTGGGCAGCCCGGCGATCTCGAACAGTCCGGCTTCGGTGACGAACGACGCGGCCTGGCGGTCGAGGACGCCGCACAGCCGTGCGACCAGCTCGTGCGCCGGCGTGCCGGCCGCGCCGGTCAGCGCGGGCACGTTGGACAAGGCCTCGGTGGTGATGGCGCACGCGGGAAAGCGCGTCTTGATCGCCGCCTCGAGCGTGACGGCGTAGGCCAGCACCTCGTCGACGACGGCACGCGCCTCGGCCGGCGTGGTGGCACGGACGTCCCAGATGAATTCGCACTTGCCGGCCAGGATGTTCGGCGCGGTGCCGCCCTGGATCAGGCCGACCGTGACGGTGGTGTGCGGCGGCTCGAAGCCGTTGGCGGCCGGGGCGGCCTGCGCCAGGCGCTCCGAGATCTCTGTGATGCGCGCCGTCAGCTTCGCGGCGACCATGTTGGCGCTGACGCCGAGGTGCGTCTGGCTCGAATGCGCCTCGTGCCCGAGCACGGTGGTGCGCAGGCCGACGATCCCCTTGTGCCGGTCGACGATGCGCATGCCCGTCGGCTCGCCCACGATCACCAGCGCGGGCTCCGACACCTGGGTCGAGATCGCCTCGATCAGGGACGGGGCGCCGAGCAGGCCCACTTCCTCGTCGTACGAGAGCGCGAAATGGATCGGCCGCTTCAACGGCGCGCCCAGCATCGCTGGCACGCGCGACAGTCCCGCGGCGATGAAGCCCTTCATGTCCGCCGTGCCGCGCCCGTACAGCCGCCCGTCGCGTTCCGCGAGCGTCCACGGATCGCTGCTCCACGCCTGGCCGTCGATCGGTACCACGTCGGTGTGGGCCGACAGCACGACGCCGCCGGCGACGTCGGGCCCGATCGAGAACAGCAGGTTGGCCTTGCGGCCCTCGGCGTTGGCGACGCGCGTCGACGCCACGCCCAGGTGTTCGAGCCAGGCCTCGATCACCTCGACCAGCAGCAGATTGGAGTTGCGCGACGTCGTATCGATGGCGACGAGGCGCTCGAGCCATTCATGCGCGCTGACGGCCGGTTGGGAAGAGGCGAAGGCCACGAGCTGTCCTATGAGTTCAGAGTCTGGCAAGCATAGTCAAGCACCGGCACGCGCCGGATGCCGAACGAGGCTGCGACTTAGCGAAAAGGGTCCGCGCCGCCCGCTCCGGCCCACCGAAGCGCCGTTTCGGCGAAGAACGGCCCGGGACCAGCGGGTAGGCTGGCGCCATGACATCGAATTTGATTCCATCGCGCTCCAGCCTGATCGTCTGGCTGCGCAAGACCCACGGCTGGGTCGGATTGTGGGGGGCGACGCTGGGCCTGCTGTTCGGCTTCAGCGGCATCTGGCTGAACCACCGCGCCGTGCTGCCGCTGCAGCCGGCAACGGAGCGCCACAACAGCCAGCTCGCACTCGCCGATCCGCCGCCCGCCGATGCCCAGGCGATGGCTGCCTGGCTGCAACAGGCGCTCGGCCTGCGAGCCGCGACCGCCGTGCGCGTCGAGAAGGCCATGCCGGCCCCATGGGCGGAGGCCACCGCCGCGGGGGTGGCCGTCGCCCTGCAGCCCGAGCACTGGACGTTCTACTTCAACACGCCCGGCGCCCAGGTGCAGGCCGACTACTGGGTCGGCAACCGCACCGTCGCCCTGCGCCGCACCGACGACGGCTTCGTCACCACGTTGACCAACCTGCACAAGGGCACCGGCATGTCGATGCCGTGGATCCTGCTCGTCGACACGCTGGCCGGCAGTCTGATCCTGCTGTCGTTGTCGGGCCTGTCGCTGTGGATGCTGACGCGACGCAGGCGCACGCTGGGCATTGCCCTCTTCGGCAGCGCGCTCGTCGTCACGGCCGGGCTCGCACTCGCGCGGCTTTAGCGCACTGTCGCGCCGTTCTGGCGCATCGCCGTGCCGCTTTGGCGAAGAGTCGCCGGCGCGGATTGGATAGTCTTCACACATCATGAAATCACGCCTGTTCGACATCCTGGCCTTCGCCGGCCTGACATCGCTCGCCCTGCCCGTGGCCGCCGCCGATGCGCCGGCAAGCGCCTTCCATTGGGACTCCGGCGCCGTGCTGGCCACCGACCGCGTCTTCCGCGGCCAGCGGCAGACCGGCGGCGACCTGGCGGTCAGCGGCGAGGTGAAGCTGAGCCACGACAGCGGCGCCTACACGGGCATCTGGGCCGGCAACCTCGACCTCGGCCCGGGCACCGACACGAGCGCCGAGATCGACTGGTTCGCCGGCTGGGGCAAGCGCTACGACAAGTGGAGCGTCAACGCCGGCTACCTGTACCGCCAGCGCCCCTCCGGCACGATGTCGCTCGACTTCCAGGAGGCCACCGCGTCGGTCGCCTACGACATCGACGGCGTACGGCCCGGTATCGGCATGTATTGGTCGTGGGACTACTTCCAGGGCGGCAGCTCGATCTACACCTACGCCAACCTGCGCGCGCGCCTGGGCGACGTGCTGGGCATGCGCCTGATCGGCATCGCCACGGCAGGCCACTACGACTTCAGCAACGGCGCGATCGGCGACTACAACGACATGGACCTGCGCGTGATCGCCAAGCGTGGCGACTGGGAGTACTCGGTCGGCTACAGCGACACCGACGTCCGCTCCGCGCATTCCGGCCTGCTCACGCGCGCGAACGCCGGCCCGCGACTGCGCGCGCAAGTGCTCGTGATGTTCTGAAGGTGGCGCGATGACCCATACGTTGACCCTTTCGGATGCCCTGGCCCTCGGCAGGCTCGATGCCCATGACCAGGCGCGCCTGGTGCGCGAGGGCGAGCTGCCCGCCGATGCCCTGGTGGAAGCCGCGCTGATGCGCATCGCCACGGTTGACCCCGCACTGCAGGCAGTCAGCCACCGCGCCGACGCCGTCGCGCGGCGCGAGCTGTCGGCGCTGCCCGCCGCGGCGGCGATGGCCGGCGTGCCCTGGCTCGCCAAGGATTCGCTCGACTACCCCGGCATGCCCACCACCTCCTGCTCGCGCAGCCGCACGAGACGCCTCATCGAGCACGGCTACCCGTACGCGGACCGGCTCCGGCAGGCCGGGCTGGTCGCGGTCGGCAAGACGTCGATGCCGGAGTTCGGCCTGCTCGCGTCCACGGAGCCGCTCGCGGGGCCGGTCACGCGAAACCCGTGGTCGACCACCCATTCGCCCGCGGGCTCCAGCGGCGGCGGCGGCGCCGCGATCGCCGCCGGCTTGGTGCCGCTCGCGCAGGGCAGCGACGGCGGCGGCTCGATCCGCACGCCGGCGTCCTGCTGCGGCGTGGTCGGCTTGAAGCCCGGTCGCGACAGCACCGTGCGTGTGCGCGCACGCCACGCCATCGAGGACCTGCTGGTCAGCGACGGCCTGATGTCGCGCACGGTGCGCGATACCGCCTGGGGTTTCGCCACTGCACATCGCGACCCCGCGCGCACCATGATTCGCCACGCCTCGCGCGATCGACTGCGCATCGCGGTGATCGACTGCGGCCTGCGCGGCCAGCGCCCGCACCCCGAGGTGGCCGACGTCGTCAGGCGCTCCGCGGACCTGTGCGCGTCGCTCGGCCATCACGTGGAGTCCGCGCCCTGGCCGGTCGATGGCGATGCCGTGCTCACGGCGTTCGAGGACCTGTGGAGCCACCTGGCCGCAGACTGCGTCGACGCGGTTCGTCCGCTGGTCGGCGGCCATCGTCTCGAAGACTACCTGGAGCCCTGGACGCTGGCACTCGCCGAACGCGCCGCGGGCCTGCCCACCTCGGCGCTGGAGCACATCTACGGCCAGCTGGCGCGCCTGCCCAAGCAACTGTCCGACGCCTTCGCGCAGTTCGACGTCCTGCTGTCGCCCGTGCTCGGCAGCCCGCCTCCGCTGCTCGGACGGTTCGGGCCGAGCGTGCCCGCCGCGACGCTGTTGACGGACATGTTCGACTGGATCGCCTACACGCCGCTGCACAACCTGGCCGGCATCCCGGCCATCTCGCTGCCGCTGTTCCAGGGCAGCGGAGGCCTGCCGGTGGGCAGCATGTTCTCGGCCGACCGGGGCCACGAGGATCGCCTGCTGGCGCTGGCCTACGAACTCGAAGCGGCCCGCCCGTGGGCCGACCGCTGGCCCGCGCTCAACGCGGTGGGCGCAGCCCCCGCCAACCCCTCTTCACCGGCCCCTGCCCCATGACCGACCCCTTTCTTGCGCTCTCTTCCGACGACCTCGTCGACCTGGTGCGCCAGCAGCCGCTGGCCTGGATCGTCTCGGGCGCCGCCGGCGCCCTGAGCGCCACGCCCCTGCCCGTGCAACTGGTCTGCGACGACCAGGGCCAGCCCGTCAGGATCCTGGGCCATTTCGCGCGGCGCAACGCGCAGCTCGGCGCGCTGGCCGACGATCCGCGGGCGACGGTGCTGCTGATCGGGCCCAACGGCTACATCTCGCCATCGTGGTTCGCCGATCGCACCCAGGCACCGACCTGGAACTACGCGAGCGCCGTCTTCGACGTCGAGGTGAGCCTGCTGGATACCCCGGCCGACGCGGACCGCCTGCTCGATGGCCTGGTCGACCAGGTCGAACGCGACCGCCCCGGCCGTTGGCGCAGCGAAGAGATGGGCGAGCGCCGCAACCGGCTGTCGGCCAACGTCGTCGGCTTCGAGGCCCGGGTGATCCGCACCAACGCGCGATTCAAGCTGGGCCAGGACGAACGCGACGACGTGTTCGCCGACATCCTGCGCGGCCTGGACGTGCTCGACCAGTCCGCGCTCGCCGGCTGGATGCGGCGCTTCGCGACGACGCGCTCAACCGGCGCCTTGCCCGCCGCCAGCCCGCCCGCGACGCCGCTCGACCCGGAGATCAAGCGATTCATCGACGACGTGGTGCAGGTGGGCCGCCGCCTCACGGCTGAACGCGAGCGCGCCGTCGGCCGCGCGCTGACCTGGCCCGAGATGCGCGAGATCGCCGAGCAATCGCGCGAGCCCTGGCGCACCGGCGGGGCCACGGTGGCCCAGACCCGCGAGACGATCATCCACTCGTCCGCCGGGCCGCTGCGCCTGCGCATCTACGACCCGGCGCCGGGACAGGCCAAGCCCACGCTGACCTACCTGCATGGTGGCGGCTGGGCCGTGTTCAGCCTGAACACGCACGACCGGCTGATGCGCGAGTACGCGGCGCGCAGCGGGATGGCCGTGGTGGGCCTCGACTACGCGCTCGCCCCCGAAGCGCCCTACCCCACGGCGCTCAACCAGGTGGTGGCACTCGTGCAGTGGCTGGAGAAGAACGCCGCCAGCATCGGCCTGTCGGCGCAGGCGCTCGCATTGGCCGGCGACTCGGCCGGCGGCGTCCTGTCGATGGGGGCGGCCCTGCGCCTGCGTGACGCCGGCCAGGGCAGCGCGGTCAAGGCAATCCTCAGCAACTACGGCGGCTTCAGCGCCGACATGTCGCCGACGGCCCGCCAGCGCTACGGCACCGCCGCCGACATGCTCAGCGCCGCCGAGGTCGACTTTTTCTGGGACAACTACATCGGCTCGATCGCCGATCGCCGCGACCCGTACGCGGCGCCCACGCTGGCCGCATTGCACGCGCTGCCGCCCACGTTCCTGGTGGTCGGCGAGTGCGATGTCTTCACCGAGCAGAACCACTGGATGGCCGGACGGCTGCTCGCGGCTGGCAACGCCGTCAAGATCAAGACCTACCCCGGCGCGCCGCACAGCTTCCTGGAGGCGATGGCGATCTCGCGCATCGCCAACGAGGCCATCGACGACGGCGTGGCGTGGTTGCGCGCGGTGCTCGGCCATCCAGCGCCCGCAACGACGCACGTGCCCCGCGAGGCGTGAGATGCACGCGATCAAGCGCACCATCGTCGCCCTTCTCGCGCTCTGCGCCGCCTCGGCCCAGGCGGCACCCGAGCTCGCCTACCAGGTGCAGGGCAGCACGCCCAGCCACGACGGCAGCTTCGACTACGTCTCCGTCGAGCAAGCATCGGGTCGCGTCTTCGTCGGCCGATCGTTCGGCGTCGAAATGCTGGACGGCGGCCGTGTCACCACGGTGCTGCGACGCCAGGGCGTCGCCTCGGTGCTGCCGATTGGCGCCCGCCTGCTGCTCACCACCAATGGAGGCGCGAACACGGCCACCCTCCTGAACCGCATCGACCTGCGCGTGATCGCTGACATCCCCACGGGCAAGGGGCCGGACGGCGTGGTCTACGACGCGACCAGCGGCCGGGCCTTCGTCATGAACGGCGGGAGCGACGACATCACCGTGATCGACGTCGCCAAACGGCGCGTCGTGGCCCGCATCGCGCTGGACGCCGCCGCCGAGGCCGGCGTGGTCGACGGTTCGGGGCGGCTGTTCGTCAACCTGGAGGACAAGAACGAGATCGCCGTGATCGACATCGCGTCGCTCCGGATCACGGCCCGCTACGCCCTCGCGGGATGCAAGGAACCCACCGGCCTGGCGTTCGATCCGGTCGCCGGCGTCTTGGCCGCCGCCTGCCACAACGGCGTGCTCAAGTTCATCGACAGCCGCGATGGCCACGACCGCGGGCTGCTCGAGATCGGCCAGGGCGCGGACGCCTCGATCTTCGACGTCGAGCGCCGCGTTGGCTTCGTACCGTGCCTGGACGGCACGCTGTCGATCTACCGGCTCGACGAGTCCGGTCGCGTCACCGCAACCCAGCGATTGGCCACCCGCGCCGGCGCCCGGACGGCCGCCTACGACAGCCGGCGCGATCGGCTGTACGTGGCCGTGGCCGACGTCGAGCGCAACGCGGCAGGACGCTACCTTCGGGCGCGCAAGAACTTCCAGGTGCTGACGATCGGCCCCGCCGCCGACGCACGCTGATCGCGGCCAGCGCGCCTGCACCCGGCATCGCGCCCCGCGATGCCGCCTCTCCCCCACTGACCGATTCGACATGCACAAGCCCACGACCCGTCGCGCCACGTCGCGACTCGCCGCCCTGGCCCTGGCCAATACCCTGCTCGGCTCGAACGCCTGGGCCTACCGCCCCTTCGACGGCACGGATGCCGCCGTCGCCGAGACCGGCGTGTTCGAGCTCGAGGCCGGCCTCGGCCGCACGCGAATCGGCGACGTCGACAGCCTCGCGCTGCCGTCACTGGTCCTCAACTACGGATTGCCCCACGACACGGAGATCGTCCTGGAGGGCCAGCTGGAACATCAGGCGGGATCGCGCATCGACGGTCCGCGCAACAGCGTGGCCGACACCTCGCTGTCGGTCAAGCACGTCTGGATCCCGGGCAGCCTGCAGGAAGGAACCGGCCCCAGCATGGCCACGGAGTGCGCCGTGCTGCTGCCCGAGGTGCACGGCACGTCCGGCACCGGCGGCGAATGCGCCGCGATCGTGTCCGGCAAGTGGGACTCGATGGCGCTGCACCTGAACCTGGGCATCGGGCGCACGCGCGAGCACGAGACGGCTCGCAGCATCGGCCTGATCGCCGAAGGCCCGGCGCAGTGGCCCGTCCGACCCGTCGCCGAACTGCTCGCCGAGCGCGACACCGGAAGCGGCGGCCGTCTCGACTCCGCGCAGGTGGGCGCCATCTGGCAGCACGGCGACGACCTCGCGTTCGATTTCGCCTTGCGACGCGCACGCACCGACGACGGCAATTTCAACGAGTTGCGGGTCGGCCTGACCTGGAACTTCGCGGTCACGAAGTAGGCATGGCGTCCCGCCTCCCCACCGAGACGCCCCATCTCGCCTTCATTGGCGGCGGCAACATGGCCTGCGCCATCCTCGGCCGCCTGATCGCCGCCGGTCACCCGCGCGAATGGCTGTCGGTCGTCGAGCCGCATGCGCCGCAAGCCGACATCGTGCGCGAGCGGTTCGGCATCGCGGCCGACGCGACCGGCGGCGCGGCGTTGGCCGCCGCACGGGTCGTGATCTGGGCGGTCAAGCCCCAGGTGTTCCGCGACGCTGCGGCGCCGTGCGCAGCCTACGTCGGCGCTGCATTGCACCTGTCAGTGATGGCCGGAATCCGCAGCGACGCGATCGCGCAGGCGACCGGCAGCGAGCGCGTCGTGCGTGCGATGCCCAACACACCGGCACTGATCGGCCAGGGCATCGCCGGCCTGTTCGCACGGGCGGCGGTCACCGCCGCCGATTGCGTCGTCATCGAGCGCGTGCTCGCGCCCACCGGCGAGACGCTGTGGGTGACGCACGAGGCGGACCTCGACGTCGTCACCGCGTTGTCCGGCTCAGGTCCCGCCTATGTGTTCTTCTTCCTCGAGGCGATGGCACAGGCCGCGGCGGACATGGGGCTGAGCGCCGAACACGGCCGCCGACTGGCCGAGGCGACGTTCAGCGGCGCCACCGCGCTCGCCCGCGCGTCAGAGGACAAGCCCGAGACGCTGCGCAGCCGTGTGACGTCCAGGGGTGGCACCACCCACGCTGCCATCAGTTCGATGGAAGCCGCGGGCGTGCAGCCGGCGATCGTCGCGGCTCTGCGCGCAGCGCAGGCGCGTGCTCGCGAGTTGGGCGACGAATTTCAAAGTTGATTTGGCGGTTGGCTTCATCAGGCCTCGCATTCCGAGCCGTGCTGCAGCGACGGCACTGCGCGCACAAACACCGCGCCGCAAACCTGCGTGTTGACGTCGAACGCGCACAGGCAGCCTGGGGTTAGCTCGCGGACGTCGGTGAATGCGTCCGCGTTCGTCCTGAGCCCCCGGAAACTCCGAGGCCGAAACCAGAAGAAGCAAGGTCGGGAAGAGCCTGATGACAGGCCCATTTCGCTGAGGCGTTCGCCACGCACAAGACGAGAAGAATCCGTCACCACGTCGCCGGCGCCAACCACCAAGCAGCCTTCACGAAGGCCGCCGAGCCTTGCGTTCGCCAGCGCGTGACTACTTTGCTGCAAGCCGCCAGGCATCGGGCGCGGCCACGTGGATGCTGTCAAGGCTGACGACGTCAGCGATGGGGACGTCGCGGGATCGAGACGTCCGAAAGACAGGTGCTTTCGCCGGACCTGAATGCGCTCTTCAGCGGCCAGCCATCTTGGCTCAGCGTCCCTATCGCAACGTTGTCGCGACGAACTTGGACGCTGCGAGACGCCTTGATCGGTGCCAAGAAAGACTCGACGCACTAACCGAAATACCGGTACCAAACTGGCACCAGCGAGTCAGGTGGAACTTAAGTTGGTACTTGCTACCTAAAAACACCTATTAAATGGTAGGCCGTGTTGGACTTGAACCAACGACCAAAGGATTATGAGTCCTCTGCTCTAACCAACTGAGCTAACGGCCCACGAGCGCGCGATTGTACGGATGCGGATGCGGCGTCGGGCCTCGTCCCTCACCCGAACCCGAAGATTTCAGCCTCGTTTCCACTTCTGTTCATCGCTTGACGCATCGCCGCGCCTCATAGCATGGGTGACACATTTGAAGAATGGCACCGATGTCTCTGTCCACCAATTCCTCGACGGGCTCCCCCTACGCGGCCGTGAATCCGGGCTCTGGCGGCGGTGGCTGCGTGGTGCGCGCGATTTCAGAAGTGCCGGAGAAGATCGCGGCAGGCGTCGAGGATGTCGGCGCGGCGGTGGGCGACGTCGCGAGCGCGACGGTGTCGTTCAGCGCGCGCGCGATGCAGGCGCTCGCGGACGGTGCCATGGCCGTGGTGCACGGCGCGGAAGACGCGATCGCATTCCCGTTCGAGATGGCCGCGGATGCGGTGGTCGGGGTGGAGCATGCGGTCGAAGGCGGGATCCACATGATTTCCAATGGCGTGCATGCCGCGATCGACGGCGTGCAGACGGTGGTCAACGGCGCGGCGTCCGCGGCGCACGCCGTGGCGATCGACCTGCCTGCGGCCATTGCCTCGGACGTGGCCGGCGTCACGCAGACCGCGATGAACGATGCGACCACGGTTGCCGGCGCAGCGGCGGGCGTCGCGGCGCTGAGCGGCTCGTCGGGCTTCAAGGCCATCGGCGCGCTGTTCTGATCCGCGGCACGAAGAACGTGCCGGAGGTCACTGCAGTCGATTCACCGCCGTACGCCAGAACGGCCTGATGCCGGACGAAGAGAAGTACGCGGAGTGGCCGGCCGCACTGGATCGTCAGGTCGTCACCGACCTGCGACGCTGAAGCGTCAGCGTTGAGAGAGGGCGTTGCCCACCAGCTTGGACGTGATGTCGACGATCTGGATCATGCGGTCGTAAGGCATGCGCGTGGGTCCGATGACGCCCAGCGTGCCCACCACCTGGCCGTCGACCTCGTACGGCGACGACACCACCGACAGCGACTCGAACGGCACCACGCGACTCTCGCCGCCGATGAAGATGCGCACGCCTTCGGCGCGGCTGGAGCCTTCGAGCAGGCGCATCAGCTGCGTCTTCTGCTCGAAGACGTCGAACATGTCGCGCAACCCGCGCATGTCGTGATGCAGGTCCTGCACGCCCAGCAGGTTGCGCTCGCCCGAGACGACCACCTGCTCGTCGCTCTCCGCCATCGCGTCGCTGCCGGCCTGCACCGCGGCGCGCATCAGGCTGGCGATGTCGGCGCTGAGCGCTTCCACCTCGGTCTTCAGGCGCTCGCGCACATCGTCGATCGACATGCCCGCGTAATGCGCGTTGAGGAAGTTCGTGGCCTCCATCAGCTGCGCCTGCGTGTGGTCGCCGGGCGTGATGATGACGCGGTTCTGCACGTCGCCGTCCGGCGCGACCAGGATCACCAGCACGCGGCGCTCGCCCAGGCGCAGGAACTCGATGTGGCGGAACACGCTGGCCTTGCGCGGCGTGGTGATCACGCCGACGAAGCTCGAC
>FSXQ01004217.1_pt1 | contig 30879 bp, 25 predicted proteins | sample 1638011 | NCBI WGS metagenome assembly FSXQ01 (sample SAMEA3914789, study PRJEB12502) | metagenome | biome: forest; material: soil | place: Canada | collected 2011-07-03 | depth 0.3 m | reverse complement strand
TGCCGTGCGTGATGTCGCGGAACTCGTCGACGAACGCGGGCGCGATCGGCTTGGTGAAGCTGGGCCAGCCGCAGCCCGACTCGAACTTGTCGGCCGACGCGAACAGCGGCTCGCCCGACACGATGTCGACGTAGATGCCGGCGGCCTTGTTGTCCAGCAGCTCGCCGGTGCCGGGGCGCTCCGTGCCGCTTTCCTGCGTCACGTGGCGTTGGATGGGCGTCAGCTTGGCCAGCGCCTCGGGGGACTTCGTGTACTCGGGCATCTCTCGTTTCTCCTTCATCGACGTCCTACCCAGGTCGGGGCGAGACGTGTCTTCTCAAGGTCGGGCGTGACGCGCGGGTGGCGCGTCACGCGTGCGCGGGCTGGCGCGCGAGGCGCCGATGGTACGCCGGCACGCGACATGCCGGCACCCCGCGGCGCCAAGCCCCTGCTCAGCGCCAGTCGTCGGCGTCGACGATCGCGACGCCGTTGGTGGCGGTGCCGGCGAACGCCGCCACGCCCTGCAGCGTGAAGTTGCCGTCCTGGTCGACCTTGAAGACGCTCACGCGCGACGCGGTGCCCGCCGCATCGACGACCGCGGCCACGCCGCCGCGCACCGCGATGTCGGTGGGCGAGCCGGTGAACTGCGCGATCACCGGCGCGTCCTGCACGATCTTCTGGCCGTAGACCGCGTAGCGCGACACGCTGTGGCTGGGCGAGTTGGCCGAGAACAGGAACGGCCCGTCCAGCGCCACCCAGCACGGCGCGTGCTGCGTCACCGACGGCGTCACCGCGAGCACGGTGTCGTGGCGCACGAGGCTGATCTCGTCGGCGTGGGCGATGGTGACGTACGCGTCGTCGCCGCGCGTGGCCAGGCCGAACGGCGCGTCGACGTTGGCAGGGATGGCCGCCACCAGCGTCGCCGGGCCCGCGACCGCGCCGTCGCCCGACAGGCGCACGCCCTCGATCGCGTTGCTCTTCTCCGAGATCACCAGCTCGCCGCGCACCACGCCCACCTGCGCGGCGCTGGCGTCGGCGTGCAGCAGCTGCGCGTGGCCGTCCGCCGCGGGCGACACGCCCCACGGGCCGGCGCGGTGCGACTCGACGCCGGTGTCGGTGAGCACGTAGAGATGGTCGTTGGCGAACGCCACGCTGACCGGCGCGGCCAGCGTCTGGATCACGCGTTCGAGCCGGAAGCGGCGGCCGCCGTCGTCGCGCGCGAACACCGACACGTTGGACGAGCCGTGGTTCACCACCGCCACGCGGTCGCGGCTCGCGGCGATGCCGCCCGCGTTGCCGCCGACGCCGCCCTGCCCCTGCGTGGGAATGCGATGCAGCACGTTGCCCGAGGTGTCGAGCACCACGAGTTCGTTGGCGGTCGTGTTCGACGCGGTCAGCACCAGCGCGCCGTGCCCGAAGGCTTCGGCGGAGGCCGGCGACGCGGCGGCCAGCAGGACGACGGCAGCCGCGGCGGCCGTGAGGAATCGTTCGATCATGAAGCTCTCTCCTGTCATTGAGGGGCGCGGCCCGAGGCGGGCTCCGCGCGCGGCGGCCGGTTGTGGCCGCTGCCTTCGTTGGTCGTCGAGAGTCGTGACTTCTTACGCGGATCTCGCGTCTTTACATACGGGGGTACCGTATGCGTCCGACAACGAAAAAGCGCGCCGATGTCGCCATCGACGCGCCTCGCATGCGGCGAGTCCGGATCAGCCGAACGTGAACGCGAAGGCCTGCGCCCCCGGATCGAGGAACTCGATCTCGAAGGTGTGGTCCGCCACCGTGCCCTGCTGTCGGATCAGCTGGTACAGCCGCTGTCCGGTGACGGTGCCCTGCCCTTGCGCATCGATGTCCGCGCCGTGGTCGGCAGCCGGCGCCAAGCCGTCCAGCGTCACGCGGAACCGCACCGGCTTGCCATCGGCCGCCGGGCCCAGCACCAGGTGCAGGTCGCGCGCGTGGAAGCGGTAGACGATGCGGGCGTGCGCGGCGCCGCCCTCGGCGTGGTCGGCGTGCACCGTCCAAGGACCGGCGAGGCCCCACTGATTGAGCGTCGGCGAGGGCGGCATCGCGTAGTCGTGCGCCGCGTCGTGCACGGCGCCGCCGAGCGACGCGAACTTCTTCGAGCGCTCGTAGCCGACGTAGGTCTCGGGCGACCAGTCGTGCGAGTCGTCCGGCGCGGCCTGGGCGCCCTGCGCGGCCACCTGCACGGCGCCGCTCGCCACGGGGTGGCCGGCCTCGCGCAGCAGTTGCTGGATCACGGCCTCCGAGGTGTCGTACTCGCCCTCGCCGAAGTGGTGATGGCGGATACGGCCCTGGGCATCGATGAAGTAGTGCGCGGGCCAGTAGTTGTTGTTGAACGCGCGCCAGATCGTCCAGTCGTTGTCGACGGCCACGGGATAGTCGACGTGCAGGTCCTTCACCGCCTGGCGCACGTTGGGCAGCTGCTTCTCGAACGCGAACTCGGGCGCGTGCACGCCGATCACGACGAGGCCCTGGTCGCGGTACTTGTCGGCCCACGCGCGCACGTAGGGCAGCGAGCGCAGGCAGTTGATGCACGAGTACGTCCAGAAGTCGACCAGTACCACCTTGCCGCGCAGCTGCTCCGCGGTCAGCGGCGGCGAGTTGATCCACTCGACCGCGCCGGTGAGCGACGGCAGCTGGCCCTCGACCGGCAACGCGGCCAGGTTCAGCGCGCCGGACGCCGCCGGGGCAGCCGACGTCGGCCGCACGCGTTCGAGCAGCGACTGTTCCAACGACGACGTGTTGGTCAGCGACAGGCGGGTCAGCAGGCCGGTGTCCAGCCCGAGCCCGATGGCGGCGACGCCCAGCAGCAGCAGGACGCCCAGCACGCGCCGGATCCACTCGCTGGCGCCCAGCGAACGCTTCATTGCCGTGAACACGCGGCCGCCGATCAGCAGCGCCACGCCCAACGACGTCGCGGCGCCGGCGGCGTAGGCCAGCAGCAGCAGCGAAGTCTTCGCGCTGGCGCCCTGCAGCGCGGCGCCGGTGAGCACCAGGCCCAGGATCGGGCCCGCGCACGGCGCCCACAGCAGGCCGGTCGCCACGCCCAGCAGGAACGACGGCGCGATCGAGCCGCCCGCGCGCGTGCCGCTGGACGCCGACTCGGACAGCCGCGAGCCCAGCGCCACCAACGGCCGCGTCAACGCGTCGGACAGCCGCGGGAACAGCAGCGTCAGCCCGAACAGCGCCAGCAGCACCAGCGCGGCGCCGCGGCCCCACGCGTTGGCCTGCACGGCCCAGCCGCCGCCCACCGCCGCGAGCGAGGCGACACCGGCGAAGGTGATGGCCATGCCCAGCAGCAACGGCAGGCCGCTGCGCACGAACGGCTGGTCGGAGCGCGCGAACACGAACGGCAGCACGGGCAGGATGCACGGGCTCAGGATGGTGAGCACGCCGCCCGCGTAGGCCAACAGGAACAGAAGCATCGAGGGAATCCGGGTTCGGACGGTCGGAGGCCGCCATGCAGGTCAGTCGCGCGAGCCGCGCGAACCTTACAGACCGCGTGGCGGCTCAGTCGTTCCCTTCCGCCAGGTTCCGTCGTCGGCCGGCTTGACGGCCTTGTGGATCGAGTGCCTTGCCTTCACCCGGCCAGGTTCAATGCCGGTGGTGCCAGCCATCGAGGAAGGCCAGCGTGACGGCCGCCTCGTTGGTCTCGGCCAGCCCGCTCGCGAACAGCGCGACGGCGTCCGGGTTGAATTCCTCGGCGCCGGCGAGGTCGCTGAGGCTGCGGAACGCGATGTACGGGATCGCGTTGGCATAGGCCACGTGGGCCAGCGCGGCGGTCTCCATCTCGAAGGTCTCGGCGTGCAGCTGCTCGAAGAGATAGCTGCGGTACTTCGGATCGGCCAGGAAGGCCGTGCCCGAGACGCCGCGCCCGCCGACGATCACCTGCGGCTCGCTGTGCACGCACAACGCCGGATCGGGCTCGCCGCCCGGCGTCTTCACGGCCTTCGGGCCGCAGCGCGCCAGCGCCGGCTTGATCTCGCGCGCGACGGCCAGCATCGCCGGGTCGACCGGGTAGTCGAAGCGGAACTCGCCGGCGGGCGCGTTGGCTGTCGACTTCACGAAGTTCTCGCGCATGAACAGGCCGTTGAACGGCGGCACGGGCTTGCCGTCGGCGTCGGCCAGCTTCAGGCCCAGGCACGACACGTCGGCCGGCTTGCCGCACGCGGCGGGCAGCACGTCGTCGCGGTTCCAGAACACCTCGAGCGGCATCGCCCAGCGGTCGGGCACGATCACGTCGCCCACGTGGTGCGCCGGATTCACGCCGCCTGCGATGCCCGACATCACCAGCCTGCGCACGCGGAAGTGGTCGATCATCAACTGCGTCACCATCGTCGAATTGACCATGCTGACGCCGCTGAGCACGATAACCACCGGCTCGCCGCGCAGCACGCCCGTGGTGAACCGGTTGCCGTTGATGGTCCAGGTGTGCGGCGCGCGCGTCTGGGCGACGAGGATGTCGGCCTCCTGCCCGAAGGCCGAGACGATGCCGATGCGCGGGGTGCATTCGGTGAGGCAGGCGGGCTTGGCCGCGAACGCAGGGGCGAGGCCCAGGGCCAGCAGGGCGGCGGCGATCAGGTTCTTCACGGAATCTCCAGACAAAAAAGCGGCCGCGCGGGGCTCGAGTCCCGCGCGGCCGCAGACGCTCCAATCTTAGAACGTGGCCTTGAACTGCACGCCGTAGGTGCGCGGGTCGTTGATGAAGCCGGTGAGGTTGTTGAAGTCGATGCCGCCGGTCACGCGGATCTGGTTGGTCAGGTTGCGCACGAAGGCCGCCACCTCGTACTTGCCGTCGGCCCAGTCGTAGCCGGCGCGCAGGCCGCCGATGGTCATGGCCTTGCCGGTGAACTCCTTCGACTCGTACAGGAAGAAGTTGACGCTGCTGCGGTACGACCAGTCGGTGTAGACGAAGGCCTCGCCCCCGGCCACGGGCATGCCGTAGCGCGCGGTCAGGTTGAACACGTACTTGGGCGCCTGCGGCAGCGGGTTGCCGTCGATGGCGGCGACGCCGGTCGCGGGTTGCGGGTTGGTCACCGTGCACGACGCGCAGGTGGCGACGGTCAGGCCCGGGTCCTTGATCTTGGTGAAGTTGTAGCTGCCGCTGGCGGTCACCAGCAGCGTCGGCAGCACGTAGGCATCGATGTTGAACTCCATGCCCTGCCCCGTCACCTTCTTCGCGTTGAGCAGCTCGGTGCCGTTGCCGTCGCCGCCCACCGCGCTGAGCTGCTGGTTCTTCACGTCGTAGTGGAAGACGTCGGCCGACACGCGGGCGCGGCGGTCGAACAGGTCGGCCTTGGTGCCGAACTCGTACGACGTGGTGGACTCGGGCTTGGCCGAGGTCAGCACGTTGAAGTCCGCCGCCGGGAAGATGCTGGACGCGCGGAAGCCCGTGGCAACGCGCGCGTACACGTTGACGTCCTTCGTGACCGAGTAGGTGCCGCTCAGGTCCCAGCTCGTCTTCGAGTCGCTGGTGCCGGCCGCCAGGCCCTTGGCGGTGAGGACGGCGGTGTCCGAGATGGGGATCGTGACGAGCGACTTGCGATCCTGCGTGTAGCGCACGCCGCCGCGCAGCTTGAAGTCGGTCGTCAGCTGGTAGCCGGCCGACGCGAACACCGCCCAGGCGTTGTTGACCTGCGTGGCGTCGACCTCGGTGTCCGGGCCGCCGAAGAGCGTGTCGTAGGCCACGCTGTGGATCGCATATTTCTCGCGGTACAGATACAGGCCGGTCTGCCACGACAGCGGGCTGGAATCGACGTGCTCGACGCGGAACTCCTGGCTGACCTGCGAGTGGCCCTTCAAGGCGTCGGAGGTCTCGTCGGCGAACGGGATGGTGCCCGGCCCCATCGGCGGGGCGTAGGCCGCGCCGTAGCCGCCGTCGACGTCGCCGCGGCTGAACGCGTGCACGTGTTCCCAGCCGGTGATCGAGCTGAGCGCGTAGTCGCCCAGCGTCCAGCGCAGCTTGGCGCTGGCGCCGTCGGAGTTCAGCGACTGGCGGTTCTGGCCGTCGAACGACACCTGGTAGGGATCGAAGCCGTCGACCAGGTCGTTGGTGCCGGGCTTGATGATGTTGGCGCGGAACAGGCGCGCGGTGCCGTGGAGGTCGCGGCCGTGCACGTTGAACAGCGCGCTGAAGGTGCCCGACGGCTTGTACAGCGCCTGCACGCGCAGGGCGTCGTCGTCGTAGCCTTCGAGCTTGCCGGTCTGCTCCTTCGGCGCGGTGTTGGTCACCCAGTCGCCGCGATGCTGCACGTTGGTGGACACGCGCACCGCCCAGTCCGGCCCGAGCGGCATGCCGTAGGCGCCTTCGAGGTTGAGCGTGTTGAAGCTGCCGTAGCCGACGTTGACGTAGCCGCCCGCGATGCGGCCCGGCGTCACCGAGTCGACCTTGACCACGCCGGCCGGCGTGTTGCGGCCGAACAGCGTGCCTTGCGGACCGGCGAGCACTTCCACCTGCTGGGTGTCGAAGATCGGGAAGCCCTTGAGGATCGGGTTCTCCTGGACGACGTCGTCGTAGATCAGCGAGACGGGCTGCGACGCGTTCAGGTGGAAGTCTGTGTTGCCGTAGCCGCGGATGTAGAAGCGCGGGAACGCGCGGCCGAACGACGACTCGATGTTGAGGCTGGGCACGCGGCCCGACAGCGCGCGGATGTCCTCGCCGGAGGAGTTCAGCACGTCCAGCGCGTCGCCGCCGATCGTGCTGACGGCGATGGGCACGGACTTGATGTCCTCGGTGACGCGCTGCGCGGTCACCGTCACGGTCTGCAGCTTGCCGGCCTCGGCGGCCGAGGCGGCGTCGGCGGGCGCCGCGGATTGCGCGTGGACGGCGCCGCTGGCGAAGGCGAGCGCGATGGACAAGGAAAGCGGCGTGAGCCGGCGCGGCGTCGAGGCGGAACGGTGGGTCATGGACGGGGGATCCTGAATTTATGTGTGGCCACCGTAAAGCAAGACGAAGGCCACGCGCCGGTTCAGGTAGGGTGTGGAACGCACACGACGCATCCCCCATCGACGGTACCGGCCGATCTCCCATGTTCATGCGCGTCGACGCATGACCTCCATGCGCCGTCCGCTATGGCCAGGATCCACTTCCCTAGGCAACATGACTGGCCGCGCGCTGCCGGTCCGCGATCCACACGCCAGCGCAGCGATCGATACCCGATCCCGTATGAGCGCTCGCGGTGCATCCCGCACCCGGCCGCGCGGCACGCGGCGCACCGTCGAAGTGCGCCGCCAGCCTCTTACTGCGCGGGCACGCCCGTGCGCCACTGTGTCCAGTGCGTGACGATCTCCGACACCAGCGGCCACGCCGCGTTGTAGAGGTTGGCGGTCGACAACGGGAACCCGCCGGATGCCGCGTTGAGCGACTCCTGCGCCGTCTGCCCCGGATGCGGGCGGTCGAAGTTGGCGCCGGTGCGCAGCACCGCCACGCGACGCAGGTCCAGCCGCCCCGCCGCCGCGCCGCGGCTCAGCGCCTCGTAGGTGGCGTTGTCCTCCTGCTGCGTGGTGCAGTAGGTGCCCTTGCCGTCGGTCAGCAGGCGCGTCCACGCGGTCGCGCGCGCGCCCAGGCGCTCGCCGTGCCACCAGGTGTCGCCGGCCAGCGTGTCGCATTGCAGGACGCTCGGCGTCGCCTGGGCGGCCGCCTGCGGGTACTGCCTGCGGTAGGCCGCGGCGGCGGTGTTGTCCTCCAGCGGCGCGTTGCGCGACAGCGCCAGCGCCCGCTGCAGCAGCGCCTCGTCGAGCTGGAACACCTCGCTGCGGTAGTCCAACTTGGGCTTGACCGACGGGTCGGCCGCGCCGATGCCCACGTAGCCGGTCTCCCAGCCGGCGGGCGCCTCGCGGGCGTCGAACTCCTGCTGCAGGCCGAAATCGACCAGGTAGCGCGCCCAGGCGGCCGAGCCGATGGTGGCGACGTTCGGGTCGATGCCGGCGATGCCGGTGACCACGAAGTACGCGTGCGTCAGGTCGAACTGCGGGCTGAGCGCCAGCGCCATCGTCGACGCGGCGGCGTTGGCGTGGCCCATGCCGGTGGTCATCAGGCAGATGCCGCTGGCGGTGCACTTGACCTCGGGATAGTCGGGCGACAGGCCGGGCACGCGCACCGACCGCGTCAGTGGCAGCTTGGCCTGCCAGGGCGCGGCCTCGGGCGCGAACAGCGTGACGATCATCACCTTGACCGGCACCGGCGGCGCCGACTTCGCGGCGAGCGCGGACGTGAACGGAGCGGCCGCCAGCAGCAGCGAGGCGGCGACGGTGCGGAGCTTGGGCGAGGTCAGACGGATCAAGTGGGCTTCCCGGTGAGTGAGGCGCGCCGGCATGCAAGGCGCGGGCCGGGCATGTTGCCCGAGGCGGCCGGGTCGCCCATCCCGAATTTCACCGAGCCGCCGGAAAGCGCCGCCCAAACATCGAGAATTTACTTGATGAATCCGCCGCAAACAATTGATTCCAAACGAGGAGCGTCATCCTGCGATTTCGCGCAGGATGACGGAACGGCGAAACGGAATGGACTTCAGGAATGCGATTCAAGCCATTGATTCATCGATCGATCGTGGTCGAGAAGCAGCATCAAGAAGGCTACACAAGTCATTGATGTAGAAGGCTTATTGCTTCGCCCCCCGCGAATCCACCGACCCGAATCCCGAGATCGACTTCGACACCTCCGGCGTCCCCCAGTACTCCACGTGCCCGGCGCCCGAGATCTGCACCCGCAGGTTCTTGACGGCCCACAGCGTCGCGTTGCCCACGCCGCTGATCTCCACGTCCGCCGTGCCGGCGCGCAACTGCTCCGCGCCGACCTTGCCCTTGCCCGACACCGACAGCCGCAGGTTGTCGACCTTGCCGCTCAGCCGCCCTTCCCCGGCGCCGGAGATCTCGACGTTGACCGTGCCCACCGCGAGCTGGTCGAAGCGCGCCACGCCCGAGCCGGCCATGTTCAAGGTCATTTGGTCGCCGTTGATCGGCCCCGGCGCGACGACGTCGTTCGCGCCGGCCAGCGTGATCCGGTTCAGGTGGCGCATCCGCACCTCCACCTGCGCGCCGCCTTCGCGCCAGAACTTCCAGCCGCCCGGCAGGTCGATGTGCAGGCGCGAGCCGTTGAGGTTGAGCTCGACGGCCTCCTGAGCGCGCGCGTCGCCGGACACGAAGACCTCGTCGCGGTCGGCCTGCACCAGGCGCACCTGGCCGGCGCCGTCGATGACGAGGTTGTCGAACGCCCCCGGCGCGTAGAGCTTGCCTTCGCCCGACACCGTGGCGCGCTCGCGAGCGCGGGACTGCGCGTCACGCGCCTGCTGCGCCTGCGCCTGGGCGCGCGCGCGGGCTTCCTCCGCCTGGGCCCGGGCCTGCTCGGCCTGCCCTTGCGCCTGTTCGCGGGCCTGCTCCTGTGCCTGCCGCTGCGCGTCCCGCCGCGCCTGCTCGGCCTGCTTCAGCGCATCGCGCCGGGCCTGCGCCGCATCCCGGCGCGCCTGCTCGGCGTCGCGCCGCGCCTCGTCGGCATCCCGCCTGGCCTGCGCGGCTTCCGAGGCCGACGGCCCTGGCTGGTCCGTGTCCTGCGCCAGCGCCAGGCCCGTGTTCAGGGAGAGGGCCAGCACGGCCACGACGTTGGAAAGATGGCGGTTCATATCGATTGCTCCCTGAGCTTCCTGGAAACGTCGCGGTTGGCGGTGATCAGCGTGCCGTCGGTCATGCGCGCGACGAGCTGCGAGTTCTCGTCGGGCGTCAGCGATTCGACGAAGTCGAGGTTGACGATGCAGCTGCGATGCAGCTTCACGAACCTGGCGGGATCCAGCTTCTGCTCGAACGTGACCAGCGGCAGCCGCACCAGGTAGCTGCGGCCCTTGACGGCCAGCGCGGTGTACTTGGTGTCGGAGCGCAGGTGCTCGATGGCGTCGACGTGGATCGGGAAGATGCGGCCCTGGTCGCGCACCAGCACGCGCACGAGCGGTGCGTCGTCGGGCGACTGCAGCGCGTCGACGGCGCCTGCCAGCGCGCCGGCCGCGTCGCGCCGCACGTGGCGGATCGCCTCGACGAAGCGCTCGTGCGAGAACGGCTTGAGCAGGTAGTCGACGGCGTGCAGCTCGAACGCGGTCAGCGCGTGCTCGTCGTAGGCGGTGGTGAAGATGACGGCCGGCTGGTGCGCGTCGCCGGCCAGGGCCTGCACCACCTGCAGGCCGGTCAGCACGGGCATCTGGATGTCCATCAGCACCACGTCAGGCTGCAGGGCGCGGATCTGCGCCAGCGCGCTGGCGCCGTCGCCGCAGGTGGCCACGAGCTGCAGCTCGGGCATCTGCGCGACCCAGTCGGCGAGCGCCTCGGCGGCGAGCGGTTCGTCCTCGGCGATGAGGACTCGGGTGAAGTCGGTCATGGTTGCGGTATCCAGAGATCGACGCGGAAGCCCGCGCCGGGTTGGGTTCGGATCTGCAGGCGCGCGCGGCCGTCGTAGTCGAGGGCGAAGCGGCGCCTGAGCGCGGTCAGGCCGATGCCGGAGCGCTCGGGGGCCGGGTCGTCCAGGCGCGCGGGCTCGCAGCCGGCGCCGTCGTCCTCGACGCTCAGCTCGAGGCCCTGGTTCATGACGTTGCGCGCGCTGCGGATGCCCACGCGGCCGCCGTCCACGCGCGGCGCGATGCCGTGCTGGATCGCGTTCTCCACCAACGGCTGCAGGCTCAGCGGCGGGATCTCGTCGGCCAGCGTGGACGGGTCGAGCTCCCAGTCGACGCGCAGGCGCTTGCCCAGGCGCAGGCTTTCCAGCGCGAGGTAGTCGCGCACGAACTCGATCTCCTCGCCCAGCGGCACGCGGTCGGCGGCGGTGCGCTTGGTGTCCAGCACGTAGCGCAGCATGCCCGCGAAGCGAAGCAGCGCGGCCTCGGCGGCCTGCGGATCCTTGCGGGTGAGCGCGATCAGCGAGTTGAGCGTGTTGAACAGGAAGTGCGGATTGAGCTTGCCGCTGATCACCGCCAGCTCGGCGCGCGCCAACGCCGACTCGGCCTGCGCGGCGTGCAGCGACGCGACGCGCGCCCGTCGCGCCTGCAGCCACGCCGTGAACGCGGTGGCGATGGCCGCGTAGGCGATGACGCCCCAGATCGCGCGCCACAGCACGGTCTGCACCAGCATGACGTTGGCGTACACGTGACCGTAGAGGACGGCCGAGACCGCGTAGTCGCAGGCCTCCCACGCGACGCCGAACGCCAGCGCCCCGGTCATGTGCTGCAGCACCTCCAGCGCCGTGCCGCGCTCGCCGTCCTGGACGCGCCGCACCCACGGGAACACGGCGACGCCCAGCAGCATCGGCGGCCACAGTGCCAGCGTGGCCTGGTAGACGGCCTGCCACAGCTGCCACAGGCCGCGCTGGAACTCGGCGCCGGCCAGCACGTACAGCAGCCACGCGAGCACCCAGGCGCACCCGTAGGCGACCCACAGGCGGCGGGCGGCGTGCGGGGACTCGGTCGGGAGGGAAGCATCGGACATGGCGCCATGGTACGTAGCCGGCCCGTCCCCGCGGCGACCGGGAGACGGATTGCCAGATTCGGGCCCCGGAGTGCGGCTGGCCGCGCCGGATGCGCGGCGGGGAAAGACTTTCCAATCGGGCGCCGCCAGTGGCGTTGCAATCGCCATCGAGATGTCGTTTTCGCGCCGATTCGAGAATTTCATTCTCATGCGCTGCCGATACGATGGATGCCCATGCCACCCCGGCCGCACCCTGGAGCCCCGACGCCATGGAGATCTATCTCGACGCCAATGCCACCACCCCCGTCCTCGCGCAGGCCCGCCGGGCGGCGCTCGCGGCGATGGCCGAGGACTACGGCAACCCCAGCAGCGTCCACAGCACCGGCCTGCGCGCCCGCTCGCTGATCGACGACGTCCGCGCCCGCGCGCGCCGCGTGCTCGACGCGCCCGCCGGCCGGCTGCTGTTCACCAGCGGCGCGACCGAGGGCATCCAGACGGCGGTGCTGTCGGCGCTCGTGTCGCTGCGCGAACGCCGCGAGCGCGGCGACGCCATTCCCGAGCTGCTGCTGTACGGCGCCACCGAGCACAAGGCCGTGCCCGAATCGCTGCGCCACTGGAACGCGTTGCTCGAACTCGGGCTGGACGTCGAAGCGATCCCCGTCGGCCGCGACGGCCGCCACGACCTGGCCTGGCTGCGCGAGCACGCACCGCGCGCGGGCCTGGTGTGCACGATGGCGGCCAACAACGAGACGGGCGTCGTCAGCGACCTCGACGGCATCGAGCAGGCGCTGGCCGGCAGCCCCGCGCTGTGGCTCGTCGACGGCGTGCAGGCGCTCGGCAAGCTGGCGCTGCGACTGGCGCAACGCCGCATCGACTACGCGCCGTTCTCGGGCCACAAGTTGTACGCGCCCAAGGGCATCGGCCTGCTGTACGTGCGCGAGGGCGCGCCGTTCACGCCGCTGATGGCTGGCGGCGGCCAGGAGGGCGCGCAGCGCTCCGGCACCGAGAACATGGCCGGCGTCGCCGCGCTCGGCGCCGTGCTGGCCGCGCTGGAAGACGGCAGCACCTTCGCCGATGCCGCCACGCTGCACGCCTGGCGGGAACGGCTGGCGGACGCGCTCGTCGAGGCGTTCCCGGCGCTCGTGTCCAACGCGCCGCCCGAGGCCTGCCTGCCGACCACGCTCAACTTCTCGGTGCCGGGGCTGTCGTCGAAGCTGTTGCTGGACCTGTTCGACGCCGCCGAGGTGCGCGTCAGCGGCGGCTCGGCCTGCAGCGCGGCCAAGGCGCAGCCCAGCCACGTGCTGGAGGCGATGGGGCTGCCGGCGTGGCAGACGGCGTCGGCGGTGCGGCTGTCCTTCGGCCCGGCGGCCGACGACGCCTTCATCGACGAGGCCTGCGCGCGCATCCGCGCCTGCGGCCGCTCGCTGCGCGACAGCTGCCTCGTGCCCAGCGAGCCCAAGACGCTGCCGCCCGAAGGCCTCACGCGCTTCATCGTCGACGGCGCCTGCTGCTACCTGCTGGCCGACGCCGCCAGCCGCCGCTGCGTCGTCATCGACCCGCTGCCCGAACTCACCACGCGCCTGGCCGACCTGCTGCGCTGCCAGCGCTACACCCTGGCCGCCGTGCTCGACACCCACAGCCACGGCGATCACGCGTCTTCCGCCGCCGACCTGCGCGCCGCGCTCGCCGAGCTGATGGACCACGCCGGCCCGCTCGACGCGCTTGGCTGGCCCGCCGACCTGCGCGAGCTCGCGCTGGGCGAGCTCGTGCTGACGCGCCTGCCGGTGCCCGGCCACACGCTCGACTCCACCGCCTACCTGCTGCACGACGCCCGCGGACTGCGCATGGCCTTCGTCGGCGACACCGTGATGCCCGGCGCGCTGGGCCGCAGCGACTTCACGCAGAGCGCGCCGCTCGCGTTCGGCGCCTCGCTGCTGAAGCTGGCGCAGGTGGTCGGCCCGGCCACGCTGCTGCTGCCCGGCCACGACTACGACGACCGCTTCGCCAGCACGCTCGCCACGGAGCGCCGCGTGCAGCCGCTGCTGGCGCGCGTGCTCGGAGGCGGCCTCGACGGCGCCGCCTTCGCCGCGGCCAAGGCCGACCTGGAGCGCGGCCTGGGCCTGAGCGCGTACAAGACCCTCGCGTGCGGGGCGCGCGTGGACGTGCGCGTCGCGACGCAGTCGCAGGACCTGGCGCCCGCCGAGCTGCAGGCCTTGCTGACGACGCATCCCGACCTGCTGTTCGTCGACGTGCGCGAGCCCTACGAGCAGCGCGTCGGCCACGCGCCGCGCCTGGACGCACCGCGGGTGCGCCACCAAGCCATCGCGCTGTCGCAGCTGCTGCAGGCGATGCCCGAGTGGCTCACCCTGCCCGCGCCGACGCCGGTGGTCTTCTACTGCCGCAGCGGCAACCGCAGCGCGCAGGCGGCCGAGGCGCTGCGGCGGCTGGGGCACGACCGGGCGTGGAGCCTGGCGGGTGGGCTGGCGTTGTGGCGGCCGGAGGCGATGGGTGCGCCGGCCGAGCGCGCAGCAACTCTCGCGCACGCCTGAGTCGCAGGCGGCCACCCCGAGGGGTCTGGGGCCTTGCCCGCCGCGCCACGGTGATGGCGAATGCGGAGCGGGCCCATCGCGGCGGGCAACGGGCCTGACCCCGATCGTGCGCCATGCCTTCTCGCGATCGGGGTCAGGCCCCTCGAATCGCGGCTGCGTCGTCCGCGATCGCCAGCGACATGGCGCGATTCGACGCTCCAGACCCCTGCAGTGCCGGCCGGCCGGCTTCGGACGTCGCTGCTCAGTTCGACGGCGTGCGTTCGCGCCATCAAATCCCTGATTTCTTCACCAACGCTAATGCGAATGCTTCTCATCCCTGTTAAGCTTCAGTCATCCTGAAAGCCTGAGAACAGCTTCATGCAACCTCAACGCCTGTCGTACGGCACTGCCGGCGCCGCCCTCCAGCCGCGCGTCGACCCGCCGTCCGCGCCGCGCCAGCCCGCGCCCCCGCTCGCGCGCGTGCCGGCCGGGCTCGAAGTGCCCCTGGCCTACGGCGGACGCTCGCCCATGGAAGCGCGGCGCCGCCGCCTGGTCATCGCCTCGATGATCGTCGTGCACGGCGTCGCGGTGCTGGGCCTGCTCAACGCCAGCCGCCTGCGCGATGTCGTCGTCGAGGCCCAGCCGATCTTCCTGGCGGTCGTCGACGCCCCGGTCCCCGTCGCACCGACCCAGGCGCTGCCGCCGCCGCCCATCCTCAAGGCGCCGCCGCCGCCGCTGCTGCAGGCGCCACTGATCGCGCCGGAGCCGTCGCCGTCCCCGTCGCCGCTGGTGGCCCAGGCCGTCGTGCCGCCGCCACCCGCACCGGTCGCCGAGACGCCGCCCTCGCCCGCGCCGGCCGCCCCGGTCGCGCCGCGCACGCTGCCGGCGTCGGCGGTGCAGTTCCTGGTGCCGCCGGCGCCGGTGTACTCGCGCGTCTCTTTCAAGATGCGCGAGTCCGGCCGCGCCGTGGTGCGCGTCTTCATCGACGCCACCGGCACGCCGCGCAACGTCCAACTGGTCACGTCGACCGGCTTCGCGCGCCTGGATGACTCCGCGCTCACGGCCGTGCGCAACGCCCGTTTCAAGCCCTACCTCGAGAACGGCGTGGCCGTCGAGGGCTGGGCGTCCGTTCCCATCGACTTCGAGCTGCCCCGATGACCACCCCGAACAACGCCATCGCCCCCAACGACACGGACGCCTTCGAGCGCCACTTCGTCATGAGCGCGCCTGCGCGCCCGGCCAACGTGCGCTGCATCAACAGCCAGCAGCTGTTCGCCGACTTCTCCGAGGTGCAGATCGCCCACGGCGACACCGTCTACCGGCTGCGCCAGACCTCGCTCGGCAAGCTGATCCTGACGAAATGACCCCGGTCACCGCGGCGGGCCAGCCCGCCCGCGCCTGGTGGCTGAAGACGCTCTACCGCTGGCACTGGATCAGCTCCGCGATCGCGTTGCTGAGCATGCTGCTGTTCGCGGCCACGGGGCTCACGCTGAATCACGCGGCGCGCATCGAGGCGCACCCGCGCGTCGTCGACCGCAAGGCCACGCTGACAGGCGCGCTGCTCGGCGCGCAGGCCTCCGCGCCGGGCGAGACGAAGCACGACGCCCCGCTGCCGCCGCCGCTGGCCGACTGGGTGGCCCAGGCGCTGCAGGTGGACGTCCACGGCCGCGCCGCGGAATGGTCGCCCGACGAGATCTACGTCTCGATGCCGCGCCCTGGCGGCGAGGCCTGGGTGCGCATCGACCGCGGATCCGGCGAGGCCGAGTTCGAGGACACCGACCGCGGCTGGATCTCCTACCTCAACGACCTGCACAAGGGCCGCAACGCCGGCGCGGCCTGGAGCTGGTTCATCGACGCCTTCGCCGTCGCCTGCCTCGTGTTCACGCTCACCGGCCTCGTGATCCTGAAGATGCACGCCGCCAACCGTCCCGGCACCTGGCCGCTGGTCGGGTTGGGCGTCGTCCTGCCGCTGCTGCTCGCCCTGCTGTTCATCCACTGAATCTCCTCCCACTGGAACCCCGATGTCGATCCGCTACTCGTTCGCCCTCACCGCCGCCGTGACGGCCGTGCCCGCCCTGTCGGCCGAGCTCACCCTGAAGGTGCAGCTGCCGCGCATCGACATCGCCGAATACCACCGGCCGTATCTCGCCGCCTGGATCGAGAAGGCCGGCGACCAGTCGTACGCGGGCAACGTGGCGCTCTGGTACGACCTGAAGAAGCGCGACAACGGCGGCGCGAAGTGGCTCAAGGACATGCGCTCGTGGTGGCGCAAGAGCGGCCACGACACCACGGTGGTCGACGGCGTCACCGGCGCCACGCGCTCCGCCGGCGAGCACGCGATCAACCTGCTGGGCGCCCAGGCCGTGACGGCGCTGCCGCCCGGCCAGTACGAAGTCGTCGTGGAGGCCGCGCGCGAGAACGGCGGCCGCGAGGTGCTGCGCGTGCCGTTCGACTGGCCCGTGAAGAAGGCGCAATCGTCCAAGGCCCAGGGCCAGGGCGAGCTGGGCACGGTCTCCGTCGACGCGAAGCCGTGAGGATCGCCATGAACCGCTTCCAACTGGCCACCCTCGCCTGCGGCGCCCTGCTCTCGCTGTCCGCCGAGGCGCACCGCCCGTGGCTGCTGCCGTCGGCCACGCTCACCGACGGCCCCACGCCGGTGGTGACCATCGACGCCGCGATCTCCGAAGACCTGTTCGAGTTCGACTCGTTCCCGCTGCAGGTCGACACGCTGCGCGTCACCGCGCCGGACGGCAGCGCCGTCGCGCCCGACGCGCGCACCGAGGCCAAGCGCCGCGTCACCTTCGACGTGAAGCTCGCGCAGAAAGGCACCTACCGCGTGGCCGCGCTCACCGACGCGGCGATGGCCTCGTGGAAGGTCGGCAGCGAAACCAGGCGCTGGCGCGGCGCGGCGTCCGCCGTCGCCAACGAAGTGCCGGCCGACGCGCAGGAGTTGCAGGTGACGCGGCAGCTGCAACGTGCCGAGACCTTCGTCAGCAACGACGCGCCGGGGCCGCTCGCGGCAGGCGTGTCCGGCGAGGGCCTGGAACTGGTGCCGCTGACCAATCCGACCGACCTCAGCGTGGGCGACACGTCGCGATTCCGCATGCTGCTGGACGGCAAGCCCTACGCCGGCGCCGACGTCACCGTCATCCGCGGCGGCAACCGCTACCGCTACAAGATGGGCGAGCTGGCGCTGAAGACCGACGCCGCCGGCGAGTTCGCCGTCGCGTGGCCCGAGGCCGGCCGCTACTGGCTGGGCGTCAACCACGGCGGACGCGGCGGCCCCGGCGGCCCGGGCGCTGCCGCGAGCGCGCCGACGCCGAAGTCCGGCCCGGCGCGCCGCGAGAGCTACACCGCCACCTTCGAGGTGCTGCCGAAGTGAGCCTGGCCCTCGTGCCGCCGACGATGACGACGCCGACGCGCCGCGTGCTGCTGCCCGCGGCCATCGCCACCACGCCGCCGCCGTTGGGCGCGCGCGTGCACGAATTCGGCGGCCGCACGATGGGCACCACGTGGAGCGTGCGCCTCGTCGCCGGGCTGCAGCTGCATCGCGAGCCGGTGTCGCGCGCGATCCAGGCGGCGCTCGACGAGGTGGTCGCGCAGATGAGCACCTGGGAGCGCGGCTCCGACCTGTGCCGCTTCAACCGCGCCGAGCCCGGCACGTGGCACGCGCTGCCCGAGGCCTTCCGCGAAGTCTTGGCGTGCGCGCTGGACGTGGCCTCGCGCAGCGGCGGCGCGTTCGACCCGACCGCGGGCGAGCTGGTCGACGCCTGGGGCTTCGGCCCGCTCGCGCGCACGAGCCTGCCCGACGCGCCCACGCTCGCGCAAGCTCGCGCGCGGGGCGGTTGGCAGCGGCTCGAGACGGCTGACGGCCGCGTGCTGCAGGCCGGCGGCGTCGCGCTGGATCTCTCGGCCATCGCCAAGGGATTCGGCGTCGACCTGGTGGCCCGTCGGCTGGACGCGCTCGGCGTCGAGAGCCACCTCGTGGAGATTGGCGGCGAGCTGCGCGGCACCGGCGTCAAGCCCGACGGCCAGCCGTGGTGGGTGCGGCTGGAAGAACCCGAGGACGCACCGGCTGGCGAGACGCTGCTGGCGCTGCACGGCCTGGCGATCGCCACGTCGGGCGACTACCGGCGCTGGTTCGAGCACGACGGCGCGCGCTACAGCCACACGATCGACCCGCGCGACGGCCGGCCCATCCGCCACGGCCTGGCCTCCGTCAGCGTGATCCACGCCGAATGCATGCTGGCCGATGCCTGGTCGACCGCGCTCAACGTGCTGGGGCCGGACGCCGGCCTCGCGCTGGCGCAGCAACGGGGCCTCGCGGCGCGCTTCGTCGTGCGACGCGGCGCCGGCTTCGAGGAACGCACCAGCGCCGCGTTCGACTGCTTCCTGCAATGAGCGTCCTGGGCATCGAGACGGCGCGGCTCGTGGGCGCGGCGGCCAGCGTCGCCGCGTACGCCGGCCTGTGCGTGGCCGTGCTGCTGAACGAGCGTCGAAAGGCGGCCGCGGAGACGTCGCGTGCCCGCGCGCTGGCCGGCAGCGGCTCGACGCGCCCGCTGCTGATCGCGCACGCCAGCCAGACCGGCGCCGCCGAGCAGCTGGCGTGGCAGACCGCGCAGGCGCTGCACGGCTCCGCCCTGGCAGTCCGCGTGGCGCCGCTGGGCACGCTGACGGCGGATGACCTGGCGGGCGCGTCGCCGCTGTTGATCGTGGCCAGCACCTGCGGCGAAGGCGACGCGCCCGACAGCGCCACGCCCTTCGTGCGCCGCTTCCTGGACGCGCCCGACGCGCCGTCGCTGGACGGCGTGCACTTCGGCCTGCTCGCGCTGGGCGACCGCGAGTTCGCCAACTTCTGCGCCTTCGGCCAGCGGCTGGACGGCTGGTTGCGCGAGCGCGGCGCGCGGCCGCTGTTCGAGCGCATCGACGTCGACGGCCTGCACGAGCGCGACCTCGCGCGCTGGCGCCACGAGCTGGGCCGGCTGGCGAGCGTGGGCGACACGCTGTCCTGGCGCGAGCCCGAGCGCGAGACGTGGCGCCTCGCGCGCCGCACGCACGTGAACCCCGGAAGCCTCGGCGCGCCGGTGTTCCACCTCGAGCTCGAGCCACCCGCCGGCACGGCCGCGTGGGAGCCGGGCGATTTGCTGCAGATTCGCGTGCCGCACGCGCCCGGCCAACCGCGCGAGTACTCGATCGCGTCGACGCCCGCCGAGGGCCGCGTCCACCTCCTGGTGCGCCAGGAGCGCCGCGCCGACGGCAGCCTGGGGCTCGCATCGGGCTGGCTCACGCGCGACGCGGAGGTCGGCGGCGAGATCGTGCTGAACACGCTGGCGCATCGCAACTTCCGCCTCGGCGAGAACGCGTTGCGGCCGCTGATCCTCATCGGCAACGGCACGGGCATCGCGGGCCTGCGCGCGCACCTGAGCGCGCGGGCGTCCCGCGCGGGGGCTGGCGCGCACGCGAGGCCGCGCAACTGGCTGCTGTTCGGCGAGCGGCAGGCGGCGCACGACTTCCATTTCCGCGCGGACGTCGAAGCCTGGCAGGCCGACGGCACCATCGCGCGGCTGGACCTGGCGTTCTCGCGGGACCAGGTCGCGAAGGACTACGTGCAGGATCGCCTGCGCGCGCAGCCCGAGGCGGTGCGCGAGTGGCTGGACGATGGCGCGGCCGTGTATGTCTGCGGCAGCCTGCAGGGCATGGCGGGCGGGGTCGACGAGGCGCTGGGCGAGATCGTCGGGCGTGATCGCCTGGAACGGTTGATGGCCGAGGGGCGGTATCGGCGGGACGTGTACTGAGGCAGCGAGCCGTGCCCTCCCCCTTCCGTCATTCTGCGCGGAGCGAAGCGGAGTCGCAGAACCCACGTCAGGGGCAGCGCATCGGCATGCGTGGGCCCTGCGACTTCGCGCAGGGTGACAGGTCGCGCCGCGACGCCACCCGACGATCAGACCTCCGACCAGCTCCGCAACAGGTTGTGATAGTGCCCGGTCAGCCCCAGCACCGCTTCGACGTCGCCGACCTGCGCCCGCAGCGCCTGGATGTTCTGGTCCAGCTCGAACAGCATCTGCCGCTGCGCCGTGTCGCGCACCAGGCTCTGCACCCAGAAGAACGACGCCACGCGCGCGCCGCGCGTGACGGGGTGCACGCGGTGCAGGCTGCTGGACGGATACAGCACGAGGTCGCCGGCGGGCAGCTTCACGTCGTGCGTGCCGTAGGTGTCGACGATCTCCAGCTCGCCGCCGTCGTAGTCCTCGGGCTCGGCCAGGAACACCGTGCACGACAAGTCCGTGCGCATCTGCAGCGTGGTGCCCGGCACCGAACGGATCGCGCCATCCACGTGCAGCCCGTAGTGCTCGCCGCCTTCGTAGCGGTTGAACAGCGGCGGCATGTGGCGCAGCGGCAGCGCCGCCGACAGGTACAGCGGGTTCGCCAGCAAGGCCTTCAGCACGAGGCGTCCGAGCTCCTGCCCGACCGGCGAGAACTCGTCGAGCTGGCGGTTGCGCTTGACCTGCGCACCCTGCTCGCCCACGGTGGCGCGGCCGTCGACCCAGTCGGTGGCGTCGAGGCGTCGGCGCAGGTCGGCGACCTGGTCCTTGGTGAGGACATCGGGCACGTGCAGCAGCATGGTGGAACCTCTCGAATCAGAACTTCGCGTTGACCGAGACGAGCCCGTTGCGCTCCGCCCCCGGCTGGTAGCGCGAGCCGCCGTTGTTCAGCGACTGCATGGTCTTCTTGTCGAACAGGTTGTACACGTTCAGCTGCACCTGCCAGTGCTTGTCGATGTCGTACGACGCCATCGCGTCGCCGACCCAGTACGACGGCGCCGTCAGCAGGTAGTTGGTGGGCGCCGCGACCGCGCTGCTGCGCGCCGAGTTGTCGGCGTAGCGCATGCCGCCGCCCACCGCGAAGCCGGCCGGCAGCTTGTACGCGACCCACGACGTGAACGTGTTCTTCGGCGAGAACGTGAGCACGCCGCCCTGCGATGCCACGGCCGCGACGAGGATCTTCGAATCCATGTGCGAGTAGCCGACGCTGACGCTCAGGTCCTTGGTGACGTTGCCCACCAGGCCGAGCTCGATGCCCTGCACGCGGCGCTTGCCGATCTGCGAGTAGGTGGGCACCGCCGCGCCGTCCGACACCGGCTCGTTCTTGTTCTCGCTGCGGTAGACGGCCGCCGTCGCGAGCAGGTCGCCGCCCAGCAGGTCCCACTTCGTGCCCGCCTCGATGTTGCTGCCTTCCTGCGGCTTGAAGTCCGCGCGCGACGCGCTGTTGGACTGGTTCGACAGCGCGAGATTGGTGCCGCCCGGGGGCTGCTTCGAGTCCGAGTACGTCACGTAGACGCTGCCGTTGTGCGCCGGCTTGTACACGGCGCCGAGTTTGTAGCTCCACAGGTTGTCGCTCAGGCCCAGCGTGAACTGCGACGCGGCCGTCGTGCCCGAGGCGAACGTGTTGGCGCTGGTGTCGGTGTGGTACTTGTCGAAGCGCACGCCGCCGTTGACGAGGAAGTTCTTCGTGATGTTCAAGGTCTCGAAGGCGTAGGCCGAGCCGGTCAGCGTGCTGCCGATCGTGTTGGTGCCGGTCTTGTTGAACTGCGGCAGCGTCATCACGTCCTGCGGGTTCGGCGCGTACAGGTTGGCCGTGCCGGTGACCGCCGTGGGCGTGACCGTCTTCTGGCGCTCGTACGTGAATTCGAAGCCGGTGGACAGCGAGTTGGCGAGGCCGAAGGTCTCGAAGCTGGACGTCAGGTTGGTCTGGTTGGTCAGGATCTCGTTGTCCTGGTGGCGGCCCTGTCGCGAGCGCGTGGTCGTGACCGGGCCCGTGGCAGGCGTCTGCACCGCGTTCACGCCGGTGACGACGACCTCTTCCACGTTGCGGCCCAGGCGCGTGGTGTTGCGCAGCACGACGCCCTTGGCGAGATCGCTCTCCAGCTTCGACGTGAACATGTCCGTCTTCACGTGGTCGTAGTCGCTGGCGAGGCCGTAGAAGTTGCTCGGGTCGACCGCCGGGCCGGGCGTCAGCACGATCCTGGGCGCGGTGGCCGTGGCCGGCGTGACGTAGCCGTAGCCCTTCATGCCGAAGGTGGACACGCCGCCGTCGGGGCGGTTGTCCTGCTGCACGTGCAGGAAGCTGATCGTCTCGCGCGTGCTGCTGCCCAAGCCGAAGGTGGCCGTCGGCGCGAAACCCCAGCGCTTCTGGCGCACCTCGTCGCGCGTGGGGACGCCATAGTCCTGCGCCATCACGTTCAGGCGCACGGCGCTGCCGGGCAGCGAGGCGAGCGGCGTGTTGACGTCGGCCACCACGCGCTTGCGGTCGGCGGTGCCGCCGATCAGGCTGCCGGTGGCGAACGCGCCGTCGGCCTGCGCGGTCTTGGACACGAGGTTGATGTAGGCCGACGAAGCGCCGCGGCCGATGTCCGAGCCCGACGGGCCCTTCACGACCTCGACCTGGTCGATGTTGAACACGTCGCGCGAGACGGCGCCGAGGTCGCGGATGCCGTCGACGAAGATGCTCTGCGAGCTGTCGAAGCCGCGCAGGTTGACCGAGTCGCCGGTCTGCGTGCTGCCGTTCTCGCCGAGCTGCATCGTCACGCCCGGGGTATTGCGCAGCGCCTCGGACAGCGACGTCGCGGCCTGCTGCTGCAGCAGTTCCTTCTTGATGACCGTGATGGTCTGCGGCGTGTCGACGATGGGCTGCGTGAACTTCGGCGACGAGACGACGTCGGCCTTGAAGTCGTTGTCCTTTTCCGGCACGGCCTGCACCTTCACGGCGGGCAGCACGGTCTCCGCGCGCGCCTGCGAGGCGGCGGCGGCCGGCGCGGCGGCCGACTGGGCCAGCACGGCGCCCGGTAGCGCGAAGGCGACGGCGGCGAGCGCCACGGAACGATGGCGCGGTTGACGGACGGCCGCGTGCTTGCGGCTCTGGATGTAGCTCATGGATCTGCTCCGGAAAGAGGCGTTGGACGTGGTGTGCTGGCGTCCGGCGGCTCTGGGAGAGATCCTTTGGAGGGGCTGGCGAAGGCGGTCGGGATCAACCGAATTCAATCGCGAATGATAACGATTCTCATTACGCAAGTCAACAAGACGGAGACGTCGGGCAACGCGCCCGTTCGCGCCTACCACAGGCGGTGCGCCTCGAACGCGACACGGGCGCAACGCGGACGGCGTATGCTCGCGCCCTTTCCCGTAGCAAGAGGACGACCTCCACCATGGCAACCGAAGCAAAGACCTCCGCATTCATGAAGGCCCTGAAGCCGAGCCCGGCGCTCGCCGCGATCGTCGGCACCGAGCCGCTGCCCCGCACCGCCGTCACCAAGGCCCTGTGGGACTACATCAAGGCCCACAACCTGCAGAACCCCGCCAACAAGCGCAACATCCTTTGCGACGCCAAGCTGAAGGCCGTCATGGGCAAGGACGAAGTCACGATGTTCGAGATGACCGGCCTCGTCGGCAAGCACCTGAGCTGATCTGTCTTCCGGGCGTGCGCTCGCGCGCCCCTGCACGCTCGCGCGGGCGTCGCGCCCGCGCCGCGTCGCGTCCCCGCGCGCTCGCGCCTCGCGCCTCCCCGGCGCGAATCTCCGTGTGTCATTCCCGACATATTCGTGACAGCCTCGATTCAATCCACAGGCATGTGGATTGCTGCATCCGAGCCGCTGCGCCGCCTCGTTATCACGGGGCCGCCCGATATTGCTCGCCAGCCCGGTTAATCCATTCGCCAGCGCAGTATTTGCAGCAGGCTCCAGCAACTCGACCGCGAATTGGCCATGCTGGAGGAAACCGAATCGACTCCGGACTGCCATGATCGCGTTGACCATTCTTGCCTTGTATCTCGCCTGCATACTGGTGGTGCACCTGCGCGGCCGGGTACGTCACAGTTTCTGGGGCCAGGTATTCGACCATTCCGGCCTGCTGGCGCCGGTCAACGTGTTTCTCTACGCGTTCTCGGCCGTCCCGAACAAGCCGTACATCCCGCTCGAACGCTTCCCCGAGCTCGACGCCCTGCGCGAGCACGCCGACGTCATCCGCGACGAGGGCCTGGCGCTGATGGCGCACGCGAAGATGAAGTCGCCCGACCAGAAGGACGACGCCGGCTTCAACTCGTTCGCCAAGTCGGGCTGGAAACGTTTCTACCTGAAGTGGTATGGCGACGCTCATCCATCGGCGGAGCGCCTGTGCCCCCGGACGACTGAGTTGCTCGCGCGCATTCCCAATGTCAGCGCCGCGATGTTCGCCACGCTGCCGCCCGGTGCCGTGCTGAATCCCCACAAGGATCCTTATGCGGGTTCCATGCGATACCACCTGGGGCTGGTGACGCCGAATGACGACGGCTGCTACATCGAGGTCGACGGAAAACCCTACAGCTGGCGCGATGGCCAGGGTGTGATATTCGACGAGACCTTCATCCACAAGGCCGAGAATCGCACCGACGTGGAGCGGCTGATACTCTTCTGCGACGTCGAACGGCCAATGACCGCGGGTTTCGCCACGCGCTTCAATCAATGGTTCGGCCGCCACGTGGTGGCCGCCGCGAGTTCGCCCAACGAGCCGGGCGACCGCACCGGGCTCGTCAACCGGCTGTTCTTCCTGTCAGACCGCGCGGGCCAGCTGCGGCGCCGCTTCAAGGCCTGGAACCGCACCGTCTACAAGGTTACCAAGGCCGGCCTCGCCGCGGGGCTCGTCGCGGCGCTGGTGCTGCCGACCTCGGTGCGCACGGTGCACCGCGTGCTGTCCGCGCACGCCAGCAGTCGCCAGACGATCGACCACGGCCGCACACCCGTCACCTCGCTGAACTGAGCCTTCGCAATCGTGCTGACGTCACGTTCCGCGCCGTCCTCCTGTCCCGTTGATCCGCTACGATCCCGCTCAGGTTCTGCAATCCAGCGTCGCCCGCGACGACCGTCCCTTGAGCTCCGAAAACGCCCTCTCCGAACTGCGCCTGACCACTCGTCCCGAACACGACCGGATCGAGCAGATCCTGCGCCTGACCGAACCGATGCCGCTGGAACGCTACGCGGCCGTCATGGGCGGCTTCGACGCGTTCCTGCGCGTGTGGGAACCGCGCATCCACGCGGCGCTGCCCGAGCGGTTGCAGCCCTGGTTCCGCAGCCGCCGGCGCGGCGGCTTCGCGAGCGCGGACGTCGAATGGCTGCGCGACGTCGGCGGCATCGAGCTGCCCGACTTCGGCGCGCGCATGGCCGCCGCGCTGCCGCTGGGCGACCTTGCGCAGGTGCTGGGCTCGCTGTACGTGATCGAGGGCTCCGCGCTCGGCGGCCGCGTGATCGCGCCGCAGCTCAAGCGCACGCTGGGCCTCGACCAGGGCCGCGGCGCCAGCTACTTCCACGGCTTCGGCGGCGAGACGGGCGTCATGTGGAACAACTTCCGCGTGCTCGCGTCGCTGGAGATCGGCGACGCCTCGCGCAACACGGTGCGCGCCTGCCAGAGCGCCAAGCGCACCTTCGCGGCGCTGATCGACCTGTTCGCGCCGTTGGCGTCGCCGGCATCGTCCACGCCGACCGAGCCGGCGCTGCGCACGGGCATCGCGCCGTCGTTGATGGCCGCGTGGGCCAGCGACGACAACGATCCCGACGCGACCCGCCCCGCGCCGCTCGACGACGACCACATCGAGCTGCCCGTGGACGACGAGCCCGGCGAGGGCGACACCGTCATCGACCTCCCGTTCGACGAGCCGGGCGACGAGACCCTGCCGATGCCGCTCTGAACGCCGGGATCGCTCCGATCCTGTCGAGGCCGGCCGATCACCGATTGATGGTGAAATGAGCCCGATGCAATCGCCCCCGTCCCCTGCCGAGCTCAACCTCGAGAACTGCGATCGCGAGCCGATCCATGTGCCGGGGTCGATCCAGCCGCACGGCGCGCTGCTCGCCTTCGACCGACTCGGCCGGCTGAGCCATGCGAGCGCCAACGCCGCGGCGCTGCTGGGCGTGCCGCTGCCGTTCGGCCGCACGTTGCCGGCCGGCGCGCTGGGCGGCGACGCCGCGCTCGAGCAGCAGCTGCAGGACGCGCTGGCCGACGCCGTCAGCGACGAGCTCGTCACCAGCTCGATGGAGACCACGCTGGGCGGCGCCACCTTCGACGTCGTGATGAACGCGCAGCACGGCCGCGTGATCTGCGAGTTCGAGCGGCGTGCGGCCAACGCGGGCGAGGTGTCCACCTTCGCGCACTTGGCCTACCGCGCGATGGACACGCTCAAGCGCCAGCGCTCCATCGACCGCCTGCTCGACGCCGCGGTCGTCGCCGTGCGCCAGATGACCGGCTTCGACCGCGTGATGGCCTACCGCTTCGGCCACGACGACTCGGGCGACGTGGTGGCCGAGGCCTGCAGCGACGCGCTGGAGCCCTACCTCGGACGGCGCTACCCGGCCAGCGACATCCCGGCCCAGGCGCGCCGGCTGTACATCCTCAACACGCTGCGCCTGATCGCCGACGTCGGCTACGAGCCCGTGCCGCTGCTGGCCGACGCCGCGCAGCGCGAGCCGCTGGACCTGAGCCACGGCGTGCTGCGCAGCGTCTCGCCGATCCACGTCGAGTACCTGAAGAACATGGGCGTGGGCGCGTCGATGAGCGTGTCCATCGTCATCGGCGGCCGCCTCTGGGGCATGCTGGCCTGCCACCACATGGCGCCGCGCCAGGTGCCCTACCCGATCCGCATGGCGGTCGACGTGATGGCGCAGGTGATCGCGTCGACGGTGCAGTCGCTCGCCGCGCGCGACCGCGAGGCCGCCATCGCGCGCGCCGCGTGGCTGCGCACGGAAGTCGTGCGCGCCATCGCCGTCGGCGGCGAGGTGGGCGAGATCGTCATGCGCGAGTCGCCGGCGCTGCGCGAGAACCTCGGTTGCGACGCGCTGCTGGTCACGCTGGACGGCGTGCCGCGCGCCGCCGAGAACATCGACCCCGACTGGGCGCGCTCGCTGGCCGCCTGGCTGGCCACGCGCGACGAGTCGCTGGTGCACGAGCACGACGGCGCCCTGCTGCCGCCGCCCACGCCCGGCCAGGCCGCCGACCAGCGCTGGTGCGGCGTGCTCGCGCTGCGCTTCGACGCCCCGCGCCAGGGCTGGATCGTGGGCCTGCGCCGCGAGGTCATCCAGACGATCCGTTGGGGCGGCAAGCCCGAGAAGGCGATCGCGCACGGCCCGCTGGGCCCGCGCCTGACGCCGCGCGGCTCGTTCGCCGAGTGGCGCGAGACCGTGCGCGGGCGCGCCGAGCCGTGGAACGAGGTGGCGCTGGAGATCGCTTCGCAGCTGCTCGACAGCGTGGGCCGGGCCTACTCCGACCGCGTGCTGGAGATCGACCAGCTGCGCTCGCAGCTGTGGGCCGTGCTGGGCCACGACCTGCGCAACCCGCTGCAGTCGCTGAGCATGGCCACCAACGCGCTGGAACGCGGCGGCGAGCCCGGGCGCCTGAATTCGGTGATCCGCAATTCGACGCACCGCATGAAGCAGCTGCTGGGCGACGTGCTGGACATCTCGCGCCTGCACCACGGCTTCGATCTCACGATGCAGTGGAGCCGGGTCGACCTGGTCCGGCTGATCCGCCAGCTCGTCGAGGAGTCCCAGGTTGCCTACCCGACGATCGCGGTGGACGTGACGCTGCCCGACACGCTCCCGGCCGACGCCGACGAGGTCCGCTACACGCAGGTCGTGGCCAACCTGCTCAGCAACGCGCGCCACCACGGCCAGGGCCACATCGTCGTGCGGGCGCACGAGGACGCCGGCATGGCCGTCGTGCGCATCACCAACGACGCGCCGCCGATTCCCGAGGCCATCGTCGCCGCGCTGTTCGACCCGTTCAAGCGGCAGTCGGCGGACAACGTGCGCAACCGCACGGGCATGGGACTGGGGCTGTACATCGCGCACCAGGTCGTCAAGGGGCACCAGGGGACGCTGGTGCACATCGGCGGCGATGGCACGGTCACGTTCGAGGCGCGGATCCCGCTGCGTCGAGTGGTGGCCTGACTAGGAAGCCCCGCAGCCCGCGCCCTCGTAGTTCCAGCTGCTGACCTTGCCGTCCTCCACCAGGAAGCGCGTCGTGCACGCCGCCGTCGTCGGCTGGCCCACCGGGGCGCTCACGCCGACGCCGCCGCCCACCGAGGTGCGGCCGCCGCCGAAACCGAAGCCGCCGATGCTGAAGCTGACGGTGGGCGGCGGCGTCGGGGCGCCATGGACCACGTACGTGAGCCAGCGGCCGTGGCCGGCCTGCTCTTCGGCGGCAGGCTTGCCCCAGCGGGCGCGCAGGGTGTCCTCGGGCGCGCCCTGCCATTGGCTCAGCGCCTGGTCGTAGGCGTTGCCGCGCGACTCGGGCGTGGCGCAGCCGGCGGCGAGCATCGCGAGCAGCGACGCCGGAATCAGGAACGTGGTGGGAAGGCGCATGTCGTTTCTCCTTCGCGGGATGCCGTCATCCCGATGATGCTCCTGGTCCGGCAAGACGCCTGCCCGCCAGGATTTCCTGCCTGGCGATGCGGATTTATTCATGATGATTGACATCCATTATTCATGATGACTAAACTTTAAAAACACCCGGACCGAGGACAGCCATGCCACGCGTCTCCCGCGCCGAAGCCGAGACCCATCGCCAGCAGATCACCGAGGCGTCCGCGCGCCTGTTCAAGGAGCGCGGCGTCAAGGGCGTCAGCGTGGCCGACCTGATGGGCGCCGCCGGCCTCACGCACGGCGGCTTCTACGGCCACTTCGAGTCCAAGGACGCGCTCGCCGGCGTGGCCGTCGCGCGCGCCTTCGAGCAGTCGGCCGAGCGCTGGCGCAAGCGCGTGGCGAGCAAGCCCGACGACGCCCAGCGGCGCGCGCTGCTGGTCGACAAGTTCCTGTCGCACGCCAGCATCAAGGAGGTGGGCATGGGTTGCCCGTCGGTCTCGCTGGCGACCGACGTGTCGCGCGAGCCCGCCGGCGCGCCGATCCGCACCGCCTACCTCGACGGCCTGGAGGGCCTGCTGGACATCCTCGCCGCCGTGGAGGACGGCCCCGACGCGGCCGCGAAGCGCAGCGCCGCGCTGGCCGACTACGCCACGATGACCGGCGCGCTGCTGCTGGCGCGCGCCACCGAAGGCACGGCGCTCGCGGACGAGGTGCTCGCCGCCGCGCGCTCGCGCCTGACGCCCGCGCCCGCGAGCGCGCCCGCCCCCGCGCGCCGCCGCAAGACGACCGGAGCCTGATCGATGTTCGCCACCCCCGTCTCGCAATGGTTCGGCCGCCGCGGCGTCCACTTCTCGTGGATCGTGCTGGGCATCGCCTTCCTCACGATGCTCACCTCGTCCGCGGCACTGGGCCTGCCCGGCGCGTTCCTGCAGCCGCTCAGCAAGGAATTCGGCTGGACGACCGACCAGATCTCCGGCGCCATCGCGCTGCGCTTCGTGCTGTACGGCCTCATCGGCCCGTTCGCCGCCGTGCTGATGGAGCGCTACGGCCTGCGCCGCATCATCTGCAGCGCGCTGCTGCTCATCGCCACCGGCATGGTGCTGGCGACCCACATGACCGCGCTGTGGCAGCTGGTGCTGCTGTGGGGCCTGGTGCTGGGCGTCGGCTCGGGCCTGACGGCGCTGGTGCTGGGCGCGACCGTCGCCACGCGCTGGTTCGAGCAGCGCCGCGGCCTGGTGATGGGCCTGCTGACCGCGAGCTCGGCCACGGGCCAGCTCGTCTTCCTGCCGATCGCCGCGTCGCTCATCGAGCACCAGGGTTGGCGCATGGCCGTCATCCCCGTGTTCACGAGCTGCCTGGTCGTCGCCGGCCTCGCGTTCTGCCTGCTGCGCGACCGGCCGCACGAGCTCGGCCTGCGCCCGTTCGGCGCCGACCCGGCGCGCCTGGAGCCTGCGTCCGCCGCGTGGCGTCCCGACTTCGCCGAGCCCCTGCGCACGCTCGCGCTGGCCTCGCGCAGCGGCGCGTTCTGGGTGCTGTTCGGCACGTTCTTCGTGTGCGGCCTCAGCACCAGCGGCCTGATCCAGACGCACTTCATCTCGCTGTGCGGCGACTACGGCATGGGCGCCGTGCCCGCGGCCTCGGTGCTGGCCACGATCGGCGCGTGCGACTTCATCGGCACCATCGCGTCGGGCTGGCTGTCCGACCGCTACGACGTGCGCAAGCTGCTGTTCTGGTACTACGGCCTGCGCGGGCTGTCGCTGCTGTGGCTGCCGCACTCCACGTTCACCATCGTCGGGCTGTCGCTGTTCGCGGTGTTCTACGGCCTCGACTGGGTGGCCACGGTGCCGCCGACGGTGCGCCTGACCACCGCCGCGTTCGACAAGCAGCGCGCCCCGATGATCTTCGGCTGGATCTTCGCGGGCCACCAGCTCGGTGGCGCGGTGGCGGCGTACGGCGCGGGCCTCACGCGCACCGTGATGCAGTCGTACAGCCCGGCGCTGTACGCGGCAGGCGTCACGTGCATCGTCGCGGCCGTGGCCATCTTCCTGATCCGCCGGCCGCCGGCCGTGCAGTCGACCTGAGCGAGACGGGCACGGGCCTGGGAATGCAGGTTGCCTGATCGCAAGGCCACCACCACTCGCCAGGAGAGCCCCATGTCCGCCGCCCAGCACGCCCCCCACGGCCACGCCGCCGCCGAGAAACACCAGGACGCCCTGCAACTGCTGATGGCCGAGCACCGCGAGGTCAAGGCCATGTTCCAGGCCTACGACAAGCTCGCCGAGGCCGGCGGCAAGGGCGACGAGCGCATGCTGCTCGCCAGCCAGATCTGCGTGGCGCTCACCGTGCACACGCAGATGGAGGAAGAGATCCTCTACCCGGCCGCTCGCGAGGTGCTCACGCACGACGAGGACATCGTCGACGAGGCCTACGTCGAGCACGCCGGCGCCAAGAGCCTGATCGCGCAGATCAAGACCATGACCAGCGACCAGCCGCTGTTCGACGCCAAGGTGCACGTGCTGGGCGAGTACATCGACCACCACG
>FSXQ01000476.1_pt1 | contig 31907 bp, 22 predicted proteins | sample 1638011 | NCBI WGS metagenome assembly FSXQ01 (sample SAMEA3914789, study PRJEB12502) | metagenome | biome: forest; material: soil | place: Canada | collected 2011-07-03 | depth 0.3 m | reverse complement strand
GTCCACGGCCGGCGGATCTACGCGATCGGCGCCAACCGGGTCGCGTCGCGTTTCTCCGGCGTCCCGGTGGATCGCTATCGCTTCGCGTTGTTCGTATTCTCCGGGCTGATGGCCGCGCTCGCGGCCGTGCTGCTGACGGGCCGCATCGGCAGCACGCGCCCCAATCTCGCGCTCGGCTGGGAGCTCGAGGCGGTGACCATGGTGATCCTCGGCGGCGTGGCGATCGAGGGCGGCCGCGGCAGCATCGTCGGGACGGTGCTCGCCGCGGTGCTGCTGGGCAGCTTCACGTTCGGACTGGGCATGCTCAACGTCTCCGGCATCGTGATGGCGATGATCGTGGGCGCGTTGCTCGTCGTGGCCATGGTGCTGCCGCGCTGGCTGAAGTACGGCGCGTTGCTGCGGCGCGTTCGCGTCGCCTGAGCGAGACGGCCACGCGATGGACGCCCGCACGAGCACGCTGGTGCTGGACATCGGCAAGAGCAACGCGAAACTGATGCTGATCGCCGCCGACGGCACCGTGCTGCGCGCGACCTCCGTGGCCAACGAATCGGTGCAGGACGCCGCGCACGGCTTCCTGGCGCTGGGCGTCGCCCGCCTGCAGGACTGGTTGCTTCGGGGCGTGCCCGGCCTGCTGGCGGGCGCGGTTCCGGTACGCGTGTCGGTCACCACCCATGGCGCGGCGTTCTGCGCGATCGACGACGATGGCCTGGTGCTGCCGCCGATCGACTACGAATGGGACGGCTACGACGGCGTGACGGCCGCCTTCGACGCGTCGCTGGCCAACTTCGCCCATCACGGCACGCCTCGGCTCGGCCACGGACTCAACGGCGGCCGCCAGATCGACTTTGTGCATCGACGCTGGCCGGCGCTGGCGCAGCGCATCCGATACTGGCTGCCGTATGCGCAGTACTGGAGCTGGTGGCTGGGCGGCGCGGCCTGCACCGAGGTGTCCTCGCTCGGCTGCCACACCGGCCTGTGGGCGCCGGCAGATGGCCGCTACAGCGACTGGGCCGTCGCGCGCGGCATCGCCGAACGCTTCGCGCCGCTGCGGCCGGCCTGGGACGTGGTCGGCACGTTGCGACCGGCGCTGGCGCGCGCTTGGTCGCTGCCCGCCGGCGTGGAGATCATCGCCGGCGTCCACGACAGCAATGCCTGCCTGGCGCGCCACATCCGCGCGCATCCGCTGGCCACGGTGGTGTCCACCGGCACCTGGTGCATCGTGATGGCGCCCGGGGCGGACGCCACCCGGCTCGCCCCCGAGCGCGACGAACTGGTCAACGTCGCCGTGGACGGACGCGGCGTTCCCACCGCACGCTTCATGGGCGGGCGCGAGTTCGCCGCGCTGTGCGATGGCGCGGATCCGGCCCTGGCCACGCCACGCTCGCTGGCCGAGGTGGCGCACGAAGGCTGGATGGCGTTGCCGTCGTTCGCGGAGGCCGGCGGCCCCTTCGCCGGTCGTCCGGGCCGCATCCTGCATCGCGGCGCGGTCGTCGACGCGGGCGTGTCCGCGGTGCCCGAACGGCTGCGTCCGGCGCTGGCGACGCTCTACTGCGCCTGCGTCGGCGCATTGCTCGTGGACGATCTCGCGGGCCCGGACGCGGCGACCACGGTCGCCCCGGTGATTCTCGAAGGCCCCCTGGCGTTGAACCTGGCCTATGGCCCGGCGATGGCCGCGCTGCTGCCCGCGCGACCCGTCCTGTGCTCGACGGATCCGCTGGAAGGCACGGCACGCGGCGCCTGGATGCTCGCGCGTTGGCAAGCGCAACGCGAGCAGCTGCCCGGCGACGCCGCGTTGCAGCCGGTGCAGTGCGGTGACCCCGCGCTGGCGCGTGTCGTGCGCGCGCATGCACAAGCGTGGCGCGCGAGCGCCGCGCCTGGGTAGAGCGGCCGCTGTTCCTTCTCGGGCTCCGCGCCGCCTGCGCGCGGCCGGCCGTGTCGTCGTTGGCAGGAGGGCGCACAACCCGATTGGCCCCTGCCGCGCAATCCCGCACTTGCAGCGGATTTCGTATCGCAAAGTAACGGGTGAGCCTCCGCGCCGCGCATTGTCGCTTTGCTAGACAGGACGACATTTCCAGGAGCGCGCTCATGAACACGGTCTGCCCAGAACGCCCGGTCGTCGGCGGACGCCGCCGCGACGATGCCACGGTGCTGTTGCACGCAGCGCCCACCGCGCCCGCGTCGAGAAAGCCGCTGCACGCCACGGCCACGCCCGCCCCGCTGTCCGACCTGATCGCCGCCGACAGCCCGGAGGCCCGCCACCGCATCGTCGCCGCGCTGCTGGCCGAGGCGGAGCACGACTGGCTCGCCTACGGCATCCTGGAGCTCGCGGGCGATCGCCTGCGCCCGGTGTCGCTGTGGACGGCGCATGCCCAATCCGAATGGGCGCGCCACTACTGCGCCCAGGCGTATCACGAGGTCGATCCGCGCCTGGAGGACGCCGCCGCCTCGAGCCTGCCTTGCACCTGGACGCTCGAGTCGCTGCACGACCGCGCGCAGGACACGCCGCCGCGCTCGGCCCTGCGGCGTTTCGTCGCCGACCTGGGCGACACCGGCATGCGCAGCGGCGTGCTGTTCATGCTGCCCGGCGAGGGCGAGCGGCGGCGCCATGTCATGAGCCTGCTGGCGCGCACGCCGGGCCCGCCGACGATGGCGGGTGCGCTGCTCGGGCGCGTGCTGACGCTGGGGCTGTGCCTGAACGAGTACTACACGCGCTACAGCACGCTTCCCGCCCTGCCGGAGCCATCGACGGCGCCGCTGACCGCCGTGCAGCGCGAGATCCTCGGCCACGTCGGGCGCGGCGAGAGCGACAAGCGGATCGCGCATCACCTGCGCATCTCGTCGCACGCCGTGGACTACCACATGCGCAAGCTGCGCAACCGCTTCGCGGTGCACAACCGGGTGCAGCTCGCGCAGATCTCGCGCGCGCTCCTGGGATGAGCGCGCGCATGCCGGCCGCCGCGGTCCGCGGCCGCGCGCCGCGGGGCGCCGACGGCGCGTCACAAATAGGTACACCCTGGGGTACCGCGTCACGGCTCGCCCGACACCATAATCCGGCGACGCCCGCAGCGAGACGACCCGTTCCGCAACGCGCGCGACTCATCAACTCAAGCGCAGGCGGGCCGATGAAAGGGGTGGCAGGGAACCAGGACAGTCCGGTCGGCTCCGATCGCACGTCTCGCTTGGCCGAGCCCGCACCGGAGGATCCGGTCCGCGCCCCTCCGGGCGACGTCACGCAGTTGCTGCAGCGCTGGTCACAAGGCGACGACGCCGCCTTCGACCGCATGCTGCCCATGGTCTACGACGAGCTGCGCCACATGGCGCAACGCCACCTTCGCAGCGAACGCGACGGGCATACCCTGCAAGGCACGAGCCTGGTGCACGAGGTCTACCTGCGGTTGGCCGAGAAGAGCCCCGCGCAGTGGCAGTCGCGCGCGCACTTCTTCGGCTGGGCGTCGACCCTCATGCGCCACATCCTGATCGACCATGCACGCTCGCGCCAGGCCGCCAAGCGCGGCGGCGGCGTCGAGCTGCTGAGCCTCGACGCGATGCGCGAGGATCGCGGCGACGCCGTCGACATCCCCGCGCCGCTGCGCGCCGACAGCCCGGACCTGGTCGCGATCGACCAGGCATTGCGCCGCCTCGAGCGCCTCGACCCACAGCAAGGCCGCGTGGTCGAGCTGCGCTATTTCTGCGGCTTGAGCGTCGCCGAGACCGCCGAGGCGCTCGAAGTCTCCCCCGCGACGGTCAAGCGCGACTGGGTCACGGCGCGCGCCTGGCTGCAGCGCGACTTGCTCCGCAGCAAGGACCAGCCATGAGCTCGTCCACGCGCGACGCCGAGGTCGCCCACTGGCAGCGCGTGAAGGCGCTGCTCGCCCAGGCGCTGGACCTCGACGAGCCCGGCCAGCGCGCCTTCCTCGAGCAGCTTGCCGACCCCGCGCTGCGCGACGAAATCGCGTCGTTGCTGGCGGCCGCGCACGACGCCGACGGCGGGCTCGAGACGATGCCGGCTGCGCTTGCGCTCGAGGCCGTGCAGGCGCGCACCGGCCGCGCCTGGATCGGACGCCGGCTCGGGCCGTGGCGCATCGTCTCGCTGATCGCCAGCGGCGGCATGGGCGAGGTCTGGCGCGCGGAGCGCGTCGACGGCGAGTTCGAGCAGCAGGTCGCGGTGAAGGCGATGCGCGACGGCTTCAATCCGGTCGGCCTCGTCGCACGCTTTCGCGCCGAGCGCCAGATCCTCGCGAGCCTGGACCACCCGAATCTCGCCAAGGTGCTGGACGGCGGCATCACCGACGACGACGTGCCGTACTTCGTGATGGAGCTGGTGGACGGCGAGCCGATCGATGCCTACGTCGAGCGCATGCAGCTCGACATCGAGCAACGCGTGCGGCTGTTCCGCAGCGTCTGCCAGGTGGTGCACTACGCCCACCAGAAGCATGTCGTGCACCGCGACCTGAAAGCCGACAACATCCTCGTCACCGGCGAAGGCGTGGTCAAGCTGGTCGACTTCGGCATCGCCAAGCGCTTCGACCCGGAGGTGCCCGAGCCGCCGACGCAGACCGTCACCGCGCAGCGCATGATGACGCTCGTCTACTCGAGTCCGGAGCAGGTGCGCGGCGGCGAGATCACGCCCGCGAGCGACATCTACTCGCTCGGCGTCGTGCTCTACAAGCTGCTCACGAAGACGAGCCCCTATCCCGCCGCGGCCACCACCGGCAGTGCCTACGAGCTGACCCGCGCGATCTGCGACACCGAACCGGTGCCGCCGAGCCTGGCCGCGGCGCCCGAGCTGCAGGTCGAGCGGCGCCGCCTGCGCGGCGACCTCGACGCGGTGGTGATGATGGCGCTGCGCAAGGACCCGGCGCGCCGCTACGCCACGGCCGAAGCGATGTCGGAAGACCTGTTCCGTCACCTTGAAGGCCTGCCCGTGCAGGCTCGGCGCGGCGCGTGGAGCTACCGCGCCGGCCGCTTCGTGCTGCGTCACCGTGCGGTGGTCGCCGCCGCGATGCTGGCCAACCTGGCGCTCGTCGCTGGCATTGGCGTGGCGAGCTACGAGGCCTGGCAGGCCAACCAGCAGCGCGAGCGCGCCGAACGCCACTTCGCCAGCCTGCACCGGCTCGCGCACGTGTTCATCTTCGATGTCCACGACGCGATCCAGAACCTGCCCGGCTCGACCTCGGCGCGCTGGCTGGTCGTGAACACGGCGTTGGACTACCTCAAGAGCCTGGGCGCCGAGGCCGCGGGCGACGCGGCCCTTCAAACCGAGATTGCCGCGGGCTATCGCAAGGTGGGCGACATCCTCGGCCGGCCCTACGTCGCCAACCTGGGCGACCCGAAGGCCGCGATGGACAACTACGAGCAGGCGCGCCGGCGTCTCGCGCCGCTCGCGCAGTCCACGGCCGCCAGCACCGACGCCGGCCGCGCCGCGCGCAGCGAGTACGCGATCGTGCTGCAACGCGAAGGCTCGCTGCTCGATTCGCTCGGGCGCTACAAGGAGGCCGAGACGTTGTTGCGTTCGAGCCTCGCCGCCGCGACTCCGGTGGCGAACGCTGGCCACACCGATGCGGCCGACGGGCAGATGCTCGCGTCCATCTGGCTGAAGCTGGCGCAGGTGCAATACGACGCCAACGAATTGCCGGCGTACGTCCAGAGTTCGGACACGTCGGCGCGCCTGGTTCAGCCCGTTCTCGCGCGCGCCCCGGACAACCAGGACGCGTTGCTGCTGTCGGCCGCGCTGCACGACCTGCGTGGCCAGTACGTCGCGCAGCGCGACGACAGCGTGGCGACCGGGCAGGCGGCGCTCGAGGAATTCCGCCAGTCGGCCGCGCAGTTGGACCATGCGCACGAGATCCCGCCCGAACGCGCCGACATCCTGCGCAAGCAGGCCGCCGCGCACTCCAACGTCGGCACGGCACTGAACCGCGTGGGCGACCTGAAGGGCTCGGCGGCGCAGTTTCGCCAAGCCACGGCACTGCTGGCCCAACTGGCCGCCCGGGATCCGCAGGACATGGATTCGCGTGGCACGCAGGCGCTGGTCACCAGCAACCTGTCCGACACGCTGCGCCAGCTGGGCGAGCTCGACGCGAGCGTCACCAGCGCCCGCGAGGCGCTCGCGCTGTTCGACCAGCTCGCCACGGGCGCGCGCCAGGACGCCTCCACGCGCAGCGCGACGGCCGTCGCGCGCAACACCCTGGCCGCCGCGCTCTTCGCGCGCGCCGACAAGCCCGCGCAGGACCCGGCGGCCGCCGCGGCCGATCGCCACGAGGCCTGCCAGCGCTACGTCGAGTCGATCCAGATCCTGCAGAAGCTCAAGGACACGAGCGGCATCGTGCCGGGCAACGTCGAGCCCGACGCCGTGCGCCAGGCAATGCACGAGCACTGCCCGGGATCCTGATCAGGGCGTGCGCGCATGCCCCGCGGCGACGGCGTCGGCGTCGGTGTATTGCCTGGCGTCGGCGATCCGCCGGTGCCCGGCGACGTTGTGGCGGACGGCGTCGGCCAGGTGAAGGGCGATGTCGTCGGCGTCGCGCCGGGACCGCCGGTTGGCACGGACGCGGGGCGCGCCGGGCTGGCCGGTTGCGCGCTGGCGGGGGGAAACAGCAGTTGCAGCGCCATTCGCGCCGCCACGCCGCCGCCCAGGATGATTCCGGGCGCCACCCGATACGAGCGCGGATCCCTGGCCGGCGCGCGCGACAGGCTCGTGCGGATGTCGCGCGCCCCGGCCCAGGCTGCGCCGGAGCCGAACACGACGTCCAGTCCGGCCTTGCTGAAGCCCACCAGGTTGGGCGAGGTCAGCGCGTCGTTCAGCGCGAGAGGCAGCGAGCCGCCCGCGTAGCCGCCCATCACGAGCGTCTGCGTGACCTTCATCGTCGTGCGGTCCTTCAACGCGCCAAGACGCGACCAAACGCCGAAGGTGCTGGCGTTGTTGACGGCGCTCAGCCCGAGGTTGGCGCCCAGGAAGGCCGCCGTGCTCCACGCGCTCGGGTTCGACGGATCGAAGCCGTGCTGATGGAACCACATCGCACTGTTGGCATTGTTGACGCCCAGGGTCCCCCACTGCAGCACGCTGTTGGTGACGCCCATCGGCGTGCCGGGCGACAGCAGTTTCTTCGATGCGCCATCGAGCACCTGCAGGGCATCGGCATCGCCGCCGTTCTTGCGAAGCGTCGCGATCGCGCCGGCAAACGTGGCGCGATCGGACGCCTTGATGCCGAGCAATCCGCCCTTGTCGACCACCGTGCGCTGGAGCCAGTCCAGATGCCGGGCCGGGCTGCCGCCGTTGAGTTCGCGTGCGTGGAAATCGATGCGCTGCGCGAGCCGGCCCCGCAGCGAGTTGACCGTGCCGCGATAGATGAACGACACCGGTCCCGTGAGGTTCGGGTCCAGGGTCCATTCCGGGTTGAACGACAAGCCATAGACCGCGGCGGCGGTGGTCGTCGCCCCCACGGCCGCGCCGCCGTAGATCGTTCCGACCTTCGCGGGGCTCGACGCGTTCGCGCCAGGTGACGTTGTCGCGATCGCGACCGCCGGCGCGGGCACGGCCGTCGACGGGACCGCGGCGACCGGCGGCGCCGTCGCCGTCGACACCGCGAGCTGGCTCACGTCGTCGCCAACCCAGTGCACGCCGTCGATGGCGCCGCCATCGCGCAGCGCTTGCGGCGCCGTCCGCGTGACGATGAGCTGGATCTGGTCATCCCAGGGGTCGGTGCCCATCGCGCCCAGCTTTCGACTGCCGTCGGCGGCGATCCCGCGGACGGAGCCCGGCTCGCTCTGGCCGAGCCAGTGCGGCTTCGTCGACCCCTGGGGCAGGTGCATCCAGCCTTGCAGTTGCCTGGACGCCGCGTCCAGCGTGACCGGCCCCGCGGCGCCGTGCGCCTGGCCGCCCTGCACGCGATAGACGTACACGTCGCCGTCGGCCGACAACTGTCCGCTCTTCATCTGTGCCAGCAGGTCGGGCCACTGGGATCCCTTGACCAGCGCGGCGCGCGGTGGCGTCGCCCCCGCAGCCGGCGTCGGACCCGGGAACGGCAGGATGGTCGCCTGGCCGCCGGACGGTGGCGCCATCCGCACCGTCGGATCGAACAGCGGCCGGTCCTCGAACTCGCCCTTCAGGGGATAGTGGCTCAGCAGGTCCTTGTTGGCCAGCCGCCATTGCGTGACGTTGTTCGACGTCGTCTCCACCAGGCGGTCGAAGTTGCCGCGCAGCAGCGCGCTCTTCTCGTCCAGCAGCCCCAGGAAGCCGGTGTCGCGGTAGACATCGAGCGTGGCGCGGTAGACGCCTGGCTTGTCCGCCGCGACCGAGTCGCTGCCGTAGATGAACCGGTCGGGATATCGGTTGACGAGGCGCGACCACGCCCCCTGCATGCTGGCATCGCCGATGTACTTGGAGACGACGTCCCATGAGAGGTCGATGCTCACGTGGCTCAGGGCCGGGTCGGAGAGCACGTCGTTCCTGAGGAAATCGATGTGGCCGGGCCCCGGCTGCACCGTTCGCCCCAGCCCGCCCGCATGCGCCCAGACGAACTTCACGTCGGGGTGGCGGCGGAAGAAGTCGAGCAGTTCGCCGGTGTTGCGATAGTCGCTCACGCCGTGCACGACCAGGCCGTGGTCATGCGGCACGCCGATGATCCTCGTCTTGCCCGAGTCGCTGTGCACCACCATCATGCCGCCCATCTCGCCGATCTTGTCGGCGAGGCGATCGAGCGGCTCCGGGTGCCACAGGTCGGGGCGCGGGTCCAGGTGGTCCGTGACGCCCTCCTTGACGACCGTCGTTTCGCCGAGGCCCGGGATGCGCAGCCACGAGCCGTCGGGGTCGGCCTTGTTCGCGTAGTTGAGGTCGGCGAGCAAGGTATCCACGTTGTCGTGCGCGGCCGGATTGGGGCCCGTGAGGCCGACGAACGCGCGCCGCCGTGTATCGGGGTGCAGGCCGTGCACCTCGTCGATCAGGCCGATGTCGCGCTGGATGCCGCGATAGCCCACGGGGACGCCGGGTTCGATGTTGAAGGTCAGCTCCGTTCCCTTGGCAGGCCATTGATCGCGGAAGTCCAGGCCGGCGCTCTCGAGCTGGGCGCGCGTGTACGTGCCCGCCTTGATGGGCGGCGCGACGCCGTCCTTGAAGACGATGTCGCGTGCGAGCGCGATCGTGTCGTCCTGTTGCCGCGTCATGCTCGTCTCGTACACCTTGCCGTCCGCCTCCCTGACCAGGTAGTAGGGCTCCGCGGTCTGCGGTACGCGCTGGATCAGCACCTTGCCGCTGGCCAGCTCGAAGAGGACCTTCAGCTTGGGCGTGCCGGGTGCGGGGTTGCGCATGTAGGCGCCGGCATTCGCACCGCCATGGTGGGCATGGATGTCGTTGACCGGATCGGTGGTCACGCGCGTATTGCGCGTGGCAGGCACCCACAGGCCGTTGTCGGCGAGGCGCATCGTCCGCCCACCCGACTCCCTGCTCGGAGGCAACGCGGGGGATTCGTCTTCCGGCGCAGGCAGCACTGTCGGGCCGTCGTCGGTGCCGTGGAACTGCGCATAGGTCAAATCCGTGTTCGTGGACGGACGCATGCCGGCCATGACCGCGCCGAGATCCCGGGACGCCGCGCCCAGGTCCAGCGTTCTGCCGGCCTGGTCGAAGATCTCGAGCTCGCGTGGCGTCACGTCCGGCATCAGGTCCGGTCCGCCGGCCCGCAGCACCTCGTCGCGCACGATCAGTTGCACGAGACGCGCCTCGCCTTCATCGGCCATGTTCATCGCCGGGCGACCGTGGCCGACGGCACTGTCGAGACCGAGCGGCGTGTCGGTGCCCACGCGCGCATGGCTGAGTTCGTGGGCGAGCACGTTGGCCAGCGCCGCCGCATCGGGGGTGTCCTGCGGATCGATCGCCACGGTGGTGTCGTCGGCGCTTCGCGAGGTGAAGCTGCCGCGGCCCGCCTCGCCCAGGTGGACGTTCACGCCCTTTCGTGTCGCGGACGCGATCAAGCCTTGCAAGGTCGGCGACTTGTCGACCAGCGCGGCGACCGCCGGAGACAGCCGGTCGTACAACGCCACCTCGGCATCGTGGCGTGCCGTCGCATCCGCGGAGGCACTGTCGTTGCTGGCCGGCTCGCTCGCCTGGGCCCGCGGGTCGACGGGCGCGTCGTCAAAGCTCGTGAACGACCTGGCCGCCGTGCGCAGCGGGGTCGTGTCGATCGCGATCTGCGCGTCGCCGGCCGCGGAGGGCAGCACCGGGTCCGCCCGCACGCCTGGGGCGATCGCCGGCGCGTCGCTAGTGTTCGCCGGGTTGGCGGGGTTCGCGTCCGCGACGGTGGTCGACCCGCCCGCCGTGCGCAACGGCGGCGTGCCGCTCCCCGTCACGGGCGCGGCGACGGGTACGCCGTCAATACCCTCGGTGATCAGCGCGTTGAAGTCGTCGGTCACGGCGCGCGTGCCGCCGGCGGGCGTGGAGAGCACGGGCTGCCGTGCCGGGGCCGTGGCGGCGTCCTGCACCGGGGTCGGCGACCGCCCACGGGCCTGGATCGCTTCGGCGATCGGGCGCGCGCGCGTGCTCAGGAGGTTGAGCAGGAACATGCCACCCTGCTCCGACCTGTCGCTGGCGCTCATCTGGCTCCAGTTCTGCGCCATGTACTCGCCGCCATCCGCCATCGCCGCGTAGCCGGTGTACTTCGCCGCCTGGCTCGAGGTCTTCAGCACCGCGCGCGTGCCGGCGCTCAATTCGGTCACCGCCGTGCCGGCGGCCTCCGCGCGCAATCCCAATGCGCCAGCGCGCCCCGCGGCGCCCAGTTCCGGCACGGCGAGCAGGGACGCGGCGATGTTGAGCCAGTCCATGCCGGCCTCGCGACTGCTGAACGGGTTGACGCCGAGCCCGTGCTGGGAGCGGCTGATCAAGTCACTGGCGCCCGTGCCCACGCCGTAGGCGAGTCCGCCGACGACCAGCGCACCGGCGATCGGCGTCAGGAGGCCGCCGGAGCCGAATTCGAGCACCAGGCCGCCGACCACCGCCAGCCCGCCGACGATCGCGTCCACCGGCACCTCGCGCTTGAAGTGCTGCCAACCGGTCTCCGTGCGGGCATCGCCCGAATAGAGCTCGACGTTGCCGTTCGCGTCGAGCTTGAAGTCGCCGTCCTTGGGCATCACCAGCTTCACGCCGTCGACCGGCAGATTGTTGTTGGCGCGGTAGTCGTCGATGCTGGAATACCGCTCGCCGTATTCGTCGACGTAATGCCTCTCCCCACCGCTTTCGACCTTGAAGAGCGTCACCGACTGCATGCCGTCCTGCTTGGTCGCGTAGACGACGGGCAGCGCCGTCACGGTCGCGGTGTCGCCGCCGGTGTCGACGATCTGGTCCACCACCTTGTCGATCCCGTCTTGCTGGGCCTTGGGCAGGCCGCTGAAGAGGTTGCGGCTCTGCATCAACTGCAGGTTGCCGGCCGGGTCGGTCGCGTCGAACGGCGTGGTCTGCGCGTAGCCCATGGACAGCGCCACCGCGTTGGCGATCTCCGTGCGGTTGTGCATCTGCGTGGGCATGCCGCCCATCTGCGCATAGCTGGCGTTGATGATGTCCTGCGCCATCACCTCCGGGTTCTTGTCGAACAGGTCGTACAGCGCCTGCGGGTCAGTCTCGTGTCCGGGCGCGATGTTGTGCGCGATGAGCGCGTTCTTGGCGTCGACGGCCGTGGTCACGGCACCGCCCGCGAGATCGCGCTGCACGGCATCGCGTTGCGCCGTGGCCGCCTGCAGGTCCTGGTACTGCTGCGAGTCCGTGGCGGAGCCGAGCAGGTACGGATGCGCCGCGCGCCACTGGTCATAAGCGTCTTGCGCGGTCTTGACGGAGACGTTGGCCTGGGCCAGGGAAACGCGGTTCTTCGTCGTCTGCAGCGTGGCGAGCGCCGCGTCGGCCGTCGTGCGCTGCTCCCTGGCCACCTCGTCGAGGGGCTTGGCGTAGCACGCGTCCGGCGGCCGTCCGGCGCGAGTGTCGACGTCGAACATCTGGCGCGCGTAGTTGTCCTGCTGCCAGGCGAGCACGGCCTGGATCGCGGTCTGCTGGCTCTGCGCGAGATCGGCGTTGCCTTGCGCCGCGGCGACCTGCGCCTGCAGGTGCGCCGGGTCCGCGCCGCCCGACGCAAGTGCGGACTTCGCCGTGGCGAGCGCTGCCTGGGTCGTCGTCACGTTCGCGTTCGCCGCCGCCAGGTTGCCGGTCTGGTCGACGTTGAAGGAGATGGTCGAGATCGGCTGGCTGCCGCCGGGAGGCGTGACCGGTGCCGGCGCAGCGGCGGCCGCAATCGGGTTGCCCGCGCCGTCGGTCGGCCCGTCGGCCTGCACCTGGGCGCTCGCCGCGTGCGCGTTGCCCAGCGCCGTGAGCAGGGTGCTGCTGCCCACCGCCTTGTTCGTGTTGGTGGCCTCCCAGAGCTTGGCCGCATCGGGGTTCAACTTGTAGCGATGTCCCTTCTCGATCGCGATGTCGCCGGCATGGGAGCCGCCCGTGTACATGATCCCGCCGCCGCCCTTGCCCGCGCCGTACGCGCGCATCGCGAACGCGCCGGAGGACTTGTCGAACGTCACGAACCAGTCGTTGCCGACCTTGGTCACCTTCACGTCCGAGGGCTTGATGTTGGAGGGCAGGCCGGCCAGCGTGACCGTGTTGCCGTCGTTGCCCGGCGTGATGCCCCAGGTCAGGGCCGAATCGTTCGCGTCGTTGTGGTCGCGACTTTGCAGGTCGGCGCCCGCGGTCGGGCGCTGGGTCAGGCCGTACTCGTCGGGCGCCGCGAGCGCCGCGCGCTGGGCGTCGACGAGCGTGAGCTGGCTTTGCACCGCGTCGATCTTGTGACTCAGGAAATCGCGCTGCTGCAACAGCGCCGTGTAGGCGGCATCGGGCTGCGCGCCCGGCGCGGGGCGCGTCGCCTCGAGCTTCGCGTCGAGCGTCTTCAACGTCGTGATGGCTTGCGGCAAGGCCTGCTGGCGCAGCGCTGTTTCGGCCGCGGGGCTCAGCGTCGACGCCTGGAGCTGGTCGACCTTCTGCGACGCCGCGCGCACCGCGGCCATCTGGCTCGTGACGTCGGCGGGTTGGCCGGACGCGTCCGCGCCCCAGAGCTGGGTGCTGCGCAGCGTCCGCATCGCATCGACCTTGTCGACCTGCGCCTGCGCGAGCTGTTGCGTCTGCATCGCCGCGCCCAGGTCGATGCGGCACTGCTGCACGAACGCGGGCGTGCAGCAGCCGTCAATGGCACTCTGGAGATTCTGCTTTGCTTGCGTGACGCCCGTGTTGGCGTCGGCGAGTGACTTCGAATACTGGTCCGCCTTCAGCAGCTCGCCATCGATGTCGAGGCCCGGCGCGCTGGCGGTGCCTTGATCCGCGACGGTGAGCTGCCACGCGGCCGCGGCCTTCGTGCTGGCCTGGGTGTCCGCGTCGAACTGCACGTGGGCGCCCCACAACGCCGAAGCCGCCGGGTCCAGCGCGCGCTTGCTGCCATCGACGTTGACGTACCAGTACCGCCCGTCGATCAGCTTCACGTGTTCCCGGTCCGCGGCATTGGCGTAGTCGGGCGGGACTTGCGCATCGAAACTGGTGAAGGTCGGGCTGATGCCGTTGGCGCCGAACGGACTCGACGCAGGCTGCACGTGGTTCAGCGGGTTGTCGCTGAATTTCTGCGCCGCGGCCAGCGCCGCCTTCGACTCGAGCAGCTTGGCGTCGGCGGCAATGGCGGCCTGCGTCTGCGTGGCGAGCGTCTGCCCGTCCACCGCGTGTTGCCATGCCGTGTAGGCCGCCTGCTGCTGCGCGGGCGTGCTCGCAGGATCGTCGAGCGTGGCCAGATAGGCCGTGCGCGCATCGCCTTCGACGAGGTCGGCACCCCGCTTCTCGTAGTCGGCCTGCAGCAGGCCCAGGGTGTCGCCGTCCGGATGCTTCGCGTCGGTGTGGCCGTAGACCTGCTCGAGCGCATCGAGCCTGGCCTTGGCGGTGGTCGCCGCCTGCTTCAGTTGCGCCGCCTGCGCCTGCAACTGGTTGGCCGACTGGCCACCGGGCCCGGTGGGCGCATCGAGCGCCGTATTCCGGGCGGACGTCGCCGCCGCCGCGTTCACGTAAGGGCCGTACTGGGTGTGCGCGCCGGCGGCCGCGGTGGCGGCGTCGGCGGTCTTCTGGGCGGCCGCGGCCGCGGCATTGGCCTTGTCGTAGTCCGACTGCGCATCGGCAACCTGCGGCTGCCCGGCCCTCATCGCCGAACCGAGCTCGAGCATCAGCGCACGCTGCGCCGGCGTCTCTGCCTTGACCTGGGCGACCAGCGACGGCTGGCCCTTTGTCGTGGACCCGGTCAGGACGCTCTTCAACGAGTCCGGATCGAAGTAGCCATTGGCCTTCACGCCGGCGACGATCTGCGCGAGCTGCGCATCGATCGCGTCGTTCGGATCCTTGCCATCGGCGGTCGCCTCGGCGGCGGCCACGCGCATCTGGTCCTGCATCGCGGCGATCCAGTCGCTCTGGTCCTTGTCGGCCTTGGCTATCTCGTCGGCGGTCGCCTTGCCGCCGTTGGCCTTCGCATTGGCGACGACCTTGGCCGAGGCCACCGCCGCGCTCTGAGCCGTCTGCGTCCGCGCCTGCGCTGCCGTCAGCGCCGCTGGCGAGGATCCGCCGGCCTGGTCGACCAGGGTGTTGTACTTGTCGGCGGCGTCGTACTCGACCCGCGCGGCAACCGTCGCGGCCGAAGGGTCGCCAGGGGCGCGGTTGCGGTTCGTGTCGTCGAGCAGCGAGTCCTTCAGCGTCTGATCCTTTTGCGCGAGGTCGGCGGCGGCTTCCTTCTTCTCCGCCTCCGCCTCGTCGGCCGTCGCCTGCGCGCGCAAGGTCTTCGCCAGGGCCCGCTGCGCCTGCGTCGCCTTCGCCGCGGCGGCAGCGGCCTGTGCCTTGTCCGCGGCCTGCTTCGAGGCGGTGGCCTTGGCGCGCGCGGCCGCCGCAGCCGCCGCCGCGGCATCGGCCGCGCGCTTGGCCGCCAGCGCCGCCTGCTGGGCCGCGGCGACGGCCGCGGCGCGCTGCTGCGCCAGGGCATCCGCAGCCGGGTCGCGGCGCGGCGTCGTCCAGCCGGTGTTGAACAGGTTGTTGGACGGCGTGTTGACGTTGAACAGCGTGAAGGGCGCGCTGGAACTGGAACCGGCGTCGGCAGGGATGCTCATGATTTTTCCTCGGTCTGGAATGCAGTCAATGGCCCTGGGCCCATCGCAACAAGGTGGCGACGGGTGCGTACAGGCTTCTCGGAATCGGTTGATCGAGCGCCACGTCGGCATGCAGCCGCTCCGCCAGCCCGGCCTCGGCCACGACAGGCACCAGCGCCTCGGCAGCGAAGCGTCGGATCTGGATCGCGACCTCGTTCTCGCCGCGCGCGACCACGCGGGGCAGGTCGTCCGGCCCGAGGTATTGCAGCGCGATCGCCACCTTGTTCGAATGGATCACGGCGGAGGCCATCGCCACCCGATCGCCGAGGCCGATGTACACCGCCTCGAAATACGTGTTGCGCCGGCGCGCGCGGGTGAGCGGGTCGCCTTCGGCTTCCTTGTAGTCGCGGCGGATCTCGTCGATCGACATGCGTTGGCGCTTCATGAATTCGAAGCGCTCATGGAGATAGTCGATCGCCGCAGTCAGCATGTAGACCACGGCGGCCCAGCCGAAGATGACGGTCAGCGCACGCGCGCCCGTCGCCATGATTCCCGCCGGCGTGAGATGCCCCAGGCGCACCGCCGTGTCGAGCAGCCCGCGCACCACGAACCAGATGATGGCCGCGAGCAGCAAGGTCTTGGCCAGCATCTTGAGCAGGTTGACGAGATTGCGCGACGAGAACAGGCGCTTCATTCCGGCGGCCGGGTTGAGCCGGTTCACATCCGGCTTGAGCCGGCCGAACGCCAGGACGCCGCCGACCTGCGCAAACGAGCCCACGATGCCCGCGAGCGCCGCCACGCCGAGCACCGGCAGGATGACCCATGACAGGGTGCGCGCCGCGTGCGCGAGCAATTCGGGAAAGCGGCCCTCCGGGCGAGTGAGCATCACCGGGCTGGTGGCGTGCAGCCACAGTTCGCGCACCAGGCCCAGCACGGTGGCACCGAGCGCCCACAGTGCCACGGTCACGACCACGAACACGGTGGCGGACGCGACGTCGGAACTGAACACGACCTCGCCGCGCTTGCGTGCCTCGCGCAGTCGCCGTGCGGTCGGGGGTTGGTCCTTGGTGCTCATCGCGCGCTCGGTGCCGGATCGCTAAAGCGTTGATCGGAGGAAGGCGAGCACGCCGTTCTCGGGTCGCAGGAAATCCTGGAGCGACTCGTAGACGACGTACAGGAACAGCAGCAGCATCAGGTTGGCGAGCAGGCTCTTCAACGGCTGCGAGAACACGAACACGTTGAGCTGCGGCGCCGCGCGGCCGATCAGGCCCATGCCGAGCTCGACGAGCAGCAGCACGAAGATCACGGGCGCGGCGAGCTTGACCGTCCAGAGGAACAAGGTGTCGCCCTGGCGCATGGCGAACTCCTCGAGCACCGCGCCGACGTGCGGGAAGAAGCTGCCGACCGGCCAGATCCGGTACGAATCGACGACTACGCCGATCATCGCCAGCAAGCCGCCGGCGGAGACGAACAGCGTGATGACCGTCCAGCCGAGGAATTCGCCAGTCGGACCGTTCTGATGCCCGCCGACCGGATCGAAGAAGGCCGCATTGCCCGAGCCCGTCTGGAAGTCGATCAGGTCGCCCACGCTCTGGATGGCCCAGACGAAGATGCCGAAGCCCAGGCCCAGCATCAAGCCGATCAGCGACTCCTTCGCGGCGACGAGCGTCCACATGGCGATCGACATGGACGGCATGTCGCCCGCCACCGGCGAGACGAAGATTGCGAGCACCAGCACGACGCCGTTGCGGGTGACGCCCGTGATCATCGAGCCCGAGAAGAACGGCGTGACCATGAACAACGTCAGCAGCCGCGGCAGCGTGAGCGCCACCGCGCTGAAGAAGTTCTCGATGAGCTTGAGTTCGTCCGGCTGCATCTAGACCGCCCTGCGCGTGGCCCATGTCTGCGCCGCAAAGTCTTCCGCCGCGTCGTCCTGGCGTGCCTCGACCCCCCGTTGCGTCCGCGCCGCCTCTTGCTGTTGCAACTGCTGCGCCTTCTCGACGCCGCGTGCCGCCGCGCCGTGTGCGCGTCGCGAGCGGTCCAGCGTGGCGTCGACGCGGGCGGCCTCGGCGATCGCCCCCGTGCAGGTGGTCGCGGCCTTGGCGATCTGGTGATCGAGCACGCCGCTCCATGCACTTGCACGGCGCAGGTGCTCGATGCGGCAGGCGCCGTCCCGCGCGTCGTCGACGGTCGATGTCCAATGCCGGGCCTTGGCCGCCGTCTCGTCCTGAAGTCGCCGTGCGGCATCGGCGACCACCGCCGCCGCCGCCTCGGCTGCCCGGCGCGCGGCGAGCATGCGCTGCAGCGCGATCGCCTGGCGGCGTTCGCGGATGTCGACCAGGAGATTCCATTCGACGCTCATAGCCCCTGCCCCTTCACGACGCGGCGCACAGCCGCTCCAGCGCGGCGACGCTCTCGGCGAACGGGGTGTTCTCGTCCGCGGCCTGCGACAGGAAGTCGCGCATGGCGGCGCGCAGCTGCACCGCGCGATCGCCTTCGAGGTCCGCGCCCGGGCGGTATTCGCCGATCTGGATCAGCAGCTCGAGCTCCTGGTACTTCGCAAGCAGCAGGCGGAAATCGGCGGCGGCCGCGAGGTGCCCGCGCGCCGCCACCTGCGACATCACCCGGCTCACGCTGGCCAGCACGTCGATCGCCGGGAACTGGTTCCGGGCGGCCAGCTTGCGCGACAGCACGATGTGCCCGTCAAGGATGGAGCGCACCTCTTCGGCGATCGGGTCGTTCTCGTCATCGCCTTCGGTCAGCACCGAATAGATGGCGCTGATCGAGCCGTTCGCGCCCTGGCCGGCGCGCTCGAGCAACTGGGGCAGCATGGAGAAGATCGACGGCGGGTAGCTGCGCCGCGTGGGTGGCTCGCCGCTCGCCAGCCCGATCTCCCGCTGTGCCCGCGCGAAGCGCGTGAGGGAGTCCACCAGCAACAAGACCTTGGCGCCCTGGTCGCGAAAGTACTCGGCGATCGTCGTCGCCACGTAGGCCGACTTGATGCGCTCCATCGGCGGGCGATCGGAGGTCGACACGATCATCACCGTGCGGGCCAGGCCCTGCGGGCCCAGGTTGCGTTCGAGGAATTCCTTGACTTCGCGGCCGCGCTCGCCCACGAGGGCGATCACGTTCACGTCGGCGGTCGAGCCGCGCGCGAGCATGCCCAGCAGCGTGCTCTTGCCGACGCCCGGCGGCGAGAACACCCCGATGCGTTGCCCCTCGCCGAGGGTCAACAGGCCGTCGATCGCGCGCACGCCGGTGCGCAGGGGGCGCGAGATCAGTCGCCGGGCAAGCGGCGCCACCGGCTCGCGATGCACGGCCCAGCGGCTGACGCTCGCCACCGCACCCAGCCCGTCGATCGGCTCGCCCAATGCATTCAGCACGCGGCCGAGCAACGCGGGGCCGACCGGGCAATCATGCCCGCGGCCGGTCGGCACCACCTCGGTCAGCGCGGAGATGCCGGTGGTCGGCCCCAGGGGGGTGAGGATGGCGGTGTTGTCGCGGAACCCGACCACTTCGGCGAGCAAGGGCGGCTCGCCCGGCGTGACCAGTTCGCACAACTCGCCCACGTGCGCCTGGATGCCCGTGGCGTCGATCATCATGCCGATCGCCTTGCTGACGCGTCCGCGCATGGCCAGCGGCATCACCCGGGCCACGGCGTGCGAGAGTTCCGCGACGATGCTGTCGGCGGCGCCCGCGTCGAAGCCGACCCGGGCGTTCATCGCACGACCTCCTGCAGACGCCCCGGCCCTGCACGTTCGATGGCGCCGCGGAAGGCCTCGATCTGCGCATCGACGCCGATTTCCAGCGTTCCCGAAGCCGTCTGGACGAGGCACGCGCCGTCGCCCAGCGCGGGGTCCGCGATCACGAGGACGTTGGCCGCCCAGGCCGCTTGCGCGCCCAGCGTCTCGAGCGCCCGGCGCATGCTCGGCTCTCTTGCGCAAGCGACGCGCACCGTCACGAACGGCTCCTTGCGAAGAAGCGAATCGACCCGCAGCAGCGCGGCCTCGAAGAGCTCGTGCGGCTCGGCATCGGCGATGAATTGCGCGACGGCCTTCACCACGATCTGCGCCATGGCGGACCGCAGCTCCTGGAGTTGGCGCTGCATCGCCACGCTGTCTTCGACCAGCTTGCGGGCGTATGCCTGCTGGCCCTGCTGCAAGCCGTCCCGATAGCCAGCGTTGCACCGTTCCACGGCCTCGGACGCGGCTTGCTCGGCGATGCGCGACGCCTCGGCGCGCGCCACCTCGATGACCGCGGAGGCGTCGAGCACGGCGGCGTATTCGGCCTCTTTCAAGACCTTGCGCTCGCCGAGCAGCTGAAGCTTCTCGGCCGTGATCAGAAAAGCCAGTCCCATGCTTCCAGCCTTTCGGGAATGAGGCACAGCCGCAGCAACTCCTCGAGCTGCGTCGATTGCGACGGCGTCAACTGCGGCACCGGCTGCATCGAGACGCGGCGCGGCGATTTGCGCAGCGCGCGCTGCAGGGTGGAGTCGCCCGCGACCGCGATGACCCCGTGCAACAGGCGATAGCCGCGGTCGAGCACGATGCGGCCGCAGCCGAACGGGTTGTCGGAGAGCGGCGCCGTCGCCATGCGCAGCGCCGTGAGGGGCGGCGTGCGATCGAGCACGAAGTCGGCTGCGTCGTCGGCCAGCCGTCGCGCCTGGCGGCGCAACTGCGCGCCGAGCCTGGAGCGCTCGCGCAGCAGGCCGGCGTGCGCGCACAGGCCCAGGTAGCCGGCGAGACAGCGCAGCGAGGCCCCGTCGATCAGCGCCAGCCGCGCCGCGGGCGAGCCGATGGCGAGATCGCAGCTCGCGGGCACGATGCCGCGAGCGCGCAACACGTCGCCGAGCACGGCTTGCGAGCCGGCACTGGCGCGCCGCAGGCGCGACCGCACCCTGGGTGGCCAGTCGTGCGGCAACCAGCTCGGGTGCAGGTCGGCCTCGGGGTGCAGCGCGTTGCGCAGCGCGAGTCGCATGTCCTTCATGGCGCTTGCACGGCTAGCGGCCCGGACGGCGAAACACCTGGCGCGCGAACCACGTCCGCGCGTCCAGCCCCTGCCGGCGCAGCAGCGTCGGCAACGCGATCAGCGACAGCGCCGCCAGGACGAGCACCACCAGCAGCACGATGGCGGTCTGCGTTCCGAACAGGCCCAGGAACATGCGGTCGCCCGGGTCGGCGGCAACGGCCGGCCCGGTGGTCGCATTCGCCATCGCGACCGGCAGCGCCGGAAACAGCGAGAGCGAGACCTGGTCGTAGCCGAGGCCTTCGATGCTGTGCGCGACCAGGTCCTTGACGGCCGGCACCAGGAGCCGCAAATCCACGTCGGGCCGATGCTTGATGAAGACCGCGGCGGAGGACGGCCGCACCTTGTCGCTGAGCGGATCGTTCTCCGGAATCACGACATGCACGCGCGCCTCGACCACGCCGTCGATCGAGCGCAAGGTCTGGGAGAGCTCCTGCGAGACGGCGTAGATGTAGCGCATGCGCTCTTCCGCGGGCGTCGAGACCAGTCCCTGCTTCTGGAACATCTCGCCCATCGTGGCGAAGCGCTCGTGCGGCAAGCCCTGGGCGCGCAGGACGGCGAGCGCCGGCCCGAGCCGGTCCTCGTCCACCTGCACCTGCCAGTCGGCGCCTTCCAGGTGCTCCTTGCGGGCGTCGATGCCCTGCGCCGACAGCGCGGCGACAATGTCGTTGGCCTCGGGTTCGTTCAGGCCCGAATAGAGCCCCGCCTTGCAGCCGGCGAGCGCGAGCAGCAGCGCAGCGGCGGCCAGCGTGCGCAAGGCGAAGGGGCAGGCGATCGCGTTCACGGGCGGCCTCACTGCTGGTTCTTCAGCAAGGTCGAGAACAGGCTCGTCGCGGAGCTGGCGAGGCTGGTGGACAGGTGCAGCTTGGTGAACATCATGTTCGCCTCGATCGCGTGATCGGTCATCGCGAACATGGTCTTGATCGGATCGCGCAGGTCGACCGACTGCATCATGCTGTGACGCATGTCCTCGAACGATCGCATGTTGTCGCCGAACCGCGCGGCGAGCGACCGCGCGCCGTCGGCGAAGCTGGACGATTTGTCCACATGCGGGGCCTCGGAGGCGGGGCCTTGCATGAGCTCGGCGAAGGTCTTCTTCTCGGTCGGCTGCGCCGCGCCAGGCTGCAGGCCGGCGGGCGACATGGCGTGCAGGGGCGCGGCGGCCGCTGCGTTCTGCGAGGCCGGATCGGTGGCGACGGCGGTGGCTATCGCGGAGATGGGTTCGGTCATGCTGCTTCCTTTCGACAGGGGCACGTCGCTCGACGTGCCCGGACCGAGGCGGGCTGCGCGGCACCTGGACGGCGCCGCGCAGGCGCTCGTCAGGACGACTTGGCGGCCTGGCGGATGTCGTTGCCCGCGGTCTTGGCCACTTCGCCACCGGCCGCGCTGGCGCCGTTGACGGTCTGCGCGGTGGCCGCGGCGCCCTGGATGGCCGTTGACACGGTCATGCTGGCGGTCATCAGCCTGGCGTTGTCGGCCTGGGCTTGTTGCATCTGGGCAATGGAGGTATCTACGGCTGACATGGTGTTTCTCCTGTGAATTTGTAAGGCAGGACTTGCTTCGAACAGCCCGGCCGCGCCGGCCGGGCATTCCAGGCGACACGTCGCCTGGAATCGGGGGGACGGCGCCGCCGCGGCGGCACCATCGAATGGGGGTGGGTCACGGCCGGTTCTCCCTCGCAACGGGCTTGCCGCCCGAAACGACGAGGCCGTTGCTCTCGATGCGTTGCAACTCGACACCGGGCTTGAGCATCGAACCTTCGTAGTAGCGGCTGCCGTTCGCCAGCTGGATGTAGCTCAGTCCGCTGTCGTCCTCGGTGATGCCGACGAGCCGGGAAGGCAGCAGCTCCTGCCACGCGGTCCACTGCGCGGGCGTCGCGTCCGCCGTCTTCCCGGGCGGCGCCGCGGCGGCGTGGTACTGCACCTTGTCGGAGACGATCACGAGCGGGTGCAGTTCTTCGGCCAGCCGGCGAATCCGGGCGCGCACCGCGTCGTCCTGCGCGCTGCCCGACGCAACGAGCCTGCCGTGGCCCGCGTAGCTCATGGCGATGCCCGGGTCGCCCAGGTAGCGCGTGGCCTGCTCGACCAGGTCGTCCGCCGATTGAACGTCGACGGTCACGCCCGGGCCGAAGCGCTGCAACGCGCGCCGCAACTCCAGCAGGCGCAGCCGCGACTCGACGAAGCCTCTGACGGCGAGCTGGCCACCGCCCGCCGCCGCGACCTGCACCTCAGGGAACGGGGCAACCGCGCGTTCGACCGACGCCAGGTTCATGGCAGCCCCGCCCTGCGTGAGCGCCGCGGCGCTGTTCGCGCCGAGCGTCACGCCCACGAGCCCGACGATCGCCATCAGCAGCAAGGCGACGCCGGCCCAGAAACTGGCGCCCCGCTCGGCGTGGCGTGCGCCGGCGAGCGGGGACGCCAGGTCCTGCGCGTCGCGATCGGCGAACATGCTGTCGAGCGCCTCGGCCTTGGGCAGTACCTGTTCGAGCTGGAGTTCCAGGCCGCCGAGGCGGATGACGTCACCGGGCATCGCGCTGCGGCGCGCCTGGTGCACGTCGACGCCGTTGAGCGCGATCTCGGCCGCGCCCACGCGCTGCAGCGAGACGGCGAGCTCGCCGACGTGGATGACCAGGTGATGCGGCTGCACCTCGCCGCCGGGCAGCATCACGTCGCAATCGCCGCCGGAGCCGAGCGTGTTGTCTCCGGGTTTCAGCGCGATCGTGCGGCCCTTGAGGCTGCCCTTCATGAAACGGACGCACCAGTCGAGACGGGCGGGGTTGGCGGCGCTCATGTCATCGCTCCCCGACTCCGACGACCTGGCCCGCCGGCGGCGCGGGTCGCAGTACCGGCGCGCTCTGCGGCGACAGCTGCGGCACTTGCCGCGGCGCCAGGGCGGCAGGGCGCATCCCGGGGGCATCGGCCAGCACCAGGCGCGGAGTGAGCAGGTAGAAGCGCTCCTGCTTGTTGGCCTTGTCCTCGCGGTACTTGAAGAGATTGCCGAGGACCGGAATGCTCGACAGGATCGGCACGCCCGTCGTCGCGTTCGTCTTCTCCTCGGAGCTGTAACCCGCGATCAACAGGCTCGTGTCCTCGTCGATCAGTGCCTGCGTGCTGACGGTGCGGTGCAGCACGACCGGGATGGAATCGACGGCGTTGCTGGCGCTGAGGTTGCCGTCCTCGATGTCGATCGACATCATCACGCCCCGGCTCGCGCCTTCGTCGACGATCAGCGGCGTGACGCGAACCGATGTGCCCGTGGTCACCTTGAAGAGGCCGGCATCCTGGAAACCGTTCACGCGGACGTAGAAGTCGCTCAGGTTCTCGAGGATGGCCTCGTTGTTGTCCAGCGTGAGCACCTTCGGACGCGCAACGAGATTGGCATCGCCCTTCTGCGCGAGCGCCGAGACGCGTGCGAGCAGGTAGTTGCGCAGGGAGTTGCCGATGGATGCGGTGAAGAGCGCTCCGATCGGAGTGATCAACATGCCCGCGGAATTCGTTCCGCCGACGCCGCCGATCTGTCCGGCCTCGCTGGTGGCGTTGCCGAAGGTCAGCGGCGAGTTCGTGCCGTTGCCGGTCTGGAAGTCGGCGTGGCTGCCATGCGCACGCCAGTCGACGCCGAGGCTGTCGAGCGTGTCGGTGCTGATGTCCATGATCGTGACCTCGATCTCGATCAGCCGCTGGCGGACGTCCATCGATTCGATCAACCGCGCGTACTGGTTCATGCGCTCGGGCAGGTCGCGCACGAGCACGGCGTTCAGGCGCGGGTCGGCCTGGAACTGCGGCAGGTCGCCGTCGTTTCCGAAGCTCGGCATGGCGTCGACGGCGTCGGTCCCGCCGCTCGTCGGCAGCTCGACCTTCGGCGCATTGACCGTGTCTCCCGAAGACAGCCGCAACTGGCGGTCGGCGCCCGCGGCGAGCTGCGTGTGGGGCCGGCGGCCGATGCCCGATTCGGCACCCTCGTGCGCCGCCTTGCCCTCGTGCCCATACAGGCTGCGCAGCAGGTTGGCGACACCCTGGATCGACACCTCCTTGCCGGAACGCGTGATCTTGGTGTCGGACGCCCACGCGTACTTCAGCTTGAACATGCGGATCTCCGCCACGTCGCGGCGACCGTTCGCGCGATCGACCAGCCGCACCGCCTGGCGCACCATCTCGATGTAGCGGCGCGGACCCGACACGTGCACGCTGCCGTCGACGTCGCTGACGATCAGCGGAAACCTGCGGTCGACCAGCTTGAGCCGCGCCAGGGTCTCGTAGAGCACGCCGGCGGTGTGCGGCGCGATCGACATCACCTCGCTCTGCGCGTCGCTGCTGGGGTCGACGTAGAGGAAGGCGCCGTCGTAGTACCAGCTGAGTCCGTTGGTCGCCGTGATGGTGTTGAGGATGTTCAGCGGAGCGCCGGAGAACCTGCCGCTGATGGTGCCCGAGACTTTCGGGTCGATCACCGCGGTCGTGCCTTGCGACGCGGCGAGCTCGCGCAGGAAGTCCGCGAGCGGCTTGTCGTTGGCCAGGCTCTGGAACGGCCTGCCGCGCCATGGCAATTCGGCCGCCGGGGCCGCCATCCCCCAGGCAAGCAGGGCGAGCAGCAGCAACGCGCGAAGCCGCGCGGCCCGCTCTTGCCACAGCCGCACCCGCGGCATCGGCGCGCGCCCGGTCAGTGGCGGGCGCAGCAGAGGGTGAGTGACGAGGCAGGCGGTCATGTGAGTGTCAGCACCGACTGGAACGCGCGCTCCGCAAAGCGCAAGACATCGCGGCCGAGCAGCCCCGCGGAGGCGATGATCGTGAGCATCACGGCGATCAGGCGCACCGATTGGCCGATGCTCTGGTCCTGGATCTGCGTCACGGCCTGGAGGATGGAGACGACCAGTGCCGAGAGCATCGCCACCAGCACCACCGGCAAGGTCACCCACAGCACGACCAGCAGGCCGTCGCGGGTGATGTCCAGAATATTTTGCGGCGTCATGCGGGCATCACTCGCTCTTGGGATTCGTGATCCAGCCCATCGGCTGCAACGCGACGTCGGCGTCGATCTCCTGGTACGACAACACCACGAGCTGCGGCGCGACGGGCTCGAGCAGCGTCTTCACGTAGCGCCGCACGTCCGACGACGCGATCGCGACGACGCGCTCGGTGGTGCCGGCCAGGATGCGCCGCACCTGCTCCCGCACGTCCTGCGTGACCGCCGGGCTGAGCAGCAGCAGGTTGCCGCGCGGCGAGCGCTCGACGGCCGCGTGGACGCGATCGAGCAGGCTGGATTCGAAGAGGATGGCGCTGATCCTCCGATCGACGCCGACATGGCGGCTCGTGATGTATCGGCCGAGATCGGTGCGCACCAGTTCGGTCAACGCGATGGTGTCGGCCTCCTTCGGCGCCCAGTTCGCGAGGCTCTCGAAGATCGCGTTCAGGTTGCGGATCGGAATGTCTTCCTGCAACAGCCGGCGCAGGACGTCGCCCAGCCGCTGGGCCGGCACCCCACGCGAGACCTCCGCCGCCAGCTCCGGCGCATCGCGTTGCACCGCATGCAGGAGCCGCTGCACTTCCTGCAGGCCGATCAACTGCTGCACGTGGTGGCGCACCGTGTGGGCGACGTGCGCGCCGATGACGTCTTCGCTGCCGAGCGTCGTGCCGTCAGCCGACCCCTCCGGTACCCAGGCCACGCGGCCGAACGGGCCGAACGGCTCAGCGATCCGCGCATCGGCGCCGCCGGCCACGGCCTGCGGATCGAGCAGGCGCCAGCCGGGGCGCAACTGGCCCCGCGCAACGCAAACGTCCTGCACGAGGATGTCGTAGGCATCGTCGGCGACCTCGTCGTCATAGGCCACTTGCAGCCGCGGGAACACAGGACCGAGATCGCCCTCCACGCCGCCCTTGATGGCGATCAACCGCTGGTCGAGCAGCTGCCTGTCGACGCTGCCGCGCAGGTTGCCGGCGAGACGGACGACCAACGGAGCGGCGATCGCTTCGGGGCCGTCGAACTGGGCATCGCCGTATTCGTCGACGCTGCCGTCGCCGCTGCCGCGGTGCGAGATCCAGCTCGGCGTACTGCCGCGCAGCCGCCGCCTCCGCATCGAGAGGCCGGTGCCGACGATGCACAGCGCCAGCAGGCCGAAGACCCACTTCGGAAAGCCCGGCACCAGCAGAAAGCTCGCCACGGCCAGCCCGGCGATCACCAGCGCGCGGGGGTGGGCGAGCAACTGGCTGCCGATCTGGTTGGCCAGCTGCGTGTCGCCCGCATTGCCGCTGCCCACGCGCGTGATCACGATGCCCGCGGCAATGGACACGAGCAGCGACGGGATCTGCGACACCATGCCGTCGCCCACGGTGAGGATCGCGTAGCGCTGCAACGCGTCGCCGACACTCATGTCCTTCATCAGGGTGCCCACGGCGATGCCGGCGAGGATGTTGACGAGCGCGATGACGATGCTGGCGATCGCGTCGCCCTTGACGAATTTCATCGCGCCGTCCATCGCGCCGTGCAGGGTGCACTCCTGTTCCAGCTGCTGACGGCGCCGCTGCGCTTCGGCGCTGGACAGCGCGCCGGCACGCACGTCGGCATCGATGCTCATCTGCTTGCCGGGCATCGCATCGAGCGCGAAGCGGGCAGCGACTTCGGCCACGCGCTCGGAGCCCTTCGCGATGACGATGAACTGCACGATGGCGATGATCAGGAAGACCACGCCTCCCACGACCACGTTGTTGCCGACGATGAGCTTGCCGAAGGTGTCGATGATGTGGCCCGCATTCGCGTGGAGCAGGATCAGCTTGGTCGAGGCGATGTTCAGCGCCAGGCGAAACAGGGTCGTGAACAGCAGCAGCGACGGGAAGGTCGAGAGCGACAACGCCGACGGCACGTACATCGCCACGATCAGCAGCACGAGGCTGGCGGAGAGATTGGTCGCGATGAGCAGGTCGAGCAGCGGCGTGGGCAGCGGCAGCACGAACAGCGCGACCACCATGACGAGCAGGCCCGCCAGGAAGAGGTCGTTGTGGCGACCGGCGCGCCCACGCGCTCGCGTGCCCGGGCGAGGGCGGGCGGCGTGCGTCGAGGTGCTGGGGATGGCCATGGCGGCTGGAGATCTCGCGTTGAATTGCAGGGGGTGTCGGCGCACTCTATGACCCCTGTTCGCCAGTCACAACCACGAGTTCTCGTAGCGCGGGCACGCTCGACAACGCAAGTCGCCAGCTCCACGGGCGATACGTCATAGGGGTATGCGCCCGCATCGACCCGTCCGAGCAAGCCCGACTACGGTTTTGCGTACTACCCGCAGGAGTCCGTTTTCGGTAGGCTCGATTCGATGGCGGATCCCCTCTTCCCGAGAGTCACCGAGCTGAGCGCGGCCGCCTTGCCACGCGTCGGCGTGCGCGCCATGCACGCACTCAATCGGCTCTACGACCATCGCGCCGCGCCCATTCGACTGCGCTGGCGCGACGCCTCGCTGGACCTGCGATGGCGCGTCGACAAGGCCTCGCCCGCCGTGGCCGCTCTTCGTGGGCGCTATCGATTCCAGCTGGGGCCGTACCTCGGCGAGCTGGCGCTCGATGCGCCGACGCAGGCGCTGCTGCTCGACGAGCCGCGCTTCGCGGAACTGCCGATCGACCTGCGCTTCGTGCTGCTGGCGGACGCCACGCACGAATGGGTCGACGCGCTGGTACGGGCTTCGCGCCTGCCGTTCGAATGGAGCCCCGGCACGCCGGCCGACGCGCCGTCGGGTGCCGCCGCATTCGCCTGCGCCGCCTCCTTCTCGCTGCACCGCCCCGACGAAGACGCGCCGCTGATGAAGGGCCATCTGCACCTGCGCGACGACGAGGCGCTCGATCTGCTGGCACCGCCACTCGACCGAGGCACGCCGGCGCCCGGCGAGATGCTCGCCTCGCTGCGATTTCCGCTGCGGTTCGAACTCGGCCGCACGCAGCTGCGGCTGCACGAGCTTCGCACCATCGTCGCCGGAGACATCGTCAGTGTCGAGGATTGGCAATCGGCCGGTGCCGCCATCGTCGCCACCGCGACCGTCGGCGACGACGCCAGCGTCCGCTGGATGGCGCTGGCCGAAGGAACGCGCATCACCATTCAACAACCCAGGGAGGTTCCGATGAACCAGGATCGCGCCACCATGCCGGCGCAGGAACTCGCGGGTGGCACATCGGCAGCGGCGAGCGGGCCCGTCGTCGACCGGCTCGACGCGCTCGAGGTCACGCTCCGCTTCGAGGTGGGCGAGCTGGAAGTCACTCTCGGCGAGCTCAGGAACATCCGCTCCGGGCACGTCTTCGAGTTGTCGCAGCCGTTGAACCAGAGCGTCGTGCGCATCCTCGCGCACGGCAACATGCTGGGCAAGGGACATCTCGTGGCGGTCGGCGAAAAGCTGGGCGTGCGGGTCACCGAGTTCGCGCCAAATGGCCTTTGAATCGGCCGCGGCGATGCCCGCGAGCATGCCCGATCCGCTGACCCTGATCGCGCTGATCGTCGCGTTCGGCATCGCGCCCTTCGTGGCGCTGATGGTGACGAGCTACACCAAGCTCGTGATCGTGTTCGGCCTGTTGCGCACCGCGCTCGGACTGCAGCAGACACCGCCCAATATGGTGCTCAACGGGATCGCCATCATCCTGTCGGTCTACATCATGGCGCCGGTCGGCATGGACGTGGCCGATTCGCTGCGCGGCCACAACTTCGGCGCCAAGGGCGAAGGCCTGTCGGACATCGTCACGGTGATCGACGCCGCCAAGGTGCCGGTCAAGGAATTCCTGAAGAAGCACACCCACGATCGCGAGCGCCAGTTCTTCCTGAAGTCGGCGACCAGCATCTGGCCGAAGGCGCGTGCCGAGCGCCTCCAGGCCGACGACTTCATGGTGCTGGTGCCGAGCTTCACCTTGAGCGAGGTCACGCGGGCGTTCCAGATCGGCTTCATCATCTACATGGTGTTCGTGGTGGTCGATCTCATCATCGCCACGGTGCTGCTCGCGCTGGGCATGTCGATGATTTCACCGACCACGATCTCGCTGCCCTTCAAGCTGCTGTTGTTCGTGATGCTCGACGGCTGGACACGCCTGATCCACGGGCTCGTGCTGTCGTACCAATGAGTGCGCGAGCCCCTGGCGGCGCTAGCCGTCGACGCCGCAGTCGAGACCGGCCAGCGCCGAATCCATGAAGTGCACCGTGGCCATCTGTGCCAGTTGAACGCGGTTGCGCGCACCGAACCTCCGGCGCAATGCGCGCAGGTGATAGTCCACGTTGTGGGTCGTCATGCCGAGCTCGGCCGCGATCCGCTTGTCGCCATGGCCGTCGCACAGCCGCTCGAGCACGCGCCGTTGTGTCGATGACAACGCCATCACCGAATTGGTGTCTCCGGCGTGCGTGGCCTTGCTCACCAATTCGTGCAAGCTCGTCGCGAGCACCATCGCCTGGCCGAGAACACCGTCGTCGATCCAGCCACATGAGGTGCCTGGCGCCGTGAGGCTGACCACTGCGTATTCGTGCGGATCCGGCGTGGGCAGCGTGTGGAACAAGCCGCAGCGTACGTCGTGCGCGGCCATGGCTTCGAGCACTTGCATGGCCTGCGCGTCGCGTTCGACGTCGCGGTTCAGGGACTCGGCCAGGGAATCGACGGTCCACGCCAGCGGCATCGTCGAGCGGCCGGCCAGCGCGTGCCGGCGGTCCGCCGCCCACGTCGCCTTCTCGAAATATCGGGCCGCCCAATCGCGATGCGCATAGGTGGCGAGAAAGGCCTCCGGCACGGGTCCGTTCGAACGCACGGACATGGTGACGTAGGCCAGCCACTCGAACCCCAGGTGGTGCAGGGCATGCCGCACGATCGAGGTGCGGCGCCGGGGGCATGGCTCATTGACGAGCTGGGCATGGAGTCTCGACGCGGGCGCAGGCCGCTCTGTCGGCGGCGGCTCGAGGCTGAGATCGCCCTCCTCGAAGCTCGTCGGAGTCTCGAGCCGCGGGCCCGGCAACGCGGTGAGACGGCTTGCATCGACAGCGGGGTTGGCGAGCATCGGACTATTCCTCGGTTGAAAACCGCAACGGCCTTGGGCCATTCTTGAGGAGGGAGTCCTGGGCGCGCAAACGACAATTCTTTCGCTTGGCTGATCGATTTTTCCGATGGGCTCGGCAAGCAAGGAACTTCAGGGGAACATCACCACGCTGCCGTCGAGGGGGAGTTCAGAGTGGCGCGGACCTACCTGCGACTCGAGCAAATCGACCCGCCTGGCGGGGTCGAAGGTGTCCCCGAGCGTTCCCCGGCCCAGAAGCACGAACGCGTCGATCAGGTAGGGCAGTCCCTCCGATTGCTCGAACGTCGGTCGGTCGCTGACATGAAAGTGCAGATGGGGCGCACCGGCGGCGCCCGTCTGCCCCAGGCGCCCCAGGACGTCACCGCGCCTGACCTTCTGCCCGATCTTCGCGGCCAGGGTGCCCTTCTGAAGATGCGCGTAGTGGACATAGGTGTCCGGTGCGATCCTGAGAATGACGAAATTTCCGTAGAGGGTTCGGGCCGTGAGGTCGTCCGGTGTTTCCTGGGGAGTCAGCGGCTGGCCATTCGGAATGCCGTCGCGGGCGTCCACCACCACGCCGTCCGCGACGGCAAGGACCTGATGGCCATAGCCGAACCAGTCGGCATCGACGGTCGCTGCCAGGGAGTCGTGGGCGCCACGGACCGAGTGATTGCCATCGTCGAGTCCGAACCAGTCGATCGCGAAGCGCTGCGGGATGGTCAACTTCCCATCGATGGCCACCAGGCCGCCCCAATGATGCGAGCGATGATTGCCCGGCCCCTCGACCGCCAGCCATCGGCCACCGCGCAAGGGCGGACCGATCCGGATCGGAGCAGCCGCAAGGATCGTCGTGTCGACGTTGTCGGCCTGGGCGGTCTCCCCCTTGCCGGTCCGAAAGACCAGTTGATGGCGCAAGAAAGAGGGCAAGTTGCCAGGTGGCAGGGTCAGCCAGAAGAAGAGCGTCTTGCTTCGCCCGGCCGCGATCGGCACGCCGTCCAGGGACTCCCCTTCCGGTGCCTGCTGCGACAACAGGGCCTCGATGCCGGCCCCTTCGACCATCGCCAACGGCGCCGTGCCTCCACGGGAAAAGACGGTGACGCGCACCAGCGTCAGTGGATCGTCGTTGGCCTGGAAGCCGGTGATCCGCAGTTCATAGGCGAGATGGCGTTGTCCATCGCTGCCATGGACGATGCGCGGCGGCCGCAGGATCCGCGCCTCGATCTGAGCCTGGTGGATGAGCGCGTCGGATGGCCGTGGCGCCGCGGGCGCCGAGGCCTGCGCGGGGAAGTCGGTCGCCGCTCCGGAGGGCTGTGACCAGGCGCTGCTCGCGCACCCGATGGCCCAGAGGAGCGCCACGCCGGCACACCGCCACCGCGACGCCGCCGGCCGAGGACTCACCCGCACGCCCCCACGTACCCGCACGACGTGCAGAAGTCGCACCCGTCCTTGTGGATCATCGTGGCGTTGCCGCACTCCGGGCATGGCCGGCCCGCCTGGGGGGCGAGCTGTCCCGTGGCACGCGGGGCCGGCGCATCGAGCAGGCCCATCGCGCCGAGCGGGAAGCCTTCCTCGTCGAGCACGCCCAGCATCGCGTAGCGGTGGATCATCAGGCGCGCGACGTAGGCGATCGTCGACGGCCATACCTGCTGGCGCTTCTGGCCCGGCAGCGGAGCCATGAAGTGGCCCAGCGGTTCGCCGACGTTGAGCAGCTTGCGCAGCTTCATGCCGATCCAGGCCGGATCGATCACGCGCATGTCCAGCGACAGCAGG